>Ga0302325_10011974_pt1 | contig 18656 bp, 16 predicted proteins | sample Palsa_T0_2_FD_201948 | JGI IMG/M metagenome (GOLD analysis project Ga0302325, IMG submission 201948) | Peat permafrost microbial communities from Stordalen Mire near Abisko, Sweden - Palsa_T0_2 | ecosystem: Environmental > Terrestrial > Soil > Palsa > Peat permafrost | place: Sweden: Abisko...
CACGTCCAGTCCTCGGGATCCGTGGAATCGGTGGAGAACCCCTTGATGGTCCCGATCACCTTGCAGGCGATTTCGGGCCTCTGGAAAGGCGGGTAGAGCTCGAAGCCGTGGCGCATCTCCCTCAGGCTGCCCGTGACTGCGGCGGCATCGTTGCCGATGCTGGTAACAAAACCGAGGCCGGTGATGAAGACTCTGGGCATGCTCAGGGCGGGCTGCCCGGCCCATCGTGACGATCGTCACGAAACCGTCAATCTCAGGCGTTGATCGCTACCCGCAATGGCGGGTTCTCGGGATTTTCGCCCCCCGAAGCGGCCTGCGGGGCGCCATTGATGGCTGCCGGCACCACCGCTGATTCAACGTAGGCGAAGGTGAGCGTGATGTCCTCGGCGATGACCGCCTTCTCCTGACCCACGCGGATCGCGCCTTCAAAAGTGGCGAGCGGCATCTTCATGCGCTTGGGCTTGATCGAAAGCGTGAGGATGTCCCCCGGCTTGCACATGCGGTGGGCGCGCACGCCCTCGCAGCCGGTGAAGAAGATCGTGTTCGGGCCGATGGCCCTGCCCGGCTCCGTGGGCGCGCCCTCGAGGAGGAAGAGGACCGCGAGCTGGCCCAGGGCCTCGAGCATGATCGAGGCGGGCATGACGGGATTGTCCTTGAAGTGGCCCTGCAGGAAAAACTCCTGCCCCGTGATCTTGTATTTCCCATTGGCTCCCGTGGAGCTCACGGAGGCCTCGTTCAGGAAAAGAAACGGGGGCTGCACCGGCATGACGGCTCCGATGTGCTCAATCGGAAGGAATTTCGTCGGGCGCGGCAGGGGAAGGCCGCGGATCTTGCAGTCGATAAATGTCTTCACGTCCCCGACTGTCCTCAGATTGCGGAGCTCGTCGTTGTTGATCGACAGCTGCAGCACGTCCTCAACAAGGATCACGATTTCCATCATCGTGAGCGAATCGATGCCGAGGTCCTCGATCAGCCGCAGGTCGTCGTCGCCGTCCTTGAGCTTCGAACGGAGGTCAGGTTCGACAAATCGCTCGATTACACCGATCACGACCGCCGGCATATGGTCGGCATTGCCGGTCTTGCGGAATTGAACGGCGGCCTCGAAGGTCGAAGGCGAACAGCGCTTGAGCGCCTCTCTCAGGGCCGCTTCGTCGTCTGGTGCAAACGGCTTTGTGGCAAGCGTTAGCGACTTGGATGAACCAGGATTGGGTTGGACTGAATCTGACATCGGGCGCTCTTTGTATGTTACGGCGCGCGGCAAAGTAAACCCATTTCTTGGCACCTTGGGCGCTTGCAGCGGTCTCAGTATTCCGTCAAATGTTTGTAGAGAACGATTTGCGTTACATGTTCGACGTAACGGAGCTTGAAATCCACGTGTTTTTAATAATAGCCTATATCACCGAACCCGCTCAATGGGCGCATCTTCAATCATTGTAAAACCATCGGATCCGCTGTTTCTCATCACGCATGAGTTCTACCCCGTGAGCGGGGGGATAGCCACATTTGCAGAGGAGATCGCGAAGGCATCGGCGGGACTCGGATATGACGTCGAGGTGTGGGCGCAGTCCGCGCCGTCCCACGTCGAGAAAAAATGGCCGTTTCGGATCCGGAGGCTCCCGCTCAAGGGTTCGCACGACCTCATCTGCCAGTTCCGGCTCGCCTGCCAGCTGGTCTCCGCGCGCCGTCAGCTGCGCAATGCGACCGTTTACATCCCCGAACCGGGGCCGATGCTCGCGCTGATGCTCCTGCAGTTCTTCAAGGCGTTCCGGCCGAAGCGGCTCGTTCTGACATTTCACGGTACGGAGATATTGCGGTTTGGGCGCAGTCCCGTGCGCCGGTGGCTCGCGGGCAAGCTGATCCAGCACGCGACCCGCGTCAGCACGCTGACCACCTACACCCAGGAGCTGCTCCTCGAGAGGTTTCCCCACGCCGCGGACAAGATTTTCCTGACACCCGGCGCGCTGCGCACGGATTTCGCCGTCGTGCCCACTCGGGCGGAACGCCCCAAGGACAAGATCGTCATCCTGACCGTAGGCCGGCTCCATCCCCGCAAGGGCCAGCTGATCACGCTCCAGGCGCTGCAGATGCTCCCCGTCACGGTCCGCAGCCGGATCGAGTACTGGATCGTCGGGGGCCGGAACAAGGGCAACTACGAGGACCGGCTGCGCGCCCAGGCGGCATCCGACCCGGCTCTGACCGTGCGCTTCTTCGGCAATATTCCCGACGCCGAGCTGGCGCAGGTCTACGACCGCTCCGACATCTTTGCCCTGACCAGTATCAACCACGGCCAGAGCGTCGAGGGTTTTGGCCTCGTGTACCTCGAGGCGGCCGCGCATTCGCTGCCCATCGTCGCCCACAAGGTCGGCGGCGTCTCCGAGGCCGTGCGGGACGGGGTGACCGGCCTTCTCGTCACGCCCGACCGGCCTGCCGAGCTGGCGGCCGCGTTCGAAAAACTGATCCACGACGTTCCCCTGCGCCGGATGCTGGGCGACGCAGGCCGAGTGTGGGCCGCCCGCAACTGCTGGTTGGAGAACGCCTCCACCCTGTTTGCGAAGGCGGAGGACGCGGCGTGATCCAATCCAGGGTGCTGGTGACGGTCCGGTACGCCGAGACCGACATGATGGGAATTGTCTATCATGCGAATTACCTGCCCTGGTTCGAGGTTGGCCGCACGACGCTCCTGAAGGAGATCGGCGTCCCCTACCGCAGGCTTGAGGAGGAGGGATTCCGGCTGCCGGTGCTCGATGTCACGGCAAAATACCTGCGCCCCGCCCTCTACGACGACACGCTCGAGGTGCTGACGACGCTCCGCGATCGTCCGCTCCTGCGGATCTACCTGGACTACGAGGTTCGCCGGGACGGCGAGCTCCTCGCGACGGGCTCGACCGTGCACGCGTTCGTCGACCGCGAGGGCCGCCCGGTGCGGCCTCCGGCATGGGCCGTCGAGAGGATAGCGGCGGCCTTCGCCTAGCCGTCCGGGCAAAAGGAGGGGTCGAGCTCCAAACCGAAGAATTCGCGGGCGTTCGCGAAGCAGATGCGCTTCACGAGCGCGCCCACGGCAGCCGTGTCGGACGGAAGCTCTCCCCTCTCGATCTTCGAGCCGAGCAGATTGCACAGCACGCGCCGGAAGTATTCATGGCGCGTGTAGCACAGGAAATTGCGGGAGTCGGACAGCATCCCGACAAATCGCCCGAGGAGCCCGATATTCGCCAGGGCGCTCATCTGCCACTCCATCGCCTCCTTCTGGTCGAGGAACCACCAGGCGCTCCCGAACTGGATCTTGCCGGCCACGGAGCCGTCCTGGAAATTCCCCGCCATCGTCGCGAACGCGTAGTTGTCGGCGGGATTGAGGTTGTAGATCACCATCCGCGGCAGCTCGCCGGTCACGTCGAGGGCGTCGAGGTAGCGCCCGAGCGGGCGCATCTGCGGGAAGTCCCCGATCGAGTCGAAGCCCGTGTTCGGCCCGAGCCGGCGCAGGAGGCGCGTGTTGGCGTTGCGAAGGGCGCCGAGGTGAAGCTGCTTCGTCCAGCCCCGGCGCGCGTCCCAGCGGCCGAACTCGAGCATGAGGAAGGAGCCGTACTTTGCCGCGTCGGCGGGCGGCGCGGCGCGGCCGTCCCGGGCGGCTTTGAAGATGGACGCAGCCTCCGCGTGCGTGCAGGGCTCGGCGAGGGCCGTCTCCATGCCGTGGTCGGAAAGCCGCGCTCCGAAGGCGTGAAAGTCGTCATGGCGCGTCTTGAGCGCCCCAAGGAGGTCGTCAAACGAACGGACCGGCGACCGCGCGGCCCCGGCGAGCCGCTCCAGCCACGGGTTGAACGCCGCGGGGGTGTCGACACCGAGCGCCTGGTCGGGCCGGAACGCCGGGTAGACCCGGGTCTTCAGGCCCGACTTGCGGATCCTCGCGTGCGTCTCGAGCGAATCGGCCGGGTCGTCCGTCGTGCAGATGAGGGCGACCTTGTTGGCCGCGAGGATGTCATGCACCCGCAGGGACGGCAGCTTCGCGTTCGCCCTGCTCCAGATGGCGTCGGCGGCCGCCGGGCTGATCAGGTCGCCTATCCCGAAGTACCTCTTCAGCTCGAGGTGGGACCAGTGGTAGAGGGGATTCCCGATCGCGAGGGGGACCGTCGCGACCCAGGCCTCAAATTTTTCCCGCGGCGAGGCGTCCCCGGTGCAGAAGCGCTCGTCGACCCCGTTGGCCCGCATCGCCCTCCACTTGTAGTGGTCGCCGCCGAGCCAGATCTCCGAAAGGTCCCCGAACTGGTGGTTGGCCTCGATCTGGGCCGGGGGGACGTGGCAGTGGTAGTCGTAGACCGGCTCCCCCTCGGCGTGATCGTGGTAGAGCTCGCGGGCCGCATCCGATTGAAGGAGAAAGTCGTCGTGGATGAATGCTTTCATTTCGAGATTTCGTCTAGGAATTCGCCGTAGCTGGTGATGCGTGCAAGAAGCCGGCGGACCGCGGCGCAGCGCTCCGGGGAGACGAGGCCCGTGTTTTCGGCAAGAAACGCAATGTAGGCCGCCACCCCCTTGGCGTAGAGCAGCCGCGCCTCGGGGCTGATCGCGTAGAAACGGGCGCGCTGAGCGTATCCCGCCGGCGAATGATCGCCGAGGGCCGCCTTCTTCGCCTCTCCTCCGGCGGCCAGCACGTAGAGGAAATTGTACTCGAAGAAGAACATATGGTCGGGGTTGGGCTCGAGGGCCGCGACAGCGGCCCGGCACGCGGCCGGCGACGCGAACACGTCGGCGGAGACTCCGGACCTGGCGAGGGAATCCGAGATGAAGGCGCGGGCCATCCGGCTTTCGGTCGGGTCGGCGCTGAACGCGCCCGCGAGGGCGAGCTCGGCCGTGAACGCGTGCCAGTCCCGCCACAGCGCCTGGTCCGAGGGGTTCCGGGATCCAAAGAGCGCGGCGCCCATCTCGTAGGTGTAGCGCCCGCTCGTCTTTATCTCCAGGCACCCCCCGGTCACTTCGCCCATGACCTGGTAGTTCTCTGCCGACTTCCCCGAGCCCGAGTGAAAGCCGATGCTCACGCCGAACTGCCTGGCGACCGCCCATTGCCGCTCGATCAGCGCGCGCAGCGCCGCGTTGTCGGGATAGGGCATGTTCTTCTGGAAGCCGAATGCCGGCGCTATGAAGTGGACCGGCATCCCGAGCACCTCGCACAGGGCCAGCATGACGCCTGTCGTCTCCGGCGCGGTCAGGCCGGGAAGCTCGTCGATGGACAGCTCGCGGAGGTAACGCCGGCCCGGGGCCGTCGTGAATGCCCGCTCGCGGGCTTCCCGGTACTTCTCGTCGCGCCGCTTCATCTTCTGCACGGCCGGCCAGACCGATTCCAGGAGCGCGTCGAATGCGCCGGGCTCGACGGTGAGACCGGCCTGGGCGACGCGCGAGGAGACCCTCGCCTTGGTGGCGATGTCGATGTCCCCCGCCCGCGCCGGTCGCCTGAGCGCAAGTTCGGGCGACAGGTCAAAGGTGATGTAGCTCGCCAGGAGGCAGCCGTTCACAAGGGCATCCTCGCGCGCATCGAAGGCTCCGCCGATCGGCTGGTGGTCGGCGTTGAAGCTCCACGGTATGCGCCGCCGGTGGAAACCGTTCCTCAGCTTTGAGAGAATGCAGCCGTGGCTCATGCCCTCGACGCTCTGGCCCTGGTGCCCCTCCGGCACGTCCGTGCCGATGAACGGGAAGGGCACCGTGTCCAGTCGCCCCTCGAGCATGGCGTCCACGTCGTAGACGAGTTCCCGCGGGATGCTGTTCTGGTTCGCGGTCAGCCCGAGCTCGAGCGCGCTCATCGCCCATTCGACCGCGGGCCAGTGAAGGGTGGTGAATCGCGCGCCGATGCCCAGCGTGCGGCGGGCGAGCTCCCCGCCGCACGACGGGAAAATCGTCGAGTCCGGGTCGTGCTCCTGGACGAGGTTCTTCAGGCGAAGCAGGTTCTGCCAGCTGGCCGGGAAGCACGCGAGCCCCCTGCCCGCGACCGGGTCGGAGAGGACCCCACCGGCGCCGGAGCCCAAGGGGGACTCCAGACTCCACGCGCAGTCGCCGCTCTCCGGATCCTCGACGAGGGTCCACGACCCGGCGGCGGTCTCGAATCCGGACTTCGCGTGGCGAATCAGGTCCCCATGGCCCCCGCCCGAGATTTTTCTGCCGAGAGCGGGCCAATCGAGGCAGAAGTCCGGGCTCACGCACGGGTTCCGCGCAATCGGCAGGCCGTTCTCCATCAGGAAGCGGTTGATCGGCCTCATCGGCGGATTCAGATGCTCATCGCGTTGAAGCCGCCGTCGACCGCGAGTTCCGAGCCGGTAATGAACGATCCCGCGTTGTCGGAGGCGAGGAGGAGGGCGGCGGCCACGAGCTCGCGGGCCTCGCCAAAGCGCCCCATGGGCGTGTGGCCCATGATGCTGGCCACCCGGGCCGGCGTCAGGACCTTGCGGTTCTGCTCGGCCGGGAAGAACCCGGGCACGAGGGTGTTGACCCGCACGCGGTGGGGGGCCCATTCCCGAGCGAGGTTCTTCGTCAGGTTGTGCACGGCTGCCTTCGTCGCCGAGTAGGTGAACACCCGCGAGAGCGGGACAAGGCCCGACAGGGACCCGATATTGATGATCGAGCCCCCCTCGCCCCTGTCGACGAGGTGCCTGCCAAAGACCTGGCACGCGACGAAGACCGAGTTCAGGTTCACGCGCACGATCGTGTCGAATTCCTCCTCGGTGATCTCGAGGAACGGAGTCGCCGAATTCGTCCCGGCCCCGTTGATGACGACGTCGACCCGGCCGGACTTCTCGAGCACCGATCCGAGCAGGGAGGCCAGCTCCCGCCGGCTCGTTGCCTCGGCCGCATGGAACCAGCCCCGGCCTCCGCCATCGGCGATCCTCTTCAGGCGGGCCGCGGCCTTGTCGGCGCTGCGGCCCACGAGGACGACCTCGGCACCCGCCGACGCCAGCCCCTCGGCTATCGCCCCGCAGAGTTCGCCCGTGCCCCCGATAACGACCGCCACGCGGCCGGTCAGCCCGAACAATCCGTCCAGATAGGATTCAATCTTCATGGAATTGCCGCGGTGTGCTGCAGGTTGTCGTCGAGGGGGATCATGCGCGGCATCATCAGCTGGATCACGCCGAGGCAGACGAGGTAGACCGATCCCGCCAACAGGAATGCGAACATGTAGCCCGCGGGGCCGCTCGTCGAAAGGACCTGGCCCAGGCTCCAGTCGGCGGCGAGCCCTGCGACTGCGCCGAACATCCCGCCGAAGCCGATCACGGACGCCGTGGCCGCCTTCGGGAAAACGTCCGACACCAGCGTGTAGAGGTTTGCGGACCACGCCTGGTGGCCGGCCGCCGCGAGGGCGATGAGGACGACGGCGTACCAGTAGTGGGCGTCGGTTCGGGCGCTCTTCAAGAGGGCCGACTCGAACCGGGTCGCCTGCGGAGCGGGAACGACGGCCGCGGCCGCCGCGGCGAATTCCCGGGCCGAGCCGAAGCTCCTGCCGGAGATCGAGTGCAGCGACGCCTGGACATCGGCCGGGACCGGCTCGCCGGAGGCGATGCGGACGGACTGGATTCGGGCGTAGAACGCGTTGTCGGTGTCGAAGCGGGTGTCCACCCGGGTGACAAGGACGACGGGGAGCACGAGGAGCGCGCTCGCGAGCAGCGTCGCCTTGCGGGCCCTCGGCACCGGCCAGCCTGCCTTGATGAGAGCCGAGGAGAGCCAGCCGCCCATGACGCTGCCGACGTCGGAGACGACATAGATGATGATCAGCGGCAGTGCCAGCCCCTTGATGTCGAGGCCGAACCGGTCGTAGAGGTACTTTCCGCCCCAAAAGAGATAAAACCACCAGGCCGCATCCGTGACCTTGGCAATCGCGAACGCCCACGTCTCGCGAACTGCCAATACCCTGCGCCAGGGTATCTTGGCGCCCGAAGTGGGCGGCGAGTCGCTGTGGATGTAGGCCATCTCGGCCGCCGTCACCTTCGGATGCGCGCCGGGCGGCTGGTAGGTCCGCAGCCAGAGGACGATCCAGCCCATGCTGAGGAATCCAGTAGTCAGGAACGCGAACTGCCAGTGGGTGCCGTCGGGCAGCACAAAGAGGGGGATGAGCAGCGGGGCCATGATGGCGCCGACATTGGAGCCGGCATTGAAGACGCCCGTCGCGAATGCCCGCTCCCTGCGCGGAAACCACTCGGCCGCGGTCTTCACCGCCGACGGGAAATTTCCGGATTCGCCGAGGCCAAGGCCAAATCGGGCCACGCAGAAGCCGACCAGGCTGAAGGCGGGGCGCACGAGCGCATGGGCCATGCCGAAGAGGCTCCAGGTGGCGATCGAGAGCGTGTAGCCCGCGCGGGACCCGATCTTGTCGACTATCGCCCCCATCGACACCAGCCCGATCGCGTAGGCCGACTTGAAGGCGATGTTGATCGCGGCGTAGTCGCGGTCCGACCAGTAGAAAACCTTGTACTGGAGCGTCGGCGCGAGGACCCCGAGGACGCTGCGGTCCATGTAGTTGATGGTCGTCGCTGCGAAGAGAAGCGCCAGGATGCGCCAGCGATATCCGCCGGTCGGGGCGGCGCTCACGGGGTTTTGATTAACTTTCACTAATGAACTTGCAATTCATAGGTGAACAATATCCTCGGCAACAAGAAAATGCTCCGGCACCGCGCCATGCTTCCCGCTCCCTGGAAAAGCCCAACCCCTGATTTTCTCCCCACCGGATGAGCCGGCCGTCCAATGTGCACGGGCCAAACCCGTCCCTCGAGCGCTACGTCATTCCCAACCTGCGCAACGCGTGCCGCATCCTGAAGGAACTCAAGGGACACCCCGGGGGGCTCAAGGCTGCGGACCTCGCGCGCAGCCTCGGCATACCGGTCACGACGACAATGCGGATCACCGCCACGCTTCAGATCGAGGGACTGGTGCAGAAGAACGACGGCCGCTACGGCCTCGGTCCCGTGCTGATCCACCTGGGCAACGCCGCGCTCGCCGGCACCGACATCCGCAGGCTTGCCCTGCCCCTCCTGCAGAAGCTGACTCTCGACGTGGACGAGACGTCCCACCTTGCCATCCCGTGCAACGAGCGCTCGCTCATCATCGCCGTGCAGGACAGCCTCCATCCCCTGCGCGCAGCCTCGCCGGCGGGATTCCTGACGGACCTGCACAGCTCCTCGACGGGGAAGATATTCCTTTCGTACCTCCACAACGGGCAGCTCGGCGAGATTGAGGGGCTGAGGGCCCCCTACAAGCACACCGCGCACACGCTGACCCGGCGGGCCGACCTGGAGCGCGAGATCGAGCTCACCCGCAGGAGGGGCTATAGCATCGACAACGAGGAGTGCCACATCGGGGTGCGCTGTGTGGCGGCTCCCATATTCTCGTCCGACGGCGTCGTCGTGGCCGCGATCGGCATCACCGCCGCCGGCGTGCGCCTCGCCGAGACGCGCATTCCCGAAGTGGCCGCCACGGTCCGATCCGCGGCGGCGGAGGCCTCGCAGCTTCTCGGGTATTCCGCGCAGCAATAGCCTCCCGACGCCATGCCCAAGGCAGAAACACTCAGCAGGATCAGGTCGGAGAAGGTCATCGCCCTCATCCGGGCGGACAGCTCCGAGAGCCTGCTCGACTGCGCCCGCGCGCTGTCCGCCGGCGGCCTCAACGTGATCGAGCTCACGATGACGACCCCCGGCGCCATCGAGCGGATTGCGGAGGTGTCCCGGAGGCTCCCCAAGGTGCTGCTCGGCCTCGGCACCGTCCTCGACGCGGCCACGGCGAGGGCGGGCGTGGCCGCGGGGGCAAGGTTCATCGTCACCCCGGGTCTGAGGCCCGAGGTCGTGGAGGCGTGCCGTCTGCTCGCCGTGCCCATCCTGTCGGGGGCGCTCACGCCCACCGAGGTCGCCGCTGCGGCCGACCTCGGGGCCGACGTGGTCAAGATCTTCCCCGCCGAATTCTTCGGGCCGGCCTACATCCGTTCCCTGAGGGCCGTCTTCCCCGGGGTCGAGCTCCTGCCGACCGGGGGCGTCACCGTCAAGACGATCGCCGATTTCCTGAATGCCGGCGCCTTCGCAGCGGCCGCAGGAAGCGCCCTCGTGGACCCCGCGGCGCTGAGGGCCCGCGACTGGGCTGCCCTCACGGCCCGCGCCCGGGAATTCGCGGCGGCGGCCGCTGGCGCCTGATCACCCGCATGGCCGAGACCTATTTCATCGTTCCCGAGGCGCAGCACAACGCGCTCACCGAGGCTGTCTACCGGCACCGCGGCTTTCTTCCCGACGAGGCCGCGGACGGGGCGAGGCTGTGCGCCGAGGCCTCGCGGCACGGGATCCGAACGCACAACGCGATCAAGGCGCTTCATCTCGACCGTCTCTTCGGGTCGGGGTCGAAGGGCTGCGTGCCCGGGGCGCAGATCGAGGAGCTGCCGTCGCGCTTCGGGGCGGCCAAGGCGTGGAACGCCAACAGGAAGCTGGGGCAGTCCACGGCCTACAGGGCGATGGACGCCGCCATCGCGCTCGCCGACTGCTTCGGGGTGGGCACGGTGGCCGTCGACAACGCGTTCCATTATCTCTGGGGCGGCGGCTACGTGATGGACGCCGCGCGCCGCGGCTACATCGCCTACACGAACTGCACGGCGGCGCTCGCCGAGGTGGTTCCCTTCGGCGGCAGGTTCCCGACGCTCGGCACCAATCCTCACTCCTGGGGGTTTCCGACCACCGAGTCGGTCGGCTTCCCGATCGTCATCGACTGGGCGACGTCCGTCAACGCGATGGGGCGCGTGCAGCAGCTGAAGCGGGAGGGCCTGCCGCTTCCGCCGCTGGCCGCCCTCGACCGCGCGGGGAACCCCACCGTCGACCCGCACCAGGCGGTCTCGCTTCTGCCCTTCGGGGCCCACAAGGGCTACGGCCTGTCGCTCATAGATGAGATCGTCGGCGCGTTCATCGGGGGATCGCTTCCGACGCTGAGGAGCCGCTGGGACGGGGAGGCGTCGGAGAAGCACACCTGCTGCTTCTTTTTCCAGGCCATCCATCCCGACGCGGTCAGCGCCGGGGCTTTCGCAAAGGGTCGCAGCCAGCCCGCCAACATCAGGGCCGTCATCGGGGACATCCTCGGACACGGCAACGAAAAGTGCCTGCTTCCCGGCCAGCTCGAGGCCGACTGGGCAAGGAAGACGCAAGCCGCCGGCGGACTCCTCTTCACCGAGGCCGAGGTCGAGGCTTTCAATGAGCTCGCCGCGGAGGCCGGCAGCCCGCGCTGGGCCCGCTCCTTTCACAAGACGGCCGTTCTATGACCACCGCAGCCCATTCCCGCCCATGAGCCTCAAAATCAGACCCGCCTCAGAATGCGCCCTCGACCAGCTGTCCCTGGGCGAAGTCATGCTCCGCCTCGACCCGGGCGAGGGCCGAATCCGCACCGCACGGAGCTTCACGGCATGGGAGGGCGGCGGCGAGTACAACACGTCTCGGGGGCTGCGCAAATGCTTCGGCCTGCGGACCGCCGTCTGCACCGCCCTCGTCGACAATGAGGTCGGGCACCTGGTCGAGGATTTCATCATGCAGGGCGGCGTCGCGACAGATTATATCCTGTGGCGGGCGGACGACGGCATCGGGCGCACCGTCAGGAACGGGCTCAACTTCACCGAGCGCGGATTCGGTATCCGCGGCGCACTGGGCGTGCCCGACCGCGGCAACACCGCGGCGTCCCAGCTCAAGCCCGGTGATTTCGACTGGGAGCGCATTTTCGCCAAGGAGGGCGTCCGCTGGTTCCATACCGGCGGCATCTTTGCGGCCCTGTCGGAGTCGACCGCGGCCCTCACCGTCGAGGCGGTCAAGGCCGCCCGAAGGCACGGCACCATTGTCTCGTACGACCTGAACTACCGGCCGTCGCTCTGGAAGACGATCGGGGGCCTGGGGAAGGCCCAGGAGGTGAACCGGGAGATCGCGGGTCACGTCGACGTCATGATAGGCAACGAGGAGGACTTCACGGCCTCGCTCGGCTTCGAGGTGAAGGGCGCCGACGAGAAGCCGGGCCCCATCGAATCGGCGGCCTTCAAGTCCATGATCGAGACGGCCGTGAGGGCCTACCCCAACTTTAAGGTCGCGGCGACCACCCTTCGGCGGGTCATCACGGCGACGAAGAACGACTGGAGCGCCATCCTCTGGCACGACGGGAAATTTCACGAAAGCCGGAAGTACCCCGAGCTGGAGATCATGGACCGCGTCGGCGGCGGCGACAGCTTTGCGAGCGGCCTGGCGTTTGGCTTCCTCTCGGCGAACGACCCGCAGGCGGCGGTGGACTATGGCGCCGCTCACGGCGCCCTCGCCTCGACGACTCCCGGAGACACATCGATGGCCACCCGGAAGGAGGTCGAGAACCTCGTCAAGGGCGGCAGCGCGAGGGTGGTGCGCTGAGATCGGGCCTCAAAAGACGTTGGCCTGTGCCACAGGCGGCTTCCCGGAGAGATAGAGGGTCAGGTTTTCAACGGCACAAGTCGCCTGCCGCTGCACGCTCTCGAACGTGCGCGAGCCGATGTGGGGGGTGAGCACGACGTTGGGCAGTCCGAGCAGCGGATAATCGCGCGATGGAGGCTCCTGGTCCAGCACGTCCGCGGCATAGGCCAGGATCGCCTTGGATTTGAGCGCCCGCACGAGCGCGGCGAGCTCGATGAGTTCGCCGCGTGCGCAGTTCACGATGACTGCGCCCGGCTTCAAGAGGCCTATGTTCCCGGCGTTGATGAGGTGCCGCGTCTCAGGAGTCAGCTTGGTGTGAAGAGAAACGATGTCCGCCTGGCCGAGCATCTCGTCGAACACCTGCACCCTCGTGATCTCATTCACCCTCGCGAAATCCCCGTCCCAGTGATGCCCATAGCCGATCAGCCTCATCCCAAACGCCCGGGCTCGCACGGCGACCTCACGGCCGATGCGCCCCAGTCCGACGATGCCCAGGGTCTTGCCAAAAATCTCCGTGCCCGTGACCCGGGTCCACTGGCCGCGCGCGACATGATTGGCTTCGGGCACCAGACTGCGCACGGCCGCAAGCAGAAGCGCAAACGTGTGCTCGGCGACACTCGTGTGGTTCACCCCGGGCGTGAAAAGGACGGGGACCCTCAGCTCCGTCGCGGCCTGGACGTCTATCTTGTCCAGGCCTATGCCGTACTTGCTGATCACCCTGAGGCGCGGAAGGGACTTCTCAATGACGGCGCGCGTCAGGGCGTCGTCGCCGCAGAGATACGCGTCGAACTGGCCGGCGAGCTCGAGCATGCGCGCCTCGGCGAGGGGACCGCGCTCACGGACGAGATCGAATCCCGCCCTGGCCAGCAGGTCATGGTGTGCGCCTGGCGTGTCCTGAAAGGAAGTCGTGGTGAGGAGGACGCGCGTCATGGACTTGGGAGAACGGAATCACTGGCGTGTATTTCGTTTGCGGCAAGCCGCCATGTTCACTTATGGATAGCGGGTTCATTAGTGAACGCCACCGTTGGGGCGCCCGGCGCCTGAAATGTCCCCGGCTCCCGGTTCGTCCCACCCCTTCCTCCCATGGAAATCCACGACAGCGCCTACAAGCAGTTCGCGTCCGGCCTCGGCACCGAAGGGCTCCGCAGGGAATTCCTGGTTTCCGGACTCTTCTACAGGGGCGAGGCCCATTTCCGCTATTGGGAGACCGATCGCACCGTTGTCGGAGGGATATGCCCGGGCACGGCGGCGATGGCCCTCCCGAATTCGGCAGGGCTGCGGAGCGCCCACTTCCTGGAACGCCGGGAGGCGGGGATCGTGAACATCGGCGGCCCGGGCCTGGTGCGCGCGGAAGGGGCTGAATACCGTCTGGGGAATCTCGACGCCCTTTACCTCGGCCGCGGATCGGACGGAGTGTCCTTCGCTTCGGCGTCGGAGTCGGAGCCCGCGCAGTTCTGGCTCCTCAGCTATCCGGCCCATGCGAAGCATCCGTCGCGGCATGTCGCGTTTCTGGAGGCCAACGGCGAGAAACTGGGATCGGGGGACGGCGCAAACGAGCGCACGCTCTACAAGCTGATCCACGCCGGCGCGTTTCCGACATGCCAGATTGTGATGGGGGTCACGCGGCTCGCGCCCGGGAGCGTCTGGAACACCATGCCGCCGCACACCCACCTGAGGCGCTCGGAGGTGTACCTCTACTTCGGCCTCCAGCCCGGAAGCGCCGTGTTTCACCTCATGGGCACGCCGGCCGAGACGCGCCATCTCGTCGTGCGGCAGGCCGAGGCAGTCCTTTCGCCGCCGTGGTCCATCCACAGCGGCGTCGGCACCGGCAATTACAGTTTCGTTTGGGGCATGGGCGGCGAGAACCAGGAATTTGCCGACATGGACCGCACGGACATCGACAAACTGCTTTGATGGTGCGGCGCCTCGCCGGCGCGGCTCGAATTCAAGGCACCGCCTGCGCGTCGTATTCCCGGTCCAGGAAGGTGTAGGCGCCGGCTCCCTCCGGATCGTACCGCACAAACCGCATCTTGATCCGATGCCGTCCCGGCTCGCGAAGGGTCAACCGGAACGAGCCCTGCCAGTTTCGCCGCTCGTCATCATTAGCCGAAAGCCGGTCGACAAACCTCGCCGTCGTGAGGTCCGTAACGTCAATGAAATCGAGCGTTCCGCGGCTATCGAAGGCGCAATAGCCTATCTCCACGGGGACGCCGATGCGGGCCCGGCCGGGCGGCGTGATCGCGGCGTCCCAAGGCTGGTCGCTCACGAGGAACGTCACGTCCGCCGCGGCCGATCCCCTGGCGTTTTCTGCGGTGATCGCCGCGCTGAATCTTCCTGTGCTGGGGAAATATCCCCTCATTTCGCCTCCGGGAGCGATACGGATGCCCTCCGGCAGTCGCTGCGCGTGGAACGTGACCGGGGAATAGGCCGCCCTCACCACATACCGGAATTCCGCGGCCGTGGTCCAGAAGACCGTGGGCGGCGCCGTGATCACGGGCGCCTCCGGCACGGGAGCCGGGGCGAACGCTGGGCCCACGGCTGACGCGGATATCAGCGCGGCGAGGTCGACTCCCCTGCCTGCCCGTGCCGGCGCGAGCGACCGGCTCTCGTAGACCGACACGGAGAATTCGACCGTGTCCAGGTCGCCGTCATGCCGCATGTTCGCTTCGCACCAACTGCGCATTTCGGGCAGCATCGACTCCATTTCACGGTCGAATGGCCAGCTTGGCCCCGCCCGGGTCACGAGGCAGACAAAGTCGCTTGCCCCGAGCCGCGCCATGACATCCCCAGAAACGTCGCGCACCAGCCCCGTGGGCAGCGTGGCGACAAAGGGAAGCGTCGTGCCGTGGCGTTCGCGGCCCAGCACCTCGAACAACTCGGCGCCCAATCCGTCGAATATGCGGGTGACGGCCACGCGCGGCCGTGACAGGCCGGCTTCCTCGGCCCTGAAATAGAGGAAGTCGGCGAGGGCGTTGATCTCGCGGTATTCCGACTCCATATCCGGGGCAATGGGGTTCGCGAGCTGGGCCCCGGCAAAAAGGGCCGCGCCGGCCGACCCGACGGCCGCGCATGTCGCGACTACCGCGAACCGGGTTGTGCGGCGAGCAAGGCGCATCCACACGAGGACGATCACCCACGTCGCCGCGGGAATCATGATGTTCAGGGGCTGGGGCGCCTTTTCGGGGTGAATCATGAGGACGGCTGCGGGTGCGGCCAGGAAGAGGAGCACCGCAGGCCACGCGGCGCGCACGGGTTCCAGGTCAAACAAGTCGGCCCCTTCCCGCCGACGCGCCGCACGAGCGGAGGCGGCGAACGCGGCGCCTGCGGCCAAGCCCAGCAGCGCCGCCGCCGCGCCGATCTGGTGAAACAGCAGCTCGGAACTCAGCCATCGGGCATACGACCCCATCCTCATGTGCGAGTCGCGCAGGGCGCTCTCCGGCCCGACGAAGCGCACGACCCAGTAGTAGCGGTAGATATTGCCCCAGCTTCGCCAGAACGCCCATCCGGATATCCCGATCGCGATCGATCCCGAAAGCAGCAGGCGGCCGCATCGCGAAAGCCGGTCGGGCTGGCCAAGCAGCCCTGCGAGGAGCCCGAGGCAAATGACGCCGAAGTAGACGGCCGTGAGGTGGCGCACCAGCAGCGCGACGGCGACCGCGACCCCGAACACGACGGCCCAGCGCGTGGACCGGAACCCGTTTCCAGAAACGGCGGCGGCGAGCGCCACGCCGTACGCGCAGGCGGCCATCCAGTCCAATCGGAAATCCGCCGCCGATCCCGCGCTGTCCGACCAGGGCGAGCGCAGCGCCGCGAGAAGGCCCAGGGCGGCCCACGCAAAGGCGAAGGATCCCGACACCCGCCTCACCGCCAGGAACATCGCGGCCTGAAGGGCGAGGAACGCGAAAAGATTGACGGCGAGGGCCGCATTTCGCGTGGGACCCGCCGCAGAAAACGCAAGCAACGCGAGGAATCCGTGGAGCGAGCCCTGCGGCGAGACGGTGGACAGGGTGCGCCCCGCGCCCTCGATGAACCCGCCGGCCCGCATCCGGTCATAGCCGCCGTAGGCCTCCCGCAGGTACTGGAGCTGGTCGAACCACCTCGGATACACCCACGCGATGTGGCGGCGTGTCGACGTCCAGAAAAGGGCGAGCTCGGCGGAAAAGACCGCAAGGAGAGCCCATGCCGTGACACTCCACAGACGCGGGGCCGCGGGCTTCCCGGATCCAGGAAAGTCGCTGCCTCGCTGCATGGGTCTACGGGCCGGCCGCCGCGGGTCCCCAGGCGCGTTCGTACTCGGCCTGGACCGCGGGATCCTTCTCGGCCGTGCGGGCGCCGGCGATGCGATCGGCCGCGCCCAGCCTCGCCACCGCCCAGACCGCGTGCGCGCGGACGACGGGCGAGGCGTAGGAAACCAGCCGAACGAGCGGTTCCACGAGCGAGGTGTCGCCGGAATTCCCCGCGGCGACGCAGGCGTTGCGCAGCAGGCCCGCCAGCTTGATCCTCTTGATCGCCGTCGCGCGGAATATTTCGGCAAAACGCGCCGGCGTGAGTTCGAGGAGCTCCCTGAGCGGGAGCCCCGCGATGTCGCCCCGGGAGGAAAGGATCATCCGGCGGCCCTCCTTGGCGAAACGATTCCAGGGGCAGACCTCCAGGCACGTGTCGCACCCGTACACGCGGTTGCCGATCGCGGGGCGCAGTGCGGCGGGTATGATGCCCCTGTTTTCTATGGTCTGGTAGGAGATGCACCGGCGGGCGTCCAGGACGCCGGGCTGCGGGAATGCCTGCGTCGGGCATGCGTCCAGGCAGCGCGTGCACTTGCCGCACAGCAGGCCGATCGCGCCCGGGTCGCCGCGGCCGCGAAGGGGCGGGTCCGCCTCAAGCTCGACGCGGGTGAGGATGGACGCCAGGAAGAGCCAGTTGCCGTGGGTCTTGGAGATCAGCATCGAATTCTTCCCGATGAACCCGACCCCGGAAAGGGCGGCCCACGCGCGCTCCAGCACGGGGCCGGTGTCCACGTAGTAGCGGGAGTCGCGGGGCGCGGCCCCGTAGAGCTCCTCGATCAGGCACCCCGCGCGCTCGAGGGCGGGCTTGAGAGAGTCGTGGTAGTCCCGGTAAAGGCTGTACCTCGCCCAGGAGGGCCTGCCGGGATCGGCCCCTTGGGCCCCCCCGCCCCGGGCGCCCTCGCCATAGTCCACGCCGAGAAGGACGGCGGATCGCGCTCCCTCCAAGACAAGGCCGGGATCCGTTCGCTTCGCGGCGGTGCGCTCCATCCAGTCCATGTCCGCGTGGAAGCCCGAATCGAGCCAAGTCCTCAGGCCCTCGCCCCCGGGAACCGGGGAAAGCCGCGCAAAGCGGACCTCGTCGAATCCGAGAGCGCGGATCCGCGCCCGCAGTTCCTCCTGGCGGGCGCCCATGGCCTCAGTTTTCGCCGTCCGGACGCTTGCCGGCGAACGCCGCGGACTCGCGGCGCCACACCCGGATGACGTGGGCAGCGATCTCCGTCAGGGGCCGGGAGTCGGTCAGGATCACGGTTCCCGCGGAGCGGTAAATGCCCTCGCGCTCGGCGTAGAGGGCCCTCGCCCTCGCCGCCGGGTCGTCCACATTGAGCAGCGGCCGCGAATCCTCGTGGCGGCCGGTCCTCGCCAGGATCGTCTCAATGGAGGCGTGCAGGCACACGACGACCCCCCTGCTCGCGAGGAGACCCAGCATCCCCGGCTGGACGACGAGGCCCCCGCCGCAGGCGACGACCAGCTTTTCCTTCGCGTGCCCCTCCTCGATGAACTCGCGCTCCAGCCGCCTGAACGAGGCCTCGCCTTCCTCGGCGAAGATCCTGGACACGCTCTTGCCGGCCCTGCGTTCGATCTCGTGGTCGCTGTCCACGCACTTGAAGCCGAGCCGGTGGGCGACGCAGCGCCCGACGGTCGTCTTGCCGGTTCCCATGAAACCGACAAGGTAGAGGTTTACATCCGGCGGGTTCAGGGGATATGCGCCCTACGGGATGCCGCGGAACGGCCCCCTACTTAGCCGCGTCCGGGGCCGGGGCGGCCGCGGTCGGCGTGAAGTCCAGGAGCTTGACCTTGAAAACGAGCACCGAGCCCGGGGGGATCCCGGGGCGGCCGTCGTCGCCGTAGCCAAGCTGTGGCGGCACGAAGAGCATCATCTCGCCGCCCTTGCCGATCTTCTGCAGGCCCTCAGTCCAACCGGCGATCACCTTGTCGAGCGGGATCTCGAGCGGCTTGCCTAGGC
>Ga0302325_10011976_pt1 | contig 18655 bp, 15 predicted proteins | sample Palsa_T0_2_FD_201948 | JGI IMG/M metagenome (GOLD analysis project Ga0302325, IMG submission 201948) | Peat permafrost microbial communities from Stordalen Mire near Abisko, Sweden - Palsa_T0_2 | ecosystem: Environmental > Terrestrial > Soil > Palsa > Peat permafrost | place: Sweden: Abisko...
GATGGACTCATGGCCTTGCGGGCGCTTGGCAGAGACAAACAGATCACAAAGCTGATCGCTGTCCATACAGCTAAGGAAAGTGAACAGCGCGACGCGGAGCCGGTCCGCAGGATTCTGCGAGGCATGGAACGCGGGTTATACCACCTCAGCCAAAAAGCATCCTGAAATGCCCCGAGACAGAGATCCGTTACTTGAGCGTTGCGATCTTGCAAGTGCCATACGTGCCAAACCTCCGCCCGCCACTCGGCCAACCACTCCGCTCGTTCTCTGCCCGGCACCAGCCATGCGGCGCACCGGAGAAGGAAGAGAGACACCGGCAGAGAGCGGGGCAGCAGGCGGAGGCTCATGCGTTCTTGACCTCTGGATCAGCGATCATTTTTTGCAGGAGCGGGTAGCGTTTGTGCATCGCCTCCAGGGTCGTTTCCCCGGCGCGGGTTAGTTTGTAGTACTTCCGCAAAGGCCGCTGCTCGGCATCGGCGATCGATTGCTTTTCCCACTTCGAGACGATCAGACCGTCGCGCTCCAGGCGACGCATTGCCGGATAAACCGTCCCGCTGGGTAAACCTGTCGCTTCCATCACGCTGAAGCCGTAAATCTGGCCGGCATGAATCGTCTGCAGGATCATGGCCGCGGTATGGGAAAGTTTGGGTTCGGTGGCCATGGTGAGCAGTATACCTATGTAGCATACTGTTGACTAGTGGAAGATAGTATGCTACATAGGGTACAGCGATCGAGGTCCAAAACAGTGCTCGAGCTCGAAAACCTTTCCAAAAGCTATCGCGGTATTCCGGCCATCTCCAACGTCAACTTCCGCGTAGACGCCGGCGAGGTGGTTGGCTATCTGGGCGCCAACGGCTCAGGAAAATCAACCACCGTCAAGATCATCACCGGGCTGCTGCAGCCCAATGAGGGCCGCGTGTTGTTTCACGGCAGGAATATACGCGACGATCTGGTCGGTTTCCGTGGGGCGCTCGGCTACGTGCCGGAAGAAGCGCACCTTTATACCTATCTCTCTGGAATGGAGTACCTCCAGTTAGTAGGCAGACTGCGGGGCCTGCGCGAACGGCAAATCACCATCAAGGCCCATAGGTTATTGCAACTGCTTGGTCTGGAGTCGTGGCGCCACTCGCCGATCTCCATGTATTCCAAAGGTATGAAGCAGCGTGTGCTCATTGCCGCAGCTCTGATGCACAACCCTCAGCTGCTGATCTTCGACGAGCCGCTCTCCGGGCTCGATGTCCTATCCTCGCGCCTGTTTAAAGATCTCTTACTGGAACTGACAGCGGCAGGGAAGGCCGTTCTCTACATCTCTCATGTTCTGGAAGTAGTGGAGCAGATTTGCAGCCGCGTGGTCGTCATCGCGAAGGGGAAAATCCTCGCCGACGCCAGCCCATCCAAACTGACCGAGCTCATGGAACTGGCCAACCTCGAAAGCGTCTTTGCGCAACTGGTGCAGCAGGAAGACACAAGATCAGTAGCCCGCGAAGTAGTGGAAGCCATCAAGGTGCAACATGTTTAATGGGCTCCGCATCTTCGCCCCGCCGGAATTCCCCGTGCTGTCACTCGAAGTGCAAGCTCACTTACCGGTCGTGGAGGCGCATGAACAGAGCCAGTTCCGCCTTCTAATTAGCCACTTTCTGGAACGATTCTTCAACAACGATATGGTCTCGGCAGATGGGGAAACGAAGGCGCGGCTTCTCCAGGTCGTCTATGCGATCGCGCTCCCGGGAATGGTCGTCGCCTTGTTTTTGTTCCCCTTGTATCATGCCCCCCTGGAACGGCCCTTCTGGTCTCAGGTGAGCGACCACTACTTTTATGTCTTGTATTCATTTGTTGCGGTGGGGGCGGTGAGCATCTTCGCCTGGGACTTGCTCTTCCCGGACCTGCTTGATCTTTTCGTTCTCTCACCCCTCCCCATTGTCGGCGCGAGACTGTTTCGGTCCAGGATTGTGGCTGCCATACTTTTTCTCGGCCTGTTCCTGCTCGGCAGCAGTGCGCTGGGCGCCATATTTTATCCGTTGTTATCCGACCCGCCAGGCCTGGCGCGCCACCTGATAGCCCATGTATCTGCAGTCCTGGCCGCCGGTGCGTTTGCTGCAGCGTTGATCCTGAGCCTGCAAGGACTCATCACGACAGTGGTCGGCGAACGTTTTTCCCGCGCCATTTCCCCTTTCCTGCAAGGCATCGCGATGATGGTGTTTTTGACCATTCTTTTATTGTTCCCGCTCTCTTCCCGGTTTCTTGAAGTGCTGGTGAATTTGCACGTTGCCAGATATTTTCCGCCATTCTGGTTTCTGGGAATATACGAAACCCTTCTGGCCGGCTCTTCATCGCTGCCTGTTTTCAGAGGGCTCGCGAAAACAGGCTGCCTGGCAACGGCCGTCGTGTTTGCCCTGACCATCGTCTCTTATCCGCTCGCCTATCGACGGAGAATGCGCTACCTGGTCGAAGGATCAGAGGTATTCGACACGCGCAATATAGCCATCGTTCCCATCCATCGTCTGCTCCACGCAACCTTGTTGCGCAATGCGGTGCAGCGCGGAATTTATCACTTCATCAGTTGCTCGTTGCTGAGGACCCAGCGGCATCGTGTGTATATGGCCATGTATGGTGGCCTCGGCCTCGCTCTTCTACTAGCCTGCACGGTGCTCCTGAAGCTTTCTCATGGTCATCCCGGCTTTGCGCTGTCGCCCGATGGTTTGCGCGCCGCAGTCCCCATCGCCGCTTTCTGGACAATTGCCGGTTTGCGCACCGCATTCCTGTCTCCCGCCGATAGGAGAGGTGGTTGGATTTTTCGCGTGATACTGGGCAGGCCCACATCTGCTCAACTTGGCACCACCGTGCGATGGATACTGCCGTGTGTCCTGGGTCTGACCTTGGGCATGGTCGCACTGATCAGTCGAGTGGCGCCCCCCGAACTACGCGGCTGGAATTCTCTTGCTTGCCAGGTTTTGATCGCGGTTGGTCTTTGTCTGCTGCTGACAGACGCACTGTTCCTCAAAGTCAGGACCATCCCCTTCACTGGAGAAGCAAGAGCGTCCGCGACGAACCTGGCGTTCATACTCCTGCAATACTTCGGATTATTTCCGCCCCTGATACTGATTTCGGCCGGTCTTGAACCTTGGTTAGAGGCCAGTGTGTGGCATGTGGTGGGCATAGTCGCAGTCATCGGCGCAGCGCATCTCGCGATGCTGAGGATTCACAACAAGGATGCTGAATATCACGCTAACCTGATTGACCTTGATGAAGACGAGGAAGAATTTCCCCAAAGACTCGGCCTTCGCTACTGAAATTCTGGAACCCCGTTCGACCTGCTTGCGTATTTGTCATCATGGGCCGCTCCGGTGTTCGGTTGCGGACAGAAGTGCCCAGGAGCGAACAGAAGAGAGTTGGATTCCTTCAGTAAGTGCAAATAACACGCAAAGCGAAGCTGCTTGCGAGCAAAGAAGACGGTTGGACCGTCAAGTGCAGTGAAGATGCAGGGATGGGTGCCGCCAATGAAGAATCTCTTCCCACGAATTTGCAGCTTATTGGTCAAGCACGCCCTGCTGTTCACCCTCTGCCTCGGTTTTACGTCACTCGCCAGCGCACAGTCGACAGGGAGCCTGCGAGGTCAGGTCTTGGATCCCAGTGGTGCCGTAGTTCCGGGAGCATCCGTCCTCCTTACCCAGGGAGCGACCGTGCTGAGCGTGCAATCCGGCAATGACGGTGTCTACCTATTCAAAGCTGTTCCGGCAGGCTCATACACTGTGACTGTCCAGGTAAGCGGATTTGCCACCTTCACCAAGGAAGGTATTGTGATTGCTCCGGGTCAGGCTCGCCAGCTGAATGTACCCCTTGCCATTGCTGTTCAGCAGCAGGACATAACAGTCACTGATCAAAATGCCGGAGTGAGCGTAAATCCGGATGAGAATTCAAGCGCGCTGGTGGTGAAGGGAAGCGATCTCGATGCTCTCTCCGACGATCCTGATGAGTTACAAAACGAACTCCAGGCGCTCGCCGGGCCGGCAGCCGGGCCGAGCGGCGGCCAGATCTACATCGACGGTTTCACCGGCGGCCAGATTCCTCCCAAGTCGTCCATCCGCGAGATCCGCGTCAACCAGAATCCTTTTTCCGCTGAATTCGACAAGATCGGTTACGGCAGAATCGAAATTCTCACCAAACCCGGTTCAGATAAATTCTCCGGGCACATAACCTCGCTGGGCAACGATTCGGCGTGGAACACGGCCAATCCGCTTGTGCAGCAGCAGCCGAGTTACTATCTGTATTTCATCCAGGCGGATGTCAACGGACCTCTGACCAAAAGCGCCTCCTACTTCTTCAGCCTGTTTCACTTCGACCGGCAAAACCAGAGCATCATTGACGCCGTCAACCCGGAAGATCCAAGCACGAATTTCAACCAGGCCCTTCCCAATCCCTCGTCTCTCCTGGTCGCCAATCCTCGCGTTGATTTCCAATTGGGCAAGAGCAATACATTGTCGGTCCGCGACTCATACGTGCGCTCGGTCGCAACTGCCAATGGCCCGGGTCAACTCAACCTTCCTGAGCAGGCATTCAACGTAAATAATCAGGAGAATGCGATCCAGGTCAGCGACACAGTGGTGGTCAACCCGCGGGTGATCAACGAAACGCATTTCCAATGGCGTCGCGTGCGCAACAGCCAGGTCGCCTCCTACTTCACTCCGACGGTAACCGTTCAAGGAGCTTTCACCACCGGAGGCAGCAACTCAGGCGTGGCGCGCGATCACCAGGACATCTTTGAACTGCAGAACTACTCGACGGCAACCGCCGGCAGTCACACCATACGCTTTGGCGGCCGCCTGCGCGCCTATCGCGATGCCAACTACTCCACTGCAGGATCCAACGGAAATTATCTCTTCACTTCGATCGATCAGTACCTCGCGCAGACTCCGGCGCAGTACCACGCCACCGTGATTCAGAATCCGTTAGCGCGGGCAATTCTGTTCGATGGCGCGCTCTTTTATCAGGACGATTGGCGCGCCAGACCCAATCTCACCATGAGCTATGGTCTCCGCTTTGAGAGCCAGAATCGCATTCGCGATCACGCTGATTGGGGACCACGTTTTTCCGTCACCTGGGCGCCTGGCCACGTGGGCAAGACTCCTCCAAAAACCGTGGTGCGCGGGGGCTATGGTTGGTTTTACGATCGGTTTACAGTGCCCAACTCATTTGCCTCCTCCACCGGGACACCCTACCTCATCCAGGCCATCCACCAAAACGGGATCAATCAACAGAGTTACGTCCTCAACAATCCAGACTTCTACAACCCGAATGCCCCGGCATCGCCCAGTACTCTTGCGAACTCTGCCACGTCCATCCCATCCTTCTACAATATCGATCCCCACTTTCACGCGGCACTCAGCATGCAAGGTGGCGTCGGGGTCGATCAGCAAATTAGCAAGAAGATCATGTTCAACGTGACCTATTTGTTTACCCGCGGCGTTCATCAGTACCTCACCAACAATGTCACGGCGCCGGAATTTGATCCATCGACCTATACAGTCGTGGGCCCACTTCCCGTGGAATATAACTATCAGTTTCAGTCCGGCGGCATCTACAAGCAGCACCAGGTAATCGTCACCGCCAACACGCAGTTCCGCCATCTCTCCGTGCATGGTTCCTACACCTTCAACGAGGCCAGGAGCGACACGCAAGGGGTCAACTACGTCCCGTCGGTGGCGCAGAACCCTGGTCTTGACTACGGCCGCGCGGGCTTCGGCATCACCAACCGTCTCTTTTTGCTTGGAACTTACTCTGCGCCTCATGGAATCGTATTTGCGCCCCTGTTAGCGGCTCAGTCCGGCACACCCTATAACCTGGTCATCGGCAACGATCTCACCGCGAATAACCAGTTCAACGCGCGGCCGACGTATGGCACTTGCGGGGCCGCGAACGTGGTCTCGACCCCGTATGGCTGTCTGGACACGGATCCAGTGGGCAAGGGAGAAAGAATCATCCCTTATGGCGCCGGGCTTGGGCCTACAAATTTCGTGTTGCATATGCGGGTCAGCAAAGTGATCGGGATCGGCCCTCGCATCGAAGGCGCGAAAGGCGCACCGGGCATGCAGGGAGGGAATGGCAGCGTGAACGGCCGGGGGCTCAGCGGAGGTCAGGCGCAACCGAAGCTTGATGCCACCGTCGCCCGCAGATACAGCCTGACCCTGGTCGGCGGGGCTCTCAACATTTTCAATATTGTGAACCTGGGCACACCCAACGGCACTCTGGGTTCACCGCTCTTCGGCAAAACGCAATCTCTTGCCACAGGTCCTTTTGGATCACCGACACCGGGCAACCGCTCCATTTTCCTTCAGGCTATTTTCACCTTTTAAGTGTTCGGCAGATTTTCATTGCCGCTCAGGTGCCGAGCTGACCGCTGCGTGCGGACGATCGCTCCGCCGATAAGGATCGCAAACGTATCAGCGAAATCCCATGTCAATCTCGACAGAGCAAAGTGTCCCTGGACCACCCAGCTCACCACAGCGGTGCCACAGAGCGCAGCATAAATCAAACTCAGCGTCGTCGCGGCCGCCATCTCTCTTTCCTTTGCCACTATGGCGGCAATACAGCCTTCAAACAAGAAAACGATGAGGAATCCGATGTCGATCCCGGTCGAGGCGAAGAATACGTACACGTTGAAGTGATGTTCCGGAATTTGGTAGCGAACAAGAACTGCAAATATTGTGGGCTCCACCAACCTCCAAAGCAGCCGGTGCGCTAACATTCCTCCGGCTACGCCCGCAGAGGTCCACCACGGAGCGGCACGGTAAGCGGTACCGATCAAATGCACGATGGTTTTCAAAGCCTGTCGCCAATACCATCGTTGGGCGAAAACAACTCCCGCTTGATGAGCAATCTGGGAGAATTCCTCGAGCAGATCCCCCATGATTGCTTCTGCATTATCCGGAACCGTGAACAGGTTGACGAGCCAGACGGCAAGACGTGGAGGCTGAAGGGAAAACGACGGAGACGTCATGAGTAGTTCTCGATCAGGCCGAGGCCTTCGCTCATACTCTGGAGTGCCCGTTGCGTGCGGTTCACAGCCGTCACTCCCTTGGCTGTGACACGAAAGAAGCGTTTCGAACGTCCGCCACGTTCCGGCGTGGGGTCGCCTCGATAAGACTTGACATACCCTTTTGTCTCCAGGCGATCAAGTGTGGCATACACGGCGCCGATCGAAACCTCGCGGTGAGTGCGTAATTCAATCTCCTGCCGCACCGTGACCCCATAGGCGCGTTCTTCGAGCCGCAGGAGAGCCAACACAACGATGTGTTCGAATTCGCCAAGATAGTCGCGGCCAGCCATTATCTATACAATATAGAACAAATAACGTTGGCCGTGCAGACGCGGGTGCCTGCAAGGAATAAAGCCCCTATTTACTAACGGGTTCCACCGTGTGGGTGGGCTGATCGATCGACGTGGCATGGCCCGGCGAGTGAAACAGCCAAACGCCGACAGCTACCACCAGCGTCACCACAATGACCACCCCAAGCACCAATCGGGCGATATTTGAAGGACAGAACTCTCCGACGCGCGGCATAATCTCTCGATTATAGCCACCCAATAGGTCTCGACGCGCGGGCAAACCAACGCCTGTGAAAATCCTCTCGCTTAAACAGGCTGCAAGAAAATCAGGTTGGGGTAGCAACCTTGGTGGAGTTCATCGGCGTCGCCGTGGTGGGAGCAAAGAACAAGGCCCTCTTCCCCGTCCAAAACAATAGGCAGCGGTTACGAGATGAAATCCGCCGGCTTCCATCCCCAATCCAATTTGGGCAGGGACGGCTGAACTTAGCCCAGGACGTTAGTCCTGGGTACAGCAACATGATTGAGTCCCGTAGAGCCTGCCCTGAGCTTGTCGAACGGGGACGACTGAAAGTTGTCCAGGATTGGGTCGCGGCCTTTTTCCGCAGCCGGTCGAAGTTTTGCCATCCGGCTACAGGGAAATCGTTTTCGCGGGCGACCTCCGCCCTGCCTGGACGCATCTACCAAAAGGCCCGGGCTCGGTGGCGGGCTCAATATTGGGGGGCTACTTCTTCATCCCATGACCTCGCACCGGCAAATTGGCGACTGGTTTGCACACGCTTCGACTGGTTTTGCCGTGACAGACGTTGATGGCAACGTAGTCGATGCTAATGAAGCTCTGGCCCGAATCGTCGATCGAACCCCAGCCGAAATCAGCACCGCGAATCTCTTTGAGTTAACCCACCCCGAGGACCGAGCACGGCACCGCAGCATGCTGGAGCAGCTGCTGGCCTCTCAGATACCGGCATTTGTCATTGAGAAGCGCTACTTGCGTCGTGATGGAAGTCCCGTCTGGGTCCGCAACTCGGTGAGCCTCATAAACGACGATCAGTACAAATCGTCCCATCTGATCTCCATCTGTGAGGACATCAGCCAACACAAGCGGGCCGAACAGGCTCTGGAAAAACAGGAGCAGATGGCCGCTATTGGAAGATTGACCTCTTCCATCATCCATGAGATCAACAATCCGTTGGAAGCGGTCCTCAATCTGATTTTCCTGGCCCAACGTGCAGCCGATCTCAAGGAAGCAATGCCCTACCTGAGAGATGCAGAAGAGGAATTGGGCCGTGCCTCCGAGATCACCACCCAAGGGCTGCAATTTCACCGCCAGTCTTCTTACCCGACCCCCGCCAACGTCATCCATATCGTGCAATCGGTCCTGGCTCTCTTTAAGGAAAAATTCCGCACGGCCCGTGTCGGGGTTGAATTGGAAACAGAAGACGCACCGGAACTACTGTGTTTCGCTGGAGAGTTGCGCCAGGTCTTTGTGAACCTCATTGCGAATGCGGTGGAATCCATGGAGTCTGGCGGCCAGATAACGATCCGGATCAGGTCCGGCACCGACTGGCAGACAGGTGATCGAGGGGTTCGCATCACCATCGCCGACACCGGTTCCGGCTTGAGCATGGAAACTCGGAAACATATGTACGACGCCTTCTATACCACCAAGGGTTCAGGAGGCTCTGGTCTTGGCCTGTGGGTTACTGCCAGGATAGTACGCAAGCATCGGGGTCACATCCATGTCCGCAGTAGACGTGTAGCGCAATGCGGCGGAACTGCATTTACCTTGGTTTTTCCCTATGCCGGTGCGGAAGGTAAAACTGCGGGTCCCCACGAACACGCTGCTTGAGCGGGCATCTTCCCTGTCATTTAAGTGTAGGTGGGATCAATCACGGAGCGCACTGCTTGCACCGAGTCCGCGGGGAACTGGCCCAATCGGGCGTGTTCTCGTATCGTCGCCTCATCGGGAGCGATATAGACGCAGTAGATCTTGTCATCCGTCACGTACGACTCAATCCATTGAATCTGCGGACCCATCCCCTTGAGCACGTTGCACGATGTTTGGGTGATGGCGGCTAACTGTTGACGATCCAGTGCACCGGCGCCCGGTATGTTGCGTTCAATGATGTATTTAGGCATAGAGCTCCTCAAGTCCACCAATGTTACACGACGCCCATGGCTCGACTCGATGGGAAGTAGATATTTCGCCGGAATTCGTCAAAATTGCCCTGGCCGCGTGTAGCGCCGGCCGCATCCAAATAAATGGAAAGGACTTGCCATGCAAACGCAAAAGTCATCTGTGAAACTCGAAGATTGGGCGGTAGTGCCAGATCCGAACTCAGGGAGCTATCAGGCATTGCGACCAGGAAATTTCCTGGTAGGCAGGGCTTTCGGCCATCAGAGGATTGAGAAGGGGAAGTTCATCTTCACCTCTCCTATCGTTCGTGTCGATACTCAGCAAAGGATCGTAGAAACAAAGAACACGTGTTACTCGCTCGGCGAGGCGAGCTATGAATATAAGGCATGGAGCCGAGAACAAGGGAGCCGAGAACAAGGGCCCAGAGAACAAGGGCCAGGCGCGGCTGCGTAGCCTTGCGCCCGCTAGGGCGACAGTAAGGGCGGAAGGATTTCTGTCGCCGGTCCCAGGGCGATTTCGTCGAAGGCGTCCGCGTTCAGAGGTTCCTCGGGGCCCACATAAATGGTACGGATGCCCCGCTGATTGGCGATGTGGACAAACCCCGCAGCAGGATATACAGAGCCGGACGTACCCACCACCAGCAAGTGCGTAGCGCGATCCAGTTCGCGATAGATGCCGTCCATATCTAAGGGGATTTCGCCGAACCACACGATGTGCGGGCGAACCGGCGCGCCGCATTCCTCGCAGGTGGGTAGGTTGTTCGTATCCTCGTACAATTTTTGATCGGGGAAGGGCAGGCCGCAGTTCACGCAACGGGATGCAAAGAGCGTGCCGTGCATGTGGTGGACGCGAAGCGAACCGCCGCGCTCATGCAGGTCATCCACGTTCTGGGTGCAGAGATAAAGGCGATCGCCTAGCGTTTGTTCAATCTTCGCCAGCGCAACATGTGCGGCGTTTGGCTGGGCAGCGAGCGCGTCGTGGCGGCGCATGGAATAGAAACGCCATACCAGTTTGGGATCGGCATCCCAGGCTTCGGGTGTAGCGACCTGGTCGACTCGATAGCCGTTCCACAGCCCTCCGGAGCCTCGAAAGGTAGCCAGTCCACTTTCCGCAGAAACCCCTGCGCCAGTAAGGACGAAGAGCCGGTCATGCGGGGTCAGAATCATGGCGAAAGTGAGTCAGCTAATTGGCGGCCGCGACGTGTGCAGGCATGGTGGCAACTGCTGTTGGTACGCTGCCTGGACGCTTCGCCCTTGCTTCTTCGATCGGGGGCATGGTCGCCCGGCACACCGCCGGCACATTCTTCATCTGTTTGGCGAACATCAGGTAGCTTGGGCTCCTCGGTCGCAGGGTCACCCAGTAGCTTGACGGTGAAAGCAGTGGCTTTCTCTGCGTCAGCATCTGGTTTTCGAGAATCTTCACTCCGCACAGCAGATTATTTTCGGGCGTCAAAATTGTCTTGGCGGGAGACTTCTCGGCTAGCCCCTTATCCTGTTTCCAGTTAAAGTCGCAGCCGTATCGCTTTGCGTCCATATAGGTCAGTTGCAGCAGGCCTTCTTGCCGTACTGTGCGTTTAGTAACCGCGTCTTGTACCGCGACTTCGGGTTCTGTATGGCGTACATCTGTTGTCGGTTTCAGTCCCGCTTCCGCCCCGGCAAGTGCCTGGAAAGTATAAGCCCAGAAGGCGCGTTTATCGGCCTCACCCATGCTGGCGAATCGCGGGCAGAAGGTTCTTACGCCTCGGGCAACTCTCGGCGACAGCATCTCCGGAGACAACGCCTTCTCCACGGTCACATCCCACTGCGGGTCCCACGACGGTTGTCCCAGCTCTTCTTTCTTCTCCGCAATGGGAGTAGGCGGAGCCTGTTTCAAGGCCGGCTTGGGTGGTGAGCTTGGCTGCGCCGGATGCGCCGGATGCGACGCAACCTCTCTTCCGCACCCGCCAAGCACAAGCATCCAGCAAAGTGGCAATCCAGCCATTGAAATTGTCCGCATCATAAGCTGTTCTACTCAGATGCCGATTTCCCCCTCCTCGGAAGGCGAGAGGGGCTAAAAAACTCTGGATGGGTCCAATAGAGTCTGCGTAAGAACAGGGAATTTGCACTTAGTCCCGCAGGGACGGCTGAGCTTAGCCCAGGACGCAGTCCCATAAGCGCTAACTTATTTAGGATGTTTTTCTTTAAAACTCCCACAAGATCGTCATCCTGAGCGGAGCGCCTCATAGATTCATCGCGTGAGACAGCGCTTGATGGCGCGGAGTCGAAGGACCCCGGCGGTGCTTATCATGTCCATGCTGTTCGGAGCTTTTCAACCACCGAAGCCCGCACCTGGCGGGCCCGCCACGGTCTTTCCCTTGGGCCGAGAACCAAGAACTTGCTAGCATCTTGCTATGTCCGGCGGCTACATCTACATTCTCGGCAGCCATACAGGCACGCTTTACATTGGCGTCACCAGCAACCTGTATCTGCGCGTCATGCAACATAAGGAGGGCACGTTGGAAGGTTTCACTGCGGACTATGGCTGCAAGCGCCTGCTCTACTTTGAAGGATACGAAGACATTCGCACAGCCATCGCTCGGGAGAAACAACTCAAAGGCTGGCGGCGCGAAAAGAAGCTCAACCTCATTGGCACGATCAATCCCGAGTTCAAAGACCTTGCACAGACCTGGGGATGGAAGATGATTACAGTGCATGAAAAGATGTCCCCGTGACCATCAAGTGCGTACCGCCGGACGATCCTGTTCTCGGGCTTCGGTGGTCGAAAAGCCCCGAGCAGCATGAGTAAGATAAGCATCGCCGGGGTCCTTCGACTCCGCGCCACAAGCGCTGTGTCACGCGATAAATCTGTGAGGCGCTGCGCTCAGGATGACGATTTTGTGGGAATTTTGACGAAAAACATCCTAAATAAGTTAGCGCTTATGGTCCGGGATTGAGAAATCCCTACAGCGTCTCGACAGAGTTTTCAGTCGTCCCTGCGGGACTTTTCAATCGCGCATGCCAACCCAGGATTGCGTCCTGGGCTAAGCTCAGCCGTCCCTGCGGGACTAAGTGCAAATTGCCTATTCTCACGCAGACTTTTAGAGACGGAGCCTTTACGGCATGTTCAGGAACTCGGCTGGCGCTAAAGCCCGTCGCGTAAATCGCGCCTCCAGGATCGCACCCTTGAAATGATCTTTGAGGGTAATGCGGACCCCCACCGACGAATGGCCTGGCCGTTGCGGGACCAGCTGCACGCTACCCTCACCCTGCAACTCATCGTCTACGTAGTTGCTGAGTGTCTTCCCGTCGTACACCGCGGTAACGCGATACCACTTCGCGAGAGGATGCACTTTCCCACAATTGAGCAGCGTTTTCGATTGACCATCGGCCATGGCGAAACTGTCCAGGCACCACTGTCCGTTGACAATCCTTATCTCGAACAGCAGTCGATCATCGATATCCTTTCCCGTTGCCGGGTCCAAAACCGAGAGATGAAAGAACCGCTGCGCCGGCGCGCCATCCGCATCTGGCCTGAAGATGACCTCCCACGTCCAGGTCGCCGCGCCCGCCAGCGGATGCACGGGAACAAATAGCGCATCGTCGACTCCGTTGAATTGAACTGCCTTGCCGAAAGGAGTCTCGATCACCTGCGGATGGCCGAGTACCTGGGTCGTGTATCCGCCAAGCACGGAGGTCTGATGGAACATCCAGACTTCCGTGTTCTCGACTCCCGCGCTTTGGCCCATCAAAAGAGAGCCGGCCAATACCAAAACCGCAATTCCAATCCCACGCAAACTCGGCTTGTTCAGAAGTAAAATTTCCCCGCTATTTGGATGACCCGGGTCGCAAATCCGCCCGAAAGTCCATTATTGATTCTTCCGTAGGTCTGCGAATTGATGTTGGTGGTAATGGTCGAAGGGTCAGGATTGTAGTGTTGGAACGCGTTGAAGAAATCCGCCCGAAATTGCAGATTCCGCGCCTCTCCTAACTTGAAACCCTTGGTCGCCGAAAAATCATCATTGAACAGACCAGGCAACCGGACGGCCCCGGTACGCGGGGAGGTGCCGAACTCTCCTGGCTGGGGAGCCGTGAACGCCGCGGTGTTGAACTGCATCATCGGGGTCCTCTGTCCACGAGCTAAATTTGGAATTTGACCGGGAACCACGTCCGGACGGGAAGTTTGTCCGGTCCCGGTATTCGATGTACCGGAATAGCTCACGTTCGAAGCATCGCCCGATACCGCGGTCACAATGGTCGAAACCTGGAACCCGTCGAGCAGGAGCTTCTTGAGTCCGCTGGAGCTTTGAAAGAAGGGAATGTCATAGAGCACGGTTCCGCTGAACCGATGGGGGATATCGTACAGGGAAAGCGATCGATCATAGCTTGGATTGTAAGGGTTGAGAGGGCTGGCTCCGAAGTTGCCGCCGCCCACGATCCCTCCGATGTCGCCCGGTCCGGAAATCGACTTGGACCAGGTATACGCCACCAGGGTATTCAGCCCGTGACCGATGCGGCGCTCCAACTGGGTCTGCAGAGAGTTATAGCTGGAGTTACCGCGGGAGAAATCTCCCTGCACCGGACGCAGGAACGTCTGGTTCGGACGCCTGGCGTTGATGCTCAATGTGGTGCTCGCAGGATTAATAGGAAACGGCATGTTGGTGTCGTTGTAGGAGATGAAGTTGTGTGTCCCGCGCGCGCCAACATAGGCAATCTGCCCGGTGAATGCTCCAGGCAGCTGGTTCTGGAACGTAAGATTGAATTCCTGCGTCATCTGATCCTGCAGGTGCTGATCGATCGAAGTGTCAAACGGGTAGGTCAACGGTCCGCCCGTGCTCACTCCCGGGAAAGGGTTGCTGAAGAAGATGTTGGGTATCTTTTGTGCTGGGTTGGCGGCCGTCACGCCGGTGTTTCCTGTGAGCTGTGCTCCAGCCTGCGCCTGATCGCCTTCACCCATGCTGAAGGGAGCATTATCGATTTCCGGAGTGAAGTAAATTCCGTAACCTCCGCGCACCACCGTCTTGCCTAACCCATACGGCTGCCAGGCAAAACCAATGCGAGGCTGAAAGTCATGGTAGGTGGGCTGGAGAAGACCGCGTCCATAGGGAGAGGTCGCAGGGGTTACAGCCATGGCAGGATTGAGTCCGTTGGCTGCGGTGTAAATATCCGCATATTTATTGTTGTCTTGGGTGTAGGGCGCAAAATGATCCCAGCGGAACCCAAGATTAAACGTCAGGGTTTTGGTCACGCTCCAGTTATCCTGCACCGAATAAGCCTGAATGATGCTGGAGATATTCGTCCGCGTCACGGTCGGGTTGATGCTGTCGCTGGCGATGTAGCCGAGCAGATAATCAACCAGCGCGGACCCGGTGTATTGGCCGGTAAAGTTGAATGTGCCGTGAGGATCGCGCGCCTGGCTGAAGTAGTCTGTACGCCGTCCAATATTGACTCCGAACTTCAGGTAGTTCCTGCCCCATTGGTAAGAAAGGTTGTCCACAAACTGGTTGATGCCGTTGGCACGGTTGCGCGGACCAATGTTGCGCAAATCGGCAAATAGGCGGTGCGCGCCATCTGGCCCGCTGATCGTGATGTTGGGTCCCCCAAAGAAGTGGGGATCGGAAGAAGAGAAGGGAATCTGCATCAGGCCATTGGAAATGTTGTACTTCGCATTGTTCGTGGTTCCAAAGGTCTCGAATTCCTGGAAGTTCTGGTGCCCATAGCGAAACTCGTTGACGATCCTGGGCGAGAAGACGTGGATCTCAGACACTTCGATCAGGTGATTGAAAGCGTCGTTGTTGTCCTCGTCGTTGCCGAAGAAAGAGGGCCCGTTGCTGTAGGTCTCGTCGTAAATGTAATGCCCGCTGACCGTGTCCTTGCGTGTGAGGTTGTGGTCCATCCGGCCGATGTAGTCATACTGATAATTCAACGTATTTACGGGTATGGTGTTGTAGTTGGTCGCCGAACTGGCGTTGGGTACATTGGGCGCCGGGGTGACCTGCATCATGATGGCGGATCGGGGATCGACGGTGACCTGGTCTCCGATCTGATATTTATGTCCGGAAATCGGATCGACCACGTTGAGTGGCTTGCCGGTGGACGATGTGAGCGCGGTCGCGTCGAGAATTCCTGCGCGGATGTTGTTGTCCGGAACAATAGCCTGCTGCACATTGGCGCCGTTGAGCAGTTTGCCATCCTCCCAGTTGAAGAAGAAAAAGGTCTTATCGTGCCCGTTATAGATGTGCGGAATATACAGTGGACCGCCGAAGTTCGCGCCGAATTGGTTGCGGTTTAAACGCGCGGGCGTGACGTCGGTTTTCGCGACTGCGTCGTAGGTCTGAGTAAAGTCGTTGTTGCGGTTGAACTCCCAGAGCGTGCCGTGCAGGCTGTTGGTTCCTGACTTGGTGATGATATTCACGTTGGCGCCGGCCGCAGCTCCGGAATCGGTTCCGCTGGTGCTGGTGTCAACCCGGAACTCTGCAATCGCGTCGACCGACGGCGAGAAGCTATACGTCCATGCGTCGTAGTCCATGGCCTCGGTCCCGTCGATGGAAAAGAGGTTCTGTGTATCCCGTTCCCCGTTGACCTGAATGGCAATGGTGCCCCCAGTCGCGTCCGTAGTAGCGATCGATCCGCGGGCTCGGCGGACGGTGATGGAACCTTCCACTCCCGTGTTGACCCCCGGGATGAGCTGGGCAAGCTGTACAAAGTTACGGCCGTTGAGCGGCAACTCTACGATCTTCCTGCCATCGATCACCTGGCCGACAGCCCCGGTTTCGGTTTGCAGTTGCGCTGCGGCGGCGCCGGCCTCAACCGCGACCGTCTGGTTCACTTGACCGATACTCATTTTGAAATCCTGGCGCGCCGTCTGGCTTGCGTCCAGGTTGATCCCCGTAGCTTTCTGGCTCGCAAACCCGGAAATCTCCACGCTCAGTGAGTAGGTTCCGACGGGGAGAGCAGGGATCGTATAACCGCCGTCATTATCCGTGACCGTGCTTCGGACGGTGTTGGTGGACGCTTCCGTGGCTATCACTTTCGCTCCTGCCATGACCGCGCCTGTGGTGTCAGTCACGTTGCCCACAATGGTCGCGTTGGTCTGCTGAGCTTTTACGGTGACAAATCCGCCCAGGAAAAGGAGCGATACGGTGATAAGTCGGGCGACGGTGGTGCGCATCTTCCGCGAACTGGATGTGGCCCTGGCAACAGCGTTGATTACTTGCATCGTGTAGGTCTCCCAAAAGTAACGTTCTCGTAGCCTCTAGCCTTCTTCGGCTGCAACCGGTGATCACTCTGCGTTACAAATAGCTGAGCAAAACCCGATTGGGGGTAAATGTTTTCTCGTTTTGGCTACGGTCGGGATTCTTCCAGCCGTGACTTACAAGTGTCAAGGACATAGTGATCCCCTCGTTCCGCCCTGCGGGACGCCGCTTCAGGGAGTCACTCTCTTGACAGGGTGGAAAACGGATGGAAAGAATAGCTGTCCGGCCCCACTTGGAGGCAAAGGAAGTGCATGCAACAGCAGAACGTTCGTTCCCTACTATCCCGTCGTCACTTTCTTGCCGGCTCCACTGCACTTGCGGCGTCCACAACGCTGTTTGGGCTCGATGTCGATTGGGCAGCTCCACGTGGCAAGGAGCGCTATCTTCTGGCCGCCGCATGCAGCCCGGGGAAGCTGAAACAGGCACTTATACCGCAGGATAAGTACCGCCCCTTCCCGACGATCCACGACCGCGGCGCCTGGGAGGGCCTGCGCGCGCAGACCCGGTCCACGTTCCTTGCCGGTGGGGAGAAGTACCTCGGCTACCAATGGCCTGACATGCCGGCCAGTGTCTTTCTGGAATACGCCCGTAACGGTAACCGGACCGACTACGAGAGTCTCCGGAACGCTCGCATGCGGGCGCTACAGGCTCTCGTCTTTGCCGAGTGTGTCGAAAATAAAGGCCGCTTTCTCTACGACATCACCAACGGTGTTTGGGCCACTTGTGAGGAGAGTTTCTGGGGTGTGCCTGCACACCTCTACATTCAGAAAGCCGATCTGGGGCTTCCGGACCCACGAGACCCTATCGTCGATTTGTTCGCCGCGCAAACCTCGGCCTTATTGGCTTCGACCGTGTACGTGCTCGATACCACCCTCGATACCGTTTCCCCTCTCATACGGGAGCGAGTGTACTTTGAAACCGAGCGTCGCATTTTGGAACCACTTCTGGCCCAGAACTTCATGTGGATGGGTCTGCCGGGCGGCAAGCCACGGCACGATCTCCCCTGGATCGAAGTCCCACCGGGCAAGGTACAGCCAGTCAATAACTGGGATGCGTGGATCTGCTGGAACTGGCTGACGACGGCTCTGTTCGTGGATAGGAATGAAGACCGGCGCTACCGAAGTGTAGAGAAGATCACGCTCTGCCTGGATAAGTTCATCAACACTTACCCCGACGACGGCGGTTGTGAAGAGGGCCCCGGATATTGGAACGTGGCTGCGGGCGCGATGTTCGACGCGCTCGAGCTTTTGTATTCCGCCACCTCTGGAGCAGTGGACATTTTCGGCCAGCCGCTGATCGCCCAGATGGCCCTCTACATGAATCGGGTGCACATAGCCGGCGATTACTATCTCAATCAAGGCGATGCCAGTCCCATCATTCATCTGGATGTCGACAAGATGTATCGGTTCGGCAGAAGGCTAAAGAACCACGATCTGATATCGCTCGCGGTTTCGAGCATGCCGTCTCAGTATCATCCCGACACTCTGCCTGCAATCTTCAACGAGACAGAGCTGCGCGCGCAACCTGCTGCGCAACCAAGACTGTTGCGCGACACCTGGCTACCGGATTCGCGCATCATGGCCGCCAGAAGAAAAGCGGAATCGTCCGAGGGCCTTTACCTGGCTTGCATCGCTGCCGACAACGGCAAGAGTCACAGTCACAATGACACGGGAAGCTTCTGGGTCTACTCCGACGGATTGCCGGTACTCATGGACATGGGCCAGGAGACCTATCAGAAGAAGAGCTTCGACGCCCACCGCTATGAAATTCCGTCGACGCAATCCGCCTATCACAACCTGCCGACGATCGGTGGTGTACAGCAGGGAGTGGGGCCAATGTTCTGTGCGACTGACCTTGCCTACGAGGCCAATGACCGGTCAGCACAGCTAGGGATGGAGTTGGCCAAAGCATATCCGCCTGAGGCCCACCTGAAGAGCTGGCGCCGCACAGTAAAACTTGATCGCACC
>Ga0302325_10011977_pt1 | contig 18653 bp, 18 predicted proteins | sample Palsa_T0_2_FD_201948 | JGI IMG/M metagenome (GOLD analysis project Ga0302325, IMG submission 201948) | Peat permafrost microbial communities from Stordalen Mire near Abisko, Sweden - Palsa_T0_2 | ecosystem: Environmental > Terrestrial > Soil > Palsa > Peat permafrost | place: Sweden: Abisko...
CGGCCGCCTTGGGCGACGCCTCGGACACGATGATGGCTCACCCGCTGGCACTGCAATTACGCAATCTGCAGACCCTGGTCGAACTCGGTGTGGACAAGAACACCACTGTCGTGTTCCCGGCGCCGTTGATGTCGACCATCGCCGAACTCGGCACCTTCCTTACCCGGGAAAGCGCCGCCGCCCTACAGCCAGAGCCACAGCCACCGATCCCCCTCCCGGCAGCGGTGGGCAACGGAACCTCGCCCGCGGGGAGTCGGGAGTGATCCCCGCACTGATGTGCATGTCGTTCATCGGGTGTGGCTACTGGTTGAGGCAACGGGAGATCCCCAGGGCGACGACGCCGGTTGCCGCACCGCAGCAGCGCGCGACCCGCGCCGCTGGGGTCCTTGGCCTCGAGGACGATCCCGATCAGTGGCGCGCCGTCCGCGGCGCCTGGACCGCGTTGGATGAGCGCCAGTTGATCCGGCTGCTCACGGACTCCGCGCCATGACACAGACCGGCCGGCAACCCGATCGACAAAGCATGAACGACGTCTCGAGCAACAGGCAACGCATGTCGCGGACCCGAACGCTGGAACCTGAACTGCTGCACCGGATGGACGCGTACTGGCGGGCGGTGAACTACCTTTCGGTCGGTCAGATCTACCTGTATGACAATCCGTTGCTGAAACGACCGCTGCAGCTTTCGGATGTCAAACCGCTCGTAGTCGGCCATTGGGGTACGACGCCGGGACAGAACTTCATTTACGTGCATCTGAATCGCGCCATCACGAAGTACGGCCTGGACATGTTTTACGTTGCCGGCCCCGGTCATGGCGGCCCGGCCTTGGTCGCCAACACCTACCTTGAGGGCTCCTACTCCGAGATCTATCCGGATGTGAGTCAGGACGAGCACGGGATGAAGAAGCTGTTCACCCAATTCTCTTTTCCCGGCGGTATTGCCAGCCATGTGGCACCGACGACTCCGGGTTCGATTCACCAAGGTGGGGAACTGGGCTATTCGTTGAGTCACGCGTTCGGCGCGGCGTTCGACAATCCGGAGCTGATCGTGGCCTGCGTCATCGGCGACGGCGAAGCGGAAACAGGGCCGCTGGCTACCGCCTGGCATTCGACAAAATTTCTGAATCCTGTTGGTGATGGGGCGGTGCTGCCGATCCTGCACCTTAACGGCTACAAGATCAGCAACCCCACTGTGCTGGCCCGCATCGAACCCGAGGAGCTCGACCAGTTTCTGTGCGGCTGCGGCTGGGACCCGCACTTCCACGACAGCAGTGACTGTCCCCACGGGGCCGGGATCACCCGCGACGAGGACCCTCCCGGCGCCGAGTACCCGCGCCGATGCAACTGGTGCACCGAACACGACAGGCCGACCCCGTCATGACGTCGGTCGTGGTCGGTATCGACGGATCCCCAGCCGCCATCCAGGCGGCCCGATGGGCAGTCGAGGAAGCCGTCTCCCGTGACAGTCCGCTGCGGCTGATCTACATTCTCGAGCGACATTCCGAAGCCGTGCGCCTGGAAACGGAGTACGCCGAGACGGCGCTGCTCGCCGCCTCTGCAGCGGTCGAAGCCACCGGGCGGCCCGTCAAGATCGAGACCGCGATCATCCGTGGACACCCCAACGCCGTCCTGGCCAGGCAGTCACGGGACGCCGACATGCTCGTCGTCGGAGCATTAGGCGCCGGATATCCCACTCGAAAGCTAATGGGTTCCACTGCAGGGGCACTCGTCCGGTTGGCGCGGTGTCCACTCGCGGTTATCCGCCCACCATATGTGCCACCGGCCGAACCCGGCGTCATCGCCGTCATCGCCGAGGGTTCCCAGCAGTACGACGCCCTCCTAGGAATGGCGATGGATGAGGCGCGACTGCGCAAACTGGCGTTGCTGACGCTATGCGTGCGGCCGCTCGATCCTGATGGCGCCGGCAGCGACCCATTCGAGCAGAGCCTTCGCCACTGGCGGCATCGCGACCCTGGGGTGGCTGTCGATGCCGTCACGATCGGCACTAGTGCGGTGAGGTTCCTTTGCGAGACCGACCGAACCATACGGCTGGTGATCATCGGTGGCAGTGACCGCGAAGATCGGACGCGCGGTAGCCTCGCGGTCGGCGGCAGGGCTGTGCTGCTCCACGCCCATTGCTCTGTCCTGATCGATCACCCGAAGCCATAGTGAAGAAGCCCTGTGCCGGCATGTCTACGGCCCGGATCTCGTTGTGAGAGAGAGCGAATCGGATATCGCAGTAATGCGTGCAGGTTGACGGTCGGTGAAACCGTACCGTGTGGCAATGTTCGATCTGGACGGTACGCTCGCGGCGTCCAAGAGTGATATCTCGCCGGCCACCGCTCATATGCTCTGCGCCCTGCTCTCAGGCATCGACGTGTGCATCATCTCTGGCGGAGGCTTCGTGCAATTCGACGCACAAGTACTACGGCATCTCAGCAAGCTCTGTCACCTTGAGCGCCTGCACATGATGCCCACCTGCGGGACGCGGTATCTGCGATGGGACGGAGGTGCCTGGACCGAGATGTACTTTGAAAAGCTGTCTTCCGGTGAGAAGAACCGCGCGTGTCAAGTGCTGCGGGACGGTGCCGAGAACCTCGGCTTGTGGACGAACGACACGTGGGGCCCCGCGCTTGAGGATCGCGGCAGCCAGGTCACCTATTCTGCACTGGGCCAGGGCGCACCCGATGATGTGAAATCGGCGTGGGATCCGGACAATTCGAAGAAGGAGTCGTTGCGCAGGTTTGCTTCGGAGAGACTTCCGGATCTTGAGGTCAAAAGCGGCGGTTCGACCTCGATCGATGTGACTCGACGCGGTATCGACAAGGCTTACGGGGCAAGGAGGTTGATGCTGGCACTAAGTCTGACCGAACGTGAGATTCTCTTCTTTGGTGACCGGTTGGACCCGGGCGGTAACGACTATCCCATCAAGGCGATGGGTATCGACTGCATCGAGGTTCACGGTTGGGAAGACACGATTACGAAGGTGACGAATGCGCTTGGCGATCGCCTGAGCGCCGGGTTCTCGTCTCAGAGCGAATTCGGCCGTGCGCCAACAGAAAATGCGCCGCAGCGACCATCGTCAACGTGAGCTCGAACATCCAGAACGACCGCGGTGTCGCGCCGAGACGATGGAGGTCGCGAGGCAGGTGTAGCGTCGAAGATGGCTGAGAACGCAGCCAGTCAGGGATCATGTCGGCCGTCCGCTGCCGAACGTGAGGAGCGCTGGCCCCCGCCCGGAGACTCCGGTGACGTTCTGCCTGTCGGGATCACCATGACTACTGTGCATCTCTTGACTCGCTGTTCTCATCCGTCGGCGTCACAAGTCGACCACATAGTCCTGACCCTTGGAGCAGCGTGGTAGTCGAGGCTCCGGCGGTCGAGGGAGCTACCGATACACGCCAATCGCTCAGTGCGTTGTTTCGCGATCTACGGACGTCGGCGCTGGGATTGTCTGGCCGGGAGGCAGACCAGCGGCTGATTGTGTTTGGGCCCAACGAATTACCGGCCGCCTCTGGGCGGCGATGGCCGAGCGAATTGGGCAAACAGGTCACCCATCCGCTCGCCTTGGTGCTGGTGGTCGCGTCGGTGTTGGCGTGGTGGACGGGCACCCCGGCGCTCGCGGCGGCGATCGTGGCCGTGATCGTGTTGAACGCCGGCTTCGCGTTCGTTCAGGAGCTTCAGGCCGAACGAGCGGTGGAGGCACTGGCTGAGTACCTGCCCGCCCGAGCTCAAGTCTTTCGGGATCACCAGAAAGTCGAAGTCGAGGCCCGCACCCTGGTGCCTGGCGACATATTGGTGATCGTCGAGGGCGACCGGGTCTGCGCCGACGGGCGCATCATCGATGGTGAGCTGAGTCTGGACCTGTCGACGCTGACCGGCGAATCAGTTCCCGCGCACCGCTGCGTGGACGACCACGAGACCGGCGGTTCCAAGCTGGAGGCCCGCGACCGGGTGTTCAGCGGCACCGCCTGTGTTGAGGGACAGGCGCGCGCCGTCGTGATCGCCACCGGCGCCCACACCGAACTAGGCCGGATCGCGGCGTTGACCCAGCGCACGGGCCATGCCGACAGCCCGCTTGAACGGCAAGTCAAGCGGGTGGCATGGCTGATAGCCCTGGTCGCGGTCGGATCCGGACTGTTGTTCGTACCGGCTGGTGTCGCCGCCGGCCTGGGCTGGGCGGCGGCGGCCACGTTCGCGATCGGGTTGATCGTCGCCAACGTGCCCGAGGGTCTGCTGCCGACCATCACGCTTGCGCTCGCGGTGGGCGTGCGGGATCTAGCTCGCCACGGCGCGGTGGTCAAACGCCTTTCGGCGGTGGAGACGCTCGGGTCGACGACGGTGATCTGCACCGATAAGACCGGGACGTTGACCGAGAACAGAATGCAGGTCACCAAGGTTTGGCTGCCGAGCGGCGAAGTCGACGTCGACAACGGCCCCCTAGCGGTCGATTCGGCCGACCTGCGCACCCTGGCGTCCGCCGCGGCCGCATGCACGACTGCCGAACTGGCCACCGAACAATCCGGACCCGCTAGTGGCGATCCGACCGAACTCGCGTTGCTCGAGTTGGCGCGCACCCTGAAAGTGGCCGTCGCCCCGGGCGACCGTGACGCTGACCGAAAGGCGTTGTTTACCTTCGACTCCCATCTACTTCGGATGTCCACCATCGACGCCGATGCCGATGGCGCCGTCGCCGTTCATACGAAGGGTGCGCCGGAAACCGTTCTGCCGCTTTGTGTCACGATCGCCGGCGGTGACCAGCCCTTCACTGTCGCTGACCGCGCCCGCCTGACGGTGTTGATCGATCGGTATGCCGCGCAGGGGTTGCGGATGTTGGCGATCGCCCGCCGCCAACTCGACGGCTCCGCCGCGGTCTCTCCAACTCGCGCTGATGCCGAGGCAGGGCTGTGTCTGCTGGGACTGGTCGCGATGTTCGACCCGCCCCGTCCCCAGGTTCTCGCCGCCATCACTCAAGCCCACCGCGCGGGGATACGTGTACACGTGGTCACCGGTGATTACGGGCTGACCGCGGCGGAGATCGCTCGCCGCGTCGGAATCGGCGCGGCGGGAGTGCAGATCGTCACCGGAGGCGAGCTCGACGCACTCAACGATCCCCAACTGGATCAGCTGCTCGCCGGCACCGGGGAGATTATCTTTGCCCGCAGCTCACCGGAAGCGAAGCTGCGCATCGCTGAGGCATTGCGGTCACAGGGCCAGGTCGTGGCCATGACGGGCGACGGCGTTAACGATGCCCCCGCCCTGCATTGCGCGGACATCGGGGTAGCCATGGGTCGCTCGGGCACCGACGTGGCCCGCGAAGCCGCCACCATGGTCCTCACCGACGACGATTTCGGCACCATCGTGGTCGCAGTGGAGCAAGGCCGGCGGGTCTACGACAACATCCGCAAATTTATCCTCTACATCTTCACGCACGCAGTCCCCGAGGTTGTGCCGTTTCTGGTGTTCGCCCTCTCAGGTGGGGCGATACCCGTACCGCTGACGGTCTTACAGATCCTCGCGATCGACTTGGGCACCGACATCCTGCCCGCCCTGGCGCTGTCGCGAGAACCAGCCGAGCCCGGGCTGATGGACCGGCCGCCGCGCCCACGTAAAGAAGGCATCATCCGCGCATCAATGTTGTTGCGGGCCTGGGCTTTCCTTGGCGCCATCTCGGCCGTACTGGTCATGGGCGGCTTTCTTCTCGTTCTGCAGGGCGCCGGGTGGCACCTCGGTGACCCCACTGGGCCGGGCAGCCACCTGCACCACGCCTACCAGCAGGCCAGCACCGTGGCCTGGCTGGGCATCGTCACCTGCCAGATCGGCACGGCGTTCGCCGCGCGGACTGAACACGCGTCGCTACGCGCGATCGGCGTGTTCAGCAATCCAGCACTTCTCGTCGGCATCGCTGTTGAAGTGGCGTTCGCTCTGGCGCTGGTCTATACGCCATTCCTGCATCCACTGTTCGGGACCGCCGCACTGTCGGCCGGCCAACTAGTACTAGTGGCCCCGTTCCCGCTCATCGTGTGGGGGGCCGACGAACTCCGCCGGCTCTACCAACGGCGCCGCCGACCAACGGAATCAAATCCGTCCGGGGGACGACCCAGGGCCATCGACGCGCCCGTTACACAGCCGGCGCCCGCCCGAAGACAGGATCTGCTGCGCCGCAAACTCCGTGCCGCCCGCTCGCCGATGTGTTGACAATCGAGCTACAGCAAGCTCATGGCCACCAACAGCTTTGCGTCACAGGCACAATCTCATCCCTGACGCTTCCGCACCGACCTTCGGCCTCGGACATATATACCGACACCCGTAACGGAATTCGGATCTACCTCTCGTCTAAATTTGCTCGACCCTTGTCGCGTGAACAACGTTGCCGGGCAGATGAATTCGTGCATTGTCGATAAGTGGCAGGATCGTAGCCATCCGTTGGGCGGCAAGGCGCATTTGTTCAGCCTGCCGGGGTGGCATCTGCAGCAGTACCGACTCTGGCAACTTTCCGAAGCTGCCAGAGAAACCTGAGGCGTTGCCCACGAAGGTGGTGGGTCCGAGGAAGTCGATGCGCCAGCCGGCTTTTGTCAGGGTGTCGCGGATGCCAGCTTCGGGCACGGCCTCCATCGGAGCGGTGACGCCGTTGATGTTGGCACCGGAGAAGCAGTAAATGAACCAACGGGCGCCCGGCCTAGTCGCGCGGTGCACCGCGACAGCATAGGAGTACCTGTCGTCTTCGTTAAGGCAGTGGTACAGGGCGCTGTCCACGACAGTGTCGAAATGTCGCTCGAAAACGGTCAATTCTGTGGCATCGGCGATGTGGAAATGGACCTCAACACCCGCATCAGAGGCCCGAGTACGTGCTTGCTCGATCGCCATCGGCGAGCTGTCGAAGCCCGTCACGTGATAGCCGCGACCTGCCAAGTAGATTGCGTTGTCCCCAAGGCCGCAACCGGCGTCGAGCACCTGTCCGCTGATTGCGCCGAGTGCCTCGAGTTCCATGAGTCGAGGCTGGGCCTGCTGGATGTCCCAAGGGATCGCGTCGGGGGCAGGCGCGCCCGGGAATGCGGATTCTCCGCGGTAGAGGCTCTCGTACGATTCGCGGTCATGACTGAAGGGCTTTGACTCGGAACGGCTCACGTTCTTACGTTACGGGCCCGACCATGAGGACCAAAGGCTCTAACCAACCGCTGGACCAATCCGTAACGTTCTACACAGCTTCTCTATCCCTCAGTCCTCAGGAGTTCACGATGTTCGACAAATATCCACCGAACTCAGTTGTCGTGGGCATAGACGGATCGCGAGCAGCCATCCGGGCTGCCCGGTGGGCTGTTGGCGAAGTGGCTGGAACCGATATACCCATCCGTCTGCTTTACATCACCGAAGCCAACCCGGGCTTTAGCCGCCGCGAAGCCAGAGCGGCCATGGAGGCGGCCGAAGAGGTTGTGCACGAGGCATATACCGCTATCGATGCAATGGGTGAGTCGTTGAAGGTCGAGATGGAACTAATCGACGGACTTCCGGTGCCGGGGTTGATCACCGCTTCACGTGGCACGCGAATGCTATGTATCGGAGACACCGGATCTGCGCAGCACCCCGATACCTGGTTAGGTTCGACTGCAAGGGAAGTGGCGAAATCTGGCCATTGCTCGGTTGCGATCGTCCGAAGCGATGGCCACTCAGGGGACGACCGTTGGATTGTTGCACGAGTTGACGAGTCACCGGATGGCATCGATGTTCTGCAGTTGGCGCTCCACGAGGCATTGCGGAGAGACGCTCCTTTGCGAGTGCTAACCGCAGCGCAATCGCGGCCCGGTGAAAAGGACCAGGCTGCCGCAATCGGTCATTCTGATTTCGTGCATTGCATGCACGACTACCCCGAGGTCGAAGTTCGCACAGTTCGTTTGGACGGCTCCTTTGTCGAATACCTCGCTCAGCACGCCGCATCTATCCAGTTGGCCATGATTGGCTCTGCTCAGACCGGCGAAGTCGAGCAGCTCCTCGGTGACGCTGGTGCAACGGCCCTGCGAGACAGCGATTTCGACCTCGCCGTCGTCGGTCTTCAACGGCCGGGCCGCTGACGGATCGGACGCGCCTGGGTTGGATCGGTTTACGGCCCCAGCGTTCTAATCTGTTGGCGCGACCAGGAAGGATTTGCAATGTTTAAGGTTTTCTTGGTCGACGACCATGAGGTCGTTCGCCGCGGACTCGCTGATCTGCTTGCATCCGACCCTGAGATCGAGGTCATCGGTGATGCGGGCTTCTGGCCGGCGCCAGCGGCTACGTCATAAAGACATCCGGGGTATGGAGCTAGCTCAGGCGATCAAGGACGTCGGTGCCGGAAAATCGCTGCTGGATATCCGCGCCGCCGCCGCCTTGATGGCAAGACTCCGCGGCGCCGCGGAGCACAACGATCCGCTGTCTGGATTGACCGACCGCGAGCGAACGCTGCTCGGACTTCTCAGTGAAGGATTGACCAACAGACGGATCGCCGCCCGAATTCCACTGCGGACCGCTACGACCGCCATTCATGCCATAGGAGGGCTGGTCAAAGTCGAAGCCGCTGTTATCCGAGGATCGCCTGAGATTGCTTTAATTGCTGAATCTCGTTATGCGGCAATGGTTTGCGTGGGATCGTTGGGAATCGGGCGGCTGCCTCATGTGTTGCTTGGCTCGACCGCCACCGGGCCGGCCCACAAGGCCCACTGCCCGGTGGCCATTATCCGCACCGACCACGATGCACCGGCGTCGGATGCCGGCTGGGTTGCGGTTGTCGTCGACGATTCGCCTGGCAACGACGCGGTACTCGAGCACGGCTTCTGGAACGGCCCCTCCCGTGTACGCCCGATACCCCGATGGAGCTCTTGCCGAGTATGTCCGCGCGCCCTACTGGCATGCGGATTGCGGTCCGCACTATAGGGTCGCGCATCCGGACCCTTTCTTGTATGCACGCCCAGATCAATCTGTTTTCGGCGTGGGTGATCAGCTCGACGAAGCGAGTTAAGAATGGCTAACGACAAGCACACTAGCCGGACGCGGCCGTGGGGACACTTCGTTCTCGTCGCGGCCGGTCTGGTCGGACTTCTTGCAGCGGTGTGTGCGTCCCCGGTGGTGATGCCCAGAATCATCAGACGCCACCCGGACTGGCTCAGACTTGAGGTCTTCAAGAGATACACTGACTTCCGGCGCAGGCGCGCGGGTCGTCAACACTCCGCCACCGCGCTCCTCACCCACGTGGGGCGTCGCACCAGAAAGACCTACCAAACACCGCTGGGTGCTCAACCCCACGGTGACGGCTTCGTCGTGTCACTGCCCTACGGCAGCCAGACCGACTGGTGCCGAAACGTGGTGGCGGCAGGCATGTGCGAACTCACCTGGAAAGGGCAGACCTACGAACTCGAGCGGCCCGAGATAATCTCCGGATCACAGGTGTTTCCGGCGTTTCCAGTGTGGCAGCGGATTCTGTTGCAGGGCGGTGGAATCCGCGACTTCCTGTGGCTACACGACAAGGAGGTCAACACTGCAAATGGAGCGGACATTGGTCGGTGAGGACCAACCAGCTAGCTACCGGCGACTCCGGGTCCGCGCATCCGATCACCTATCACGACGCCCCGGACAAACCCGATGCCCTCCCAAGGGATAACCGCGGTCATCGCTTTCACGCGGCGCTAGGTTTGCGTGCGCGCTTGCGATGGCGCGTCCGGCTGATGGCCGCCAGCCGTGCAACTCCTTGCTCGATGCCTGCGGCGAGTCGATCAACGTCAGGTGCGGTGTCGTGGTCGGCGGTAATGCCGAAGACGAAACTATCGGCGTAGCTCACCATCGCGATGCCTGTCCGCAGTTGAAGAGCAATCGGCGGCACTGGCAGGATTTCCAGCACCTCGCGGCCCATTAGCATCTGCCGACCGCGAGGGCCGGGAACGTTGGTTGCCAATGCGGCCACGGCATGTTGCGGCAATCGGGTCAGCAGTCGGATGGTCCACGCCGACAGTGCGAACGGGATCATGTTCAACGCCGACAGGAATAGGGTGCCACCCTCTCGCTGACCACTGCCTTTGGCCGTCGTCATCCGACGGTGCACGAGTTCCAATTGCTGAACCGGGTCCGCCTCGTCGACAGGCAATAACGGCAGCATCGCCGCAACCCGGTTGTCGGTGTGATGCAAGTCCGTCATCGACCGGACCGACACCGGAACCAGGGTGCGCAGCGAATCGTGGCGGGGCTGTTCACCGCGGTTGAGCAGAAGGTTGCGGTAGCTGTCAGTGATCGCGGCCAGCGCCACGTCGTTGATCGTCACATCGAAGCCCCGGGATACCTTCTGCAGCTCGGCGAGCCTAACCCTCGCCGCGCTGTAGCGCCGAATAGTTGTCACGGATCCAGTCAGCGACGACTCGGGCGGTGAGCTCAGCATGTGCGCCGTCAGCTCAGCCGCACCCACCGCGGCGTATTCGGCGGCGGTGGCCGCGGCGACCGCGGTACGCCACATGCCGCCCAGCCAGGTCAATGGGTTCACGCTCATCGGGGGCGGACGCAGCCCGGGCCCATCTGGCTCCTTAGCGGCGCGAATTTTGTTCGCGAAGGTGTCACCGCCGCCGCTGTCGCTCAGCTTCGCCAGCATCTGGGTGGTGGCGATGCCGTCGGCGATGCAGTGATGGACTTTCATCAGGACTGCCCACCTACTGTCGGAGAGGCCTTCAATGATCCAGCACTCCCACAGCGGACGCTCACGGTCGAGCCGATGCTGCATGAGAGTCGCGATCATCTGGAACAGCTCGGCGTCATCGCCGGGTTCCGGCAGCGCGATGCGGTACAGGTGGCGCGAGATGTCGAAGTGCGGGTCATCCACCCATTCAGGTGAGCCGAGGTCGAGTGGATGAGTACGTAGTATCTGGGTGCAGCGCGGAATCCCGCGTACCCGTTCGACGAAGGCTGAGACAAGCTCGTCGTAGCGCGGCACCGGCCCTGCCAGTACTGATACACCGCCAACCGCCAGACTCACGTGAGGATCGGAGTCCTCAGCCTCCAGGAAACTGGCGTCCAGAGCGGTCAAATGCTCCATTAAGCCACTGTCCACCCCGCCTGCGGATGTGAGCAGGGTCGGAAGTCCTTACATTAGAGGACGAACGACGCTTCAAAGCCGCCCGGAGCCGTCATATCGTGAGCCAGATGACGAGCGAGCGGCCGGGGCGTGGCGGCCAAGTACTTCGTACCGCGCCTGGTGGCGACGTGACCGGTGAACCCGTCAGCATCCTTTCGGTAAGCGAAAGCTGGGATCTGCTGGCAAGCGTGGCGTTAGGGCGTGTTGTCACGAGCGGCCAAGGCCAGCCCGAAATCTTTCCCGTCAACTTCGTCGTCCAGCGCCGCACCGTGCTCTTTCGCACAGCGGAGGGCACCAAGTTGGTCAGCGCCGCAATAAACAATCGTGTTCTTTTCGAGGCCGACGACCACGATGCTGCCGAAGGCTGGAGCGTCATCGTGAACGGCACGGCGCGCATGCTCCATACCGATGAGGAGATTGAAGAGGCCGAGCGGGCACAGCTGCTGCCATGGACTGCGACGTTGAAGCTTCATTGGGTTCGCGTTCTTCCGGTCTCAGTCACTGGCCGCCGTTTCCGCTTCGGTCCGGAACCCGACCGGGAATCCACATTTGCCTGATTCTCACTCAGCGATGGTTCACGGCGTAGGGCTACGTCGCGTGCCGCCGGCTCGCTTGATGCCCAATGGCTGCGGCGGTGGTGACCAAGGACCCTAGGTCCGGTGCTGCCGTCTTTAGGCTCGACGTGAGGCACCACGTCTCGCGGGTTGTCATGGCTCATTCAATAGCCGCCCTGGAGGCACACGATGCACCGCACCGATCCCCCCTTTCACAACGCGACAGAATCCGCTATGAGCATCGCGGTCAAGAAAAGAGGCGGCAGCAACCAAGTCAAGATCGAATTACATTGGGGCGGAAGGCACCTGGCCGGAACGGGAGTTACTTATCGGCACCCGTCCGATTGCCTGACGGACGAGGTCGGTCGAGAACTGGCGACCGCACGCGCACTGACGGATCTTGCTGACCGGTTGCTCGCAATGAGCGCCTCCGGCATCGTTGGGGCCAAGCGGCAGATCGTAACGTGAATAACGTGAGTCGTTCCACGTCAGAAGCATTCGGCCACAACCGCGACTCGTACGAAAGCCTCTATCGCGGAGGGCCCGCATTCCCGGGTGCCCCGGCCCCTGAAGCCATCCCCTGGGACGTCCGACAAGCGCAGCCTCGGCTTATGGAACTCGAAGCGCTCGGCGCGATCAGCGGAAAGGTACTCGACGCTGGTTGCGGCCTCGGCGACAACGTATCTACCTCGCTTGTCGAGGCTACTCGGTGACTATCGCAAACCGGCGCAGGAAAATAAAACAGTCACGTCGGATAAATTGGCTCGGCTTCGCCTGAGCCAGCTGGGAAACCGTGAGGAGCACGAGGTGTTCGGCCACCACCCAGTAGCAACATATTCACCGGATTCTCAACGCGGACTTCACGGTTAGCAACTCGAATGTTGCCAGGCGGCATCCGTTGGTGCGATAGTCACAATTTGAACCCACCGCCAACGGTCAGCCGGGAAATCGGACAGTGGTCCCGGGCATCAGCTGAACGACTCGACCACGGCATTCTACTTCCACTCCGGCAGCATCGCGTGGATCGACACTGATGATCGCCCCCTTTCCACTGACCCGGAGGTGCAGGTGCAGACCGCGGTAGTGGAACGGGAATGCCAGCACGCCAAGTGTTTTCGGCCAGTGGGGGGACAGAACAATGCGATCGCCACGGGTCTCCAGCCCCGTGAAGCATCGCTGCATGAGGTCGACGCTGCCTGCCATGGCCGCCAGGTGAATGCCTTCGGACGTGGTGCCGCCCTGGACATCGGAGACGTCGGACTTCAGCGCCTGTTGGAAAAACTCCATTGCACGATCGCGGTTGGCCCGGGCAAGCACCCAGGTATGCACCACACCGCTGAGCGTCGACCCGTGCGACGTGCGAGCCAGGTAGTAGTCGACGGTCATCGGGATCTGATCGGGCGTGAACCGGTAGCCGAGCCGGTCGAACAGCTCACGCAACTCATCTGAGGACAGCAGGTAGAGCAGCATGAGGGCGTCGGCCTGCTTGGAAACCTTGTACCGGTTCACGTCGTCGTTCTCCGCCTCGAGGATGCGGTCGAGGCGCTGGATGTTGCCGTACTGCCGCCGGTAACCGTCCCAGTCCAGTTCCTCTAAATCGCCGTATCCCTCGAACTGGCTGATGACGCCGTCGTGGAACGGGACGTACATGCGTCGGCTTACCTCTTCCCAGTGCGCCAGCTCCTCACTGTGGAGTCCGAGCGTTTCGCGCAAGTCGAGTCGGTTCGGCAGCGGTAGCAGTTTCAGTGCGTCAAGGGCCCGCATGATCACCCAGACCGCCATCACGTTGGTGTACGCGTTGTCATCGATGCCGTCGTAAGGCGCGTCGGGGTAGCCAGAGTGGAATTCATCGGGCCCGATGACGCCTCGGATCCTGTAGCGTCCGCGTTCCTGGTCGTAGGTGGCCCTACTTACCCAGAAGCGTGCGATCTCGGCCAGAGTTTCCGCGCCACAGCCGATCAGGTAGGCGAGATCTCCGGTGACCTGAAAGTACTGCCACGAGCTATAGGCGACGGCGATGCCGATGTGGTGCGCCCGAGCGCTCGAATCGGGGTTCCACCGGCCGCTGCGCGGATTGAGGTGCAGGCGTTGGCTTTCCTCGCGTCCATCGCTGCCGGATTGCCATGGGTACATCGCACCGGAGTACCCCGCCGCCTTGGCGGCGTGACGCGCCTCGGACAGGCGCCGGTAACGGTATCCCAGCAGCGACCGGGTGATCGCGGGCAGCCGTAAGTTGAGTACCGGGAAGATGAACAGCTCGTCCCAGAAGATGTGCCCGCGATATGCCTCACCGTGCAGTCCGCGCGCCGGCACCCCGACATCGAGGTCGGAACTGTTGGGTGAAACCGTCTGCAGCAGGTGCAGGAGATGCAGTCGCAGGATGCGCGATTCGTCGGTGAAATCTTCGAATTCAATGGACAGGCGCTCCCACAGATGTGCCCATGCTTTCAGGTGCCCGTCACGCAACTCGGCGAACCGGCCGAGTCGACTCAGCCAGCGCTCGGCATCGACAGCGGGTTCGGACGTCGCGACATCGCGCCCGGTGAAGACGGTCACGATCTTCTCCACGGTCAACTCGTCACCGACTGACACCTCGACGGCGACGTCGTGACCGATTTCTGCTGCCTGGTCGACCAGACGATAGGTGGCCGTGGCGGGAGTCGCGCCACGCCACACCATGCTTCGCGCCGCCATGGCAATGGGAATGCGCGATTGGGTCGTCTGAACTGCCAGCAGCACACAGTGATCATTGATCTCGCGCTTTTCCACCAACCCAAGATGATCGTTGGCCAAATCCCGATACCGCTCGACGAGCGAGTTCGTGACGTTGCCATCCAGCGTCGATCGAATCTCGATTGTCCCCGACCAGTCCTCGGCGACGATCCTCGTCTGCAGTGCAGCGACGTGGGGCATGTGCATCGCGGCGAATCGTTGCTGGGTGAGCGAACTGGTGCGTCCGGCTTCATCGCAGAAGCGCACCTCCCTCGTCAGTACCGCGCCGCGAAGGTCGAGGGTCTGTCGGTAGGACAGCACCCTGACCGCGTCGATGTCGAACCAGCTGCCGCCGTCGACCCGGAAGGTCAGGGCAAGCCAGCTAGGCAGGTTGACCAAACTCTCGTTGTCGATTGCGGTCCCCGATATGTCGTCGACGAGACGGTTGTAAACCCCGGCGGCATAGGTGCCGGGGTAGTGCACCTGGTCAGCCTTCGATTCGGGTGCCGCGCCCCGGGTGGCGAAGCAGCCATTTCCCACCGTGCACAACGATTCACGAAGCTTCTCGTGCTGCGGGTCATATCCCTCGAAGATGAAATCCCAAGCCTTGGTAGAGGTCTGGTGTTTGTTCGCCAGCCAATTCGACCCCCGCTGGACGAATTCCCGCACCTGATCGGGACTCTGCAGAGCGAAACCGGCGGCCGTTTTGCGGTCGCCATCTTCGTCGTGCCGCACCGCAATCCCGATGCCATCGAATTGGACTGCCTGGAAAGCGTCTTCGTCGGTGAGATCGTCGCCAATGTAGATCGGCAGTAGCGAACCCGCAGCGTCGACGCGATCACGAATCCAGGCCAGCGTGGTCCCTTTGTCCCAGTCGAGGTCGGGCCGCAGCTCAACGAGCATGCGCCCGCTCGTCACGCGCAGGCCATCTCGCTGTCCGAGCTTATGTGTGGCAGAGATGATCTCGCCAATACGCTCCGGTGCGACCTCACGGTAGTGAACTGCGACGGCGAAGCGCTTGTGCTCCACCCGTACTCCAGGAACATCCGCCAGGATCGCCCCTAACTCGGCCGCCGCACTTTCGAGCAAACCGACGGCGGCGAGGGCGGCTTCGTTTCGGTGATAGGTTCCGTCCGGTTCGGTCAGCTCAAAGCCGTGGCTGCCCGCGTACCAGATACCCGGTATGGCTACCCGGGAGCGGATATCGGCGAGGTCGCGACCACTCAGTATGGCGACGGGGCATTGCGCCGCCATACTCTCCAGCGCCTTGGCCGCTCCGTCGACGAGGGCGGCGGCGCCGGGATCGGCAACGATAGCGGATAACGTTCCGTCGTAGTCGACAAACAACACTGGTTCTCGGGCGCCCAGAACGCCAACTATTTGACCGTATGACTCCAGCGCATCGGGGAGCGCGGAGGCCCACCTGTCGCCGACGCGAACAGCGATGTCGCCCGGGTCCACAACCACGACGTCGGCGCCATAACCCAGTAGACGGTCGGCATGCCCGGTGCGGCCGATGCCGATGACGAGTGCGAAACCACCGTCGTGGGCCGCCGCTACCCCGGCACCGGCGTCGTCGATGACGACCGACCGTTGCGGAGGCACAGCGAGTCGGCGGGCGGCTTCGGCGAGAGCTGCGGCAGGCACGCCATCGACACAGATACCGAAAAGATCTTCAATCCCAGCGGCTTTCAAGAGCTGTTGACCGCCCGGGCGCAACAAATAGACCGCCGTGGCGACTCCGACGTCAAGTAACTTTCGCACCAGGTTGATCGTCGACTCGAACAGAACACCATCAGTGCCGGTGAGCACATCGTCGAGGTTGAAGAACACGGCGTCGTGGTAGCGCGGGTCGACGGTGACGGTCGTCATGGCGACGTCCTTGCTTGAGCGGACAACCATTGGTCTGCAGGCCGCGCTCGCCCGTCGTTGCGCCTCGGCGCGTCGATGTCTATGGGGTCGGCGACCATCTCGAAAAACCGGTCGACATCTTCACGGAGGCAGTGCGCGGTGCCAGGAGTCAGCAGCATTGCCGCACCGGCAGCGATGCCCAGCCGCACCGCCTTGTCGAGTCGCCAGCCGCGGTTGAGGCCGACAGTGATGCCGGCGGTCATAGCGTCCCCGGCGCCCGTGCCGCTGCCGGAAGGCACCGTTACCGCCGAATAACGTTGGCTTCCATGCCGTGTAGCAAGCAGAGCGCCCTCGGACCCCAGTGACACGACGACGAACTGAGCACAGCCGCGGTCGATGAGTTCGTGCGCCGCGGCGAGCTGCTCGGACTCGCTGATGAGTCCCCGTCCGACACATTCGCGTAGTTCTCGCACGCTCGGCTTGAGCAGAAAGACGCCGGAAGAAATATGTTGCAGTCCAGCCCCGGACGTATCGAGAATCAGCAGCGCGCCGCGCTCGCGACAAATGTCGGCGACCCGCTGATAAAAGTCGCTAGGCACGCCGGGCGGCAGGCTGCCGCTCGCGACGACGAAGTCCGCGGATGCTGCCGCGGCACTTAGTTTGTCGAGGCACTCCGTCTGCTCGGACTCGGTGAGCCGCGGACCCGGGAGCACGAACCGGTACTGCTGGCCGGTGCTGTCCTCGTCTACCGTGAAGCTTTCCCTGGTGGAGTGAGCCACGGTGATCCGCTGGACCGGCACCCCTGAGTCGGTGACAAGATCGGTCACCTTGTCGCCGGCGTGGCCGCCCGCCGGAAAGAGCGCCGATACCGACGCGCCAAGCACATGAGCGATCCGCGCGACGTTGATCCCGCCGCCGCCGGGATCGTAACGCGGCAGCCCGCACCGCATTTTGTCGGTCGGAATGACCCGGTCGGTGTCTGTAGTGATATCGAGCGCCGGATTCATCGTCAGGGTCACAATTGTGGTTCCCGACCTCGTCGGCACTTTCGTTGTCATGGATTCCGCTCTCTTGGGGTCGTCGTGAGCCACAACTGAATCCGACCAGTTGACGGACGCCGGCGGTAGGGACGGAAGTCCCGCGTCCGGGGGCCATTCGTAGGCGCTGAACTCAGCGCCGTTCTGATGCCCACGACGGACCAGTCACACCGCACTCGCAGGCAACCCACCAGCCAGCCGCATACCTAACGTCGCAGGCAACACGATCAGGCCAGCGGTTGGCGTGCAACGATGACCGGCACGCGGGCCATCAGCACCACTGCGGCGCTGATGGAGCCCAACAACATTCCGGCGAATCCGCCGCGGCCGTGACTGCCGAGGACCACGAGCTGAGCCAACTCGGATTGGTCGACGAGTTGACGGGCCGGCTCGTCGCGCACGATGAGGCGGCGCACGGACACATCCGGGTAGCGTTCACCCCATCCGGCCAGGCGCTCGGCCAAAGCCTCGTCCTGTACTGCTCTCAGTTCCGCCCACCTGCGACCGGCGCGAGTGACGATCTCATCGAACACACTTTCATCGCTCCACGCGTGCAGGGCCGTCAGCCCCACCTTGCGGCGCGAGGCTTCATCGAAGGCGATCGCCGTCGCCAACTCCGACTCTGGCGAGCCGTCAATACCCACCAGCACCGGGGCGCGCTCCGCATCGGCATTCAACTCGACGCCGTCGTGGATTACCGCGACTGGACAATGCGCATGATAGACCAGCCCGGAGCTCACCGAACCCATGTGACGGCCCCGCAACGTGCCGGTGCCAAGGCAGCCCACTACCACCAAGTCGGCGTCCTTGGACTGGTCGACCAGACCGAGAACGGCGAGCGCAGAGGGCATTTCGCAATAGAGCTGTGGTGGCCCACGCCGACAGCTTTCGTTGGCGATCTCGAGCGCTTCGTCTATCACTTGTCGCCCTCGTGCTCGCTGCCCGCGCATCCACTCTGGGACCAAAGACGATTCCAGCCATTCACCCGCTGTCGCCGGAATAACATGCACCAACGTCAGCGGAACATTGCGTAACTTGGCGTCGCGGGCGGCCCACTGGACCGCGATCTTAGAGCCCGGCGAGCCGTCGACGCCGACGACGATCCCCGGGTGCGTGCTGCGCTTCGACATGACATTCTCCTTTTTTCACCGCTACGCCGGGTGGCTGCTCCAACGGCGTCGAGTCATCAGGCATGTATCACTAACCCGACGGGTCTAGCGCTGCGAGTGGCGCCGCGTGGTAGAGAGCGGCACCCGCGGTGACTCCCGCGCCGGCGGCAATGAGCAGAACGCGGGCGCCTGACGGGAGTTCTCCGGTCGCACTCCGGAGTGCCGCCACCAGCGAGGCGGTATGCATGGTTTCGTCGTCCGCGACGGCGATCCGCTCCACCGGTACTGCGAGTTGGGCGGCCAGT
>Ga0302325_10011978_pt1 | contig 18652 bp, 23 predicted proteins | sample Palsa_T0_2_FD_201948 | JGI IMG/M metagenome (GOLD analysis project Ga0302325, IMG submission 201948) | Peat permafrost microbial communities from Stordalen Mire near Abisko, Sweden - Palsa_T0_2 | ecosystem: Environmental > Terrestrial > Soil > Palsa > Peat permafrost | place: Sweden: Abisko...
AGACGTATAATACGATCTCCACATGGAAGCGGACTATATCCCGTTTCGTTCGCGGCGGGGGCTGTGGATTGCATTGATTTGGTTCGGCTTCGGGCTGATTGATGCGACGCAGACTGTTCTCGTCATGCGCGCGGAGGGCATGCACCACGCCTGGGTGTACCTATTCGCGACAACGGTGGTTTCGTGGCTGCCGTGGGCTTTGGCGACGACACTCGTGATGCGCCTCGGGCACCGATTCCCTCCGATGCATTCGAAACCCTTGACGTGGCTCGTACACGCTGCGGCCTGCGCCACCATCGGACTGATTTTCGCCGCTTGGACGACATGGCTCGTAGTGCTGTTCAACCCCTATGCCGGTACTCCGCCTCCAGCGTTCATGCAACTGTGGTTGGACAAGTTCTACAACGGGATTCTCACGTTCCTCGTCCTCTACTCTGCAATCCTCACGGTCAGCTATGTGCTGGAGTCCAGAGTGCGCTGGGCTTTTCAGCAGGCCGAAGCAGCGCGACTCAACGAGCAGCTCGCGAAGGCCCAACTAAATGCCCTTCGGCGGCAAATCGAGCCGCACTTTCTGTTTAACACGTTGAACGCCGTGGCTGGGCTGGTACGCGAAGGAAGGAATGATGATGCGGTGAGCATGATCGCGAGGTTGAGCGACTTTCTGCGCCGGGTCTTGGAAGACTCGCCCCGACAACAGGTACCACTGGGAGAAGAACTTGAGTTCGCGCAAAAATATCTAGACATTCAAAAGGTGCGATTTGCGGAGCGCCTTCAGCTCAGCGTGGATGTCCCCAGGGAACTTTACCCAGCGCAGGTTCTCAACCTGATTCTGCAGCCCCTGGTCGAAAACGCGGTCAAACATGGCATTGCGAAACGAGCGCATGGAGGAGCGATTCGGATCTCCGCGTCGCGCTGCGATGGGATGCTGATTCTCAGCGTTTGCAACGACGGTCCCAGTCTGGCCGCGGACTGGGAAATGACTGGCTCCGGAATCGGCATCTCGAATGTGCGAACCCGTCTGCAAAGCCTATACGGAGATGCCTGCGAGTTGAGCATGCGGAATCAAGAGGGGGGCGGTGTGCAGGTATTGGTTTCCCTGCCCTTCGTGGTTTCCCCGCCTTTCAAGGAGGGTTGATCTGTGTACGCCGGAGATTGTCCCAAGAAGATACACGCGCTGGTTGTGGATGATGAACCACTCGCCCGCAGCAATCTTACCGTGCTGTTGCGGCGTGATCCGGAGATTGAAATCGTCACTGAATGCGGATCTGGCAGGGAGGCGCTGGCAGAGATTCGCAACACGAAGCCGGACTTGGTTTTCCTCGACGTTCAGATGCCGGAATGCGACGGATTTGATGTCCTCGAGATGTTGGGCGGAGATCTCCCTCCCGCAGTCGTCTTCGTGACGGCTTACGATCAATACGCGCTGCGAGCGTTCGAGTCAGGAGCGCTCGATTACCTTTTGAAGCCGTTCGACAACGCTCGATTCGAGCGAGCGCTAAGGCGTGCTAAGGAGAGAATTGCGCATGGTAGGAATCCGCTGCGAACCATCGGGCGATTATCCGTTAGGAGCGCCGGACAAGTCTCGTTTCTGAAGATTTCTGAGATTGATTGGATCGAGGCCGCGGACTACTACTCATGCTTGCACGTGGGCGGGAAGACACACCTCTTACGCCGCAGCTTGTCGGAACTCGATGAAGAGTTGGATCAGGGCGTCTTTTGCCGCATTCACCGTTCGACCATCGTCAAACTCGATCGGGTCCGCGGTCTGAAGCTCAACAAGAATGGCGAATTCGACGTGCTGCTCGACAATGGAACAAGACTTCGGTTGAGCCGGCGCTACCGGAAGCAACTGCAGTCTCGGCTGGGCGTTCGCGGTTTGAATTCCCCCTGATCCGTACTCGTTAACGTGAGTTCCGTTCTGGCGGGCGGGGATCCTTGCTCGTCGAATTGTGACGGGCAACTCGGAAGTCCGCCGTGAACCGAGGGACGAAAAAGGGCCGCCTGAGAATTTGCTTGTCAAGTGCTGGCTTGGGATTAATCTGTCAACCGTGTGTTTGCTCTGCGCCGAGCGACTACTCCCACTGGGTTCGATGTAAAGGGGGAGATTCCAACTGGGGAGGTTCCGATGAACGCTATGTCCAGTCCTCGCTTCTTTGCCATCTATTCCGGAGTGCTCACGCTCATGTTTGCGGTCACTGTTCTGTGCGGCTTCGCGATGATGCGAAATCCCAACCTCGGCATTATCACCGCACGGCGCATCAACATTGTCGAGCCGGATGGAACCGTGCGGCTCACCATCTCCAACCGCGCCGATTTTCCTGGCGGGTGGATTCATGGCAAGGAATCTCCCCGACCGGATCGCCGGGAGGCCGCGGGAATGCTGTTCATGAGTGAGGAAGGCTCAGAACAGGGCGGCCTGATTTGGGGAGCGAGCCAACTCCCTGACGGCACAATAGAAAGTCATGGACATCTGAGTCTCGACCAATATGAGGAGAATCAGATCTTTGCCATGGATGCTGGTCAGGAGGGAAAAGACAAGTTTTCGCGTATCACCATAGCGGATCAGGGGGACTACCCAATCGAGGAGAAGAGGAATGCAGCGGAGAGGATTGGTAAACTGCCCGCGGACAAGCAGGACGATTCATGGAGAGATTTTTTTACGACGCATCGGCACGATGTGAAACGACTAGTCCTTGGCCGCGCTCCGGATGGGTCAGTGGGTCTGAGTCTTCGCGACGCCAGCGGCAGAATACGCATCTTGCTCGACGTTCAGTCAAATGGGAAGTCAATGCTGCAGTTCCTCGACGAGACCGGCAAAGTAGTCAGCGAATTTACAGGGCAAAAAAAGTGAACCTCGCCAGCTGTCGGCAGTAATTCGCGGTTAATCACTTTGCGTCGTACCCAACAGCTGGCGTCTTTAATGTTTGCAAACGCTTCAGCCCCAGCGACAACGACCTGGCCAGAGGAAGCGGAAATGACTGGTGGAGGCTCCGATAGCTTTCGATTAGGCGAAAATTCGTCCAGAGCCCTAGTGGGCATAATTCGTTCGTGGAGTTCATCCATCAGTTCCCGGACGAGCACAAAGCCCTGATCGGTGCTGCGGGCCAACTTCATCAACCACGTAGAAGCTTCGCCAGGTTCTCGGACACCAAAGGTCCGCCAACCAAATGTGGTAAGCAGCTTGGCTAGGTGCTCGCGCCGGATTTCGTCGTGTGTTCCGCATTCACCCAGCCGGTCAGGACTGACACCGACTTGGAAGATAGGTAGTGCCTCAGTTTGAAATCTCCTACACCAAAAAGTCAAAACTCGCCGTGAGGCGGGCTTGACCGAGGACGGGCTTTATAATCTTCTGGCTCCTCCGGTCGGACTCGAACCGACACCTCTCGATGTGCACTGCACCGTCCTCTAGAAACAGGGCGGCACTCTACCACTAAGCTACGGAGGAACAGACATTCAGTGAGATGCTAATCGTTACTGAAAAGACGCGGAGTTTTCTTGTACGGGCCGCGTGGCTTAGGCGCGGGTGCATACCTGTCAGCCATCATCACGATTTCCTCAAGACTCCAAACGTGGTCACTCAGGCCAGCGGCCATGCTGGGGGTGATTCGCAGCGTCTTGTGGATTCTGGCGAAGTTGTAGTGTACCGCGTAGATCGCAACCATCGCCTCGTGGTTCTGAACTTTCTTCGAGAATGCGTTGGTGAGTCTGGTGAAGCGCCTCATTCCCATTCTCATGCTCAGGTTGTGCCGTTCCACATAGCTGGTGCTCACATGCTTTGGGTCGGGATCGCCGCTAACGACCTTCATATCACAACCGATGCACGTTGCCGGAGAATACCGCGTGTCGTTCTCCGCCGGTGCGCCGTAAATCTTCTGGAGCATCGCGTAATCGCAATCCGCGCCGAACGCGGTTTCGACTGCTTCTAGATAAGCTTTGTGGCCGTCCGTGGTTACCTGCACGCGGCCCTTGATCCGAGCGGCACAATCCAGCATGAACTCCATTGCCCAGTTCGCGCTCCGTCCGCCTACCAGATAGCTGACGCACAGCTTTGTGTCCGCATCCAGTCCCGTCCACGTCCACGTATCACCCCAGCCCTGCGCCTTCTGCTCTAGCGTCACGTTCTTGGCCTTCGCTCCCACGAAGCACCAAATTTCGTCGCACTGGAGACGGCGCACGCGTACGTTTCTAACGTGCTCATCATGGAATTGCTCACAGGCCGCACCAAGATCGACAAGCAGCTTCGTGACGGTGTTTAGGGAAACATCGACCATTCGCGCACAGGAACGTAGGCTGTTTCCCTCGACCATCATTCCCAGAATCTTTGCGCGTTCGGAAACTGTCAGACGGTTCATGTAGAACAGCCTAACTGAACTTTTCTCATTTGTCAAGCATATAGTTCAGTTTAACTAATGTAGTTAAGTAGGTATTGACAACCCGCTATCAGTGGTTTACGCTTCTATTGGGTCCTCGCAGCTCGGATATGGTGCATGGACATAGAGTTTTGGGAAAAGAGCCTATCACTTATCGAAACCGACCGTGCGGCGGAAATCAAGCTGCCAGCTTCGGTCATCAACTCGTTTCGCGACAAGATGGTCGTGCTTCGTGCGGCACCAGACGAAAGGACGCTGAGAAATTGGAAGAGTCTCCATTACGAGAAGCTGAAAGGACAAGAGGGGGAAAGATCAATCCGATTAAACAAGCAATGGCGCGTCGTTTTCTTAATCGAAACGGGGTGCAAACCGAACAAGATCAAGATTTTGAGGGTCGAGGATTACCACTGACAGGGGGCTACCTATGGCAACGATAAGTGCAAATTGGGTGAAGCATCCTGGCTTTTATATCAAGGAAGAGATGGAGGAACGGGGCTGGTCGCAGCGTGATCTCGCCTTCATTCTGGGAACGACCGACCAAACACTAAACCCGCTCCTGAGCGGCAAACGTGGCATAAGCCCGGAGATGGCAAAGGCGCTTGGAGAGGCTTTCGACGTTCCGGCGGAGTTCTTCGCCAATCTACAACAGGCCTATGGTTTGGCTCAGGCGCGTAGTCCTGAGCCGAGCATAGCCGTGCGTCGTAATATGCAGACTACCTACCCCGTCCGCGAGATGATAAAGCGTGGATGGATTGAACTTTCTGACGCTGCGATGATCGAAACTCAACTCGCTCGTTTTTTCTGTGTCGAAGGGCCGAGTGACATCCCCTATTTCGGAGAACATGCTGCCAAGAAAAGCAGCTACGAAGAGAGGGAAATTCCACCCGCTCAATTGGCATGGTTATTCAGAGTTCGTCAGATTGCCCGGTCTATCACTGTGCCCCTGTACTCGGAGAAAGCTCTGCGTGCTGCGATAGCAGAGTTCGAGTCTTTGCTGTATACGCCCGATGAGATTCGGCGCGTGCCGCGAATCCTCATGGAGTGCGGCGTTCGTTTTATCCTTGTGGAAAAATTGCCGACCGCTGATATTGACGGAGTGTGTTTCTGGCTTGATGAGGATTCTCCAGTGATCGGCATGACTACTCGCCGCGATAAGATCGACAATTTTTGGTTTGTCCTTCGACATGAGTGCGAGCATGTGCTTCAGGGCAATGGGCGCGAGGATGAAATGATCGACGCCAATCTTGAGGGTGAAAACGCATCCACCAGCGATGCAATCCCTCTGGAAGAAAGAATTGCAAACGCGGCGGCGGCGGATTTCTGTGTACCGAGTGAAAGGCTATCGTCGTTCTTGGTACGCAAGCACCCTTTCTATTACGAAAAAGATGTGATTGCTTTTGCGAGACTCCTGAATCGGCATCCCGGTTTAGTAGTGGGCCAGATGCAGCGCCGTCTCAATAGGTACGATTATCTCGCTCGTTATCTCGTCAAGGTGCGGCAATTTGTGCTTCCGGGTTCGATTGCTGATGGATGGGGCCAAGTTGTACCAGTATCGCTATAGGGGGATATTCCATGCCAACAAAAGAAGAGCGATTACAACAGGTTTGGCATAAGTACGAAACAGAACGCAAAACATAAACCAACGAGTGCGCGACATCGGCGCTAACGTGAGGAAATGGGAGCATAACCATGAACGTTTCTCTTACTACCGAGCTTGAGAAATTCGTGAGCGCCAAAGTTGGACTCGGGCCGCTACAACTCTGCAAGCGAAGTGGTCAGAGAAGCGCTCCGGCTGCTTGAAGAGCACGACCAGGCGCGCTCTGTCCAGCTCGCCGGGTTCAGCCGGGAGCTTGGCCGCCGTCTGGACACACTTGACGGGGGCCAGCATGTCTCCCCGGCGGATGCCCGCGCCCGGCTCGAGCGTAAATCCGAGCAGCACCAGAAAGCCAAGGCGTGACGCGTTATTTCTTAACGAGGATGCCGACCGCGATCTCGATGTCATATGGGACTATATCGCCGCGGATAATGTTGACGCCGCCGACAGATGGATAGGCAAGCTGTTCGATGCGTCTGATGCCATTGGTCACACGCCCGGCATAGGACATAAGCGCGAGGACCTGACCGCTTACCCGGTTCTGTTCTGGCCGGTTGGCGCTCTCCCGTAATCTGTCGCGCTACGCCCCGGCCCGTAGAGATTGTGGCCGTGACGCAGGGCGCGCGCGATATACCCGCCTTCTTGCACCACCGCGTTTCCCAGTAATTCGCCCCGCCACCCAGATACGGGAGACGGTTGATTGGCCCCGCGCGGGGCTTGGGCGTGTGGTTTCTTGCCACAGCCTTTACGCACGACGGCGAACAAAAATCCGCGCCCTGCCCCACGCAAACCACTGCCGCACCGAAATCAGCACGAGGAGCAGAAGCTCAGATTAAGAAACCGGAAACCGCCTTGGCGCATCAGCATGGGTTCGGGCAAATTGCAAGAGAGTCTATCCGGTAGTCCCTCAGTTTGAAATCTCGTAGCCTAGATCGACGGCTGCGGCCTGTGCGATACTCAATTCATGGCGAAGCGTCCACGCGATCCCGTCCAGCTTGCCAAGCAGGTATTCGATATTGCCATCGGCGAAACCGAGGATACGGTTAGCGAAGCGAAGAGACGGCCCATTAGTAAGCGAAGGGCTGGCGGACTGAAGGGCGGTAAGGCTAGGGCAGAGCATCTCACTCCAGAACAGCGCCAAGACATTGCGAGACTCGCAGCACAGGCAAGATGGAAAAAGCCGAGCTAGGCCACATCTACTTCTGCCCTTTTCGGCTTCATCTTCTGAAGTTCCTGACGTTCCGCCACGTCCTCCGTGTAATCCATGACTATCTGTATCGCTGGCCGTTTTCCTCGGTTCAGATCGTTGTACACGTCCACGTCACTCTTTAGCTGGAGATTATCTCCGATGATCTGTTCGCGGCGCTGAGCGAAAGCCTTTTCCATGTGCTCATGCGATGCAAACCCCATTACTCCCCAAAATGTGTACTGAACGCCTGACTTGGTGACACAAACCGCGTGGTTGACACGGTAGCGGCGACCCTGAGAATCAGTTTTGTACTCATCGCGGAGGCCGATCATTGCGTAGAATGCGGACCAAATCTGCACGGGATGCGCCTAATCGCGAGGGTTGATCGCCTAATTCTTCAAGCGTCCAAATCCTATCAGAAACACGAACTTCGAGTCGGTGAAGTGGAGTGCTACATCCACACGATGGCCCCCGCTTTTCTTGCGAATTTGAAGCGAGCAATTTCAAATCAGGACACTACGAAGTGGTCGGTTGTATTGCAAACGCAGACCTCTTCAGACATCTCAATACCTCGAGGACGAATCAGTTCTTGAAGAAATCAAGCAACAATTGGTTCACTCTCTGCGCTTCCTCGTGCTGCAGCCAGTGGGTAGCGTCCGGAAAGTAGGCGAGCTCTGCGGAGTCACAGTAGCGCAGACTGTCCTGTGCCATGTCGGAAAGCAGGAACTTGTCCTGTTTGCCCCATAGAATCAGGGTTGGTGTATGCACCTGCGGATCGGCGATTTTGCGCCGATGTCGAACCAGGGCGCGATACCAGTTGATGGTCGCGCGCATGGCTCCGGGCTGAGACCATGCTGCTCGAAGCAAATCGAGATCTTCGGCAGTAAATGTACCAGGACGGCTGCTTCGCACCAGCGAGTGTGCGCCTAAGTAGAAGTTGAATGCCGAGAACGCAGTCTCGGGCAGCCATGGCAACTGGAAGAAAAGGATGTACCAGCTACGCAGCCATTGTCGGGGATTCGTTCGCAGCGCATGCATCATCGCCGCCGGGTGAGGCACGTTGACGATGGCCAGTTTGTGCAGTCGCTGCGGATATTCGAGGGCCACTGCCCATGCGACTGCAGCTCCCCAGTCATGGCCCGCCAGATAGAAGCGCTCGCAGCCAAGCTGGTCGGCAATGGCAAGGACGTCGCGCACCAGCAGTGAGACTGCGTAATCGCGGACTGCCGGCGGCTTGCTACTTAGGTTGTAGCCGCGCTGGTCGAGAGCGATTACCCGAAAGCCCGCGGCCGCTAACGGTCCAATTTGTTTGCGCCAGCCGTACCAGAACTCGGGAAATCCGTGTAGCAGGACAACGACGGGCCCGAGTTCGGGTCCGGCCGCTGCGGCGTGCAGCCGGATACCGTCGTTCTGAAAGAAAAGTTCTTCGTACCCGGAATTAATCAACATAGGAACGGTTCAGGGGGAATCTTGTCTGGGCTGCAGAAATTCGTAGTTCGCACAACTCTTGCCACGTTTCCTGTCGCTGACAACTCCATTCTGCCCTCGATAATGCTTTGAGATCTAATGCGTTTCCGAGATTTACCGGTTAGGTTGCGGAATCGCTGCAGCCTCTTCCAGACAATTTGCAATCTTTGCCACTCATGCCATTATCGGATGCAAATCGAACCATCGAAAGGGCCGCCGCCATGCCTACCCGGAACGTGAATTTAAACCGACGAGCTTGACCACTTCGTCGCCAAAAAGATCAAGAGCGGGCGCTACGAAAACGTCAGCGAAGCCGTGCGCGCCGGGTTGCGAATCCTCGAGCGTGAGGGGCAACAATACGAAGCAAAGCTTGCCGCGCTGCGAACGGCTATTGATGAACAAAATTAGCGAGCGCAATCCCAGATTTTTAATCTGGGTAAGCGAGTTGTACAATAACTTTTGTCGGTCCGCTTGGAGTCTTACAATCCCTGCGGTTGGTAAGGCACAAAAGCATGCCGACAAGTTTTCTGCTTTGTGCTGGGGCGGGATTCGCCCTCGAGATCGGGTAATACCCGAGTCCGGAATCCCAGAGTTCTACTCTGGGAGGATCAGTGTTCCCAGATGCTTGCCGACAACCCGGTTTTAGGCCGTGTCTGGGATGACGTTCGCCCTGGCCTAGCATCAAATATTCCATGACCCCCACCCGCGCCGTACTCTGGGACATGGATGGAACCCTCGTCGACTCCGCCGACTACCACTGGCAGGGGTGGCGCGACACCATGGCCCGCGAAGGCCATCCCATCACCCACGACCAATTCCTCGCCACCTTCGGCCAGCGCAACGATTCTATCCTCCGCCAATGGCTGGGCGCCCGAGCCACGCCCGAACTCATCGAGCGCGTCGGCGACGCCAAAGAGGCCCTCTATCGCCAGCACGTGGTGCAGCAAGGCATCGAACCGCTTCCCGGTGTCTCCCAGTGGGTCCGCCGTCTGCGCCAGCAAGGATGGCGCCAGGCCATCGCCTCCGCTGCCCCGCGCAAGAATGTCGAAACCGTCCTCGAAGCCCTCCACACCGCCGACTGCTTCGAAGCCATCGTCGCCGCCGAAGACGTGCACCGCGGCAAGCCCGACCCGGAAGTCTTCCTGGTCGCAGCCGCCAAACTCAACGTCCCTCCGAGTCACTGCATCGTTGTCGAAGACGCCCTGCACGGAATCGAAGCCGCCCGCGCCGCCGGCATGAAAAGCATCGGCGTGACAGGCAGCGGCAAACCCTTGCCCGCCGACCTCGCAACGCACTCGCTAGCCGAGCTCGCTCCGAATGCGTTCGACAACCTGCTTCCGTCCTGAGTCAGATTTGCCCAGGATGCCTAGTGCCGCTGCAAAATGGTGCGGGATCTGGCACTGAGTGCTATAGGGCATGCAAGAGAGAGTTCGGCAGCTCCGTGGTCAGTTCGAACTCAAATCGGGACCGCGGGGGACCACGGTGGCTATAGTTCTACCAAACCAGTAATCGGGAGGGGAAGGTGCCACTCCGATGCCGGATCCTCCAGACCAGCCCTCGCATGTGGAGTAGTCTTCTGCTGCACCTTTCTAAGACAAGCCGAAGATCTACCATTTCGATGCCAGTCTGAGTGACGGACAGGCCGGAAATAATCCACCAACAGGTACGTTGGGGAGGGAGCGCAGCTTGCCTGCCAGAAGGTGCAAGCAGATTTGGCCGGTTATTTTCGATATTTCGCCAACGGTCGAAAAAGTATGTGCAAGGAGCTGGGCTATTCGACCACCTTATTATTTCGTGTTTTTATTATTTCGTGTTTTTCCCGTGATCCACAGAATCTTCGTAGCATTCATGGGACTGCGCGTTTGCGCCAGGAATGAAAGTGAGCGACGTAGAATGAATGCCTCCTTCCGACCGGCTACTCCGCTTTGGCTTCCATTAGGATAGGAATTTCGATCGATTATCACTTCGAAAGACAACGATTCGCGAAGTGACTTCCTGATTCGAGAGCCTGCGGATTGACGAGGTTGGGCGGAGTTTCGCCGCGCAGAGCCGCCAGCAGATTCTCCGCGGCAAGACTAGCCATGCGCAGGCGGGTTTCGTCGGTGGCGCTTCCAGGGTGGGGCAATAGCGTCACGTTCTTCATGGCGAGCAATGCCGGATGCACTTTGGGCTCATCCCAAAGGTCGGTGGTTCAAATCCAGCCCCCGCAACCAAATCTTTCAGGACAACTTACAAGTCGAAATTAATTGGCCGCACCGTCAAATCCACTCCTACCCCGGTCTCTGTGGTGGCGCCCGAAATGCCGGCGGCAATTGATGCTAGCCGCTCCCGGATGATAGGAACTCTCTCACTGTCGAGGACGTATCCCGGAAGCACGTCAAGAAACCGCGACTCGGAAAGCAGGGTCCGCGCAGCTTCGGCAAGATAGTCCCGAAGATCCCCTGGTGATTCTGATATCTCTGTCAGTACACTCTCTCTTCCTTCGATGACTGCGACAAAGTCTTCAAGATCGTGGCTGGCCTGAAAGTCCATCTTGCCTCGGCCCCGAAACGCTTCCATCTTTGTTCCCAGGAAGAACGGCGCTGTAATGATGCGAATGGTTTGTCCGCCAGGCAGGGTAAGCGTGGGCGCGTGCCCGAGCGCTGGCTCATACCAGCGATTGGTGAAGCCTAGCACCTCTTTGCTGAGGGGTAGTACATCGAGCGTGAGGCCGCTGTGATGCCAGCGGCAGGTGAGAGAGGTATCTTCTTTGATACTCCCCACGCCTGAAGGCGAGGGATTCTAGTCGCCTCACGGCGACCTTAACTGGTTCAACCAAGATTGCTGGCTATCGCCAGACTTACATCTTGTCCGCAGTCGTTTAGCGTCTCCACGTATCCCGAGGCGACGTTTGGTACAGTGCAGCATTTACGGTAGCTCGGCTTGGTTATCGCCTAGCCACTTTTAAGATACCGGAACCAAGAGCAAAAGAAAGAACAAAAATGACCGTCGGCTTATATCCCCAGGCCTGAAGGCAGGGGCTTTACGCCGACTTTGGTAAAGCGCTCATGGCGCAGACGTTCTGAGAACTCAATATAGTCGGCGTAGGTGATGATCTCGGCAATTACGTCCACATCGGTCGTACCGCGGATCGGAGCTGCCGCTCGGTCTGTGATCAGCAGGCCCAGGGTGACGCCGCCTACAAACACGATCTCGTCCAAGAACGGAGCGAGCTTTCGTACCGCGTCTTCCAGCATGGGGAGATTGGGATCAGGCATTGATCTCTTTTCCGAGGAGTTCTACCGCAAGGGTTCGTTCCCGCGTTCTGCCGCTTCGGACCGCATCGCATAGCGCCAGGACATTATAGAGTTCTGGATCTCGTAGTGCGGCCTTAGGCGCGCCCTGATAGAGGGGGGAGAAGGAAATACCGCGCACTTTTCCTTGCGCATACGGCCAGACCGCAGGAGGTTCATTGTCCGCGAGAAGGCGTGACTTGAGGGGCTCCGCCGAGGCCGCAGTCGGGATGCCGCGAACCATCGAGCCCCTTTCCGGCGGAAAGGTGTACCTCAATCCGTGCGACAGGAATTCCATGAGTGCAGTGCGGTTCACCCTTTTTTGAGTTCCTTCAACGTGAACTAAACCCGCATCCGCGCATCGCCTCAGGGCCTTCGATACCTCGGACGGAGAAATCGACAGGCCCTCAGCCAGACTTTTCGACTGAATAGCCGGCTGGTTCTCGATGGCGAGTTTGAGAAGAAGCGCAATGTCCTGACCCTGCATGAACTCATTGTAGGCTTGAATTTCCAATTTGGAAATTGGAAATTGCGTTTACGCTGCGGGCCACAAAAGCTACGACCGAGTTGTGCATTTCCCAAGGGTAAAACGCACTCCCAACTGACTCCCGTTAAGCTATCGCCGGAAATCGGGAGCCGTGGCAGTCTTCGCAGGGGGTCGGTAGGCATAGCTCTACTCGTCTTACCGGTCATCCCTTTTGGCGATATGTCGATCATTCTGGGGTCGGACGGGTTGAAGTCGCGAGCGTTCTCAATTGATGGTGTAACCTGCGCGGTGATGCTTCGTCGGCCCTTTGTTGATCCGTGCCATTTGAGAGAAATGCCTCTGACCGTTCTTGTCGACCGTGAGGGTCGGATCGCGATCAGCCATCCTGGAGTTGTCGATCCATTGGTCTTCGAAGCCGACATCAACGCGCTCCTCGCCGAATCGGTGAGCCTTTCAGCTTATTTTGCCCACAGGTGCGAATTCGTCCCGATAAGTCGGCTTCGAGGAGATATGGGTATCTCCAGCTCAAAGCTGTGACTGGGACAAAGTAAGAGGCTCTTTCTCACTCTCGGTGCAAGTCCACGTGGAACCGTAATAGTCGCCGTGAAAGTCTCGCGGACAACCGTAACCGATTGAAAACAAAAGGCACAGATGGCTTCCAGGAGGTGCGTGTTTTGGCCCCCTGGAGCTCGTTGGAGCGATGGAGGACCGGCGCTTTTCGCCCTTCATACACGAATCAATAATTGTTCTGACGTATCAGAAGGATTATTATGATTATATGCTTGGAGGGACGTGCCCCATGGAAGCTCTGATGGAACGTCTGACGACCAGTGAGGCGGCGGTCGCCGCCGGAGTATCGGTCCCGCAAATTCACCGGATCATTGACGAAAAGATTCTTCCGGAAGACCTGTACAGTACCACGCAAATGCGGACATTCCGCACCGATGCATGCATTCTGATCGCCTTCTATTTCGAGACCGCTGAGTCATTGACAGCGCAGGCCCGGCTTCGGACCATTCGGAGCGCAATGGCGCGCTGCGGAAGTTGGGAACAGTGGCAGAACTGTATTGTTGAAGATCACTCCATCACGGTTCGCTTTTTCGACATTTGGAAGGGCGTGGAAGAACGTCTTCATCAGTTAATGAGGGCTCACGAAATGGTGATCGAAGACCCGGAGATTTTGAGCGGAACGCCCGTCATCAAGGGTACGCGAGTGCCCGTTTATGACATTGCCGCCGCGGTCGATTCGGGAACGCCGAAGGACCGAATTCTCAAGTCCTATCCAAGCCTGAAAGACTGGCAGGTCGAGCTCGCATCAGTGTATGCGAAGGCAGTCCCTCCGCGGGGCCGCCCCAGGCGCGTTTCGTCTGCTGGTGGGTCTCACGGGTTGATTAAGAAAAAGCGCCTACGCACCTCCTTATCAGGGAGATGAGTGGGTGATGAAATTCCTGATTGATGAGTGTCTGAGTCTGGATCTGGTGGAGGTCGCCCGGGGGCGCGGCTTCGGCGAAAGCTCACATGTGGTTTGGATGGGCAAATCTGGATGGAAAGACTGGGAACTGAAAAGCCTTCATCCTGGAGGGAGACTGGACCCTTGTGACCCGAAACAGCGTCGATTTTCGCGGTCCAGCGGACAATCCGGGGGCCAGTGGACAATTTGCCGATGTTCCTCTTCATGCCGGCCTGATCTGCATCAACGGCCCGGATGGAATGACTGCGGAGGTCGAGTGCGAACTGTTCGAGTCCGTTCTCGATGAAATTGGCAATGTGCAGTTGGTCAATGAAGTTGTCGAAGTCGATCTCGAATCTTTCGATGACGAATTCACGATTCATCGGTATCAGATGCCAGAGGAAGTTGATTGACCGCGCTACGCGCGGGCTGTCTCACGGGTTAAGTACAGCGCGACAACGGGGAAGTATAATGCGGGTTTGTTGTTTGGCTCTTCGCAAGAATCTGGAAAAATGTGCATCTGTCGGATGCACGCAAGCAGCTCCGACCTGCGTTCCTGTTTCTCGAAGGAAACGCTCTATCGCTTCCATGCGCGTGGTTTCTGCAGCAGAGCGGCTGTCGCGGCGTCGAAGGGTCCTTCTGCCAGAAGTCCAGAAGACCGAGGCCAACTCCACGCCTCTCGGCATCCGATCCAATTCGCTTATGTCCGCGCCAAAGCAAAGGTTTACCGGTTTATCTCCGCTGTCTTGGTGACGTCCTCTAAGGTCCGCCGTCTCGCCACTTCCCCTTGAGCTTGTGCCGATGCTCCGGTAGGAAATGCGACTAAGAGTAGTGCCGTAAATGCCACAACCACGAGACAAGAGAATGTTTTCATACGCGGACCTCATGGGAATACTCGTCGCCCATCCAAGCCTTTGAGTTAGGCCTTGATCTTTCTGACGGTGCATGCGGACATGACGCGGAATTCTAACAGCGGTTCCGAGTTTGAGCACGACAGCGCGCGTTACAATTTTGCAACATCTCGATAGCATTGACTTCGGTGGGGAGATGCGACGCCCTCAGAGGCGATATGCGGAGAAACACCATGAAAAAGTTGGGTGTGATAACGATGTTTGGCACCATCATTCTTCTTGTCGCCAATGCCCTTGATCTCGGAACTCAGACTGTCGCTCAACAGGCTGCCAAGCCTGAAGACACGGAAGTCTGGCAGCCGGAGCCGAAAGTGGTAACGCCGGGCGCCGACTGCGGCACAGCTCCCTCCGACGCAATTATCCTATTCGACGGCAAGAGCCTGAACCAGTGGGTGTCTGCGCAAGACCGCTCTCGCCCGGCCCAATGGATCGTTGCCAAGGGCGTGGTCACAGTGAATAAGTCAGCGGGAAATATTGAGACCCAGCGCACCTTCAAGAACTATCAACTCCACACGGAGTGGAGAATTCCCGAGAACATCTCCGGTTCAGGTCAGTTGCGCGGCAACAGTGGATTGTTCCTGGCTTCGACCGGCCCCGGCGACGCCGGATACGAGTTGCAGGTCCTCGACTCGTACAACAACAAGACCTACGTCAACGGCATGGCCGGCAGCATTTACAAGCAGAGCATTCCGCTGGCAAACTCGATGCGCAAGCCCGGGGAATGGCAAGTCTACGACGTGGTATGGACTGCTCCCATCTTCAATGCGGACGGCTCGCTGAAGAAACCCGCCTATGTCACCGTCTTGCTTAACGGAGTGCTGGTCCAGAACCACTTCGAGTGGAAGGGCGAGACGCGGTACATCGGCCAGCCCGTTTACAAGAAGTTCGACGGTGCACCCATCAAGCTTCAAGCCCACGACGATCCGAGCCCGCCCATCAGCTTCAGGAATATTTGGGTTAGGGAGTTGGATTAGGAGCTCGTGTGGCACGAATGTAGAAATTCTTAAGTGACGGAATCAGGCACTCAAACCCCTCGATGTTATGGCGACATTTCGCCTGTCGAAAAAGTAGGTGGTAATCAGGCAAAGCCAAAATCCGTTGCATTCGTTAATAATGGCGTGCATGGATTCATTCTCAGGTGACAGGCCTTGTCATTTCGGTGACCCTTTCAGGAGGAAGCATGTTCGCAATTACTGGAATCACGGGGAACGTTGGGGGTGAAGTGGCCCGCATTCTTTTGGCAGCCAGGCAGCCTGTTCGTGCTGTGGTGCGCGATCTGAGTAAAGGTGCCGCTTGGGCGGAGCGCGGCTGCGATCTCGCACATGCGGACATCGCAGACACCTCAGCGCTCGCAGCCGCATTCCGGGGAGTCGAAGGAGCCTTCGTGCTCGTTCCTCCGAACTTCGATCCTGCGCCCGGCTTCCCCGAGGCGCAAGCCACTGCGGAGAACCTGCGTTCCGCGCTGGAAAATGCGCGTCCCGGCAAAGTCGTTTATCTCTCGACGATAGGAGCGCAGGCGACCCAAACCAACCTGCTCAGCCAGCATACGATCATCGAGCAAGCACTGCGGGAGCTGCCGATCCCAATTACCTTTTTACGGCCGGCATGGTTCATGGAGAACTGCATCTGGGACATAACCCCGGCACGCGAGACAGGGGTGATTCCGAGCTTTCTGCAGCCTATCGATAAGCCGGTGCCAATGGTGGCTACAAGCGATATCGGACGAACAGCCGCGGAGTTGCTTCAGGAGACCTGGAAGGGCCAGAGGGTCGTCGAGCTGGAAGGCACGAAACGTGTGACCCCGAACGAGATCGCGGCCACCTTCGCTGATCTGCTCGGTAGGCCAGTGAGAATGGAAGCCGTTCCGCGCGAAACTTGGGAGTCACTGTTTAAATCGCAAGGCATGAAGAACCCCACTCCTCGGATTCGGATGCTTGATGGCTTTAATGAAGGCTGGATTGAGTTCGAGAGCGGTCAGACAGGCTCTCGAAAGGGAAAGGTTGCGCTGAAAACCGTGCTGAGATCGCTCATCGAACGTCAAAACCAATAATGCCCGACACTGAGGCCCAATGTTGCGGGTAGCCTTGGCATACAAGGTTGGTGGTAACGCTAGAAAAATCCATCGAGGAATGCCGCCGCTTGGTCCGTGATGCCGACGATTTTGTTCGTTGCCTGGCGGTAGAATTTAAAATTGAGTTCGGTTTCCGGGCGTCCATCATTCCAGTCCGTAAATTGTTTGAGTTGGCTGCGCCCCAGTGGCCGCTTCGCGGATCTGGTCCGTTTGACGGCGATGCTCACGCGTGGCGTTTGCCGGGCGACGCCGCGTTTCTTTGGGATAGCTTCGGCGGAAGTGACCACGCCGCGCGCAATGAGGCCTTGCCCGCCCTCGTTCTCGCTTGCGAAGACGAACACCGTGTCACTTTTGGCGATGTGCTTGCCGCCATACATTGTCTTCTGTGCGGTAAACACGAATGCCTTCGCACGCAGATCGCGGACCTCAGTTTTAATCGCGAATGCCATCCTTGCTGAAGAAGCGGTTGAATTTAAACCCGATAATGTATTTTACTGGGGTTAAAATCCCTCCGCTTCCTCACTTTTCGCTTATCCCGTTAGATTAGGAAAGTGTAGTTTTCTAATCTGGCCATAGCACAATCGGTTGGATGAGTCTTGGAACCGTGGTCAAAGGTCGGTGTAATGGGGAAGTATCGCCACTTACGGGACGACAACAGGAGAAACTCCGGGAGACATTATCTCGTGTTTCTCCAAACAGGCCTGTCCTACTTCAATCCCTTCACCACGTAGGCCGCCGACAACGTCTGGATGTAGTCGTAGTCGTAGGCGCTGCCGTCGGCGGAGAACAGCGCCCCGAAGGCGCTGGCTCCGGAGGGGAGCGCTTCGCCGAATTTTTTCCAGGGCTCCATCTCTCCAGTCGTGGCGTTCACGCGATAGACGGTCAGAATTCGTTCCCGTCCCTGAACCGAGACGGTGTAAATGGAGTGGCTGTCCGGACTCCAGCCCACCACCCTATATTTCGAATCAAGTCCGGGAACGGGGTGGAGGCCGCTCCCATCCAGCGGCCAGACCGCCCAATTGCCGTCGGGCCCGGTCACGGCGTCCTTACTGCCATCGGGGGACAAGACAGCACCGCTCACGCCTTCGGGCGTAAGCGGCTTGGCATCGCCGGTCTTTACGTCGATCCGGTAATCGCGCGCGCCGTGGCCGGATTCGATGCCACTGCCCAGCAACTGTTTGCCGTCGGGCAGGTAGCGGACGGCGTTGTAGCTGATATTGTCGTGCGTCAACTGCCGGGCTTCGCCGGCGCCCGTCGGCACCACGCTTAACGGGCCGCCATTCGCCGGTTTCGTGATCACCCACTTGCCGTCGGGAGAAATCGCCAGCCCATTCCCTTCGCCGATGCGAATCGGCTGCGTCCCATCCGTGTCGCGCAGAAAGACGGTATAGTTCGGGCCACCGCCGTCCGACTCTTCCTCGAATAGAACCTTCTTGCCGTCGCGGCTTATGTCGCGGTTGATCGCCCATCCCAGCCAACCCAGTTCGTGTTCTTCCTTGCCCCCCGGAGGCACGCCGCGAATCCCAACGCGCGTCTGAGTGGTGACGGCCAGAGCGACGCCGTTGCGCAGATCCTGCAACCACATTCCACCAGGTACGTTGGTGATGGAGCGCAGCTTGCCCGCCAGATTGACGCCCCGCAAATTATCGGTGCCGCCGGTGCTGGAGGCTGTGAACCAGATCTCATCGCCTGCCGGGGACCAGAGCAGACCATTGATCGACGACCAACCGGACGAGAGTTTTTTCTCGTGGCCCTGCAGGTCGACGACGGCGATCGAGCCCCGATCGTCGCCGTTTGGATTTTCGTGGTCGGCGAACGCGATCGACTGACCGTCCGCGGAA
>Ga0302325_10011981_pt1 | contig 18651 bp, 24 predicted proteins | sample Palsa_T0_2_FD_201948 | JGI IMG/M metagenome (GOLD analysis project Ga0302325, IMG submission 201948) | Peat permafrost microbial communities from Stordalen Mire near Abisko, Sweden - Palsa_T0_2 | ecosystem: Environmental > Terrestrial > Soil > Palsa > Peat permafrost | place: Sweden: Abisko...
GGGACTTACGGCTACGAATATCGATGATGCGTTGGATGCGCTGACTTTGGCTACAGGGGGAGAGGGCGAGGAGAAGAAGGCTGTAGCGGGCATCGATCGGCATCCGGAGAGGAGACAGAAGGCTGCTTTGGCTGCTTTTGAGGATAAGAGACTGCCCGAGTTGAGGAAGGAACATCCTGGTTTACGGCTCCAACAATATAAGGATCTCATTTACAAGGAGTTCCAGAAGGTATGCCTTTACTGTGCGCTTTTTAATGATAGTCTCCTGAGAATCCATTTAATCAAGTTCACGCAACACACAACGCTACGAGATCAGAGATCAGAGATATGGCAGCAGCAGAGAAACGAAAGATTGAACATCGGCTGGCGGAGAAATGATCACGATACAGGGCAAAGGAGTTTCACGACGGTCTTAGTATATAGCACAGGCGTTACCAAATTTGGAGGAAAGAGAGTACAATGTAATGTCCCAAATTACTACAACGAATGACCATCAAAATACGTCTGTGTGTGAAAGGATATCGTTATTGATACTCTCCTCCCTGAAAGCAAATCCATCTCCAAAATCAATGACTGAACCCACATCGTTCAACATAAAAACAAATGGATATCACCCAAAATGCCATGTCAAACTCCCTACCCAACAGTACCCAATCCGGTCTCCCTATTTTCAACAGTTCCTTCTTCCTCCTTTTCCTCTTCCCTTGCAGCAGCAGGAGCCAAAGCAGCTAAAATACGGGGCGTAATATCCCTATCCAGGGGACTTCTTGATCGTATCACCCCGGCCATCGCGTTTCCATCGGCCACGGCCAATCGTGAATGTTGTTGGATTATCCGCGCAAATCTCGCTTCGTTGTTTCCAGGCGGTGCCGAGACAGGTGCCTGTGACGATACCCTTGCAGCGCGTTTTGTGCGTTTGTACGAGTCCTTGATCAATATCTCGAATAACCGCGTTACTTGCTACGGATCAGTTTACAACTCCACATGAGATCCATACCGCGTCATCGGTAGACAATTCCTTGACAAAAGACTCGAAATCGATATCAAACTCAGGAATCTCTGCCTTGAATTTGGCAATCACATTCAATGAAATAGCCTTAATCCTACTTGTAAGCCAAATTTCCTCGTGCAAGGCAACGTACTTTGCCATCATTATCTCTTCGGGAGTCTGATATGTCTCGAGCCATCTTCCCATTGTAGTGCGCTGGACGAGAGAATACAACAAGCAGACGGAATATGTACGAAATGGCAGGGACGATTGAGCACTGAGGCTGCGGGTCGGCGTGGCGAAGAAATTTTCTGTTGCTTGCGTTTATTGTGTGTTGACGATAGCCACCAGGGAAACGGGCGTGGGTTAGGGGTTTTCTTGCGTGGGGGCTAGACTGCGCCCCGCCGCCCCTGAATTTTGTAATAGCGAATCGGTACTTAAAGATCCGGATTCCTCACGGATATTTCCAGATATCTTATCACCTACAATTCTCAACTCTAGTTGTTGGCTTATGGGAAGGTGCTCAGTGGCAAAGTAATGACTTTGTATAATGCCAATACCGATTCCTATTGGTACTGCAAGTCACATATAAAAGGTCAATGTGACGCTCGTGATGCATGTAAAGAATACGTTATCTGCGCGATTGCATTAGATTACTCTGTAGCGCTAGATGCCATCTATCTACCTCTTACGTCCGGCGCATGAGATCATCGTTCGCCGCCTTACATTCTCTCAAAATAAGCTGCCGATGCGCCTCACTTCTCGGCCTAATAATAATCTTATACGGCGGCAATCCCTTAGTCTGCGGCGGTATATTCAACGTATCAATCGGCTCATTCTAAAGTCAATGCTGTTGGATTCAAGTGGAATACAGGATCCTGAATAAAGTCAAAGCAGTAGAGTAATCGAGAGAAGACCATGAACATGTTTCGCATGGCAACGCTCCATCCCACGCAGACTCGGCGGCCAACGCCGAAGCCCCAGTGGCCTTGTAAGCCGTCGTAGAGGTGTTCGTCCAAGTATCGATCCGGGTTGAAAGTATATGGATCGTCATGTTCTTTTGGATCCAAGTGGGTTGCCCATTGGTTTATCGTGAACACCGTCCCAGCCTCAAAAAAGTATCCCTCATACTCATCATCTTTCCTAGCGGATTAGTATCCCTCAAAACGGGGGGAAATACGTGAGAACCCGAGGAACACCCGTATCAGCACCATTTGATCTCCATCTCAAGCCCTCCTTCATCACAGCCTGGATATAAGGCAACCTCTCCCAGTCGCCAAAATCTGGCAATCTCTCGGCATTAGATCCACACACCGCATCAATTTCCTTCCGTGCCTTGGCCACCCACTCAGGAAAAACTGCCGCCGCAGCAATGACCAAGTTATTTTGATTGCGAGTTGTATCTGAGCCGGCTTCAATTAGACTTCCTGCAATGAACATCTGTTGGTCCTGGTCAAAGCCATATTGATCGGCTATGGAGAAGAATTTGGTGGCGAAACATTCGTTGGCGGTGCCGTTTTCCATCGACTTTGAAAAGTCTTGATAGAAGCCCCGGTACGCACTACTTTTAGTCCTGGATCTCACAGTACGGCCCTAAACACCCTTCTTGAGAGGGATCGGAAGGGACGGAGAGTACCCTACGGTCTTGTTGTATTGGGCGACGCCGGCGGGTTTCCACCACTGCATGAAAGAGGGCAGTTTAGCCAAGACGGGAAACGAGTCGCAGAGATATGATCCCGGGACGAAATTGGTGAGAAATTCTTCAGCTGTTTCGAACATCATTTTGACGTATTTATCGTCGCCGCGAGTACGTTTTCCAAACACCACCGACATGATCACTCGACTCAGCGTCTTCAGAGGGGAGATGTACCCGAGTTTGCATAGCGTGCGTTATGGCGGTAAAAGTTTGCGGGGTCGTGGAGGTAGTCCCAGCAGAGTTGTCGGGATTCAAGGTCTTGGAAAGGGCGGTATGATTCGGCTTGTTTTGTAGTGAGCAGTTGATGCATTATTTTTCGGGCATTTCTCCATAGATCGTTGTAGGGCATTAATAGTATCCTGCCATTAATCAAGACTAGGACAGACTATACCGCTTCCCCCCGGACATGGTATCCCCCAGCATCGGCATATGTTGTCTTGAGCTGTATATCTACTATCAACAACGCCTCAATCGACTGATACCGCGGCCCTCCGCTCGAGTAAATCTTTTATAGTACGAGTTGAAGTAAGGAAGACCATTCTCGTTCCGCCAATTTTGATGGTGAACATCTCTCCATATTCCTTGGCCAACTCTTGCGCCCATTTGCCCAATTGTCCCTGCGGCAGCTGATGCATATTGCCAATAATTGGCAAAGGTTTCGGACCAGGCGGGTAGCGATACTTGCGTCCGTGGACCATATGGATGATATCTTCAGTTAGTCTCTCAGTGAAAATGTGGGCAACAAGCAGCGACTGCCGCAATCACCGCAGACACAACGAGAACAGAGCCGGTCGACAACATGATGCTGATGTTGATGCTGCTGCTGCTGCTGACGACGATGAGCAGAGACGACGGGATGTTCCTGAGCACACACTGCTTAAATATGTGCTGTGCTGCGGCGTGGTGGTTCCTGAGGCGGGAGTCTGCGAGCCCAGCCAGCAGCAGTCATTGGCCCAAACGCACGGATCAACTCCGGAGCGATTTTCTTGCGGGGTGTTGCGGGGCGCAACGGCTATTCCCGTCCCTTCACAACACACATCTCACCAGTGCATTATGCTCGTACCTCAGTCTCGAATATATTATGCGAAGTCTATAATACATTGACGGACTACATATACATGCATATCTACGACTTCTCCACGACTTCCACATAATTACTCGGCACACTTCCTACCTTGCCTTTCATTTCCACCTCAGTCCATCCATCGCCCTTATCCTCCGCCACCACAACAAGCAGATCGCCCTCCCGGATACTCAATTCCAGCTCACTCCCCGCATCATAATCATACAATGCGCGAAGATACTTTTTCGTCTCCTCGACCTTTTTGCCGCCTCTGCGGGGCGCGACAGGAGGACCCTTCTTAGGTGCCTCGGAAGAGGTCTGCACTTCGACGTACGTCGCGGGGACGAGACCTTCGTCCCGGCCTATTCGCGCGAGGACCCAGCCTGAGCCATCGTCTGGTTCGAGGACAGTGATAACATCGGATTGCTTGACGGAGAGTTCTTCCGCGGAAGTGGCGTCGTAAGCATAGAGGACTTTTGCCTTTTGAGTAGGGCTTCCGCCGCCGTTGGATGATGAGAACGGCGAGGTGGGCGCTGCTTTGGAAGTCGGTGACAGGGCGTATTTCTCGGGCGCTGGAGCCCCTGAAATATGTCGCGTATGTCCTCCAGTTCGTATTGAAGATATCGTCGAAGTCCTTGTCGGTGAGGCTGCATTCCCCGCCGAATAATTCGTATTGATACTCGGCGTGACGGAAGAAGAACCCGTACTTGTCCTCTTCAACGATCCATTCCCAAACACAGACCCCGCATCCCCCTGTTCCTCGCCTTCCTTACCCTTCTTTTTTCGTCTCGATTTCTTCGCTTCGAGCTTGACGTTCACGCCCGTACAATCCTGAGGAGCTTTCATCTGACATTTGGCGTGACACGTGTATCCGCATTCTATGGTTAGTCCATGATCATTGTTGGGGGAGGTACCTGTGCAGATGAATCCCTTGGCACCGGCGAGACCCCATATGCTTTTATTGCAGAAGGCGCAGTTGGTGGGAGCTACGAAGGTAGTGCTTTTGAAGCTGTGGGGTCTGGCTCCCGCCTCGATCTCTCGTACCGCTGAAAGAACGGTATGGACTTCCGTTTCCAAGGTGACTTTCTCGTTCTCCATTAGCGCCAATGCTCTTAACGAATCCAATAATTGCTATAATTAGTCTCTTTGGAGTAGGTTTAAGGAGGGTACATTAGACACCGCCTCGACGTTTTCTTTGCCCTTGACACTGGCTCGTAATTTATCCACTTCCTGGTGTTTTAGGGTCACTGGTCCCTGCACTCTCTGCAGCCCCTCCCGTGACTTGGAGACCATATTCCTCAAAAACACTTTCGCATACTCATCGGTGATAATCTCGGGGTCATCATGCCATATTGGCGACGGCTCAAAGACAAAGTCCACAGGCTCATTCCACGGCGCAAGATTATGTTTGACAAACATCGTCGAGTCCAGGATCGGCACATTGCGGCCCACTTCAGAGGATATGTGTTGTAGGATGGCGGCACTTCGGGAGAGGCAGGTTTGTTCCAGAGTCGATGCGTGGGTCCAGAGGAGATTGAGTTTGTGGGTGCGGAATTCGGAGAGGTCTTGCAGTGAGTTGAGGAGCATTGGAATGTCTTGGTGGAAGAATTTGGCTTTATGGCGGTTTGCAACGGAGATTTTGACGAGATATGTGTTCTACACGGTGGTTTTAGTGGGATGCGCAAAAAACGGGATAAAGGGGACGGACCTTGGCGTTGTTGGCTTCGTGGAGGTGTTTGTCGTAGGAGGATTTGGCGCGACTTTTATCCATATCGTAGGCTCTCTCTGATTTCGACCGCTTGGATTCCAAAGTCTGGCATTGCGAATCATAGTCCTTCTTCGTTTTCTTCAGGTCCTCATACACCTTATCCCGTTCCTCCAGCAACTTATCCGCAAAATCAACGTGCTAAAATCAGCTCCACCGTCTCTTGGGGGGGAATACCTTCTTCCGCAGAGCATCACATTGAAGAGAGAGATTCTTGAGCGGATCCGCGATTTGTGCATTGAACGAATCGGCGAGCATATTCCTCTCTTTACTCAAATTGTCTGTATCATCAAGGATCGTGGTCCATGTCGTTAATGAAGCCGACTCGAGTGATCCGGGGGTTATTTGGGGAGTATCCCCCACCGACAACGCAGAAGACTTCCTCGCCTTCTTTTCCAGGTATTTCTTAGACAGCGCACTAAAAAACAAAGTCAGCCCCCCCCGCGTTTCCCGAAATTCTTCAAGTCAGGTACATACCTTAACTTCTGTGCGTATTCTCGTTCGATAATCGACCGCTCCCGATAAAACGCCTGAATATCATCCAGCCATTTAATCCCATTCGAAACCTGTCGTTAGTTCACCTCCTCGACTACAAACGCATGGGGGGATGTGGATACCCAAGCTTCAACGGGTTTGAAAGCGTCCTGAAGATTAGCGCGCTACTTGAAGAGAAAGTGCCTTAAGTTCTAGTCCAAAGTCAGTTGATGGGACCGCCATAGCAGCGGCACTGGGATATGATGCAGCCGAGATTCAAGTGAGGGAGTGAAGGCGGAGTTGGCGTGGAAGGGTGAAGGAACAAGATGGGATTAAGATGCGCGCCTTTTATTTTGTTGCTCTTCGTTTTGTGAGAGCCGTTAGGTGCCGGACCCCACGAATCAAAGGCTAAAGGCTGATCAATTGGGAATCCCCTCTGAGTCAGCTGATTGCTGGTTTTGCCAAGACTTTCAGTTTGGGTCACAAGTGGACACTGTTAGTGAAAGCACAATATTTAGTGTTAACATTGGTTGAAGAGGAGCTCAGAGTAATATTATGAGATGCATTCCAATAATTCTGCTCTTCCTCTACAACACCGTCTTCCAAAATCCTGGATTCAGGGATAAGGAAGGCGGCAATGTCTTGACTTTCTCCCGTACAGTCTGCGTCCTGTGCCTGCTACGAATCCTATTCTCCGCCGCAACTTTCCTCAACTCAACTTTCTCACCCTTATCGTTTTTCCCCTTATCCCGCACCGTACGAATTGTTGCAGGTTTCGGTCTTTTGTCAAATGCCTCGGCTGCTGTGGCGGTGACATTTGATGCGACGCTCATAGAAGCCATCATCTCCATCATATCGTCCGCTTTCTTCCGGAACCCCCCGAAAAACACTTGCGAGTTGTGGGCCTCTCGCCAGATACGTTCTTGTATTTGCGGGTGTTTGAGAAATGTCGCCATTACCCACCTCCTTCGTTGAAAGTCGAAATAGTGGCGATGGGAAAGCCAGAACGCGGTTTCTTCGGGGCGAATCGAATACGGGGATACAATCGATGAGATCCAAGGCCCGGAAACAGCTTGGGCCGCAAGATACATGATGCCATGCATGGGGGAATAGATATAGCCTGACGAGAGGTACAGGTAGTACTGATCGACTGTGAGGCCGGGGGGTGGTGTTCGCGTAGGTGAGTCGGGGCAAGATGTAGCCATGGATGCACATGGTGTTTGTGCGTCCCCTTTTATAGCCTCTTAGTTCGCGCAAGTGTGATACTCTGGAGTGTGAGATGGAGTGTGAGATAATGTGTCACAAACAGAAATTTATAAGTGAAAAGCCCCCTGAGATAGCCGTGTGTATTAGCCGTGTGTATATCACACACTCCTTGAGTATAAATGGCCATTTCCAAGTGTACTCTTGCATCCATCGACCCGTTGTCAGTCTCGAACGATAATCAAAAAGATCATCTCGGATCATCATATTCTCATCCATTGAGGTTTTCGACTTATAACTCTCGATGTCCGCGTTGGGCTTCCAAGGCCATGCTCGGCGTCTTCTTTTAGCAACAAACTCCAAATATACGACCCTATCCGATGATGCTGCACGCGTTCCCTCCGCGCCAAACAGATTCGCAGTCCTCGGAGGCCGAGCGCGACCGAAGCTGTCTGTCTTCATGTATCGCCAAACTAGCGAGATTGGTGCATAGGAAGAAAGAGGATGATGACTTGCAGAGCCTTTTGAGAGAGGACCAGTCAAACTCAAACGGAGAGTCGTCGTATTCGGGGACAACGTATTTCGGAACTAGTGATAGTTGAATAAGTATATCGATGACATCCGTCTTGCGATTCCCATTGAAATAGCGCCGTAAGCCTCGATCGAGCTGAGTGATAAACCAAGTCGAGGCAGTTTGAGGATAATCGTTACCTAGAGTCGTTAGCAGAAGGCGTAATTCGTTATCTACCGGAGTAAAGGCCAAGTGCTTTCCTGTCGGTAGTGCATGACCAGAGGCTCAGAAGACAGTCCGCCATCCCATCAAGGATGACGGCACGGGACTCCCGTATTGGAAGATCTGGAGACCAGTGTTCGAGGGACACTCCATCAATCCAGTCTAGTAACAGATAAGCCACACCAACTCTGCTCGTGTCAAGGAGGCCCGAGGCCTTAACTCGAGGTGCCGGAATGCCAGGACAAGCTTTCTCAATATAATCGAGGACGGCAAGGGACTTCTCCAAAAGGTATTCGCAATCGTCATTGGCTAATCGGGCAGCCCAGATTGCCCCGTCTTCAAACTTGATGGGAACTACCACGTGGCTCCCCCCGTATTGGATCAAAGGCTCGACAATTTCGACGGCCGTATGATTAGGTCGTAGCGTCGATGCTATGGACAGCAGCTCGCGGAAGCAGACCTTGCGAAGGGTGTTATCTGCACGAATCTCCCAAGCAGACATAATTACGGCACGGTGGTCCGGAGAAATGGATCCAAACCCGCCGGTGGGAAGGTTTTTGACGCGGAATGGGCGAATCGAGTTAGAATGTTGGCGACGGCTGCGGAAGCACGGATTTGCATTACACAGCAGCTGCAGGATAAACCTGACAAACCAAACTACTGGAGCATCGCATGTGGACGATAATGCAGCATGCAGCAGTCACTGCATTACGTTCTCCCGAACCATCGCCGATTCCACAAGTCATCAGCTTGTAGCTTGCGGCACGGGACGAACGATTGGCTCGCTAATTCAATTATTTACTAAAATACAATATAAAATTAAGCAGTGATAAATATTTACCTTCGGCATACAAGTGGAAGGTCAATAGGTTGACTTGCTTCATCGCATCCACTCCAATCTTACATCCAATGCCACATTTAACCTAAAGTCAACATCATCTTAGAAACTCACTTTGCACTCGCTGTTGTTGAGCCACAACCCGATGTCTCTTGGTGATTTACGTCTGGAATCTGAGTAGCCAACTTCAATTACAATACCGGGTTTGTCGGTCCCCCTGCCGGACTAATGTGAATACAAATGAGCGTCTCCATTATTGCGAACGCCATTTGAAAGTGGTGTCACTATGGTCAGAAATTTGAACGCGAGGTGTGGGGGTTGGAGTTGGGGTGTACGTCCTGTATGGCTCCAAATTTTTGCATCCCTCGGTTGACACATGGCATGCACGTTCAATACAATATGTTGGGCAATTATTCCGGCAGCGCCATCGTGCAGCGGTAGCATCACCGTCACTACAATCGTCTGGTTGTCGAATTGGAGACTGTGGGGATACTGTGAGTGGGATTTTGACCACGATTTTGACTGAACCGAAGGAGCTCTGTTGCGGCCCAATAGCAACAAACGAAGACTCTTCCTAATTGAATAACATGTCATCTCAGCTCGAATGCAAAGCTATCCTCCAAAGACCGGCGAATGCGCAGCGCCGTCGAACAATGGGTTCGGTTGCCAGCTGAGGATGTCAACGAGATCTGAGACTGAGAAAGTCGGAAGAAGCTGATTCTCGATCGAGAATAGAGGAAAACAACGAGACACACTCAATTTTCAGATCGGTCAGTTCGCATGAATGTGGGGACTCATATGAACGTTGTGTCTTATAGATTGGTCGAAGTCGTTCGAATTCGTCGTCCGGAGAAGTCCCATATACTTAACCGACGCGTCAAAGACAATGAGAGGGACAGGTGCAAGTCTGTACTCCCCTGCCTCGCTATTCGTTAGCCATAGAATATGAGTCAGACTGTACCTAAGCTTGCTCAGAAGACGAGAGAGATCTTTGACAGACCCATTTCTCGGAAACACGATGTCGATGAAGTTGTTCATCAAATGTGATGAGAGAGAATGTGTATTTATGTGGGATTTTAGGTTGATTGACACATGCATTTAGCCGATCTGGTGCCGATTATTTATTTAGATTTTAATAAATATTGAATGTATGCTTACATAAGAGTGTCCCAGTGTCCGGGAAACGAGTGTTTCACACACAAACCTCCGTCCCCCGCCTCAGCCTCTACCGCTCTCGCCATCATCACCATCGCGGCAACAGAGCCTTCGCCGCCTGCCACCGTGTCGCCCAACCATTGTCTGCCCAATCTCTGCCATGTCGTCTCTCATCGCATTGTCGCTAGGATCCAGGATCTGTTAAATCCTTTATCTGTCCTTGGCTCACCTCCATTACCCAATTCGGCGTTAATTGACACACCACCTCCACCACCATGAAGGTAGACTGAGATCCCAACGTCCATAACTGACGTGGATTAGTTTCTCGAGCTGCCCAGTCTCGACGCAATCAATCGCTCATTGTCATACACAACCCCCGAACAGCAAGTCTTTGCCCGCTGTGAACTGTACACAACAAAGGTATCACTCCATTCCACACAACCTCCTCATCACTTTAGGCCGCTGGATTAGACAAGAAGCTCTACAAATACCTCAACAAACACCTCGAAGAGCGTTATCTATCTGACCTGGCCCTCTCACAATCCATCTCACCTCCCTCTCCCCCGAGTCCGACGAGTCCGCCTTACGAACGTATCCTCCCCGGATCGAGCGTCCCAGGCCGTCGCGGCCGGCGGAGAAGTTCGCTCTCTCCGCTCGATAAACGAGAAATCCACTCCCATGCTCTAGCGATTCAAGAGCACGGAGGCCTATCATTGCCAGCTAGGATCTCATACGGACCATTCGGACCACTAGACCTTGTCTCCTCCCGCAGGACAGTCATGTACCTCATCGCCACACTCAATGCCACGCATCCCAACCACGATTTCACTTCAATATCGCCCCAATCCTTCCGACGAGAACGCACGCCCGCCGTGCGACATAATCTATCCCATATCCTCCCCCCGACGAATCCCACCGTCCAATCGCAATTTCTGTCATTCCTTGAAGCGGAAATGGATTGGAAGCCAAACGCGCATAACACGGAATGCACAGTCTACTCTGTCGACGAATCGACCATGATGGACGCCCTGCCAGTCGGAACAGTCTGGTCCACCACCCTATTCTGGATGAACAAGAAGCTCAAAAGAGTATGTTTTCTGGGCGTCGAGGGAAGAAGTATCACCAGCCCGGTCCTGGAAGCCACCGACGAAATGAGCGGCTGGGACGAGGAAGAAGGTGTCCTCGGGGAACTGGAGATGGAATTGTAAGTATTTTGGGTACTGATGATGCTATTTATTGATGTTTTTGGTATGTTTTTACGGTGGTTAAGGTGATCTAACGGGTGTTGGGTTGGATTTGATTTCACGCTGTGCTTTCTTGCGATTTGTCTACATACATACATAATTGGTATCGACGACAGGTGTGAATAGGTGCTTGATGCTCAAGCGCGGCGCAATCGGGCGATAGGAACTGAGTATATATATAGGAATGCGCACTCCTTCAGATTGTTGTGGTTGCTTAACCCTTGTGCCTTGATTTTGCATTGGTGATACAGCGTGGGGTAAAAAACGTGACGCAGATTTTACCGCCGATTTGCAAATCACCAAATTTTCGACTTTCAAAACACCGCCAAACTTTCCCTGCCCGCTCACAGGAACGAGTGTCCTGGGATGCTCGCCCAACAAACGCCCCGGTCCCTCTGTCGAGCTTGTCTTTATACTCAAGCTGGATCCGTTCGATACAGATCGTTAGCACAAGTCCGGTGTCAGTCAACGGAGTCGACGCAGAATAATGATTCTGCGAATGTCGAAGAGACACCGCGCAGGATTCCTTTGAGAGAATTAATAGAGAGGCGCAAGTTGGATAGTCCGTTGCCGGCTGAACCTTTGGCGCCGAAACCCGCATCACCCGCATCACCCGCATCACCCGCATCAGCAGCGCAACCAAGGCGATTCTCCATGAACTTATTCCGGACGAAAAAACAAATCCCCCCGAAACCTGAGAAAGAGTCTCCCCCCGAACCACTCCCAGCAGATTCTCCCAACTCGACCTCACTGGCTCAGCAACCATCACCTACCAATTCTGAACCCTCGAATCCATCAAAGTCTACTAGTACCAACGAGTCCAAAACCCCAACCGCCGACGCAGTTCAATCAAAACGCTCAAAGCGCCTCGAAACTCCTAACGAACCCCTTCCCTCCGCCCCGGCGACCCGTCTACGAGCAAAATGGCTTCGTACAAGACGTGTTTCGTCGTCCCCCGACGAAAGTCCACTTGCACGTGCTCGAGCATACCAAGTTATTCAAACCCCGTCCGATCCAAAAGTCCATCCCGGGGACCCGTTGAACACCCATAATCCATTTCCAGGAACTGCAGTTCGAGAGATCGTTACAGAACAGGCTGAGACGGGGTTAGATCGGGCGGCACGCGTATGGAGTGAAGATATCAAAATGACTCCTGTGCAACCTAAGGAAATAAGGCCGGTTCCGACTCTGGAACATGGGTTGGATAGAGTATTGTTCAAGTAAGTATTCTTGCTATGGAAGTTTGACTGATGGTAGTCCGGGAGTGGCATATCTTCGTGATCCGCGGTCCTTGGTATACAACTTTGACCCGTACCTGGAAAATATAATGCCGATGGAAGAGTTCGATTATGATGCTCTTTATGAGTATATTACGTCTTCGAGGGATACTACGTTGGTGGACATGGCAAAACAATGTGGAGCAAATTATGTTGGATCAACATCTAGTATGACTGCTGTCTTGAGTCATTTTCACTTCCTACTGTCTGCTTGGAGACCTGTCAACATTGATATGTTGAGTACCTTCTTCGCAACACAGTTTCGGAGTTTTACCGCCATCTCAAGGGCCCCAGCAGGGATCTTTCTGCGCTACAAGGGAGATGGAGTTTACGCTATCGATGCGGATAAAATGTACGATACAAATGAAACTGTGTTGTCGTGGCTGGTAATCCTCTTTTCGTGGAAAATGTTGCTAACTATAAGGGACGATCGATGGAAAAAATGTTGACTTTACCACCTGAACAAATGGAAAAATTCAGAAAAAGCGTTTCACATACATTAGAGCCCCATGAACGAGGCCAGCCCGAAGCATACCACTACACTAATTCTGGTACAATCTTAATGCGTTCCCAACTCGACTGCAACGACGCCCGTCTCCCCGGCACAGGAGTCTTCGATCTCAAAACCCGTGCCTGTATCTCCGTTCGCATGGACGTTGAAAACGCATCCGAGGGCGCAGACTACGAAATCCACCATCTCACGGGAGTCTACAACTCTTTCGAACGAGAATACTACGATATGATTCGAAGTGCGTTTCTCAAGTATAGTCTTCAAGTCCGTATAGGACATATGGATGGGATTTTCGTGGCATATCATAATACGAAGAGGATTTTCGGGTTTCAGTATATTCCGTTGAAGGAGATGGATAATGCTATTCATGGCAGCGGGGATAACGACGTTGGACGACGTGAGTTTCAGTTCAGTATCAAGTTGTTGAATGAGACCCTCGATAGAGCCGTAAGGAGGTTTCCTAAACAGGTGTGTCCTCTATTGCTAGGAGATTAATCGGTAGTCCTTGAGATTGACTTTTGAGACGAGAGAGACCAAGGTGCCACGGATGTATATTATGGCGGAACCATATGATGAGAGTGAGATTGATGCTATTCAGACGGGAGAATATATCCAGGCTCTAAGATTAGCTGAGGAACGTGCCCGGGCGAAGGATAAAGCGGCTGAGGTGCCTGTGGAAGCGGCTGCAGAATCGTCTGATCAACAATCCCTTGACGAAACTCCGGCCTCTACATCCGAGGCCCAGAGTACTGAATCTGAAGCGCAATCCACTACATCGGAAGACGATGAAGACGTTGAAGGGCTGCCATCCCTACTGAATCCGTCCGATAGAGAATTATTGGTAATGGTCCTCGAGACACAAAGCTATATCAACGGCAAAATAATCAGCGGACCACCAGTCCCCACCGCCGAAGACAAATGGGAAATGAGATTCAGCTTCGAAACTTTATCTCCCGAACGCGCCCAACGAATCCATCAAATGTCAATGGAACGACGACGAAAGGCTCTTGATGAGGAATTCCGAGAACAGGCTCTGGAGGGGAATCCCAATGCGCAGAGATCAAAGGAGTGGAGTAGAGGGTTTTTGATGCATTTGAAGGAGTTGAGTTCGAGGGGAAAGGCGTGGAGGGAGGAGTTTGAGAAGACCGTGGGGAAGAGAGAGAAAATTGTTTGGCATGAGGGGAAACCGCCTAGTAAGCACGGGACGGTGGCATGGAAGTTGGCAAACAATAAAGAGAGCTAGACAGATGCATTGGTCACTATAAGCAGATTGTAATTAGAGATACCAGCCACTCATTTCAGTACACCTCCGTTTCAATCGCATGGAACAGGGATATCTGATCCTCCAGTATAATTTTATTAATGGTTATCCCAATCCACAAACTCCATGCCACAAAGTCCAGAATACCGCCGAGTCCCCTCTAACCTCCTTCCCTTGGAATATATCCCTATCCTACGAGAACATCACGGCTCTTGGATCCAAAGGTCTTCCTGTCCTGGGGTCGATCCCGTTCTTCTCCATCCTCACAGCCGCCAAAATCCTCCTCGCCTCATCGAACCCGACCTTCTTCCTCGCCATAATCCTGCTAATAGCCGCTTTATCCGTATCGTCCAGTCCGGCTCGTTCATCGCCATTCAGGATATTCTCTTCTAAATCGAAATTGGAACTACTGAAACCAGCTTCGATGTCATCTGCAAAAGACGTGGGTCGGAAACGCGGAAGAGGAAGATATGCTGTTGACCGGGTGAAGAACGAGTTCATGTATTCTCTGTCGGGGAGTCGATGCAGCCATACTTTGCGTGAGAAGTAGAGTGCTATATGTTAGCTAACTTCCTGGAAAGGAGATACCGATGGCAATCAGGAGAGACAGAAATGATAGCAGGAGATACACGTGCGACGCTTTCATTGCCGGCGCACTTGAGCCGAGTGACAGCTGTGGATAGCTGCCTCTTCAAGAATGCGACGTGGATTGTCTTGGCTCACAGCCCACACGCAAGGCTGGGTCGCCGAATTCGGAAGCCACACAAAATTAAGATGCTTCTTTCTAGGGTTCCAGGGACAACCCTCCGGTAAAGTCTATTAACGCCTTAGCGTCTTGACTGGCCGTTTGGACTTTTTAGTTTTACTCGTCGTTCAGGGCCCAAGTCGTACTGTGAAATGTTCTCCTTCAACTTCTTTGACGACCCTGTCGAAGAGAAGCATGAAGATCCGCTTGAAGATGTATCAGAAATACACTCAATTCCACTCGAAGATGTCCTAGCCCAACTCCCCGACACACTAGCGTATTCCCTTCTCAACGGCCTTCCTCGCCGAGAACTCTGGCACGTAAAAATGCAAATCATGCAACAAGACCAAGATACATTCCTCCTAGGAGACTCAGACGTAATCAAAGGATCCTACGAAGGAGGCTTAAAGACCTGGGAATGCAGTGTCGATCTTGCCCAATATTTATCCTCGCAAAGTTATCCCCACGAATTATCTGTGCTGGAGGTACCTTTTGACGTGGAAGGTGTTGATGGTAGCTTGGATGTGGTTCGGCTTTGCCTACTGCGCAGTTATTTCAACGGGCGCTGGAGGAGAGAAAACCGTGGAAATTTGTGTTGCAGGATTATAATGATATTTTCAAATTTGTTACGGTGCCAAATCTGTTTTTGACGTGGTATGTCATGGAGCATGGTGAGGGTACAGATGAAATGGACGTCACGGAAGATCTCAAGCGACAATTTCTCAAGACCTTACAAGACATCGGAATAGAAATCCAACTCATCGTCGGTGCATGGAGTTCTCAGTTATCTGTATCCCTTCACGCCCTACTCTCGCTGATACGTAGAATTATCTCTCAAAGTACGACCTAGTGTTATCATCAGAAGGCATCTACTCACCTAAATCCCTCCCCCAATTCACTTCCGTCCTCCTCAACTCCATCCAAGGCCACGCCTTAATAGCCTCCAAAAAGATCTACTTCGGCGTCGGCGGCGGAGTCACTGAATTCCTCGAAGAACTCGCCAAACATAATCGCACAGGACAAATCATATGGGAAGGAGGTCAAGTAGGTAGAGTTATCGTTCAAATCTAATCAACTCCCAACTCCTGATCGATACTACGCTCTTTAAATCCCGATTACTATAAACTCCTGGTCTCGCTATCAACTACATGTTTTTATTTGGAATTCTGATGGTGCGTGGGTGGTTACATCGGCGAGATGCTCGGTGGCCAGACGGTGCCGGAGGCCGGAGGTGTGGGGGACGGAGTATATGGGTATGGACGCTTGCGAGGGGATTTGATCCTGTTTCGTTCGCAGACTTCTGATACAGTTGGATTCGATCTTCGGGAATCGGCTGTCCTTATTGAGGCAGTTTCTTGGAAGACGGTAGCCTGGCTCTGCAGGGATTCTACCGGCGCCGGCGGAGAGTGGGAATATTGAAAATGGGGATTTGGTTCGTAGTTTTGTGTGCGTGGGATACGTGTAGAAGGACGTGGGGGTTGTGGAGTCCGTTTGTTCTCGAGATCGGGACAAAGAGTATACATCTGCCATGACGCTCCCATCGGAGTTTCATGGGATAAACTTTGAATTAGTTCTCAGAACGCATGAGTAGGATAGTACCTCTGCCAGACCTCTGGCGGGGGATCATACGGGATACGAAGATTCGGAGCCTGCGATCTCCAAAATCCATAGTCTTGCTCAGTGGACGACATCTCAAATTATGTTCGATGATCGAGAAAACGAGAATTTGTGAGTCCGCTCAGGACGGGGATTACTGCTCTACTTATACCCATGCTCATCACATTGACCTCTGAAGACCGTATTAGGATGACAATGTTTTCAGGTACCGTTACTCGCTATGCATACAATATCACACCTTCATATTTCACACATGCAATGCAAACAAACCCCTCAACATCAATCAAAAGTTCTCAACCCCCCCTTTCACCGCCACTCTTTCCTGTGATCAATCGTATGTAGTCGCTGATATCCGTCAACGTGACAGTTGCAATCCAATCATCACACAAAGAATCAATACAACACCCCATCCAACCCATAAATCCCACTTCAACAACCACCGTCCCTGTCCAATCCCGCCCGTCCGCTCAATCACATCAACACACTCACTCTCAAATCGACTCGCCATACTCTCCTTTGAAAACTCCTGGACCACTCTCTTTTGTCCTCTCCTGCCCATCTCCGCCGGCAGTCCCCTCAATGCCTTCTCCATGATCCCCGGCCATTGCGAATCAGGTCGTAAAAACCCCGTCAAGTTATCTTCAATCGTCTCGAGCGGGCCGCCCGTCGGAGTCGCGAGAACGGGCGTAGAATGTAATTGCGCTTCCAGCGGGACGATCCCGAAGTGTTCGTTCGTGGGGGTGTAGACGAGCAATTTTGAGGTGTCCAGGAGGTGGGATTTAAGCCAGCTGGGGATGTTGTGCAGGAACAGGATACTGGTATCGGGGGGAGGGGAGGTGGAGAAGGGGGGTTTCAAGGTGTGATGTGGGAGATGGAGTGTGTCGGCTAGGTTCTCTAGTTGGGCGGAATAGGCTATGTTTTCTGCGTTGCGGGGGTCGTGGCCTCCTGCTATGACTAGTAATGACGATGTTTCCGTTCTGACGTGTTCTGATATCGCGGCATAAGATTCCAACGCGAGGGATATATTTTTCTTCACCTCAAAGCGATTGATCGATAAAAGGACCCTCCGAGCACTACAAATCAACACCCATCATCCGAACAGAGTATACTTCAGAAACTCCACCAGCGGATTATTCTCAGCGACTTCCTCGGCCGGAGCACTAATATCCACACAAGGATAAATAACATCCGGCAGCTTGTCAATCCTCGAAAAGGTTTCCCGAAAGACACCCCTTGTAAACAACGAATTCACCACAATCGCATCAGCAAGTCCCGTCGTCGTTTCCTCGACCCAATCAAAGGGCACCCGATAAAGTCTCTTGAGCCAATGTTCTCGTCCGCGCGCAAGCAACTTATCTGGGAAATGGCAGTAGAATAGAATCGGGAATTGTGTCCGTAGAAGGGGTATCGAAGTAGATAATTGGTCGATGATGAGGATCTCGTGCGGGAGAGGGGGGTTTGAGAACAGTAGATGCAGCGAGAGATGTAGTTGCCGTAGGATCGCGCAGAGGATCGAGAAGCGGCCGAAAATGTGGGTTGGGACAATCGTGTTGCCAAGGACTTTGACGTTCAATGTGCCTTGAATCAGTACACATATGTATATACACGGTTGTTAATGCGTACCATCTCTAGCTTCATCGAAACAGTGCGATTTGTCACAGTGCGAAGTATATATCGTCACTCGATGGCCCCGTTCCTGAAGACCCACCGCCGCATCAATCACAAGTCTTTCAGCACCGCCTACAATTAACAACGCCCAGACGAAGTTAGCGAACCTATTCCCAGATCGGGATGTATGAATGCAATGTCCATCGCGTGCTTTGATTTTGTTAGGCTGTTGACGATGACATGGTTCGCGATGTTTCAATGGCGATGATGGACACGTTCCCCGGACATCTCTTGATGATCGAAAATTAGGGCGCATCTAGGTCAAATTTCGTGAAACTCTTCGGATGGGAGCGCATCTCGACCGGCACAATATGGCCACTTGAAGCAAGAAGGTGTATTGTATGTTTGGGTGCCATTTTCAGCAGAAAAGAGGAAGGGACTTCCCTGATGGTTATCTTGGTGCCATTATTAGA
>Ga0302325_10011982_pt1 | contig 18650 bp, 10 predicted proteins | sample Palsa_T0_2_FD_201948 | JGI IMG/M metagenome (GOLD analysis project Ga0302325, IMG submission 201948) | Peat permafrost microbial communities from Stordalen Mire near Abisko, Sweden - Palsa_T0_2 | ecosystem: Environmental > Terrestrial > Soil > Palsa > Peat permafrost | place: Sweden: Abisko...
CTTCCTTTTCCCACATCTGTTTGCTAACCTTCTTCATCGGCTGGTCTCCTTCGTGCACCTCGAGTGCGTTGCGGAAAGCTTAGCTCTCCGAGAGGCCAGCCGTCTCATCCCATCTAAAGCCGCATTGATTTGTTTGGCTTTACGGCGTGGAAAGTCTGGGTTGAAACCCAGACCTACCAGCCACGCCCTTTCAAAACGGCAGCTTAATCGGAGCTTCCCTAAACTGCTCTAATTCGTGTGGGTTGAGGAGGTCTTTGGGGCGCTTGCACCTGAGTTTGCGGCCGAGGAACGCGTACCCTGGAGCGTCTCGGCCAGTTGCTCTTCGCGTTTCGCTTCTTCCGGCTGAGCATTCCCGCGATACGCCTCGGCCAGGGCCTGATGGCAGGCCGTATTGTTCGGAGCAAGCCTCGAAGCAACTTGCAGATTGGAGAGTGCTGAGCTTAAATCGCCGCTCTTCAGTTGCAGCCGGCCCAGCTGCAGGTAAACCGCCGCGTCTGTCGATCCAGATTGAGCCAGTTGGATCAGCACCTGGAAAGCTTCCTGCTGTTGACCCATCGCTGCGAGGGTTGACGACAGGGAGAGTCTGGCCTCCGTGCTCGCAGGGTCCAGTTGAAGGGCGGTTCGCAATTCCCGCGCCGACTGCTCGTAGCTGCCATTGGCAGCATAGGCCTCGCCGAGCACCTGGTGAGGCCTGGCGGCGCCGGGGTGCATGGCCGACTCATGCTCGAGTCTGGCCAGCCCCTCCTTGGAATCGCCAGCGTGAAAAATCGAGTCGGCGTAAGCCAGCGCCAAAGGCGGGGCAGAGTCGAGGCGTGATTCCATGATCTTGAGAACTTCGATCGTCTTGCTGTAATTTGCGCTCTGGTAGTAACTGAGGCCGAGCATGGTGCGGGCTTCCGCATCCTCCGGTTGCGCAGCGAGCACGCGGCTCAGCGGCTCGATGGCGCGCTCGTATTGGCTGGCCAGAAACTCCGCGCGGCCCAGGTTGTTGTCGATTCCATGCAGGGATGGGTCCCACTGCGCGGTCTTCTCAAAAAATCCTGCAGCCGGCGGGTAATCGCGGCGCATTGCCGCGTGAACGCCGAGGTTATTGTAGCTCCCGGCAATGAGCGGAGCGGCTTTGCGCTCATACTCTGCCACAGAAGCGACATCGCCGGGCTTTGCTTCATGGGTTTTCAGGAGCGCGGCTTTGATTGCGGCCTGGCCGCCCATCAGCGACGCATCTTCGCTTCTCGATTGCGTGAGCACTCTTTGCGCAATCTTGAGTTCCTCTTTGGCCTCGGCGGTTTTTCCCTCGTCCAGAAGCAATCGGCCGAGCGCGTAGTGGATGCGCTGGCCTTCGTAGTTGTTTCTCGATGGGTCGATCATGACCGCTATCGCGTTGCGCAGAGCTGTCTCGGCTTCGGCGTTCCTGCCCATGCTGGTGTAGAGCTGCCCCAGCGAATAGTAGGTCCCAGGCACTGAGGGGTTCAGACGCAAAGCGTGCTTGAAATCGGCCTCGGCTTCGGCGAGCTTATGTTGGCTGACTTCGATCGTTGCCAATTGCGGATAGCTGAAGGTATCGTTGGGATGCAGCGCCAGTTCCCGGCGAAGCTCAGATTCCGCCTGCGGATAGCCCTGCTCGCCATACCACTGGATGTAGGCGGCTCCCAGGGAATAATGGACGCCCGGGAGCTGGCTGTCTTTGGCAATCGCCTTCTTGAATTCATCGACAGCCTCTGGAGGGAGATTCGCAAGCGCGTAAGCTCGTCCGAACTGCATGTGCAGTGTTGCCGTGTCACCTTGGCTGACGCTGAGTTGCGCGAACACTTTGACCGCATTCGGCTTGTCAAACAGCGACAGATATGTTCTGGCCAACGCATACCTGGTGTCGAAATCGGGCTTCAGAGCGGCAGCAGCTTTGAACTGCTCCAGAGACTCCACATGTTCCCCGGCGCCCCACCGCGCCTCTGCCAGCAGTAATGTCGCATTGGCTCTAGCTTGCTCGGGCTGCGTGGACAGTAGTCCCAATGCGTGCTGCGCCTGCGTCTTGGCGTTCGCCCAATCTCCGCCATCCAGCGCCGCAGCCGCGAAGTCCAATTGCAGCGCGCTGTCATCCGGCGCACATGCGAGCGCATCCTCATAAAGCGGAGCGGCCCGGTCATATTCGCCCAGATTGGCGCGTGCGTTGGCGATATGGTGCAATGCGGCTGCGAGAAACAGCCGGTGTTCCGCGTCTGCCAGGTCCAGCTTCCCCGCGTTCTGGAGCCGGTAGGCGTCGTCGTAATGTTGCTGCATCGCCGGATCGATCAAGTCAGCGGACTGTCTCGTTTGGCCGGGAGACATTGCGTTTAGGACCAACAGAAACGCGGTAGCCAGGAGTGGGCGGCGTAGCGAGATTGGCAGGCGTAGCGAGATTGGCAGGCGAACAAGGGCAATCCGATCTCGTCCTGGTCTGGCGTCGGCTCTTGCTGGCTGAATTGCGGAATGTATCGCTGCCATATTGGATGTTTCCGCCGGAATTCGGGCGCGAATGCACTTGGAGCCGAATCCTGTCTCACGAAAATGCGACAGGAATGACAACGGACCATTGAGCGCACGGGAGAAATCTTGCCGCTCCAAACACGGCCAGTCGATTATCTATGACTTGGCGGTTCTGCACAACCTGCCAAAGTTCGGGATGAGACTCAGGCCTGCGGATGAGCCGCTTCGTGGATAGCTCCGGTATAATCCTGGTGCGATGCCGAAACGCTTGCGTTCTGCAATTGAATCGGACGACCTGCCAATGCGTTGGAATCACAAACATCCCGGCCGGATATTCTGCGCGGCATTACCACTGGCAGCTTGCCTTGGCGGCGTATTTTGCCATGCGGAAGACTGTACTGGGCCGCCAGCGTTGCAGGCTCGAATGGCCGCTCATCCAGACGCTCAAAGTTTCTCGGAACTCGGTGCCTGGTTTGCCGAGAGGAAGCAATTTCAGTGCGCGGTGGACACACTTCAGGCGGGTTTGCGTCTCGATCCAAACTCCATGCGCCTGAACTATCTACTCGGCCTTACGATGTACTCGGGCGGTCAAGTGGAAAAATCGCTGCGCCCGCTTGAGCACAGCACTGAATTGGACCCGAATGCACTTGAGCCTCATCTCATTCTCGGCACGGCGCTGGCGCAGTTACAGCGCCAACGAGAAGCCCGCGCGGAATGGCAGGCTGCGTTGCGTATCGATCCAGGTTCGACCGTTGCGCTGGACGGTCTTAGCAAATGCATGATTGCCGCGGGAGAATACGGCCCAGTTGTCAACCTTCTTCGTGCGGCAAATCGGAACGAAGACCTGACGCTGGATCTGGCGTTTGCGTACGACCGGGGCGGAATGCTGGAGCGGTCCAGCGAAACTCTCAAGGCTGCGTTACGTGTGAATCCGTCCTCAACCCGATTGACGGATGCTTTGGCCCGCGTCTACGTGCAGCAGCACCGATCCGACACCGCCGCCAAGCTGCTTAAGGAGTCGCTCGCTGCACATCCCAACGATGTGGAAGGTCAGCGCATCTACCTGCCCCTTCTTGTGCTCTCAGGAGAGTTCTCCGCGGCCCAGCCCATCGCGGTGAAATTGCTTGCTCTGAGCCCTGATGACTTTGAAATCCTTTTCCTCAACGGCGTTATCGAGCACCAATCCGGCCATTACGATGCGGCGCGGGGACATTTGAAGCAAGCCATTGCACTGGAACCCAATAACTCGTCTCCTCACTATTACCTGGGACTGACATTGACGGGTCTGGATGATATGGAGGGGGCGCGTGGGGAGCTTGACAAGGCGGTTGCTCTAGACCCCTCCAATGCCGAGGCGCACTTCCAATTGGCCAAGGTCCTGCGTTCGGTTGGAGAACAGAAGCTGGCGCAGGAACAGTCCAGAATCGCGCAACAGTTGTTTGTCGCCCGGACCCAGAAACTGACAGTGCAACCAAAAGCTGCCGAGGCCGCCGGCAAATTGGCCGCGGGCGATGTCAAGGGAGCAATCGCACTCTATCGCGAGGCTGTTGAAGCGGCGCCACAGGATGCCGATATTGTCTACCGGCTGGCGCTTGCCTTCGAGAAGGCGGGGGACACCGACGCGGAACGAACCACCCTGGAGCAGACTCTCCGGATCGATCCTTCCATGGCTCTGGCTCAGAACCAGCTTGGGTATGTTCTTTCCCGCAGCGGCGACGTCCCGGATGCCGAAGAGCACTTTCACCGTGCGGTTCAATCGGCTCCAGCTTATACCGCGGCCTGGGTTAATTACGCTGCCGCCCTGGCTGTGGAATCCCGGCTCGATGAGGCGGAAAAGGCGCTTTCCCAAGCTTTGCAACTCGATCCGGGGAATGCGCAAGCCCTGAGATTGAAGAAGGATTTGGAAGGGACGCACGCGGCGAAATCGCCGGGGCATTCCAACTGAAAATCCTAAGCGCTTCCAAAACATAAAGCGCATCGCAAAGCCACGATAACAGCCTGGGATCTAAGCTCAAAGCTTGTCTTGACCCGGCCTCGCTACGCGATACATTTCGGCAGCGATTCGATCGAATAACGCGTAACGATCTGTCCCTTCCAGATAGACGTTGAAGTGCGACCTGCCGGGCAGAAAGGTGAATTGCGCTTCTCCCCCAAGCCGATCGAGCGTGGACTGGAGGCTGTGTGCGGCTCCATCCAGGTAGAAGGTGTCATCGGTGCCGACGAAGAGATGAATCTTGCCCTTGAGATCGGGGCCGATGGTGCCCCAATTTCTCTTGAGACGCTCAACGATGTCGTAATGTTCGCGCCAGTAATTGGCAACGTTGGGATCGATCTCGCCGGTACTGCGGTTGAATAACTGCGCCGGACGCCCATCGGGGCCGCGCGGCGAAAAGACCCACTCGAAGGATGCTAACTGGCCGCCGTAGTCACCGAGCACTTGTTCGGCTTGCGCAAGCTGCTGCATGGTGGCATGAGGTTCGCCGCGATCGCGCAGCATGGGATGCAACTTGCCCTCCGGTGTGCGATAAAAATTGGCATGAGGCGCGTAGAGGTCGACAGTGCTGAAGAAATGAAAGTCGCTGGGATCGGGCGAGGTAGACCAAGTGCCGCCAAAGACGGTGGGGTAACGAGTTTGAAGCCAGAGCGTCGCCCAGCCTCCGGAAGAGTGGCCTTGCAGGAAGCGGCCGGAGGCGCGTGCATCCATGCGATAAGTTGATTCGAGCGATGGGATCAACTCGGTCGTGAGGGCCGTTCCCCACGGCCCATTGTTAACGCCATCGGCAAATTCATGAGTGCCGGTCGCGCTGCTTTCCTCCAGCAGCACCCAGATCATGCCGGGCATCTTGCCTTGCTTCATGCGGTCGTAGAGGATGGGGCCGTACCGGGCGCGCAGCGCGGAGAGCGTTCCGCCGAAGCCGTGGGTGAAGTAAACGGTCGGGTAACGATCATTGGGATGGCTTGCGTAGTCCGGAGGCAGAAGGACCCAGCCGCGCATATGGACATCGCGTCCCCAGAAGCTCGTCAACGAAGGGCTTACAAAATCGATCGGCTTGATAGCAGAGCTGACTTCAGGGCTTTGGGCAAGAGGATCTGGCGGTTCGGGAAGAACCTGCGTCAGGGTGAGAGCCGGTGTTGAAGCGTCGGAGAAGGGGATGTCGATCTTAGTCGGAGCGCTCACAATATCTCCTGCGGAGCGGCCATCGTAGTTGTAACTGTGATGTACATCGAGCACCGCCTGCGCTTGATACTTTCCGTGTGGAGCCTGCGACAGCGGCGCAGGAAAAACAATATCGTCGGCGTCCACATCGACCGATGAGCCGGGGTCGAGTCTTGAGATTTCCTTGGCCGCGATGTACACGCCGGTGATCGCCATCATCTGCATATCGACAGTGCCCGATAGCTTGCCCTTGGCGGGGACTGGTTCGATGAACAAGAGCAAGCGGCCGGAAACGGACTCTCCGACAGAACCGGCAAGCGACTTGTCGAGGGCGACATGAAAAAAGACATGCTGCGGAGGAGTTGCCGCCTGCTGAGCGTGCGATGGGACGAGAGTAATTACAGCTCCTAGAAAGAGGACGCCGGTTGTGGCTGCGCTTCTCGTTCGTTTTGTTGCCTTCATCGGATGCTCCTCAAGTTAGGCGCTCCTGGGCCGAATGGTTCTGGATCGAACCGATTCGGCGTTGGGATCGGCAGCGTTTTCATACAAAGCAAGCAAGTTCTGCGATGGAAGACCGAAGGCATTGACGACACGATTGAAGGTTGAGAAAAGAGCTGCGACATGGACCGCTTCCGCAATCTCCAAGTCATGCCAGCCCGCGTTGTGCAGCGTCTCGATGTCGGCCCTTGCGATCTCATGCGAGTTGGCATTCACTTTGGAAACGAAGGAGAGCATCGCTTGTTCGGCGAAAGTAAGCGCGGGCGCAGTCAAATCGTTTTGCTGGATGGCGCAGAGCGCCTCCGCCGAACCATCGTTCATGCGAAGAGCGAAGGAGTGGCTATCGGCGCAATACTCACAAGCGTTTTGCGAAGAGACCAGGGTTGCGATCATCTCCTTGTGGCGGCGAGTAAGATGGCCGTCCGTGAAGATCAGACTTCCAGAGAGATCCATCATGTGCTTGAGCAGAGGGGGATGCGTGGCGAAGCACTTGAGGATGCCGGGAACATCCGGTCTGCCGAAGTGAGACCGGAAGCGATCGTAAAGCGCCGTAACTTCATCGCCGGCATCGCCTTCCTCAACCACTGGCAGGTTGGATGAGGAAGACGAAAGCTTGGGCGACGCGAGTTGTGAACGGCGATCGTTTTCTGGGTAGATCAAAGCAACTCCCTTGGAGAAAGCCGGCACTATAGCATTTTCCCAAATGGTGTAGATCGGAACCGCGACCGTCGAGTCGATTTTCCTCAAGACAATCGACATTCCACGCGTTGCAGGGAAGGCGACGCAAGAAATGAACCGGCTGAGATCGACCCACTCTATCCAATCGATGGAGCACTGTCCTCATACCGGAGATGGGCCGGAATCCCCACCTATCGATGGAGACGTGGCGACGTTGGCTCCAGGAATGTCAAGGTATTTGGCGGCCTTGGCTGCGTGAGGCTGGAAGATCCGCCCTCGATTCCGGTTCTTGCCTCCAGATCGAAGTATGCGGTGTAGGGGCCGTCGGGCCAGACACCATTGCAGTCTGAAGTGGTCTTGCTCTCTGTGAACTCGAATCGGACGCTTGTTCTTTCAGAAGCTGTACAGCGAAGCTCGCAATGATTACGCGAAAACCGGCTCCATATCGACAGAAACCCGCAGCTTATGCGCGCCGCCTCCGAGCACAAGTCCGCGCAGCGGGCTGACATCGCCGTAATCCCGTCCCCAGGCGAGCGTCACATGGCCGTCGGTTGGTACTACGTTGTTGGTCGGGTCCACATCCAGCCAACCCAGGCCGGGGCAATACGCGGAAACCCACGCATGAGAAGCATCCGCGCCAATCAGCCTCGGCTTGCCCGGCGGAGGATAGGTCCGCAGATATCCGCTCACATATCGCGCGGCTAGCCCCAGCGAACGCAGGCAGGCTATCTGCACATGCGCAAAATCCTGGCAGACGCCGCGCCGCTTCTTGAACACTTCTTCCGCAGACGTGCGCACATTCGTACCCTTGGTATCAAAGCGAAAATCCCGATGCATGCGCGTCGTGAAATCCACCAGCGCCTCGGCCATTGGCCTTAGCGGCGTGAACGACTCGCGCGCGTAGGCCGCAAACTCGTCGCGAACGCGAATGCGGGGCGACTCGAATCCAAACTGGTAAGCCGCCAAACCCTCCGCGCTGCGGTCTCGCGGCAAAAGCGCCGCAGCGTTCTCCCACGGCAACGAATCGCCCAGCTTGCCAAGCGGACGCACTTCCACAGTCACGTTGCTCCGCGCCTCGACCACCAGTTCCCGGTGCGGCTCCTGCACGGTGAAGATCGAAATCCGGTTGCCGAAGAAATCCACCCGCTCCGACCGCGTCACCGGCTTGGGAGAAACGAAAACCTCGCACTGCGCTGACTGCCGATCCGGCAGCACCCGCGGCATCAGGCAGGCGACATGATTGCCCACCGAAACCGGGTACTTGTAGCGATATGTCGTCCGGTGAATGATCTTATAGAGCATCGGTGTTACTCGCCTATGGTAACCGGCAACGCGCGCGCGTGGCTGAAGTAAGTGCTGGACAAGTTATTCGACCAGGAGGGAAGCAGACTCTCCAGGCCGCGCAAGTATTTCTCCAACTCCGCAAGCTCGGCGGCGCCCTTGACCGCCGATCCGGGCAGCGGATAACCCATCCGGCTAAGATCGAAGCCGCGGAGCTCCGCGATTGCCTCCTGCATGGCCTTTAGATCCTCCGGCACGGTGCGCGGCAGCTTCTCGTACAACTCCAGCAGATGGCTCAGTTGAAAGTCCAGCGAGCGCGGATTCTTCTCGTCGGCCATTAAAACATCGAGCAACGCCAGCGGCTGCAGGGTCGTGTAATAGCGTGTGCGGTAGGCCATGGAGCTATCGGCCACCTCCAGCAGGCATTCGAGCAGCGGCCAGTCCTGCTCGGCCAGGGGGGTGGTCACTTCGCGCAACTGGCGCGCCGCAAAGATCGCCCGCTCCAGCCTGCGCCCTATGCTCATGAAGAGCCAGCCAAGGCCGCGATTCACGTTTTCCCGCTCCATTCCGGAGAAGGCTGAAAGCAGCTCCAGGCAGGCAGTCAGAATCGCCGGATATTCGAGAAACGGGGTATCCGCGACTGCCGGAATCGAATCCCGCAGTTTCACAATCAGAAAGGTCATGTCAGCCGAGAGCCGCTCCCGCACCCGTCCGCCCACGCGCGCCACCTCGCGCAGAGTACAGGCCAGGCTATCCGGCCGTCGCGTGTCTTCCAGCAGCGAAATCAGCTCCTGCTCCAGTTCCGCCGCATCACTTCTCTTGGCCTTCGACTTCGGCAGCTTGCTGTAGCGCGTCTCCAGGCAGCCATGTAGACGGAGCAGGCAGCCAAACTCAGCCGCGTCCGCCAGCCGCACCCTGGGAATGATGGTCCGCAAGATGCGCGCGACATTCTCCGCCCGCTCCACATAGCGCCCCAGCCAGAAGACATTGTCGGCCAGGCTGCTTGGCACGGCACGCTCGGCGCGCTGCAACTCCACTGGCTGCCCGCGCGGGCGCAACAGGCTGAAGGTGTCCACCGGGCCATCCCACAGCACCCAGGCATCCTTGCTGTGGCCGCCGCGCTGCATGGAGACTACAGAGCCTTTTCCGGCGCCCTTGCCGCTCGCCTCAGCGTCGCCCTCGGCCACGCGCACCAGCCCGCCCGGAATCGCCATCCAGCCGCGGCCGGTATTGAGCACATAGGCCCGCAGAACCAGGCTGCGCGATTCCAGATGGCCGTTCTCCCACACCGGCGCGGTTGAGAGCGTCACCTGCTCCTGCGCCACATACTCATTGGGCCGCGCCCGCAGCCGGTCCGCCAGCTTGCTCTTATCCGCCGGAGAAATCTCCGCGCCAAAGACCGGCTCCATGCCGCCCGAGACTCCGCCTGCCGGAAACGCCGGCTTCACCACCACCCGATCCAGATTCTCCAGAACCCAATCGAGCGCATAGGACTGCCCGCACCACCACGTCGCAACCGAGGGCAGCTTGAGCTTTTCGCCCAGCAGATGCTGCGCCAGCCCCGGCAAAAACGGCATAACCGCCGCCGTCTCAATCAGTCCGCTGCCCAGGCCATTGGCCACTTGGACATTGCCGGCCACAATCGCGTCCACCAGCCCCGACACGCCCAGCAGCGATTCGCTGCGCAGCTCCAGCGGATCGCAGAAGCTGTCGTCCACCCGGCGCAGGATCACGTCCACTTGCTCCAGGCCGGCCACGGTCTTCAAAAAGACGCAGCGGTCGCGGACTGTCAGGTCGGCGCCCTCCACCAGCGTAAAGCCCAGGTAGCGCGCGATATAGGAGTGCTCGAAGTAAGTCTCGTTGAATGGCCCCGGCGTCAACAGCACAATCCGAGGATTGCTCTTGGGCGAAAGGCTGGTCAGCGCTTCCCGCTGCGCGCGGAAAAACGGCGCCAGCCGTGGCACTTCCGAGGTTCGGAAGAGATCCGGCAGCACATCGGAAACAATCGTCCGATTTTCAAGCGCATATCCGCTGCCCGAGGGCGCCTGCGTGCGGTCCGCCAGCACCCACCAGCGGCCATCCGGAGAGCGCGCCAGATCCACCGCCAGCATATGGAGATAGCTGTGCGCCGGCACCTTTACGCCCACCAGGGGCCGCAGAAACTCTGGATTCGCGTAAAGCAGCGCCGCCGGAAAATTCCCGCTCGTGAGCAGCTCCTGCGAACCATAGAGGTCTTCCAGCACCAGGCTCAGAAGCTGCGCACGCTGCACGATTCCCGCTTCGATAAACCGCCATTCCTGCGCCGGAATCAGAAACGGCATCAGGTCGATCTTCCAAGGCCGATCCGCGCCTTGCGGGTCGCCGTAGATGTTGTAGGTGATGCCGTTTTCGCGAATGCGCCGTTCCGCCCGCGCCCAGCGCCGTCCCAGCTCTTCCCCGCCAATCTCCTCCAGCGACTCCATCAAATGCCGCCAGTGAGGCCGCGGCGTCACCCCGTCGGCGGAGAGTTCGTCGTACGCCGCGCCAAAGCGCAGCGGAGTCTGGTAGAGGTCAACCGTCATGAATCTGTCCCGGTGGCAATCTCGCCGTCAGCCGGTCCCAAGGCCACATATTCCGCAGTTCGACGGGTCAACGGCAGCCGCAGATCGAGCGTCATCGGAAAAACCGGATTGATCTCCGGCGCGGGAATCGCGACAGTGGCGGGAAGCGTCTGCGCAACCTGGAAGCGCTCATTCCGCCGCGTTTCCGCTTCTTCCGCATTTGCCGGCCGGCCGTTGTAAAGCGATCCCTGCGGATTGCCGACAAAATAGGTACTCTGCGCCACGCATTTCGCGTTCCACGTATCGATCAGGTCGAAGACCAGCGGCGCATGGACGGGAACGGTGGGATGCAGCGATTTCGAGAGCCTTCGCGCCCGGTAGCGCACGCCGGCAATCGCCTCGCCCGGTGTTCCGGTCGGCGTCAGCGGCACCCGCCGCCCATTGCAAGCAACTACATAACGGCCTTCCGTCACAATGCCCGAAAGCTTCACCTGCAAACGCTCCATGGAGGAGTCGACCGTCCGCACCGTGCTGCCGGAGACTGTCTCCTCGGCCAACACATTCCACGGCTCCAGCGCATGGCGCAGCTCCAGTTCGAGGCCATCAGCCGAAACGGAACCGTACTTCGGAAAGCGGAACTCCACCTGCGCTCCAAACCACTTCTCTTCCAACGCAAACCCAGCCCGACGCAGGGCTGAGAGCACTTCACTCAGATCGCGCTCGACGAAATGCGGCAGCATGTACCGGTCATGCAGGTTCGCGCCCCAGCGAATGAGCGAGCCCTCAAACGGCGTCTTCCAGAACATCGCAATCAGCGCCCGCACCAGCAGCGACTGCAGCAAGCTCATGCGCAGATGAGGCGCCATCTCAAAGCCGCGCAGCTCCACCAGGCCCAACTGCAATCCCTGACCCTCCGGCGGAAACATCTTGTCGATGCAAAACTCCGCCCGGTGCGCATTGCCGCTCAAATCCACCATCAGATTGCGAAACAGGCCATCCACCACCCAAGCCGGGCAATCGGCTTTCGGCAGATTCGCAAACGCAATCTCCAGCTCGTACAAGGCATCGAGCCGCGCCTCGTCCACGCGTGGATACTGGCTGGTCGGCCCAACGTAAAGCCCGGAAAACAGGTACGAAAGCGAAGGATGGTTCTGCCAGAAAGCCACCATGCTGCGCAACAGCTCCGGCCGGCGCAGAAACGGGCTGTCGAAGACCGTCGCGCCGCCTACGACAATATGACTTCCGCCGCCCGTCGCCAGATGCGTGCCGTCGTAGTTAAATTTCTCCGCAGTGAGCCGGTTTTTCGCTGCTTCCGCGAACAAAAGCGTCTGCAACCGCTCCAGTTCCGGCCAATCCGCGGCAGGGGGCAGATTGATTTCGAGCACTCCGGGGTCGGGCGTCACGCTGAAAAAACGCAGCCGGCCATCGATGGGGGGCGTATATCCCTCCACCCATACCGGCATGGCCAGATGCGCGGCCGTATCCTCGACCGCAGCCACCATCTCCAGATAATCCGCCAATTGAGAGGCAAAGGGTAGAAACACATGCATCCGCCCCTCGCGCGCCTCGACGCACAGCGCGGTGCGGATCAGCACCTTAGCCGTTGCAGCGGTGCTCGAAAGCGGCGGCAGCGGATCGGCTGCGGGAGCTACAGCGAACAGCTCCGGGTGCCGGGTCTTTGCCGGAAGCTTCGCCTTATCGGCCAGCGGCGCGGCTTCAGATTCGTACACGAGCTCGTCGGGAGCGACCCAGGGAACCACTTCGGTCGGAATGCGAAAGCCGATCGGCGAATCCCCCGGCGAAAGCATCAGCCGCGCTGGCCGCTCAAACCAAAGCTGGCTCGACCACCGCAGCACGCCATCCCACTGACGCCGCCGAATCGGCAACACATATCCGGCAGCATCGTCAGAGCCAGGATTGAACGCCGGCAGCAGATTTTCCACACGCACCTCAAGCCGCCGCGTCAGCGCCTGCCCAAATCGCAGCGCGTCCGCCAGGCCAAAGCCGTAGCTCCCACCCTCCAGCGCAATCAAGTTCGCATCTTCCCAAACCGGGACCCCATCCGCCCGCCAGTAACAGCTCAGCGCCCAGCGCGGCAGCGGCTCGCCGGGATACCATTTTCCCTGCCCGAAATGCAGCAACGGACCAGAAGTCGCTGGCGCCACCTGCTCGCGAATCGCCCGAATAAGGTCGAGGCCCCGCGTCCGCTTCACCGGCCCCAGCGCATCGATATTCCACTGCGGGCTCTCCGGCTCGTCGATACCCACAAATGTAGGCTCGCCGCCCATAGTCAGCCGCACATCTTCTTTCTTGAGCGCCGCGTCCACATCTAACGCCACGGCTTCGACGCGTTCCCACTCTTCCTCTGAAAACGGCCGAGTCACCCGCGGAGCCTCATACAGGCGCTCCACCGTCATGGTGAAAGAAAACTCTACGCCAGCAAGTTCGGCAGTCCCGGAAATCGGCGCAGCCTGCGTAGCCTTCGGCGTAGAAACCAGCGGAATATGCCCCTCCGCCGCCATCAATCCCGAAGTCGGGTCCAGTCCGATCCATCCCGCACCGGGCAGATACGCCTCTGCCCAGGCATGAAGGTCCGCCGAATCCGTCGTCGGGCCACCTTGCGCCGCCAGTTGGATCAGATACCCGGAAACAAATCGCGCCGCGAGGCCAAGATGCCGCAAGAACTGCACCAGCAGCCACGCCGAATCCCGGCACGAGCCAGACCGCAGCGAAAGCGTCTCTTCGCAGCCCTGAATCCCCGGCTCAATCCGCGTAGTGTACCCAACCGCGTCCCGCACTTCGCGGTTCAAATCCAGCAAGAGCGAGACCGTGCCGTACTTACTCTCGCGGCCGTCCGGGCCTCTCAGCCTGCCCTGGACAAACTTGCCCAGAAACGCCTCCTGCAGCGGCCCCAAAGGCTCGGCAGCGCAATACGGCTCCAGATCGCCCGCCAATCCTGCCGTATACGCGAAGGGAAACTGATCGCACCCCGGCTCCAGGTAAAAATCGAAGGGATTGATCGGATTCAGGTCGGCAATCAGCCGCACATCGACCGTAAACTCGCTGGTTTTCGTCGGGAAAAGCAGCCGCGCCGACCAGTTTGAATGCGGGTCCAGTTGCCAGTTCAGCACCCGGTCATCAGGCGTTACCTGAAGCGCATAGCTGAGGATCGGCGTCCGGCAGTACGGCGCAGGCCGCAGTTGCACCACCTGCGGCCCCAGCGTCACCGCCTTGTCGTACCGGTACTCGGTCCGGTGATGCAGAGCAACCTGTTTCCCCATCCAACCTCGTCTGGGCCCCGCTCAGCCCTCGCCAATCCCTGCCATCGTAGAGTTACGTTAGCACACAGTCGCCTTCCATCTATTCCGCATTCTCACGCAAAAACAACCGAGCCCGCCAAAGAAAATTTGGTTATGCCTCTTTGGGGGATGTTCTCGCGGGCGGGAAGGCGGGCCTTCCTTCGACTGTGCCAGAATTGCTTCCCGCGCTCTGGCTGGAAGGGCTCATTACTGTGCTTTGCCATCATTGCCATAAGGAGATCCGGCGGTTTCACGCAGGTGTGCCGAGCCCGCGACTCCAAGTGTCAGGCGGTCGGGTTCCGTCACCTAAATTCAGTGAGTTATACTCCTCTAAATTCTTTCGCGGCATTTTGGGGGCATCATGTTGTTTCGGCGGACCGTTTGGAGTCTCTTGCTGTGTGGCCTGGTTATATGGACATTTGAGGTAGCATCCGCGCAGCCTGCGACGGACCACCCAGTCAACAAGTTGGATCTGGAGAAAGCTCACCTGATGCTTCGCCAGACCTATGAGGAAATTCGCAAGAATTACTACGACCCCCAATACCACGGACTTGATTTGGGGAAGGACTTTGAGCAATTCAACACCAGAATTGACTCGGCGCGCTCCGCCAACGAGACCTTTCGCATCATCGCAGCCTTTACGCTGAGTCTCCATGATTCGCACGTCTTCTTTCAGCCACCTGTGCGCAGCAACCGTTCGACACTTGGGTTCGGCATGGAGATCATCGGCGACAAGTGCTACATTACGCGGGTGCGCCCCGGAACCGACGCCGCGCAGAAGCTGCATGTGGGCGACCAGGTGATGGCGCTGCATGGCTTCAAGATCACCCCTGCGGACTTCCAAAACGTTGAGTACTTTGTTCAGACTCTGTCTCCCGCGCCGGAAGAAACACTTGACCTGATCGATGTAACAGGCAATCCCCGTCAGGAGACAATTCGAGCCACGCTCCGCAAGGGAAAACGGATCCTTGACCTGTCTAGCAGTGACGGTGCAGAGTTTTGGCAGCTGGTGCGAGACGAAGAGGAGGATGATCACCTGAGCCGCTCGCGCTACGTAGAATCCGGCGACACGTTTATTTGGAAGTTTCCCAGCTTTGAGGTGCCCACCATCGACGTTGATCCGGTCGTCGGCAAAGCCATGAAGAAGAAGAATCTCATCATCGACCTTCGGGGCAACTCCGGCGGCAGCATTGAAACGCTCAAGAACATGCTCGGGCACTTCTTCGACCACGAGATCAAGATGGACGACCGTGTCTCGCGCAAGGAAACCAAAGCCGAAATGATTAAGCCACGCCAGCCTTACTACCAGGGCAACGTGACAGTGCTGGTCGATCGCCATTCCGCTTCCGCGGCGGAATTATTCGCAAGGGTCATCCAGTTGGAGCACCGGGGCCAGGTGGTTGGCGATCGCACAGCCGGCGCAGTCATGGAAGCAAGGGACTTTACGGAAACGATAGGCACGGATTATCTGACAGAGTATGGGCTGTCGATCACTTCCGCCAACATCCTGATGAAGGACGGCAAGAGCCTTGAGAACTCTGGCGTGACCCCGGACCAAATGCTCATTCCGCGAGCCAGCGATCTGGCCGAAAGCAGCGATCCGGTCCTGGCCAACGCCGCCGAGCATACCGGCGTCAAAATGACTCCGGCCGAAGCGGGAAAACTCTTCCCCTACGAATGGCCGAGCCTGTAGCTCCGACCTCCCGTTGCACTCAGCGGGAATTGCATGCCGTCAAACGCGGCGTGGATTGCGCAGTGCGTGACGGGGATTGCGCACTGCGACGCAGGGATTGCGCAGCATAGCGGAGATTCAGGCTCTGGCTGAAATCGAAACCCCTCGCTGCGACGGTCTGCGCAGCGAGGGGGTTTGGTCTTGCCGGGTTGGATGGATTAGTCAGCTTTGGGAATGACGACCACTGTGACGCCGAATCGGGGGACTTCTACATTGAAACTGCCGCCCAGGTTGTCGATTTTCGATTCCGTGATTCCTTTGCCGCCGTCGCTTTCCGCCTTGCCCCAGTCGTACTTGGTTCCCGACTTGGCATAACTGTAGCCGGGCACGTTGACCGTTGCGGTGACAGATCGGTCGTAGACCTTATTCACGAAGAGCAGCGCCAGACCGCCGTCGTGGCGTTTGAAGGCGTAGGTATCGAAAAACTCAAGCGGCGAGCTTGCCGTCACGAAGGTGTCGCCCGGACCAGCCGCGGTGTGCAGCAGCTTGATGGCATAGAAGGCCGGTTGCGGCTTGTCATCTTCGCTGAGAAAGGTTGGGCTGGGTCCGTGGATGGGTCCCCAGACGACCGTGTATGCGCCTTCCTCAAGAAGCGTGGATATGGCCTCGGCGGCATATAGGGCGACCGCGGCTTTCATTCCGGGCTCTCTGGTCGGCAGCCAGGCGTTCATGCCGATCCCGTCGACAACCAGCGGCGGAAAGTGATTGGCGGGGCAGTACTTCTTGTACTTTTCGATTAGGTCGCCGGACAGCAGGGCGTAGTCTTGTTGAATATCGTCCCGGTCGTAGTGCAGATCGGCATTGAAATTGTATTTGGAACTGTGCAGCAGGCTATCGACGTCTAGAAACTCACTGTCCTTGGGATCGCCTCTACCTTCGCTGAAGGAGACGGCGGCAAAGTCCATGCTGCCGCAGGCGGCTTTAAGAACGCCTTCATTCCACTTCTTGCCCATGGCATTGGGGTCGGAGCTGATCGGCGGCACGGCGACGGCCGCGCCGATGAAAATCTTAGGATCGACAGCCTTCATGGCCTTGACGAATTGCACGACATTCTGCCCGTAGGCCACCGGGCCAACCTTCGAGTTGCCGACGTGCTTGCCCCAGTCCTTGGCGGTGGGGACGGTGCCCATGTGGAGATCGGGTTCCATGGGGTAGCTCTGGCCAAAGAGCCCGGTTGTCTTCCAGTCTGCGCCAAGCGTGTGGTCCTGGCCGTAGAAGCCGTTGTTGTAGGCGTCGTTGCCGATGGTCCAGAGCTGAATGCCGAAGGGTTGGGAGTGGCCGATGCGCAGGACATTCTTGCCGTCGTCGGTGGGCAGCGGATCGGCTCCGCGCAACGCGGCCCAGTAGCCGACGGTCTTCCAGTCGTTGCCTTTGGAGTCTTTGCCGATCTCCATCGTATTGTCGGAGCTGCCGTTGAGGTACGCGACCCACGCCGCCGCTTCCGCCGGTTCGCCGCCGCCGCTTCCGTCCATGTTGCTGCCGTAGTTGATGGTGATCATGGCCGTGCCCAGCTTGTCGATTGCCGGCGCGACGGCGGGGAACTGCCGCTCCTTCGGAAAGTCGGCGACTTTGTCATCCGGATACGGATTGATGATGGTGTTGGTGCTCCAGCGGAAAAGGCCGGCGGTACCGCCATTACCGGGGAACTTGAGCAGGGTCACGCCCGAGTCTTGCAGCAGCGGGATAGTTGTCGCGTCCCAGGCCTTACTGTCCCAGCGATCCGGCGCTATGCCGATGGAGGTCGCGTAGACCATGGCCCTGGGCTTGCTCACGTCCACGTCCACTTTGGTCTTCAACTGAGCCTGGGCGGGCAGACCTGCCAAGACCGTGCCAGCCAGCAGTGCGGAAGCGGCCAGAAGCAGAGAACGCTTCGGTTGCCTCCAGATTATGCGCGTAGGTGTGAGGACGTTCTTGAGTTGAGGCAGAGAAGTTTGAAAAGCCATTGGCGATACTCCGTTGAGACGGGAATTCACGAGAATCAAACTATAACCCTCCGGATGGAGGGTTGGAAAGAGAAATGATAACGTTCTCAGGCATCTAGTGAAACGATTCACTGCAAGCTGAGCGACGGCTCGAATTTAAGGCAGTATGATGCTTGCATCGGGCGATTCCCGACGGGAGGCGACTGCATGGCTCCTCGCCTTGGCAACGGCAAAATCTGCTACGTCGAAATCCCAGCCGGCGATATTCCCAGTCTGGCTGCATTTTATGGCTCAGTCTTCGGGTGGAACGTTCGCAACCGGGACGATGGCCATCTGGCTTTTGACGACACCGTTGGCCAGGTGAGCGGCACATGGGTCACCGGTAAGCCGCCAGCCAGCGAGCATGGGCTCCGGGTCTACATCATGGTCGACGACATGGAGGCGACCATGGCGTCGGTTGTGGCGAACGGCGGCGAAATCGTCGAGGGTGTCGGCGCGCATTGGCCGGAGATTACGGCGCGCTTCCGCGACCCTTACGGAAACATCTTCAGCCTCTACCAGGAAGGCGGCCGCCAGCAGAACCAGGCCGTTTAAGGCTTGCGCATCCGGCCTACCAGGCGCTTTGCAACATTGGCGGGCACCAGTCCATCCACCTTGCCGCCGAAGCTGACAACCTCTTTCACCAGCCGCGAACTGACGAAAGAATAGCGGCCCGCGGGCTGCAGGAAGACGGTTTCGATCTCCGGCGCCAGACGCCGGTTCATGAGCGCCATCTGGAACTCGTACTCGTAGTCGGTGATGGCGCGAATGCCGCGCAGCACCGCGGTGGCTCCGTTTTGCCGGGCAAAGTCCACCATCAACCCTTCAAAGGTCGCCACGGACACATTTCCCAGCGCCTTGGTGGATTCTTTGAGCATTTCGACGCGCTCGTCCACGGTAAACAGGGGATTCTTCACCGGATTGTTGAGGATAGCGACGGTGAGGTGCTCGAAGAGTTTGGCGCCGCGCGCGATCAGATCCAGATGCCCGTTGGTGGGCGGATCGAAGGTGCCGGGATAGATGGCTTTAACGCCCATGGGT
>Ga0302325_10011983_pt1 | contig 18650 bp, 17 predicted proteins | sample Palsa_T0_2_FD_201948 | JGI IMG/M metagenome (GOLD analysis project Ga0302325, IMG submission 201948) | Peat permafrost microbial communities from Stordalen Mire near Abisko, Sweden - Palsa_T0_2 | ecosystem: Environmental > Terrestrial > Soil > Palsa > Peat permafrost | place: Sweden: Abisko...
CACCGCGTCCTGCAGCTCGCCGATCAGCTCCCGCTGCTCGCTGATCCGCTCATCACGGGCTGCGCAACCGGTGCATCCCGGGTCGGAAGGCGGCAGCACGGACACGGAACACGATCATCCCGAGCCGGCCCTCTGTAGTCAACAAAAAACACTCCGCCGGCTCAGGTCACTTCGCATAGTCACCAACCCGCCATCAACACGGGGTCTGAATGTTTGCGCTGGTAAGTGTCGCGTACGCGACCAGATCGTCGCCTGGCTGCAGGAACGCCGGGAATATCTCCAGCGGAACCGGGTTGGCGACTTGCAGCGTGAAGTTGCGCAGGATGTCCGGGTCGAGTTTGGTCGCTCCGAGCGGCGTTTGCATCTGATCGGGTCGCGGGTTGATGGCGTAGAAGGTCCGCTCGCTGAATCTAAATATCCCGCTGATCCTGACTTGTGCCGTCTTGTAGTCTGCGCCGAATCCGCGGGCCACCTCGTCATAGGAGGCTCGGTCGCGAACCCTGACGATGCGCAGTCCCGGGCACTCATGCGGAGAAAACGTCAACGGCGGCTCCGCGTGGTCGTCGATTTCGATGCCGGGCAGAACCAGTCGGTCAGCCAGGATGTGCTTGTCCTGAAGCCAGTCCCAGCCCCACCTCCTGAAGGTCGCTGACCGGACGAACACGACCCGGTCATGGGCGTCGCGGCTTGTGCTGTCGCCAGTCCCGAGGACGTTGCGGAGGAAGTCGGCGACGTGCGCCTTCTGCCTGGGCCCTGAAGGAATGCGGCCTTGGCCGTTCGCGAGCGCGCGGGGAAGGTCGCGGTACGGGATGGGCTGGATCGCCGCTCCCTTACTGGATGCCAGGTAGGCCGTGGCGGTTCCTCCCGTGCCCAGCCGGATCGCGATGGGAATGCAGGTCTTCCCGCTGTGGTGGAGCCAGATCCCGATCTGTTCCAGGTCCGGAAGGGTCTCGGGCGTCTCGTAGGCACCGAGGCGCCCGAGCTGCCGCAATGCGTCGTTGACGACGGCCGAGGCCCGCAGGATGGTGCCTGGGGCGAACCGGGTTCCGAGGTAGGGCTCCGGCGGCTTCTTCTTTCCCGTTGGCGGCTTGGCTGGCGGGGTGAACAGCTTGGCTGGCGTCATGCACTGAAGCGGACGGCCGGTGCGGGCGAACGCCTTCTTCAGGGCGGGCTTCGGGTCTATCTTGCGTGCTCGCGCGAAGTAGCGGTCATCTTCGAGTTCGAGGATGGCCGCACGGGGACCCGGGCTGGCTCCTAGGTACTCTGCGACCCTGCGCGCGTGCAGTCCCACCAGCGTGGATTGCGGGCGTTCATCTCTCTCTGGGCGGTCGATTCCCGCGCCTAGATGACCCGCGTCCTTGAGGATGACTCGCAGCGAGATGTCGCCGGTGAAGTCGATGACATCCGGATCGGCCGGGTCGGTGTGCGGCGTGAGGTTGTGGTGATGCTCGATCGCCGCCAGCACGGCCTCGCGCGTGATGTCTGACTGCGTCCATAGTTCGATGGCGTAATCCTGGCCGGGAACCTCGGCAGGCCTGGCTCTCCTCTGGTTCCGTTTGCCGGCCCGTGGGCAAGAGTCGTACATGCGGAGCCCAAGCGGTCCGAGCACAGCGGCGAGCTGCTCGTGGGCTTCCATGTGGTCGGCCGGGACGAACCCAGTGTTGGCGGCGTGCAGTAGCGCACGCGCCTTACCGGCCTGCTCGGCGTCGAGTGCCGCGAGGTCGTCGAGGTCGCCGGCTAGGCTCTTGGTTCCCTCGCTGTAGAGGACGTAGGCGCGGATCTTGCCTTCGTCTGCCGCGGTGGCCGGGTCGGTGAACACCTTTTCCGGATAGGGGAACGGCAGGTGGGTGAGCCTGGCCAGGACCGTCGCCATACCCGGGGACCACTGCCACTGGCGCTTCCCGGCGCCCTTGGCCCAGGCCTTGGTGACCGGGGCGGCCAGCAGCGTGTGCGGCTCGACCTCGCGGAGAAATCCTTCCGGGGCGTGGAGCCAGATAGTTGCCCCGGGTGGGCCGTCGCCTCGGGCGGGAACGTAGCTGACCGGCATGCGCGGGAAGCGGCTGATGCTGAGGTCGGCGTGGATGCTGGGTACCGGATGGGCTGGCACCGTCTCGACGTGGAGAGTGATCTTCGCCGTGACGAGTGCGTCTCCGGCTTTCTGATCCTCGAGCTTCTCCGGCGGCCACAGGACCGCGCTCCGGCGGCCATCGGACTGGGGCGGCCCCAGTATCCAGTCACGGGACCGTTCGAGCAAGGGCATACGCGCGTTGGCGACGCACTGCGCGAGGAATGTGGGCAGGAGGCTGAACATGGCAGCGGCAGGCGCGGCTGTGCCGTTGGGCCAGGTAGCGTACTCGAACAGGTCGACCGTCTCGGCGCGGAACGTGAGGTCCGCCGGCTGGCACAGCTCCCACCAGTCGACCTCGCGGTCGCCGGGAGGTGCCACCATCGTGATGGCCCAGGCCGCCACGGCGGCGGCTAGCACCTGGGTGTCAGCGCCGGGCAGGGCGACGATGAAACGGTCGCCGCTGAGCTTGTGGCCAACGTAAACAACGGATGGATCGAGACCGATCAGGAGCTCGATGAGGCTTCTCGTCGGCAGTGACCAGTCCTTGTCGAATCCGCGGCGGCGGTAGGCGGCTATGAGCGCCTCCAGCCATACGGTGGGCAAGGCCGCCACCTGGCAGTTGACGTTCCATCGGGTGCCGGGCGTGATGGTGCAGGAGGTCAGGCGCATGCTGTCGCTGGTTGTCATTATTACTGCCTTAGTGAGCCGAGGGGGTCGTTGGTCCGGACGAGGTGGCCTACCAGGTCCCAGGTCGCTTCGTTAATCGCGTGCCTCAGGCGCTGCTGCGCGCTGGCACCCTGCGGTAGAGGCGCGAGCAGGGCGCTGAGGAGCACGTCAGTGGCGACTACCAGGCTGGTCCTGGCCGTGTCGGGGACTTCATCGCCGCTTGCGAGCCTTTCGGCGAAGGCCCCATCGCACAGGAGCACGCGCGTTGGCTGGTTGCCTCGGATGCTGCGTCCGATGGTCTGGCTCATCGGGACTAGGTTGTTGGCGACGAACGCGGTCCGGTAGCGGTCGTCGCCGAGCGTACGGAACCGTACGGGCCGTCCGATGACGCCGAACCATAGGCGCCGGGCCTCGTCGCGGAGCTGCTTGACGGCGTCGGCGCCCTCGCCGGGTAGCACTAGCGGCGGGTTGATCAGGTGGCGTATGGCTAGCTCCGAGACCATGGACAGGGGGAACTGCAGGTCTGCTGGCGGCGGGTGGGACCGGGAGAGATAGATCACGGCGCCGAGGGCGGCGGTATCGGCGGAATTGAGGATGTTGTAGCCGCGCTGGATGGACATCTCTGCTGCGACGAGGATGTGGTCATTCCCCATCCCGAAACCGCCTACCAACCGACGCAAGATCCCGTCCTTGCCGGGATCGGAGGCATCCGGGACGACGTGCCTGGCCTGGTACTGGGTCTTGTTGTTGACGGCCTCACTGACGATCCTGGCGTCGCCGCCGGACAGGACAACGAACAGGATCTGCTGCCGCCCTTCGGGGAGCTGGTCGCGCAGCTCGTCGACCAGGCTGCGGTGCCGTCCGCCGACCGGCTCGCAAAGAGCGGTCACCATCTTTCTGAGTTCGTCGTGGCGCGCCGCTCCGCGGCGTCCCGAGACGAAGATCGGTTCTTCGTTGCCGCCGGACTTCATCGGCCGGACGGCCATCGTAGATGTTCTCAGCGCGTCCCGGTCATCGTCATCTTGTCCCAGCACGGCGGCTGGCCTGATCGGGATGTGGTAGAACGACGAGCCAGGTATCCAGCTTGTAGCCGATGTGAGGATGACGTGCGGCCCGTCGATACCCTCGCAGGCCAGCAGGTCGTGGGCGTGGTGCAAGAGCCAGCGGCCAACCCCGTGTACCCAGAGCATCTGCAGGGACGCGCCGCCTCCCAGGGCGGAAGCCCAGCGCAGCGCAAGGATGTTGCCCATCGGCGCCTCCGGCACCACGGCCCGGTAGTCGCGCGGGGGCTGATCGAGCCAGAATCTTTCTTCATCCGGGAGCTGGAGCGAGTCGCGTACCGATGGATACAGCGTCACCATCTCGAAGAAGGTGTAGGTAATACGGCCCGCCCAGACGGCCGCCTCGATGAGCAGCCGCAGCAGGTCGCGATTCCCGCCGGAGGCCGCAGCTATGCTCGCATCACCGGCCGCGCTGGCGTCGATCCACTCGTCAAGCACCACGCGGACGGCCTCGTCATCACGCTGGAAGCTGGTTAGCTGCACAACGGCGGCCTGGAGCGGGTGCTCCTTGTTATCCAGGGGCTCTTGAGCGAAGTCCTGCAGCTGTTGTTGGTAGAAGTCCTCCGCAGCGTCCTCGGCTGCCTTGTCGCCCTCGCCGTTGCCGGGTAGGCCGAAGAGGATACGCGCGGCCTGCCGGAACAGTGAGTGGGCGGTAAAGGGAGCATTGCCGAGCACGTCTTGCAGTGTCTTCCCGGAAGAGGAAAGAGCCAGCCGGTACAGAGTGAAGACCGCCTGCTGGTGGATCTGCCAGTACTCGTGCCATCGCTGGACTTCCGGGTCGGCGGCTGGGGCCATGCTCGTCCTGGCGAGAGCGGTGTTGGTATAGCCCGCCATGCGGTGCGTCCAGCCGTTCTCGCCGGCGACAAGCTCCTCGGCCTGGACGAACCTGGAGTCCAGAACCTGCTGGACCGCGTCCGCCTCGTCGATGATCAGCAAGTCCATGTCGTGCTGGACCTGCTCCAGCCAGCGCATCTCGCCGTCAGCGGGGTCCGCCCTAGATGTCACGAGGCACTGTGGCGTAGTGACCCATACCTGCGCGGCGGCGACCTCGAGGAGAGCCTTCTGCGCCGGGCAGACCGCCAGCAAGGGACAGTCGTGGGCTCCGGGCCGCTCCGCGTTGGCATCGCGGAGCCGTCCGCGACACGGGAAGTCCTCCATTGCCAGCGGCGACCAGTCCGGGCTCGTAGCCTGTCGGTAGGGCTCAAGCAGGCACGACGCGTTCGCATATCCGGCGGCCGGATCCGGCGGGTTCAAGCTGTCCGGGATCAGCGCCGCAGCTTCCTCGACCCTGGTTCGCCAGTATCTGGCCGCATGCTCGCCGCGTGAACTGTGACCGATCAGCGGGACGGCGGCGATTCCCAGCGCACGCAGGAACGACACCTTGGCATAGACGTCTCCCACGGAGCTGGCCACCTGGCATACTCGCTTGCCCCGGTTCAGTACGCCGTCAACGGTGATGAGGTCCGTTAGCGTCGTCTTTCCCGAGTTCATCAGGCCGACGACGTGCTCGGCACCATTGATGGTGAAGCTTTCAGGCCGGTCACGAAGGGCCTCCGCGTCCGGGTCAGCCAGGCTGAAACGCAGCTTCTCAAGGCGCCTCGCCCAGCCACGATTGGTGATGTCGGGGCGGGCTTCAAGCAGCTTGTCGATCAACTCGGCGATAGGGCGAAGATCGTCATCGAACGATACGGGCCACGGCTCGCGCGTTCGCTGCGAGGCGACGGCAAGCCGCGTCGGCGCCCCGGCCACTGGCAAGTTGTCCGGGAGGCGCACGTAGTCGACACCGTCCCCGACCGGAAAGGAATACCGCTTCCCCGGCTCAGCGGGCGGATTTATCCGGGCCATCCGGTACGGGAGAGGATCGGCCAGGGCCGCTGCATAGCTGTCGTCCCGGTTAGGGCATACCGACGACGGCCTGGCGATGAACACCGTCGCGTCGATGACCCGGCGGCCGGGGTCGTCGGTCCGGTCGAACGCACGCACCGAATCCGGGAGACGCATGTACTGGTTCAGGAGCTTCCGCCAGTATCCCCGCCGTGCTACGTCCCCCATCCTGTGCCTGACCCGCCGGATAATGGCGTCGATGTCCTCAGCAGAACGGACGTAGCCCGACAGCACCGGCTGCAGGACGCCTACAGGCTCGCGGGCGAAGTATTCAGTCAGGAAGTACAGGCCAAGCTCCACCCGGCAGAACTCTGTTGGACGCATGACTTCCTCGGGGAAGCCTTCAGCGCGGAGGTCTCTCGACAGGCCCGCGAGCCAGTCCGATGTTTCTCTCATCGCCCGTCCCTCCGAGCCCTCTTTGCCACCATCGAGATCAGGCGTTTCTCATCCACCACTTCCACTCCGGTTACTCGCCCTTCTATCTCTGCGGTCAGGTCCGCGGCATATCCCGGCTGTGCCGCACGGTGAGTGGGGAGCACCAGGAAGCGCCTGCCGCATTCTGGCACTCCCGGCCAGCTGAATCCCCGGCCCAGGAGCCGCGCGCTCGCCTGGTCCTTCGCGTCCGCTCCCCATGTCTCGTCCACGACTGTCTCGTCACCCCTCGCGGACAGGAACTCGATCAAGATGTCGAGCGCATCCAGCCCCGGATACGGCGTCACCCGTACCCGGCCCTCGAACCTCTTGTCGCCCAGCGCGTCGAACAGGCGCGCCTCCACCAACCCAGGATCATGAATGAACCGGCGCGTCGCCCGGTGCTGGTCATAAGCGACCGCCAGAGCCCTTGAGGCAACCGACTCGGCTTGCCCAGAGGCACACCCGGGTGTCCCGCACGAGACATGCGAGCCGCTCACCGTATTGCGGCAGGACGGGCACCGCAGGTACCGGTACTCCCCTCTGACGGGCCGCGGAACGTAGGCCGCCTCTACCAGGCGGCGGACAGAGGTCTGGCCGCTGCCATCGGTCCGGTCGAATTCCTGCTCCCAGTCCCTCACCACCAGGTCAGAGACGACTGGATAGTCGATCAGCCGGCGGCGCAGGACGCCGTAGACCCGGTCTATCCTCCCGGGATCGTCAGCGCCGTTAACCTGCGCCGCAAGTCGGAGAGCCTCATAAACTATGTTCTCCTGCCACTCAGCCTCGACATCACCGGCTGCGAGCCGCGCGCCTTGCTCCGCGAAGGCAGACAGCTCATCATCGGCGAGCAGGGAGCTCTCCATATCCGCAGGAGACAACCGCAAGTCGATGGGCCATACGACAAACGGCTGCGTGCACAGCGCCAGGAGCTCCAGGTCATTGTCCAGCGCGGGGACGCCCTGTTCATTACAGCGCCACCACAACCGCGAGAAGGCAACACGCCACGGTGCCGGGAGCAGCCCCTCAGAGCGGCCATCGCCGTGGCCAGCACGCGACCGCCGCCGCAGAATCCCAGCCAGGCCAGCCGAGAGCATCGTCACGGTCAGGTAGTCATCATCGACCCGGGTGCCGGTCGCTGCCGGCACGTCGGCGACATCACTAGCCATAAGCACTCCATCTGCATCGAGGTACCGAACTGACGCTGCGCACGCTTCCGTCGCTGTGGTAGGCAGGCAGCGCCAAGGCAACAAACAGAAGAAACGTGGAGTGAGCACAAATACTGACTCGACTCGAAGGGTAGCCCCAGGCACTGACATTTTGGCGAAGTCCACGACCGCGCTGTCATCGCCGAGGTCTACCGGCATCGTCGCCTTATTGATCAGCACCCAGTTGACCGGCTAGGCATCCCGGGAATGGATCTTGCTGATCCATTTTCGCCTACCGCCCGGGTTGACCCGAAATCTCCTAGCTACTCGGCCGCCGAATTGATCATTTCCAAAGTTGCCCGATCGTTACCCATGCAGTTGCCGCTCGCAAGGCCGGAGCGTAGTCGGGCACTGCCACCGAAGTAGGCGAGGGACGCTCCTCTGGCTGTGGCGACGAGGGCGACCCCTGCAGAGGCTCCTTCAGTGACGATGAGTTCCCCGAGCGAGGTGGCTTCCTTGTTGCCGGCGAAGACGTGCTCGCACTCGTCGAGTGCGATGAGGATCCCCGGCTTGTCGGGCAACGGGTCAGAGTACCCACCGGCCTTCCTGCGCGCCGGGATGATGTCTGCCGCGACACGGAGCATCTTGACCGTCTCGGCGGGGTTACGAGCTATCCAGTCCGCCAGGCCACCGTCAGCCCAATTGAGATCATGCCGTCCGCTCGGGTCAGCAGGCCACACCACGAACCGGCCGGAGCACATGGTCTCGACCATGACAAGTCGCAGAGCGCTGGTCTTGCCCATGCCTTCGTTCCCGACGATGAGGCCGTGGTGCACGCCTTCACCCGGCGTGTGAAGTCGCCAGTGCATGGGAACACCGCCAGGCCCCAGCCCGAATTCAAACCGGCCGGTGGCGGGATCATAGGACGGCTTCTCGAACTTGGCCTCGTCGGGAATAGCTAGACCGCGCCATGTGACAATGGCAGAGGCGACGATACCCGCGTTGCGTCCGCCACGCAGTGCCTCAGCACGGTGTTCGGGCGTCCATGCGCTGGCCCCGAAGTTGTCGACGCCGAGTTTCACGCCGTACATGACCATGACGATGCCCCATTCGTTCGCGGCATCCCACCACCAGGGGGGAACCTCAGTCTCGCCGCGTGCCCAGATTCCGCCGTGATCCCATAGCTCGACGCCGTTCGTCGTCTGCCTGACGCTCCACTCGGTAAGGTGCTCGAGCGCCGTGACCATGCGATGGCGGCTGAAGCCGGCCTGGATGATCGCCTCAGCCTGCATCTCTTGCATTGATCCGCCGGGCATGGCCAGGGCGATTGCATTGGACGGTTCGAACAGCGCCACAGGCATCGGCCCACTAGGACGGCGTCCTGCCGGCGTGATGTCGGGAAGCGTCATGTAGCGCGGCCCGCCGAGCGCCGGGTCATCAGCGAGCAGCAGGCGGACGTTAGTGTCGACCTCGCAGTAGGTCTTCATGATCTGGACTTGGTCCGTACATGCCCCAGGCGGGATCATGTTACGACGGGAGGCGGCCGTGCGCTTGCTGTGGGATTTCCTGCCCATATGGTTGCTCCTCAGTTCGGGGTGTCTGACGGCGGGACCACGGCGGGTCAGGCCGGCCCATGGGGTACGGGCACGCGTGGTGCGGATTGGTCGGAATCTTGGAACAGACGCATGATCCGCGGGTACAGCGCCCGTATCGCGCGGGCGATCTCTCCCGCATCACCGAGGAGCCCGTCAAGCAACGCCCGGTCGCGGTGCTTCCTGGCACTCCGATGCTGGGCGCTGAACAGCTGAACAGCTTCGGCGAGGTTGTGCTCGACGAGCCGCACCAGACGGTTGGCCGTCTCTCTGGTAGCCGTCCGGTTTGCGATCTGGCCTTGGAGTTCAGCGAGGTACCTGACCGCAGCGGATACGAAGAACATGGCAGCCGACGTGACCCGCATGGCGTTGCTATACCGGGTGTCGTCGCCGGCTAGCGTCATCATCATGTCCGAGATGGCCTCACAGATCAGCTCGACTTCATCCCGCTCGGGATGGCGGCGATCGGTGCTGATCTGCTCCTCCGGCGTCCGGCGCGCATAACGCGTGGCCATCCAATGGTCGAGCGGGGTGCTACCAGGCTGCACCAGTCCTGCATCTGCGGAAATCCGACGGTGGAGCGCGGTGAGTGCATCATCCGCATCCGTTGTCGTCTGGATTTCAGCAACAAGGTCCTCATAACCGAGACGCAAGGTGCTGACTAGGTTTTTCTTCACCGCGATGCCCCTTCCGGTCCAGTGACCGTTTGCCTCATACCAGCGGTGGAGCGTCCTGCGAGCATGCCTCCGATAGGACCGAACGGTGGCGGCCCCCAGTCCGAGAATCCCCCCGATCTGGGAGTCGGAATAGTCGTCCAGGTGCAAGGCGAACACCGCGCGCTGCTGTTGCGGTAGTTGTGCCAGTGCCTGACGGACAAGATGCCGTCCTTCGGGGCGCAAGTCGCCTGGCAGCGCACCGCCAGCTTCGGCGATTTCTTCATGAGGTACTTCTGGTGGCAATCTGAGCGCCATCCGCGTGGCGATTTTCCGCAGATAGGCGCCAGGTGCATCTACCGCATTGCGGTATCGGTATAGCTGCAGGAATGCCTCCTGCGCGACCTCTTCCGCTACGGCCCTCGGCAGCCGGAAGGCGACGCAGCAGAAAGCTACAAGGCGCAGCCACTCCCTCCTGAAAAAGTTATCAAAGTCCTCGCTGTCATTGATGCCAGCAGACACCGCGGGGCTCTTCATACTCACCGGCAGCTCCGAACTCCAAAGCAATAGGGCTCCAGTGCAACGCCGGGATGCGCAGCAGCGCTATCGGACTCGTACCTGCTGAGGTGTTGATCTCTTACTGTCACGGTCATGATGTGCTCGCTCTGTCCCTCTTCCCAGCATCCCCATAGTTGGGAGCTCTACTGGTTAAGAGCAGAACTTCGAGCGAACTGTGCCAAGCGTCTGCGAAAATTCGCCAGAAACCGTTTCCATGGATAGCGAATAATCTCTGGATCCTCCAGGCTCCCAATGGCCCGCCCAGCCCCAAAACCAACGGTATGCAACTGCCACTGGCCAGGCAGGTCCCAGCGACATCTTGTAACACCTGGCTCAGCGAATCCGGGACACCGCTGGGAGAGCGTCGACGCCCGGCGATGATGGTCGGGCTGGATATCCTGAGCTTCATCGAGCCCTAGGAGGAAGATCTTGACGATCCGTTCGACGGCGGACACCGAGGGCCACGGAAGCCGGCTGAGCCGGCGCTTGGCTTTGCCAAGCTGACGCAGGCGGTCCTGCGGGACGTTTCCATATCCGCGGTCCGCAGCGCACCTGGCTGATATCTTCGGCCCCTTTTCTGCGCAGCCGAAGGCCGCATACGGGCCGGATATCGCACTGGGGTCCGCACCGGCGAGGTCGCATCGCAGCTGACAAAAGGCGGGAGCCTGCGAAAGCGACAGCCCGCAGCCAGCGGCGACCTGCTGGCGCAGGTCGCTGCGTACTATAACGAGGCCGTCGCCCTCGGGGAGCAAGACCCCCGTGAAAGACGCAAAAGACCGCCTGCGCGCCGCCGAGGCACCCGTCAGTTCCCGCGGCGGTCGGGTCCAGGTACGGAAATAGGTGCAGCGGGCCAGGCAGTAAGGCCTCATCCCGCCTGCTTAACACTTCGGCCCGGCTCAGAGATCTTCGAGTCGCTGCCGCCGGCATTAGTGGTGACGGGCTCGCTCCTTACAGTGACAGGGCGAGAACGGGCCTAGACGGAGGACCCCGGCAGGTTACCCGGAGACCTCGAGAAACCGTGGGAGGTCAGGCAGCGTCGTCGATAAGTGGATGTTGTCCTCGCTACGAAGGCGGCAGAGGCGCCTCAGCCCGGCGGGCTGAGGAGGCTGGCGAAAAACTCGTCGAGCATGGGGCCGGCCACGCGCTTGTCGGCGAGTTCCTGGCCGCCGAACCGGTAGACCTCGTACCCGGCGAGCCGGAGCTTGCGGTCGGCGGCGGCCATCTGGGCGTAGAGAGCGGGGTCGGCGATGCGGGTCTCCCAGTCGGCGTAGTGGTGGATCCCGTCGACTTCGAGCACGATCCGGCGACGGCCCGGGAGCAGGAGCAGGAAGTCCATCCGCTGGCGGGCCAAGGTCCCGCCGCTGTGTCGGGTGTAGGGGTCGTAGTGGAGGTAGACCTGCGGGATGAGGGCGGGTGAGCCGAACCCCTGGGCCCGGTAACGGACGCAGTACCGGGCGAAGAAGAACTTCTCGGCCCCGTTGTCGAGGGAGGCGGCCAGCCGGCCGTACAAGCCGAGTGCCTGGGACCGTTCCTCCTCCCCGGTGAGGCCGTCGTCGTCGGCCCACCAGGCGGTGAGCTGCCGCCAGGTCAGCCCGCTCTCGGTCAGGGGCCGGTCGTAGACCAGGCACCTGCCGGAGTTCTCGGTGAGCTCCAGGTCGTTGTTCAGGGCGTCGGCGAGCACGATCCTCGGCTTGGGGCCACCGAGGGGGGCGAAGATCAGGTTCTTCACCTCGCCCCGGACCCCGCCCGTGCCCGACGCGAGGGCGAGCAGGTGCGCCAGCACCCGGTCGTCGTGCTCGGCGGCAATCTTCTCCGCCACGGGCAGCAACTCGGCCAGGGTCCTGCGACGGACCCGCGCGTCGATGTACAGCCGCTTGCTGCGGAACGGGTCGTCGTGCTCGCCAGCGGGCGGCTCCAGGCCGAAGAAGATGCAGTCATCGGCCAGGTTGTACGCCTTCACGTCGTACAGGATGTCGATGATCGCCTGGCGGAGGGCCTGCACGGTAAGCCTGTCCGGCAGTGAGCGCTCCTGTGGCGCGAAGAGGGGTCCTTCGGGCATGACGGTAGCTTGCCAGCAAGCGGGGCCACCGGCGACGCCATCGGGGACTACCGCGATGAGCTGGCCCAGCTGCTGGACCTAAGCCGCCTCGACAAGGTCGACCGGACCGCTCTCAACAATGCCCCGCACGCGCTGGACATCACCCCTAATGCCACCATCGACGGGAGGCAGAAGTTGAAGATCAGCGTTCAGATCGTCATCGACGCTCAGGACGGCACGCCGCCGGCCACCGAGCAGGTCGCCGTGGTCGCGCGGGACGACCTGACCATGGCCAGCGCCGGTTGGCCCTGACCGAGGCGCACGAGATGTTGTCCGGGATACAGCACCACCTAGCCGCCGCCCAGGCCGCCGCGGCCGACGTCGCCGGGCGGCCCCTGCTGGGGCTGCGGCCGGGCCGGGGCCCGCAAGGACACGCGGCAGATCGTGCTGCGAACTCTATTCGGCGGTCCTGCTCGCGTTGCGCGAGTTCCTCGGCGGCTCGAAGGTGCCCCGATACATGGTCAGGCACCGCCGAGCAGGCTACGACCTCTCCCATGACTCGTGGACCCGTGGCCGGCACGAGCTCGAAGCGGCTGGCCTGCTCACCGCCAAGCGGATCCCCCAGGGCAACGAGTACGACTACACCCGGCTACGTAACAGCTACTTGCTGGAAACCGGCCCGCTAGACGGCGCCGCCCCCCCATGAGAGCGGCGAGTTACGCGCTGGACCGGCTCGAGATCGGGCCAGAGCAAGGCACCGAACCAGGTACCTGATCGTTCTTCCGGCTCGTACCGGTCAGACCACCAAATCGCCCCCAGCGTATGGGCGTCGCCGCTTAGCCTCCCACGATTTCTCCCGGTCTCCCGGGGCGGTGCTGGCGGGCGTTCCGCTGATCCTCACGCCAGCTTGGGGCGGCCAGGGCCGCCACCGCAGTTTCCCTAGCCTGCCACGATGCGATTTCTGTCCCGGGCCAGTAGAGGCGATAAAGGAATCGCTTCGGAACCGGGAACGGATTGCGAACCGGGCCGCCGCGAGCAAGCCAGCTGGTGATGGTCTTCGGCGGAATGCCGGTCAGCGCAGTAGTGCCCGCCATGTCGACCCAGTAGTCGTCACCAGGCAGCTCGGGCAGGCCGAGAAGCCGGCCTGCGGCTACGGTCCGCCCGGCCCGGACGGCTTCGGCCAGCGCGCTGGCGTGCGCCGCAAGTTCGATGCGGCCTGCCCTGGCGTTGCTCATGACTGCCCCGATGCAGTTTTAAAACTGCATAATGTTATCGGCAAACGGGCCACAGGACGCTTGTCCGGTTTAAGCCGGTTTCAGCTACCTGCGCCGGCGACGCCGTACGGCGTGCCGGGCGGAAGCCGCCTGAGCGGGCTGGTTGCCAGGGCCGAGGCCGAGCTTCGCGCGGCGGAGCTCGATCTTCTTGCACTCGACGCGGTAGGCCAGCACGATGCGCACCAGGCGCACCACCTGACCGAGCGCGACCGAGACGGTCCCTGCGCTTACCAGCTCGCCGAGGACATGCACCTGTGGCGCTCCTCGTGAGGCTGGATCAATGAAAAAGCCCCGTCGCCGGGTCAGCGAAGGGGCACGAGCGGAGGCCTTTCCTCCGCCGCTAGGGCGACTGCCCTGATCATGAAAAAAGCCCGCCGCTCCAGCAGACGGGCTCAGCGGGCAGACTTCGTCCACTGGCTTTTACAGTGCACGTTCGCCCGGTCACCCGCCACCAGGGCTGACGTTCTCCCAGCTCAGAAGGCTGGCCGCAAGTACGCGGCCGACGGCGGCCAGGCCGGCCGTGCCATATCGACAACTAGAGTTGTCGCATGGCAGACATCCGGCACCTCGCCTCCCAGCTCCACGTAATCGCTTGGTCGGCCGTGCGCCGGCCGGCCACGGACCCGTGGGGCAGCGCCCCGGGCACCCGCGAGGAGCGCCGGACCGGCTCGCTGGAACTGCTGGCTATTTACAGCAAGCTGGTCAAGGTGCTCCAGCGCCGCATTGAGCTGACGATCAAGGACGCGCTTAAGGCCGGCGCCGACTATGGCCACGTCGCAGCAGCATGCGGCGTATCCCGCCAGGCAGTGCGGCAGCGCTGGATGCGCCGAGCCGCAGGCTCGCGATGGCACGAGATGCGGCCGCCGAGCTGGGCCGACCGACCGGCCGGCGGCGAACCTGGCCCTGCTGTCGTGGTCCGCCTGGCCGGCGGCCCGCATGACGGCGGCCGCGATCTCGCCTCCCCGGGGCAGATCCTGATGTACGAAGCCGGCGGCCCGTCGCCGGACCCGCATGACTACGTGCCATTGCTGGCCTGGTATGTCCCGAGCCAGGATGATGCCAATATCTACGTGTTCGCCGGCGCCGAGCGTGACCGCCGCCCGGCCGACGTGGCGGGACAGCGGCCGGGGAGCGCACGCCGGCCCAAGCCGCGCGTTTACGAGCTGGCGGCCGAGTTCAACGTCGGCAGCAAGTTCGTCATGGACGAGCTCAAGCAGATGGGGGAATTCGTGCGCTCAGCTTCTTCGGTTGTCGAGCACCCTGTCGCGCAAAAGCTCAGGGAACAGTTCTATGCGCAGACGCATCGCAGATCCGGTTTCCCCGGTTAGCTGGCCACAGCCGAGTTCTACCAGCCGGGGTCCGGCGTGGCTGGCGTGCCGAGATAGCGGAGATGCTGTTCGACAAGGCCGCAGGTTTGCCGAACCGCGGGATGCGCGCTGCGCACGAGCCGGGATCAGGCGAGCCCGAGACCGCTGAGAAGCACCCAACCAGCAGGACGACGCCTTCGCCGTGCGAGACGCGGACGTCCATGACTTGGTGGCGCGGGCCGGAGTCTTCGATCGGTGAGCTGGTCAGGCCACCCGCCCTCAGCTGAATGTGCTGCTGGCCGGCGGGTGGATCAACAGGTTCACCAGCAAGGTGGCCCGCGTGGACTAGGGTCTTCAACGAGTTCGGCAGTCGCACGGTGCGCCTGTTCCGGATCCCGATGCCGCAGATGCGGCGGCTGTCGGAGTCCATCGACAAGTACCTCAACGGGATCCTCAGTGCCGCGAATTGGCCTCCTGATGTGCGAACCGGCGCGATCGGGGCATTCCTGCCCGAGCCGCCGGACTGGGCCGAGCCGCTGGCCGAGGTCACCTGGCGGATGAGCCACTCGGCCATCCAAGCCCGCTCCCTTCCGCGCCAGATCGACCTGCTGATCCACGAGCGGTAGCGCGCGCCAACGAGGTCCCCGAGCACGCCGCCCAGCGGGCCGGGCTGGAACGCCAGGACACTGCCAGGCTCCGCAACCTCCTCGCGGCGTTCCTGCGCGGCCGCGACGCCTCGCCCCGTTGTGGTCAATGACACCCTGATTTCCGCGGTCCGGGAGGACCAGCCCCAACCGGGACTGGGAGCTCAACCCGCAGCAGACCCGGCATCGACCGAGCCGACATCCAGTCCCGAGCCGCCGCAGGCCAGCGCGATGGCAGCGCCGAAACCGGGCGTATGAGCCGGGTGTCGTGCGCGGCCCAGCAGGGCGGCACGCTACGGCACCGGCGCCACTACCTCACCGGCGATGCCTGTCAGCAGGCCGCCCGGGTCATCGCGTGCGCCACCTTCGCTTCCCGGCAGGCCTCGCTCGCGCACGCCACCAGGGCGCACTGATAGCACCAAGGATTCCCGATGTGGCCACACAGGCCTACCACCCTCGGCCAGAACCGCCGGCGGGGGGTTGCCTGTGAAGGTGACGCCGACCGCGCTACGGCGTGGCACCCAGGGCTGACCGACGTTGCGCGTTAGGTTCCTGGCATGACTCCGGGCAAGATGATCATGCTGGAGATCGGTGGCCAGCCCATGACGGTCGTGGTTGAGCGCGAGCAGTTGGAAGATCTTACCGCCTATGGGCGTCCGGCGGAGCGCGCAGTCTACGTGACTACTTGGAACGATCTTCATATAGATGACACTCGGACTAGCTCAGCTTGAGCTGATCGAGGCGCTGAACGCGGACCTGGCGCCGTTCCGGATCCTGACTGGGATCGAGGTCGACATCCTGGATGACGGTGCGCTCGACCAGCGCGAGGACCTGCTGGCCCGCCTCGACGTGGTGGTGGCCAGCGTCCATTCCCAGCTGCGGATGCCCGCCGGGCCGATGACCACGCGGATGGTGGCCGCGATCCGCCACCCGCACGTGGACGCGCTCGGGCACTGCACCGGCCGACTGCTGGGCGGCGGGCGCGGCCGGCGGCCGGAGTCGGTGTTCGATCCGGCGGCGGTCTTCGGCGCGTGCCAGGAGCACGGCGTCGCGGTGGAGGTCAACTGCCGGCCCGAGCGGATGGACCCGCCGGACCGGCTGCTAGGGCTGGCCGCCGAGGCCGGCTGCCGGTTCGCGATCGACACCGACGCGCACGCGCCGGGCCAGCTCGACTGGCTCGGTACCGGGACGGTGCGGGCCGAGAAGTTCGGGATCTCACCGGAGCGGGTGATCAATACCCGGGGCGCCGACGAGGTGACCGGCGGGGCCCGGGCCTAGCGGTGCGCATACGTCGCAGTAGCCCGACAACACGGGCACACCGGGCCGCTGGCCGAGTTGCACCTCGCGGCCGAGGCGCTGCTGGCCAGACGGGCTGCGCAGCTGACGGCGGCCAGGGATGCGGCCTTGAAAGCCAGCCAGGTGAAGAACGCGTTCCTGTCGAGCACGAGCCACGAGCCGCGGACCCCGCTTAACTCCATCCTCGGCTTCGCGCAGCTCCTGCAGATGTCCGACCTCAGCGACGAAGACGGTGACGGCGTCGACCGGATCATCAGTGCCGGGCACCAGCTGCTCGCCCTGCGTGCTGATGGCCCCGATCGCCGCCGGACGCTCGATCCGGATCATCCAGCACAGCGCCCGCCCGGCCCTGGCGGTCCAGGCCGACCGGCAGCGGCTCGCCCAGGTCCCGGTCAACCCGATCTCCAATGCCGTGAAGTACAACCACCAGGACGGCAGCATCACGATCTCCTGTACCGAAGAAGGCGCCGGCCAGGTGCACATCGTGGTCTCCGACACCGGGCCAGGCCTGGGCCAGACGACCTCGAGCGCATATTCGTCACGTTCGAGCGCCTCGGCGCCGAACAGACCCAGGTCGAGGGCACCGGGATCGGGCTGCCCCTGGCCAGGGGCCTCGCTGTCCCCAAGCCGTTCGATATTCACCAGTTCATGTCCATAATCGACCGCTACCTTCCCGACGACCCGGAAAGCAGATAGCCGACGCCAGCGCGCCCGCCTCCCCGCCGGGCAATCTGGTATCTAGCTCATTAGCGCGCTGAGGTCAGCAACGGCAGGAAGGGCCGGCCATCGCGCGGAAAGCTGTGCCAGCAGACGATCTAGCTGTGCGCGCAGCCGCGGCGAGCCGGTCTGGCGTCCGATAAGCACGGCCTGGGCCGCGACTGAGCACGCCTGCTCCGGGTCGCCCGTGCGAGCATGAGCAGCAGCCAGCTTCATGCGATACCCGGCAAACAATTCGGACTGCCCCGCTTCCGGCGGCAGTTCCGTCAGACCAGCCGAGAGCCACTTGATGGCGCGCGCATTTCGGTCCAGGTAAAAGTACGCAAGCCCGCGCTGCAACGCCAGGTATGCCGGGGAGGAACCGTAGACCGTCCACGGTGGCCCGGCCTTAGGATCTCCCGCTGCGTTCCCGATCAGGCTGGCCGCTTCGTCTAGTTTCCGGTGGGCGTTATCCTCGTCGCCCGCCAGGGCGTGCCCCCTCGCTTCCAGCGCCAGCGCCAGCGCCCGTACGTCCGCGTTTGGGGCCGTGCCACGCTGCGCGGCCTGGGACAGGCCGATCATCGGACCGACCTTCCCGGCGAGCAAGGCAACGCTAGCCTTCAGGTTCAGCGTGGTTGCGGTCATGTCCGCGTCGCCGCTTTCAGCGGCCCATCCGAGCGCCCGGTCATGCCACGCGTTAGCGACAGTGAGCCGCCCCACATGCGCGTTCAGCCATCCGGCGAACTGCGCGTACTGGCCTGCGATGCTGAGCACCTCGCCGCGCAGCGGCGCGCGCGCTTCCCTGGTGAGATTGAGCGCGACGCTCAGTTGCACGGCGACCGTTTTCAGCATTTGCACCGGGTCAACCCGGCCGGCCAGACGATGTTCCGCAGCAAGCACCTCTGCGAGGGATCTGATGATCTCCCGGTCAAGGCGTTTTGGGCATCGGGCGGCCAGAATGAGGCGCTCCCCATCATCATAGGCAAACGTGCCGCGCAGGTCCGGGATGGTCCGAAATGCCGCGAGCACGCCGCCCGCGTCGAGCACCGCATCAAGACGCCGGGCCAGATCCCCGGAAACGGCTTTCTGGCCGTTGACAACCTTACATAGGTAGCCGGGGTCGTAGTGGACCTGGCGCGCCAGTTCCCTCAAGCCCACCCGTTGCTCGGCCATCAGGCGGCGTATCTCGTCGCCAAAGGTCACTGGTTCCGCTGCTGCGTGTTGCCCTTGCTGACCCGCGTCTGGTGGGCAACGGCCAACCTCTCGACGGTATACATTCGCCGCCGCCATCCTGGCGGGGTACCCAAAAGGCTCGGGGGCATCTTCGGCGTCGGGCAGCGGGTCCCCCGTCTCC
>Ga0302325_10011984_pt1 | contig 18649 bp, 9 predicted proteins | sample Palsa_T0_2_FD_201948 | JGI IMG/M metagenome (GOLD analysis project Ga0302325, IMG submission 201948) | Peat permafrost microbial communities from Stordalen Mire near Abisko, Sweden - Palsa_T0_2 | ecosystem: Environmental > Terrestrial > Soil > Palsa > Peat permafrost | place: Sweden: Abisko...
GTCGGAGACGGTGACGTGAGCGCCTTGTTTGCGCAAAAACAGGGCCGCAGCGAGGCCGGATTTGCCTAAGCCGACGACCAGAACTTTTTTGCCTTTCAACTCCATCCGGACTCCATGCGGTGATTTACGGCGCTTTCGTGTGAACGGCTCCAAAGATTCGGCAACCAACATCCAACAGGGGCTAAAGGCCGGCTCATTTCGGGCAGCGATGCGTCTGGGTTGAAACCCAGACCTACCAGTCGTGCCCTGTTACAAAGCGTGATGACCGACTGTACGGCGGATTACGCTGGCTTGCCAGTTTCCATTGTGGCACTCAATGAGTGCCACGACGTGTTCCGTTAGCGGAGTTTGAGGGTGGTGAGTGCAAACAATGCAAACACCAAGGCGGCGATCCAGAAGCGGGCGATGACTTTGGATTCTTTCCAGCCGAGCAATTCAAAGTGGTGATGCAGTGGCGCCATCTTGAAGATACGCTTCTTGCGCAGCTTGTAGCTGCCTACCTGAAGCAGGACGGAGATGGCTTCCAGCAGGAAGATGCCGCCGATGAAGGGGAGCAGGAGTTCCTGGCGGATGATGACGGCTACGGTGGCGATTGCTCCGCCGAGCGCGAGTGAGCCGACGTCGCCCATGAAGACTTCGGCGGGGTGGGCGTTGTACCAGAGGAAACCGATGGAGGCGCCAACCATGGCTCCGCAGAAGACGGTGAGCTCGGCGACCATGGGCATGCGCTGGAGTTCGAGGTAGTTGGAGAAGACGATGTGGCCGCTGACGTAGGTGAGGACGGTAAGCGCTCCGGCGGCGATGATGGTGCAACCGATGGCCAGACCGTCTAGGCCGTCGGTGAGGTTGACCGCGTTGGAGGATCCGACCAGGACGAAGACTACGAAGGCGACGAATGGCACAAATGCCAGGAAGCTCATGTGCGGTAGGTTGGCCGGCCAGAGGTGCCAGAGGAGGTCGGGACGGAATTGCTTGAAGAACGGGACGGTGAGTTGCGTGGAAAACATGCGGAATTGCTGCAGGACGCAGAGCGCGATGGCGACTCCGGCTGCGACCGTCGCTTGCCAGGCGAGCTTGGCGCGGGCGGTGAGGCCGAGATTGCGGCGCTTGACGACTTTGATGTAGTCGTCGGCGAAGCCGATGGCTCCGAAGGCGGTGGTGGAGCAGATGGCGACCCATACGAATGGATTGGCCAGGTCTGACCACAGGAGCGTGGGTAGCAGGATGGCGATGACGATGAGGACGCCGCCCATTGTGGGAGTTCCGGTCTTTTTCTTATGGGACTCGGGGCCGTCTTCGCGGACGTACTGGCTGATTTGGAACTGGCGAAGTTTTTCGATGACGACTGGGCCGATGAGCAGGCCGATGAGCAGGGCGGTCAGCGAGGCGAACGCAGTCCGGAAGGTCAAGAAATGGAAGATGCGGAAGGGATGGAAGTACGGAAATAGCTTTTGGTACAGCAGCCAATAGAGCAAGTGGCCTCCGGAGCCGGATGGGGTTCATACCCGATTTTACTAGGGAGGGCGGTTGCTGGCTGTGGATTCGACGACGCGGTGGATCAGCCTCGATAAGGGCTGACCTCAGGGGCTAAAGCCCCCTTGATCTGTCTGGGGTTAAGTACGGGCTGAAGCCCGTACCCTTCTCCCGCGCCTCTCCTTGCCCGGTTGCCGGCAATTTTCAAACTTGCATGTTCTCAATTGCCGGAGCGACTTTCGGCCGTGGTGGTTGGGGTGAGGGTTTGCGAGGGGATATTCCAGCCGTCGATCTGGACGGTGGGATTCGGACCGGCGTTTTCGGGCAGGATGGCGGTGAGGGTGCGGGATTCGCTGGGGGCGAGTTCGATCCAGTTGTCGGACCAGAAGACGGGGGCGATCAGGCCGCCGGAGGGGGTGCGGACAGCGCCGCGGATTTGGAAGGCGAGCGCGGCGGAGGGGTTGGTTAGGTGCAGGCGGAGTTCCCTGCCCTTTGGCGTGAGTGCGATTTCGGCCTGGGCGGTGAGTTTGGCTGATGGGAGAGTGGCGAGGGCGGTCAGGTCTTCGTGGCGCTGGGCTGGGGTGTGGGTGTAGTCGGTGCGGCCAAAGTCGAAGGTGGTGAGGGTGGTGGGAATCCAGTAGAAGTTGCGGCTTATGGGCTTGCCGGCGGCGTCGGCGAGGGTGAGGTCGATGAAGAGGATGCGGTCGGGGCCGGTGTACAGGCTGTCGGGGATGGAAAAGACGCGCTGGGCGCTGTCGCTGGATGCATCGAGCGTCGCATCGGCGGAGTAGAGCTCTTTCCAGGCTAGATTGTGGACGTGGACGGTGGCGTGGAGGCCGGGTGCTGCTGCGTAGGTGCTGTTGACGACGGCGATGGTGTTGTCGTCGTAGGCATACTGGATGTGGAGGGGTTCGCAGGCCTTTTTGGTGGCGAAATAGCCGGCTCCGGCGTCGAGATAGTAGTCGTAGAGGTGCCAGATCATGGAGGGCCAGGCGTTGTTGAGCATCCATTGGACGACGCCCGTGGAGTCGTATTTGTTCTTGCCGTAGGCCTCGAACATGGCGCGTTCTGAGTCGTATTCCATGGTTTGGGCGATGCGCTCGTATTCGGCGGCGGATTGGGGCTTGGCGTAGACAGCCTGCATGGCTTCGTTGAAGACATTGAGGGTTTTGAAGCCTTCGCCGCCGTTGTGGAGGCTCCAGGTCGCGGTGGGCGGCCAGGCTTGCGGGTCGGGGAGGAATTTCTGGCGGCTGGCCAGGGATGGAATGGCTGGGCCGGGGCTGGTTTCGGTGTTGAAGCCGTAGGCTCCGCCGTTGTGCTGATCGACATACCAGTAGCTGGGCGCTACGTAGTCGTAGGGGCCTGTCATTTTGACGCCGCTTTGGCCGGTGACGGTGGTGGGAGCTTGCGACGCGGAGGACAGGGTGGGGTTTGGCCAGTGGGTCTCGGATTCGACCTGAAGGTAAGCGCGTTCAACGTTGGCGGGGGGCGGGTTGTCGCTGCCGTTGAGCCAGACGAGCAGGCTGGGGTGCTGGCGGAGGCGCAGCATTTGGGAGCGCAACGAGGCCGTGGCTACGGTGAGATTTTCCGGGGTCCAGTCTTTCCAGTGTTCCCATTGGTCGCAGCAGCACCAGCCGAGCATGACGAGGATGCCTTCGCGGTCAGCGTGCTGGAAGAAGGATTCGGTTTCGAGCTTGCCTTCGAGGCGGATGGTGTTGAGGTTCATGTCGCGTACGAGGCGGAACTGATCGCTGAGACGCTTTTCATCGGTGCGCAGAAGCATGTCCTGGGACCAGCCTGCGCCGCGGATGAGGATGGGCTTGCCGTTGACGCGGAAGAGGCGGCTGCCGTTGGCGGTGAATTCGGAGGTGACTTCGCGTATGCCGAACTCGGTGGATGCTTCGTCGGTGGTACGGCCGTCGGAGGCGAAGCGAACGGTGAGGCTTTCGAGATGCGCTTCGCCCATCTGCCAGGGCCACCATAGCCTGGGATGGCTGAGGCGGAGTTGCGGGAATTTCTCGGGTGTGAAGGCGAAGGTGCGGTCTTCGTTGGGAGCCAACTCGACGGGTTGCTCGAAATGCACTCCGGCGGCGGTGCCTGAGGCTGTTCCTTTGATGGGATGGTCTGTGGCGTTGTGCAGCTCGGCGTAGACGGTGAGGTCGGCGGAGTCGAGGGAGTCGCCGGGGAAGTGCGTGGTGGCCATGGGCGAGCGCACGGTGACGGGGCCGGTGGCGGTCAGCTCGACTGCTCCGGTCAGGCCCATGTCTTTGTCTGGCGGGCATGGGTTCCAATCGACCCAGTTGATTCCGAGGTCTTTCTCGGTGGGCGTGAAGGTTTCTACGGCCAGTATGTTTTGCGTGCCGGGCTTGAGTAAGCCGGTTACATCGAAGTCATAGGTTCGATAGGCTCCGGCGACTTGTGTTGTATCCGCAAACTTATGGCCGTTTAGCCACAGATCGGCGCGGTAATTGATGCCTCCGAAATGCAGCCAGGCGCGGCCGTCCTTGATTTCCGGAGCGGCGAATTCGGTGCGATACCACCAGCCGCATTTATAAGGGCTGTCCGGGTTCATGGGCAGGTTGGAGAAGTTATCTCCGACGGGATAACTTGTGCCGGGGAGTTGGCGAAGGTTGTCGCCGAAATAGGGGTCGGGAACGGCTTTGGCGGCGGCCTGCGCGGCGAGAACGGTACTGGGGACGGAGGTCTGAAGCCAGCCTTCGACGGAAAACGCCGGAGTGGAGATGACGTCGCCGGCGGCCTGGAGTTTGCAGGCGGATTGGAGACGCCAGGCGTCGTGGAGTTCGGTGGAAGTTCCGGCGAGCAAGGCGGAGGGCGGGGTCATCAGAACGGCGAGGCTGACGGCCAGTTTCTTGATCATGAGGCGTGGACCTTTCCTTGCGGCCGGAGGTGGAAGGACTGATATTTCTCTTTATTCAATCGCTTCAATACTCCGCAATATGCACTTGGTTTCCCCGCCCTGTCAAGAAGGATTTGCAGAAACGCTTCGACCTGGACCGTGTCCGGAGCGAAAGCGCTGAAATCTGAGCGAACGAGACGAGTGCCTAACAGGGGTGGCCGAAATTTCTGTGAATGCCGGCTCAATTTTCCTTGACAGTGAAAAAATGCTGCTGTAATTTCGCAGTATTCAAACGCTTGAATACCTTTCCTGCTTGGAGGCTGGCCCGTGATGAACTGGATGGAGAAAGCGCTAATGGCGCTGAGAATTTTCGCGGTGGCGATGCTTGGCTTGTGTTGTGGAACCGCAGTGCTGGGCCAGGGCGGCCGGGGTGGGATCAACGGGGTGGTGACGGACCCATCCGGGGCAGTGGTTGCGGGAGCGCAGGTGACGGCGCAGAGCGACACCACGGGTGTTGCGCAGTCGACGGTAACGACGGGGTCGGGGCTGTATTCGTTTGTGTCGCTGACGCCTGGGTCGTATCACGTAACGGCTGTCCACAAGGGGTTTGAGACCGTGGTGCGGGACAACATCACGGTGAGCGTGGATCAGGTGAGCACCGTGAATATTGCCTTGCAGGTGGGCAGCGTGAACCAAGTGGTGACGGTGACGAGCACGACCGATCTGGTGGATACGAGCAACTCGACAGTAGGGCAGTTGATCGACGCGGCGACCATCGACCGGGTGCCGTTGCTGACGCGCAATGTGTATGAGTTGGTGCAGTTGAGCGCGGGCGTGACGCCGGCGAATGGATCGCCGAATTCTTCCAGTTCTGAAGCGATTATCAACATTTCGACGGGACGGCCGAATGTGGATGTTTCGTCGTACACGATCAACGGCGCGATCGAGGGTTCGGTGTATTACATGCTGGACGGGAGTCCATTGGGCGTGGCGGAGCAAAACGCAGCGGCGATCATTCCGGCAATGGATATTCCGGAAGATGGCGTGGACGAAGTGCGGGTGGAGACGCAGAATACTCCAGCGTCTTACCAGAGCGGCGGGGCGGGCGTGATCAGCCTGGTGAGTAAGTCGGGAGGCAAGAAGTACCACGGGGATGGTTTTGCTGTGCTTCGCCCGGATGTGCTGGCGGCCAACGACTACTTCAACAAGCAGAGCCAACTCTTGGCGGGGACGGCGAATCAGACGCCCGGCTTTCACCGCTATCAGGAGGGCGGCGCTATCGGTGGGCCGATTCCGCTTGGGAAGCTGAAGAAGAAACTGTTTTTCTTTGCCGATTACGAGGCAACGCAGCAGCAACAGTTCGATGGCTCAAACACATTTGCAGTGCCGACGAGCGCGGAACGAATTGGCGACTTTTCGAATGACAACTTCACCATCTATGACCCGACTCAGCCCGATATTGCGACGGGAGCGCTGGCGGGGACGCGGCAGCCGGTGACAGGAAACAAGATTGCGAATCCGAATCCCATTGCGTTGAAGTTTCTGTCGGAATATCCGAAGTGCAACTATCCCAGCCCGTCGACGTGCGATCAGGCTTCGTCGCTTCCGTCCTCGGGCTATAACTTGTATGTTCCAGGACTGGACCCGACGACGCAGCAGAAGTTCGATATTCGCGGCGATTACTACTTGAGCGAGAAGCAGAGACTGTTTTCGCGGTTCTCATTCGACCGGCTGTTTACCTCTGGAGTGAACGCATTCGGCAACGATTGGGATTTGAACTACGCGCAGAATATTACCAACGGACGCAATGTAATTGTGGGCGACGATCTGACGCTGAATTCGACGACTGTGCTGCAACTGCGCTACTCGTTTGCGCGGCACTATGAGGACCAGGGCGGCGATCCGGCTCAGGATGGTTTCGACATTACTACGCTGGGATTTCCTGCCTCATTGGCGGCGCAGGAGGTTTACAAGACGCTGCCGTATGTAACGTTCGGCGACGTAGGCGGCGGCATTGGCGGGACGGCGAATTACAACACGTTTATCTATGCCAGCGAGAACAGCGATGCAAGCGCGACGCTGACCAAAGTAGTGGGCAAACATGAGTTGAGCATGGGCTTCGAGTACATGAAGCGGTTCCTGAATGTGGGCCAGCCGCCTGCGCCCTCGGGCGGGTATGCTTTCGATATTTCAGCGACGGATCAGACGACGTTTACTTCTGTGGGGGGAAGCGACTTTGCGTCGTTCCTCTTTGGCACTGGGACGGAGCCAGGAACGGAGTCGAATAACAATCCGAACTTCACCAAGGATTTGCTTGTGGCGGAAGCCAGCCCGTACTATGGCGCATTCTTCGAAGATACTTACCATGTTACTAAGACTTTGACGGTGACGGCTGGGGTGCGCTGGGATATTTTCGGCGCAAAGACGGAGCGGCACAACCGGATTGAGGTCTTCGACCCAAACGCCAAGAACACCGTCGATGGCGTGTCCTACACGGGTGCGGAGGTCTATGCGAGCAGCGGCAACCGGTCGCCGTTCGATACCAATCTGAAAGACATCAGCCCGCGATTGGGAATGTCCTGGCAGGCTTCGCCGCACTTTGTGGTGCGCGGCGGCGGGGGATTCTATTACGGGCCGAGCGTGGAGATGGTGGGCGGTTCGGGACTGGATAGCGATGGCTACTCGTCTTCGACGACTTGGAATGCGACGGCGTTCAACAACGATCCCAATACGATTGCCTGGGACAATGCTTCGTGCGGATGCAGCAGCGGCAGCCAGGGCAATACGGTGCTGAATGGATCGAGCTTTTCGCCGACCACGCCGGGCGGTCCTCCGCCCACGACTACTGGGCTCTATTCCTTCAGCAATCCTTTTCCGCAAGGGGTGGTTCCGCTCATCAACTCACCGACGGGTTTGGGGAACAACCTGGGCACGACGTTGAACACGATGCTGAAGTCGCAGCGGACACCGCTGACGTATAACTTCAACTTTGGATGGGAATACGAATTTCCGCATGAAGTAGTATTGAGCGCCGGGTATGTAGGCAGCCGTGGGCTGTTTCTTCCCTTTGCGCAACTGGATGTGAACGAGCTTCCGTTGGGGGTGATCGCGTCGCAGCAGTCGGCGTTGCTGAACAGCACGGTTGCGAACCAGTGGGAGCCGACGCTGCCCGCGACCAACGCGAATTTTGGGTCGGCGACTGCGCCTCTGTTTGTGTCGTTGCAGCGCTATCCGCAGTTTGGCAATGGCAGTTATGGAGCGGGCAACGGGGTTCTGGTGCATGGGTATCCGGCAGGCGACTCGGAGTATAGCTCCTTGCAGACCAAGTTACAGAAGCGGCTGACCAAGCACTTTACAACACTGGCAAGCTTTACGTGGGCCAAGCTGATGACGGATGACGGCAATCCTCCGCTGGGGTTTGTGGGGTTCCATGCCGGGGCTCCGCAGGATGCGCAGAATCTTAACCTGGAACACTCGGTGAGCCCGCAGGATGTGAAGTATCAGTTCAGTTGGGTTACATCGTACGATTTGCCGGTGGGACGGGGGCGCGCGCTGAATCTGCACGGCGCCCCGGACGTGATACTGGGAGGATGGACGACGAATTTCATCGCGTATGCCAGCACTGGGGTGCCGATTGCGTCGCCTATCGTCGCGGCCAACACGTCCTACTTCAACCAGCGCGCGGACCTTACCTGCGATCCCAGCCAAGGCGCTCCGCATACGGCTGCGCACTGGTTCCTGTCAAACTGCTTTGCACTGCCTTCCAGCCCGTTTGTGGCCGGCAATGCCCCGGCATACCTTGACCATGTGCGCACGATGGGAGCCAAGGATGTGGATGTTTCGCTGTACAAGAGCCTGCATCTGGGCGGAGAGCGGGAACTGCGATTCGATATCTCTGCATTCAATATTGCGAATCGGGCGCAGTTTGGAGCGCCGGGGGTGCCCTCACTTACCAATCTAGTTGGAGACCCCGCGACGTATCTTCCACAGTTTGGAGTGATCTCCTCGGACTCGAATACTCCGCGGCAATTTCAGTTTGGATCGCGCTTTAATTTCTGATGCGGAACGCTGAGTTGCTTCATCTTCCGGGGACATTGAAAGGAACACATCGATGACGCAGGAACGGATTGCCGCCACGGCGATAGCGGGAGAGCAACCGGGCCTGCGGCGTTCGTTGAAGCTTTGGCATCTGGTGGTGTATGGGATCATCATCATTCAGCCGACGGCGCCGATGGGCATCTACGGCGTGGTGAGCAATGAGGCTCGCGGGCATGTGGTGACGACCATCCTGATTGCGATGGTGGCGATGCTGTTCACTGCGTTCAGCTATGGACGTATGGCGCGGGTGTATCCCAGTGCGGGGTCGGCATACACGTATGTGGGTAAAGAGCTGCATCCGACGCTGGGATATGTGGTGGGTTGGTCGATGCTGATGGACTATCTGCTGAACCCGATCATCTGCGTGATCTGGTGCAGCGCCGCGGCTCAGAATGTGTTGCCCCATGTGCCATATGCGGCGTGGGTGGTGTCGTTTGTGATCCTGTTTACGGTGCTCAATTTGCGCGGCGTGAAGACGTCGGGGCGTATGAATGCGGCCTTGGCGCTGGGGATGAGCATTGTGGTGGTGGTCTTTCTTGCGGAGGCGATCCGGTACATTGCGCTGGTGGCGCGGCCTGTCGGTGGGCAGTGGTTGATTCCCTTCTATGATCCGGCTACGTTTTCGCCGTCGCTGGTGTTTCGCGGGACTTCGATTGCGGTGTTGACTTACATCGGATTCGACGGCATATCGACGATGTCGGAAGAGGTTGAGAATCCGCGGCGGAATATTCTGCTGGCTACTGTGGGAACTTGTTTGTTTATCGGAATTCTTTCGGCGGTTGAAGTGTATTGCGCGCAGTTGGTATGGCCGGTGCATACGCCGTTTCCGGATTCGATGGTGGATACGGCGTATGTGTTTGTGGCGCAGCGAGTGGGTGGAGTGTTTCTGTTTCACCTGCTGAACGCGACGTTGCTGATTGCGAATGTGGGATCGGGGATGGCGGCACAGTTTGGCGCGGCGCGGCTGCTCTATGGGATGGGGCGCGCGAATGCTTTGCCAAAGGCGCTGTTTGGCGCCATCGAAGCGAAGAGCGGTATACCTCGTAACAACGTGATTATCGTGGGAGGCTGCACGCTGCTTGGGGCGTTTCTGATGACGTATGAGAGCGGCGCTGAGCTGCTGAACTTTGGAGCGCTCATTGCGTTCATGGGCGTGAATGCGGCGGCATTTATCCACTACAAATTTAGGTCGAGCGAGAAGGTGTTCTTGCCGGCTACGATGCCGGTGCTTGGGTTCGTGGTGAGCGCGTTTATCTGGGCGAATTTGAATCACAAGGCGCAGTTGCTGGGGGTTGCCTGGATTGTGGTTGGCCTGTTGCTTTACTGGCTGATGCGCGGGACGCGGGCGAGTTCCGGTGAACTGTTGAATCTGGATGACTCGCTGTGAAACTCCGATCGATTTGGACTGACATCACGCGAGGCAAGCGGTGGTAGCTCGCAGGACTAATTCGACGCATGTGACGCTGGCAGATGTGGCGCGGACGAGCGGCTTCTCGGCGTCAACAGTTTCTATTGTGTTGAATGAAGCTCCGCTTTCGCGCTATGTGGCTGCGGCTACGAAGGAATTGATCCGCAGGACGGCCGCGGAGCTTGGCTATCATCCGGATGCGATGGCGCGGTCGTTGAGCCGGAGGCGCAGCCAGACGATCGGCGTGCTGGTGTATGACATCTCCGATCCGTTTTGCATGGCCCTGCTGCGCGGCATTGAGCGGGCGCTTTACGAGACGCCGTTTCTGCCGATCATCATGGATGCGGACAATCGTCCGGACCAGTTTGAACGCTATCTGGACATGTTGATTGGGCGACGCGTGGAGGGCCTGGTGCTGGTGGCGAACTGGATCTTTGCGGAGATCGATCCGCTCTCGAAGATCGATAAGAACCATATACCGATCACGGTGGTTGGGGGCGATTTGACGGGGCGCGGGATTCAGTCGGTGGTGGTGGACAATGAGGCCGGTGGATATGCGGCGATTGAACATCTTTACCGGATGGGGCATAGGAAGATTGCGTTTGTGCGCGGTCCGGAGGAGTTGGTGGACAGTTCGCGGCGATGGGTAGGGATTGAGCGATTTGCGGCTGAGGTGAAGCTGCGCCTCGATCCGCGGCTGATTGTGCAGCTACCGGGATTGAAGGATGCTATCTCGAGTTTCGATGGCGGCATGAAGTTTACCGCGGAGTTAGTGGAGACTGGGCGCGAGTTTACGGCGCTGCTGGCTTCGGACGACTTGACGGCGCTGGGTGCGATTCGCGCGCTGGCGATGGCGGGACGGAGGGTGCCTGAGGATTGCTCGGTGATTGGGTTTGACGACATACCTCATGCGGCCTTGAATACGCCGGGATTGACGACGATACGGCAGCCGATGCTGGATATGGGGAGTCTGGCGGCGAAGCTCGTGCTGGATGCGATCGCCGGGCCCGCCGAATCCGAAGCGAAGCTGCTGCACTTGCTGGCGCCGGAGTTGCTGGTGCGGGATTCTACGCGGAAAAAGACTACCGGCTTGCGCAAGTGAGTTTTGCCGGTGACTTGTACTTCCCCGCCTACGCAGTGGATTATGGCTTACGTTCCGCAGAATGTTTGAAGAACTTGCTCATCGGGACGGGCGGGTGCGGCGTAATCCTCGAAGGCGGCACGGTCTTCCCATGGATGAGTGACGACTTCCAGAAGTTGCTCGAATGGCTGGAAATCCTGACTCTCGACGGCTGCTTCAATGGCTTGCTCTACGCGATGGTTGCGCGGGATATAGGCGGGGTTGACCTTGCGCATGGCGGCGGCTTGTTCATGAGCCGGAATGGATTCTTCCTTGAGACGCTTACGCCATTGTGCGGCCCAAACGTCATAGGACGCAGGGTTGGCGAAGAGTTCGCGCACGCCCGGATCTGCCTGCTGGTTGGCAGCGGCCAAGCAAAGGCGACGAAAGGTGAGGGTGAAGTCGGCGCGATTGGCGGCCATGCGATTCAACAGGTCCTGGGCCAGCGCGAGATCGCCGTTGCGTTCGGTGGCAAGGCCGAGCTTGCGGCGCAGTCCGGCGGCTTGCGCAGCCTCAAACTGCGGAGCGAATGCGCTGAGCGCCTCGTTGGCTGAGGCGAGCGCTGCTTCCTGGCTTCCCTGCTCGATTGCAAGGATGGGCAGCATGGCTTCGGCAAGACGAGTGAGGTTCCAAAGCGCGATGCGGGGCTGGTTGCCGTAGGCGTAGCGTCCCATTTGATCGATGGAACTGAAAACTTTGCCGGGGTCGTAATCCTCAAGGAAGGCGCATGGGCCGTAGTCTAGCGACTCGCCGGAGATGGAGGTGTTGTCGGTATTCATAACGCCGTGGACGAAGCCGAGAAGAAGCCATTGCGCTACCAGATTGGCATGGCGGGCGATCACTCCATCGAGCAGGCTGCGATATGGTTGCTTGCTGTGCGAAGCGTCCGGATAATGCCTCGCAATCGCGTAATCTGCCAGGATGCCTGTTGCTTCAATGTCGCCTTGCGCGGCGAAGTATTGGAAGGTGCCGACACGGAGATGGCTGGCCGCGATTCGGATGATGACTGCCCCTGGAAGGAATGTTTCGCGCATGACTCGCTCTCCGGTGGAGACGGCAGCCAGAGCGCGCGTGGTGGGCACTCTCAGGGCTGCCATGGCCTCGCTGACGATGTACTCGCGCAGGACGGGGCCGAGGGCGGCACGGCCGTCGCCACGACGGGAGAATGGGGTTGGGCCGGAGCCTTTGAGCTGCACATCGTAGCGTATGCCATTCCAACTTTTCAACTCGCCAAGCAGATTGGCGCGGCCGTCGCCGAGTTGAGGCACGAATTGGCCGAATTGATGGCCGGCGTAGGCGAGTGCGATCGGTTCAGAGCCCTCGGCGATACGATTGCCGGCGAGGATTTCGATGCCTTCAGGACTGGCCAACGCTTCCGGGTCCAGGCCCAGGCTCAGACATAAGGCCGCATTGATCTTGATCAGGCGCGGAGAGGCCACTGGCGTGGGCCCTACGCGGGCGAAGAAGCGCTCGGGTAGCCGCGCATAGGTATTTTCAAAGCCGAGATGAATGCCAGGGCGATTCGGATCCGGCATTGAGGTGAGCGCGTTGGCGTTGGAATTTGGAGGAGTCATGATGGCTTCGAATTGGGCTAGCTGCACTTGTTCCGCACAGGGCGTCTTCTCTATGGTACAGGTGCCGCAACCTTCATGGATTCTTAAGGGTCGGCTACTATAGTCAATGCAATGCGTTATCCATGGGGTACACAGATTTCTGCGCTTCTGCTGGGCGTATTCATGCCCATGGGAAGAACTCAAAGCCCGCCTTCGGCGGGCAATCTCCCTATGACTCTCGACGATGCCATCCGTCTGGCGGAAGCTAACGAACCCACGTTTGCGGCGGCGCTTGCGGAGAACCGTGCGGTGGCGCTGGAACGCAAGGACGCCAAGGCGGGGCTTTTGCCGTCGGTCGACTTCCACAATCAGTACTTGTTTACGGAATCCAACCACACCAAGTCGGCCACATCTCAAGGTAGTCCCGCCCAGTCGCTTCCTGTGTTTATCGCTAACAATGCGGTGCATGAGTATACGAGTCAAGGTACGGTGAACGAGACGATTGGCTGGGCCGGAGTTGCAACGGTGAAGTTGGCCGACGCAAACGCTGCGCGAGCTGAGGCTGAGTTGGAAATTGCGCGGCGCGGGCTGATGGCGACGGTGGTGGAGCTCTATTACAGCGTACGGAGCGGAGCGGAGAAGCTGGCTGTCTCTGTGCGCGCGCTGGATGAGGCTAATCGCTTTCTCGATATTACGGAAAAGCGGGAGCGCGCAGGAGAAGCTGCCCATGCGGACGTTCTCAAGGCGCGGCTGGGACAACAACAGAGGCAGCGGGAAATCTCAGACGCGGGCCTTGCAAATCAGAAGGCAGCTCTCGAATTGGGCGTGCTTCTGTTTCCCGACCCCGGCACCAAGTACACAGTTGCAGAGGAAACGGCGCCTCCTGCGCTTCCCGACCTGGCCGATGTGGAAGCGGCTGCACGCACGAACAATCCTGAGCTTCGCAGCGCGTTGGCAACGGTGCAGGCGGGTCAGGCTGAAACCCAGAAGGCATGGGCGGGTTTGACTCCGGACCTGGCGCTCAACTACTCCTACGGCATTGATGCTCCGCAGTTCGCGAGCCATGGTCCCGATGGCGTTTTGAATCGCGGCTATTCGGCCAGTGCTACGTTTGATATTCCAGTGTGGGATTGGCTCACTTCCGAGCGCAAGGTGAAGGAAGCGCATATTCGCGCGGAAGCGAGCAGGGTCGCGCTCACGGCTGTGCAGAGGCGCTTGCTTGCGAATCTGACCGAGTTTTACAACGAAGCCGAAGTCGCCCAGAAGCAGCTTGCATCGCTTGATGCAAGCGTGACGGATGCGCGCGAGTCTTTACGGCTAACCAGTCTGCGTTACACCAATGGAGAGAGCACCGTGCTTGAGGTGGTCGATGCGCAAAATACGCTGGTGATGGCTGAAAACGCGCAGGCGGATGGAATGGTCAGGTATCATGTGGCACTGGCTCAGCTTGGAACACTTACAGGAAGGCTCTAATCGAATGATCTGTCGCACCCATTCCGCGCGAGTCCTATCGGTGTGCGCGCTGCTGCTTGCCGGTCTGGCTGCCGGCGGATGCAAGAAGACTGCGCAGGAACAGCCTGAAGCTACGGTGTCGGTACAGGCAGGGCATCCGGAGGTCGGGCCAATCTCTGAAGAGATTACAGCCGATGCAGTGCTGGCCCCGTTGGCGCAGGCGGCAATTGCGCCGCGGATAGGCGCGCCGATCGCTTCGGAGCTGGTGCAACGTGGAGCGATTGTACACAAAGGGCAATTGCTTGTGACGCTCGAAGACCGCGACCTGCGCGGCATGGCGCTTGACAGCAAAGGGAACCTGACTCAGGCGCAGGCCGCGTTCAACGCCGCAACGCTGGCGACGATTCCCGAAGATTTGCAGAAGGCAGAGCTCGACGTGGCCCAGGCAAAGGCCAATCTTGACGTTGCCGTTCATACGGTCGAAGAACGCAAGCGGTTGCTGGATCAAGGCGCAATTTCGAGGCGCGAAGTCGATACTGCAAGCGCTGTTGCGGTGCAGGCACAGGCGGCTTACGACACTGCGGTGAAGCATCTGGCCAATGAGCAAAAGACTGTCGAGCAGGCCAACAAGGATGCCGCACAGGGGCAGCTTGCCTCGGCTCAGGGCAAGCTGGAAAACGCAGAAGCACAGGTAAACTACGCCAGCCTGAGGAGCCCGATCGACGGGGTGGTAACGGACAGGCCGTTCTTTCCGGGTGAGATAGCTACTGCCGGAACGCCAGTGATCACTGTGATGGATACAAGCTCGTTGCTGGCCAAGGTGCATATCTCGCAAGCTGCTGCACAGAAGCTCAAGTTGGGCGGCAACGCGGAACTTGAGATTCCAGGCGTGGAAGGCCCGCAGGCTGCGACTATCTCGCTGATCAGTCCCGCGCTCGATCCGGGTTCTACGACCATCGAGATATGGATGAAGCTAGCGAATCCCGGCGGGCGGTATAAGGTCGGCACGCCGGTCCATGCCGTTATTCATGGAACAACGATCGATAAGGCGCTCCAACTGCCTGTGGGCGCGATTCAACCATCCGACGATGGCTCGACCAATGTGCTGGTGATTGGCGGCGACGGCGCTGCCCACAAACACGCGGTAAAGATTGGACTGCGCACTGCGGAGAAGGTTCAGATACTAAGCGGACTCACAGCCGCGGATACGGTGATCACGGATGGCGGCTACGGTCTGGATGAAGGGACCAAGGTCAAGGTAGCCGGCAAGGATGATGCGGGTGGGGGCAAAGACTGATGGCCTCCGAATCTACTGCGGCGCATCACGCCGAGTTGGAAGGCGACTTCTGGCTTCAACGCTGGTTGCGAACCATTTTGTTTGCGGCTTTGGTCCTCACCGCCGCAGGTGTGTTTGCTTTTTTTCAAACGCCGATCGCAGTCTTTCCCGACACCAATTTTCCTCGTGTCGTGATCGGCGTGGACAACGGCGTAATGCCTGTAGAACAGATGCAGGTAACCATCACCAAACCGATTGAAGACGCGGTCAATTCCGTTCCGGGATTGCGCACGGTGCGTTCGAATACCAGCCGCGGATCGGCTGAGGTGAGCTTGTTCTTCGATTGGTCGGTGGATATGTTCCGCACTCTGGAACTGGTCAATTCCGCGATCGGAAGGGTGCAACAGGAGTTGCCTGCGACGGCGAGGATCACTACCAATCGGCTCACATTTGCGACCTTTCCGATTCTTGGCTACAGCCTTACGACGACCAACAAGTCCGTGTCGCAAAGCGATCTGTGGGAACTGGCCACTTATACGCTGAAACCTCCGCTCAATCGCGTGGATGGTGTAGCAACCGTCACTATCCAGGGAGGGCAGGCGCCGGAGTTCCACGTCGTTCCGAATTTGGCGCGGTTGCAGGCTTCCGGTGTAACGGTGCTGGACCTGGCCAACGCCATTGGCGCGGCCAACACGATCGATTCACCCGGACTCTATGCGCAGAATCATCAGCTTGTGCTGGCCCTGGTGGGATCGCAGGCGCACGATATCGAAAGCCTGCGCCAACTCACAGTGAAGACGACCGCCAACGGAGCGCCAATGCGGGTGGGCGATCTGGCCGATGTGGTGCGCGCGCCTGAGCCTATCTATACTTTTGTTTCGGCGAATGGCCGGCCCGCCGTACTGCTGAATGTTGCGCGCCAGCCTTCGAGCAATACGGTAGCAGTGGCAAATGAGGTCGCGAAGGAGGTTGCTCGACTGCGCACAAGTTTGCCCTCGGGAGTGGAACTCGAACCATATTACGACCAGTCTGAGATTGTGCGTGAGAGCATTGCCAGCGTGCGCGACGCGATACTGATCGGGCTGATTCTGGCTTGCGCGATTCTCTATCTCTTTCTGCGCGATTGGCGGTCCTCGCTCATCGCAGGCATGGTCATTCCGGTTACGGTTGCGGTGACTGTGCTCGCGCTTTGGGTGATGGGACAAAGCTTTAACCTGATGACGCTTGGCGGCCTTGCCGCTGCCATCGGGCTGGTGATCGACGACGCGATCGTGGTGGTAGAGAATATTGTGCTGCACCGCGATGCGGGCGTGGGGCGCATGCAGTCCGTGCGCAAGGCGCTTCGCGAAATCTCTCGTCCGCTGATCGGTTCCACCATCACGCCGGTGGTGGTCTTTGTTCCATTGATCGCAGTTACGGGCGTGACGGGAAGTTTCTTCCGTGCGCTGGCTATCACGATGGCCGTTTCGCTTTTGACATCGCTCGCATTGGCTGTGACCTGGACGCCTGGCCTTGCCATGGTGTTGCTGCGGCCTCGCGCTGACAGCAATGCATCTTCCGGTGAGGCAGGAAACCATCATAAACATGCGCAAGGGCGATTCCTGAGCCGACTGACCGGTTGGCAACAAGCTGCGCTGGCATGGTCGTTGCGCAGACCTCACTGGCTTGGCCTCTGCTGCGTTGCGCTGGCTGCAGCGAGCTACTTCGCATACAAGGGACTCGGTACGGACCTGCTGCCGGAGATGGATGAAGGAGGGTTCATTCTCGATTACGTGATGCCTGCGGGAAGCTCTCTGGAATCGACAGGCAAGGTGCTCGATCACGTCGAGAAGATATTGCGATCTACACCTGAGGTCGAGAGTACCAGCCGACGTACCGGCTTGCAGATGGGCTTTGCGGCAGTCACCGAGGCCAATACGGGCGACATTACGGTGAAACTCAAGCAGAAGCGAAGTCGCAACATCGATGATGTGATGGCAGAGGCGCGGCGCGAGATCAAGTCCACGGAACCGGAGCTTGATGTCGAGTTCACGCAGGTGTTGCAGGACAACATAGGCGACCTCTCCAACGCGCCAGAGCCGATCCAGATCAAGCTGTTTTCGCCCGATGCCGCCCTGTTATCGAATATCGCGCCGCGGGTCGCGACTGAGATCGCGAAGGTAGATGGAGTGGTGGATATCGAGAACGGAATCGACAACACGGTCAGCGGCCCTGCTACCAACTTTGAAGTGGACCCGCAACTCGCGACAAGGCTGGGGTTTACTACGCAGGAAGTAGCCGAAGATGCCACATCGATTCTCGATGGCGTTGAGGTTCCAAACCCTGTGATCAGCAACGGCCGGCCTTATGTGATTCGAGTGCGACTGGGAGAAGAAACGCGGCAATCTCTCGATGCGATCGAGAATACGATCTTCAACTCGACATCGGGTCATACGGCCTCGCTGAGCTCCATGACAACGATTACGCAACTTCCGCCCCAAAGCGAGATTCGCCGGGAGAATCTGCAGCGGCTGGTGGTGGTGACGGCGCGGCTGGAGGGAACGGACCTGGGAACAGCGGTGCATCTGGTGCAAGAGCGCGTGCGGCAGATGCACCTGCCTCCCAGCGTTCGCGTGCAATATGGAGGGACGTACCAGGAACAGCGGCAATCCTTCGGAGAACTGGCTCGTGTCTTGTCGATGGCGCTGGTGCTGGTCTTTGGTGTATTGCTTACCGAGTTCCGCAATTTCGCTGCACCGATTGCCATTCTTTCTTCTTCAGTGCTTTCCATTGCAGGGGTGGTGGGCGCGCTGCTCATTACCGGTACGACGTTCAATGTGTCGAGCTTCATGGGGCTGATCATGGTGATTGGAATCGTGGCCAAGAACGGCATCCTGTTGCTGGATGCGGATGAGCGCTATCGCGCGGAGGGTGCCGATGCTCGCACGGCAATGCTCCATGCCGCGCAGCGCCGCCTTCGCCCCATTTTGATGACGGCGCTTGCCGCCGCGACCGGTATGCTGCCTTTAGCATTGGCGCTGGGTGCAGGATCGCAGATGTTGCAGCCGTTGGCTATTGCCGTTATCGGGGGACTGCTGATCTCCATGCCGCTGAGCTTGATTGTGACTCCGGCCGTCTACTTTCTGCTGACACGCAAGGGTTCACATGCTTTGGAGGCTTAGGGAAGCTCTGAACAAGTCGCCAGCATTCCCCCAGCGGCTAAAGCCGCGTTCATTTGTTTGGCTTTACGGCGTGGCTGAAGCCACGCCCTTTCAAAACATCGACTTAATCGGAGGTTCCTTAGCTCAGGTTGATTGATAGTAAGCGTGTGGTGTTCCCATGTTGACGAAGGAGAAGGTGTTGCGAGTGGAATTTGTACTGTGACATGAAGTGTCCACTTATTTTTAAGTGGACACTTGAGAGAAGTACCGGT
>Ga0302325_10011987_pt1 | contig 18644 bp, 16 predicted proteins | sample Palsa_T0_2_FD_201948 | JGI IMG/M metagenome (GOLD analysis project Ga0302325, IMG submission 201948) | Peat permafrost microbial communities from Stordalen Mire near Abisko, Sweden - Palsa_T0_2 | ecosystem: Environmental > Terrestrial > Soil > Palsa > Peat permafrost | place: Sweden: Abisko...
TCACGCTTATGGAGGCAGGCGCACGACACATGCTGCGGTTCGACGAGCGGCATGCACTGCGCACGGACAACAGCGTCGCGGACAATGTTGGCTGGCTGGACTTCACCCACGCCCTCACTTTCGGTCATGCGCTACGCGAGCAGTGCGCTCGCCAACCACACTTGTGGCCGCAGGGGCTGCTGCAGCTGGCGATGTTTGTCGGGCGCAACAGTGGATACCTCGACCCGAATATGAGCGCGAAGAAGGCGCTTCGAAAATGGACGGTCAGCGACGAAGCTGGTTTCCATGAAAACGCCATCGCGGCCATCGTCGATCATGGCATCGGACTGCCGATTTTTCCGGCACACCTGCTCAAGACCTGGAGCGCGGTGCGCGACGAAGTGGCAGCCGGCTTGCCGCCGACTGTGGCCACGGCCATGCTGGCTGCCGTGCACCGACTACTTGCGGTGCGTTTCAAACAACGACACGGATTGCGCACCGCGCATCAGGCGCTCGCGTTTGTGAGGAGGGAGGGCTAGGTGCCGCGCGATGGCCGACAGTCGGTGGTCGTGCCGTCGCAAATACCGCGCGCGAAGCGCGGCAAGCGTCGCTACCCGGGATTTCTGACGCCGCTCGATTCCGGTCGCGAGCGCTTCGGCCCGGGCATCAGGTCGCCCTCAGCGCCGGGGCGCGCGGGCGCGGCCATTCCTGCACCGAGGTCGTATTCGCGTCCGCCCCACTGCGTGGGTACGCGGGCGCGCAGGTCATCCGCGGCCTCGTACAGAAGTTTGCCGGTGAGCCATGCGCCGATGACGTGCAGGGGTGCGGTCCAGGCCGGTGCGCGTGCTACGGCGGCGATCCGCAGCAGCGCGCCTAGCCACACCAGCGTGGCCACGAGCCAGAGACCAAGCAGCGGTAACCCTTCCCGGAAACCACGTTCGGCCAGCAGTCCGCCGTAGAGTCCGCAGCCAAGCGTCCATAGCGGCAGAACGACCCCAAGAAAGTGCACCCGCATCGCTGAAATCGACATCCTTGACACCCGGCGATTCGCAGCCTCGGTGTAAATCCGCTTCCAGCCACGTCGAAACTGCGCCCAACTCGCGTACATCCTGCAGCGCAGCAGCCCTGCCGCGAAAAAGACGCCGGCATTGCGTCGGCGGTCGTCGACGATGAGCCGTGCCAGCGCCAAGTCTTCGAGCAGGGCCCCCTTGACCGCAGCGTGCCCACCGATCGCATCGTATGCGCCACGCGTGAAGAGCATGAACTGGCCGTTGGCGAACGCGCGCCGATCCTTAAGACCGTTAGCGCGCATGAGCGGATATTGGCGCATCAGTTCCAGGGCACACGCCGTCTGTACGACACGCTCGAACCAGGTGTCGTGCGTCAGCGTGCTGATGAGGCTCAGTAGATCGAGCTTACGCCGCCGCATAAGCGCGAGGGACGCCGCGATGCAGCCCGGCTCGAAGACCGTGTCGGCGTCGGCGAAGAGCAGGAATTCGGCGTCTTGTGCGCCGCGCGACCGTGTCACACCCGCGTGAACGGCATGCGTCTTGCCTGCCCAGCCATCCGGGCACGCATCGATTTCGACGACCTCGAAGCGCGGGTCGCCTGCGATCCCCGCCTGGACGAGCCGCGCCGTATCGTCGGTACAGCGATCGAGTGCTAGCACGACCCGCAACTGCGGGTAGGTCTCCGCCCGCAAGGACCGGACGAACCCCTCGATTACCCGCGCCTCATTGTGAGCCGGCACCACCGCGCACACCCGGCCCGTCGGCGGGTCCGCGGCGGCAAGACTCTCGCCAAGGCGCAGCGTCGGGACGACGCGCATCGAACGTGCGACGTCAGCCCATACCACTGCCCACACAACGGTGGTGAAAACGGCACCCGCGCCGAATACCCAGGCGATTGTTTCCAGGATCCAGTGAGGATTCGTCAAGGCGTCTGCGGCGATCTGCGGCTTGTGCGCAGGGTAGTCCGAAGTCTACACGATGCAATCCACCGGCGAAGTGGTGCGATGCCAAGCTGCTCAGCCTGGCACCGCGCTAAAAACGCATCACTGATCCTTGGATTTTTGCCAGGTTGTATCAGGATTGAACAGCGTCATCTTTGACGCGATGGTCTGTGTCTCGTGACCAAGATTCTTTTCGTAGACCACGCCATCGTGATTGCAAGTGAACGTCATTACGCCGGAATTTCCCCAACGCGCCGGATAGGCGACGAGTCCAAAGCCGCCGATCATCTTGCCCTTGACGACGTAGTCGTAGGCGCCGCCCGGTGCATCCTTGCCCTGCCCGGTGAGGATTTTGTAGAGATACCCGTGGTAGGGCTCTCCGGGCCCTGTCTTGCCGTAACCCTGGCTGCGCGCGCTCGCCGCCAGCGGCCCAAGCGGGCTGGGCGGTTCGCCCTCCGTCGTCTTCCAGTAGAGACCGTCATGCGTGCCGGGCGTGCTCGACAGCTTTTGCGCGTATATAAGCAATCCGTCACCATTGTGGTCTAAAGCGGCGTATTCGCGCTGCGCGTCGACATAGGCAAGGCACACGCTGATCGCCGACAACTCGTTGCGGCCAATGCGACGATCGAGCACCTGCTCATCGCCCTCTTTGGCATCGAATTGCCAGCGATTATTCTTCATCACCAGCGGATACGGGAACGGAAAGTCATCTGAACCGACCAGCAGCGTCGCCATGGAATCGCCGGATCGCTCGAACTTCACCGATTTGTCGTAGGCAGTCACAAAGGCCTCGCGTGCATCGTTGTCCTGCACGGGGTCGCCCGACCGGATGAGCTTGCTCGCGCCCGGCCCGAGCACGCGCCAGATTTGCTTTAGCTCATTGGCGCGCATCGCCTCGGCAAGCGCAGCCGCGGCCTCTTCCGGCGATGCAAACGTGCTTTGGACATAACCGGGATGAGGCGACGTGCCTGCCGGCGCCGGTTCGGCGGCGCGCGCGAGGGGTGCGGCCCAGGCGAGCGCTAGCAGGCACATTATTGCCGTCCGCGGGATAGTGCCCATGTGGGCGATTTTCATGCCGTTCAGTTGGGATTCCATTAGCGACCTCGCCCCTGTCCACCGCCACCGCCACCGCCACCGCCTCCGCCTCCACCTCCGCCTCCACCTCCGCTGCGATTCCCGCTGGGGGCAGCACGTTGCTGCTGCTGCGGTGCCGCGCGTTGTGGCGATTGCATCGTAGCGCGGCTTTGCGCCCCGCGGTTCGCTTCCTTTTGCACCTGTGGGCGCGTTTCAGGCTGATACGTTGGCGCGGGCCGGGATGGCGCCGGTGAAGAAGGACGCGTGGCAGGCACCTGCGGCGCCGGCCGCGACGGGTTGCTCCCGGCTCCCGGCGACGGCCTCGAAGGGCTTCCGGTCCCCGGCGAGGGCCGCGTCAAGTTATTATTCCCGCCCGTCGAGGGGCGCGTCAGGTTGTTGTTCCCGCCCGGCGCGGGCCGGGAAGCGTTATTGCCCTCCCCCGGCGCCGGACGCGTCAGATTGTTGTTCCCACCCGGCGAAGGGCGCGTCACATTGCCCCCAGAGCCAGGCGTTGTTCCCGGGGAGGGTCTGGATACATTGTCGCGACCGCGATAATTTTCCCGCGTCTGCACCCCCGCGTTGTTGGTCGGACGGTATTTGTTGCCGGTCGCCGTGTCGCGATACGCCACACCGCGGCGGTGCTCGACATTGTGATTCCAGTTGCCGTTTTGCGCGTAACGATCCCGGTACTGCGGTCTATTCACCCAAATATTATTGTTGTTGATGTTGATATTGACGGTGTTGCCGCCCCAGTTGGGGCGACACCAGCCCCAATTGTTGGCAGTGATTGCCCATGCCGTCCCCCAGAAGACGCCCGCCGCGAAGGCGCTCGAGTACGGCGGGTAGCCCCATATGGGCGGCGGATACCAGAACCAGGGACGATAGGCGGGCGCCCACCATGCGCCGTAGATAACGGTCGGGTTGTACACCGGGACGTAGACATATTGCGTCTGCGCCGGCTCGATGATGATCGTCTTCTCTTGCACCACGACCTTCTGTTCTTGGTTACTCTGCAGGTTACCGGCCTGCTGCGCCTTCAGGCGCAGCGACTGTACCGTGCGCATCACACCGGCCTCGTCGTCAAGAAACGCATCGCCGAGCCGCTGTGTCCAGTCGAGGTGCTCATTCATCATGTCGAGGACCTGCGGAAATGCCGCCAGTGAGAGGACACTCGGATCCCACGTCTTGTCCTTCAACGCGTCGTCGAGCGCAGTGCCCTTTAGCTTGGGATTAGCCTTGACGAAGCGCGCCGCCTCGACAACTTCGAGCGGGTACGTCGATGCCATCAGCACCTGGGTGAGCAACTGGTCCGGATAAAGCGCGATCGGTGCCAGCAGCGAATCGAGCAGGTCTTGGGATATCGGCGTCGCGGCGGCCGGCGCCGCACTCGGCTGCGCCGATTGCGTATCCTGCGCCCAAACGGGGATCGCCACTGTCAGCATCGCAGCCGAAGCGACGAGCGCCACATAACGGAAACAATTCATGAGTACTCCATTGGGGAACCACCGGGGCGGCTGGCCTACCGTCCTCAAGACCTGCATTATGCCAATAATCGCCTCCGGGCGCCCTTCTACCGATTCTTATCTTGAATTCACATATCGGCCGAAGCCGCGAGATCGAATTCGCGACGCGCGCTATCGCATGTCCAATCCTCGGGAGCGAGTCACATGACCGATCAACCAAAGCACCCCGTCCAATCGATTGCCGATCGTTGGGCGAGGCTTCCGCTGCCTAAGCGGGCGGCGCTGTTTCGTCAACTGCCGAGGGGGCAGCAGGACGACTTCTTTCTTGCGCTCAACGTTCACGACCAAGCCGCGCTCCTTGGCGCCCTGCCCGAAGACGAGCGACGGCTGTGGATGCGGTTACTCGCCCCGGACGACGCGGCCGATGTGGTGCAACACGTCGACGACGTTGAGCGAGCCGGCTTGCTGAATCTCCTGGATGACTCAACGCGCAAGGAAGTCAATGCCCTGCTGGCGTTCAAGGAGGATGAGGCAGGCGGGCGGATGGATCCCCGCTTTGCGCGCGTGCGCGCCGATCTTCCCAGTGACGAGGCCATTTCCTACGTGAGAAGGCAGGCGGGTCATTTCCGGTCCATCGATTACGTCTACGTTCTCGATCCGGACCAGCGCTTAATCGGAGTCGTGTCCCTTCGGGAGCTATTCCTTGCCGATACGCATAGATTAGTCCGGGAAATCATGCACACCGACCTGATCGCGGTCGACGAACACATGGACCAGGAACAAGTTGCGCGCGTGCTGCGCAAGAGTCACCTGCTTGCGATTCCGGTGCTCGATGAGAACCAGCGCATGGCAGGGTTCGTAACGCTGGATGACATTGTCGACGTCATCGACGAGGAAGCCAGCGAAGACATGCAGAAGGTTGGCGGCATGGAAGCCCTGGACGAGCCCTACCTTAGCACTGGCTTTTACCAGCTGGTGAAGAAGCGCGCAGGTTGGCTGGCAGTATTGTTTCTTGGAGAAATGCTTACAGCCACCGCTCTGGGCCACTTTGAAAGCGAACTCGATAAGGCCGTTGTGCTGGCGCTGTTCCTGCCCTTGATCATCAGCAGCGGTGGAAACTCCGGCTCGCAGGCGACCACGCTCGTCATTCGTGCCATGGCGCTCGGCGAAGTCGTGATGCGAGACTGGCTTCGCGTCGTCAGACGCGAAGTGTTTGCAGGTATTGTTCTAGGAAGCATTCTCGGCGCGATCGGCTTGGCGCGCATATTCGCCTGGCAAGCAATGTTTGGATCGTACGGCGAGCATTACTTTGTCCTTGCGCTCACGATCGCATACAGCCTGGTCGGCGTCGTCTTGTTTGGCACGATGGCTGGTTCGACGTTGCCTTTCATACTTCGTCGCTTCGGCCTCGATCCTGCCAGCGCATCGGCGCCGTTTGTTGCGACACTTGTCGACGTGACCGGCCTGATCATCTACTTCACGGTGGCAAAGCTGGTCTTGACCGGTACGCTGCTTTGAGATCGCTACAACGTGCGCGCCCGTGGCTGAACACGGAAATCCCTCCGCCACGGTTTTCGTAATTTGCTTGCGTTCGTCCCGTGCTGCGGCGCCGCCGCAATCTAACGTTGAAGTTCCTTGCGGATTGCCACCAATTCACGTCTGCGCGCCGCGTCCGGCTTCGGATATGTCATTTTAAGTCCTTCAAGCGTATCAAGGATGATTCGGGAAACGATCAGCTGCGCACTGCCCTTGTCATCGGCGGGCACGACGTACCAGGGCGCCATGCTTGTACTGGTTGCGCTCAGGCATTCCTCATAGGCCTTCATGTACTGCTTCCAATATTGCCGCTCCTGTATGTCCGCCATGCTGAATTTCCAGTTCTTCCCGGGCTCGTCGATGCGCGCCAGAAAGCGCTTTCGCTGCTCCTCCTTGGAGAGGTGGAGGTAGAACTTGATGATGCAGGTTCCATTGCGGGAGAGATGCTTCTCCAGACCCACGATGGACCGATACCGATCGCGCCAAACTGTCTCGCCATGATGCGACGCGTCCGGGAGGCCTTCACTGCGAAGAATTTCCGGGTGGACGCGGACGATGAGCACCTCCTCGTACTGCGATCGGTTGAAAATTCCGATCCGGCCGCGCTCGGGCAGATTGCGGGTGGCGCGCCAGAGGAAATCGTGTTGCAACTCTTCAGCGCTAGGATGTTTGAAACTGAATACCTGGCAGCCTTGGGGGTTGACCCCGGACATCACATGCTTGATGGCGCTGTCTTTTCCGGCCGCATCCATCGCCTGAAAAATCAGCAGAACCGCATAGTGGTTGGACGCGTAGAGAAGCTGCTGCAGCGCGCTCAGTTGCGCCACGTGCTCATCCAAAAGTTCCTTGTGGTGCTCCTTGGACGTATACGCGGGCTCCACGTAGGTGGGCCGCTGCTTGAGATTGACCTTTTTCCCAGGTTGGACGCGGAAATCAGCGGTCTTGACCTTCATGTTGATCCTTTCGATCGTGCGCGATGCGTGGCGCTTGCTCTGGCGGCCTAGGGCGCGCATTGTAAGAGCGACCTGGCATCGTCCTGGCACCTCATTATGGACGCTGCCGCAGGCGGCCGGAGGCTACTTGGCTTCGGCCGGTTGCGCCGCGATTTCACGAAACCACTCTAACGCGGTACCAAGTAACTGCGCGTCGACAACGTGTCCGCCGCGAAAGTACTCGATGCGGATGTTTCTGAAACCTGCGCGCCTCAGCTCGTCGCGAACACCGCGATGATCGGACGGTGTGGACACTTCGTCCTTCTCTCCAGATTGCAGGAAAACAGGAATGCCTCGAAAGGCCTCGGAAAGAACCTTGAATTGGTGCGCTCCAGATACAAGCGTGTTCTGGTTGATGCCGGCGAGGTAGACCCCCATGATTGCGCGGTTCTGGCTCGCGAATGCTGCCGCAAGCCAGCCGGAATATTTCGAGCCGCCGCTGAATCCACCGAATGCCAGAGGCGCCTTGCCCGCCCCGGGCCATTGCAATTCCAGCACTGCAAGCGCCGCCGTATTGAGCACATAGCGCAAGGTTACATCATCCTGCTCCACGGAGATGTCCTCTTCTGGATCCGCAGCCACCAATATCCACCCGTCCGCAAGCGCGGTGTCAGCATAGACACCCAGGAGCTGGCGGCTCGAATTGTATTTTGGATCGGAGGTTGCGCTGATAACCATCACTGGCCAGCTCCCTGCCATGTCGAAATTCGCGGGCACTGCGATCGTGACAAGCGCATGCGTGACCGGGGAGAGCGTGCCGCGTCCCGCGAGTTGCCGAAGCTCTGGAGTCAGTTCGACCTTGAACTCGCTCAAGCCGCCGGCAAGCAGGCGTTGTGCCATGAGTGCGGTTGAAAGGAGATAGAGCGCAAGCAGCGCGAGCGGCCGCATCATGCCGTGCTCGACACGGTGCAGCCTTGACTTGTTCGCGCTCCGTTGCATGAGCAATGAGGGAACTCTACGCAGGTCAGCCGGAGGTATCGGCCTTGGCACGCTCACGGCTGGTAATGCGGCCGATGCCGTGCGTGGTTCCCGTGATCACAACCATAGATTTCAGGCGCGCGCACCGACGGTTTTTTCCATCCATGTTCACCAAGTTCTCGTCGCGGCGAGAATGGCGACCTCAACGCGAGCGGTGATCGGCTGCGTCAGTTCGACGGCCAGTCCGCGCCCAAGCCGATCGGCTCCGCATGCGGCGGCAATGTATCATAGCCGATGTGCACCGCGTACTGCAGTCACGCTGACCTCGCGCAGGCCAGCCCGAGTGAATAGTGGAATCGAGCGACAGGATCGTGATGGCCGCAGCAATGCGAACACCTTGGTGGGCCTGGGCTGGACCTGTTCTGGGAATGGCCATCCTTATCGTGACGATCATCATCGACACCCGTGGAGTCGTTGCTGCGGCTGCGGCAGCGGCCCTGATCGCCGCGGTATTCGCGGCCGTATACCACGCCGAAGTGATAGCACACCGGGTTGGCGAGCCGTTCGGGACGCTTGTCTTGGCGGTCGCAGTGACCATCATCGAGGTGACGCTGATTGTGACTCTCATGGTTGGGCCGACCGCAGACAAGGCGTCGCTGGCCCGTGATACGGTGTTCGCCGCGATCATGATCGCGTGCAATGGCATTGTCGGCCTGTGCCTCCTCCTGGGCGGTGCGCGCCACCATGAGCAGGGCTTCCAGGTCCAGGGAGCGAGCGCCGCGCTGGCGGTGCTCGCGGCCCTCACGACGCTCTCACTGATACTGCCCAACGTCACGACGAGCGTGGCCGGTCCGCTGTTCAGTACGTCACAACTTGTCTTCGCCGGAACGGCCTCGCTCGTGCTCTACGGTTCGTTCGTATTCGTGCAAACCGTGCGCCACCGCGACTACTTCCTGCCAGTCGTAGGCGGCGGTGTGGCGACGGCCTTGCCGCCTTCCAACAAGAACACGCTGATCAGCACCGCCTTGCTTCTAGCCTCGCTGGTTGCGGTCGTCGGCCTTGCCAAGGCGCTTACACCGACGCTGGAGATCGGCGTCGCATGGCTTGGCGCACCCAAGGCCGCAATAGGTATTGTCATCGCAACATTGGTATTGCTGCCCGAGGGGCTGGCCGCGCTGAACGCAGCACGGGCTAACCTGCTGCAGACGAGCTTGAATCTGGCGTTGGGATCGGCGCTGGCGACCATTGGCCTGACGATACCGGTGGTTGCAGCAGCGTCGATCGCGCTCGGCCAGCCGCTCGAGCTTGGGTTGCGGCCGAAGGAGGAGGTCCTGCTTGCGCTCACGCTCTTTGTCGGCGTGGTCACCTTAGGCACCGGCCGCACCACGGTACTTCAGGGCGTCGTGCACCTGGTCATTTTCGCGGCTTTCCTGTTCCTCGCCGTGGCGCCGTAGGACGATTGCCTTTTGGGATGCTTTAGCGATGCTCGGGATGTGTCTCGAGCCAGGCTGCTCCCTCGGGTGTCACCTCCAGGCTCCCGTCGATGCCAAATTTTGCATAGCCTAGATCCAACGCACGTTTCGACAGATCCGCGCCGCCCGCCCCTCTTTGGCCGAGCTCCGTAAAGACCTGCAGCCCACGGAGGGCGATCTCCTGCTCTCGATCAAGACCGCATTCGCGCTCCTGGTCTTCAGAGGTAATCAACGCAGCGAATTCCCGTCCGATGCGATCCCTGTCGCCGGGGGCCGCCGCGCCGACGATGAAGACACTGTATGAGCCTGGGTCTTCTCGCGGTTGGCGAAGCAAGGTGTCCGCGACCACTGCCGCGTTTTCGGCGGGGAGAACGCCAACGAGCCTGAACTCGTTCTTGCGCACATCCCGAGAAAGCAGAACAACGCCCGGGCCGCTAAAGCGAATGACATCCTCGTCACGCCATAGGCGAAACCGGATTGGATTGTAATGGTGCAACAGTGAAGCCTGAGAAGTCGCCATAAGTTCCTCTTGAAAAACTGTTTGCGTGAATTATACTTCAATCGTGGCGGGCAGGACAATTACGACGGCTGTTGCGGCGCATCGACTCGGGGTGACGCGGCAGCGCGTACAGACGCTCTGCCGTCAGCGACGCATCCCTGGCGCACGACTGATCGCCAATCGCACCTGGCTGTTGCCGTCGAATTTCGAGGTGAAGCCGGGTTCTCGTGGGCCCGCATTGGGCCTGTACCCGCCGGGGCCAAAAGGCCAGCGATGAGGGCAGCCGAATGCGTTTGACTCGCCGACATTTTGTCAACCTATCCATTCTTGCCGCCTCAAGCATGACGATACGAGGCCAGTCTGCACTTGGGGCTGATGTTGCGAAACGCCCTGCGAAGCAATTGCGCATTCTGATTCTGGGCGGCACCGGCTTTACGGGGCCGCATCAGATAAGGTACGCGCTGGCACGTGGCCACAAGGTGACTCTGTTTAATCGCGGCAGAGAAACCAGCGCATGGTCCGGTCAGGTTGAAGAACTGATTGGCGACCGAAACACCGGGGATCTGAAGGCGTTGGAAGGCCGCGAGTGGGATGTGTGTATCGACAATCCCACGACACTCCCGTTCTGGGTGCGGGACGCCGGCCGCGTACTGCATGGCAAGATCGAGCAGTATGTTTTCATCTCGACGGTCTCGGTATATGCCGAGGCCTACAAGCCGGCCGATGAGTCTGCCGCTCTCGTGACCTATGACGGTGCCGATGCGATGGCGGAGACGTCGGACTCGTTTCGCGCCAACGTCGGCGCACTTTACGGACCTCTCAAAGCGGTAAGCGAGCAGGAGGCAAAAAAACAGTTCCCGGGAATGACCACCGTCATCCGACCGGGACTTATCGTGGGACCGGGCGACGAGAGTGACCGTTTCACCTACTGGCCTGTCCGCCTCTCGCGCGGCGGTGAAGTCCTGGCGCCTGGCAACGGCTCCGATCCGGTGCAATTCATCGATGCGCGCGACCTTGCCGAGTGGACGATCCGAATGGCTGAATCGCGTACCTTTGGTACATTTAACGCAACGGGCCCGGCACTCCCCCTGCAGATGCACGATATGCTGACCGCGATCGCAACATCGATACACGCGGATGCGCGACTGACATGGGTGCCGGTTGAGTTTCTGGATGCGCAGAACGTCGCGCCATGGCGTGATATGCCGGTATGGGTTCCGGGCCAAGGCGACAGTGCAGGGTTCGCAAGACGCAGCATCCGCAATGCACTCGCCGCGGGCCTCACGTTCCGCCCGCTCACGGTCACGGCTCCGGATACGCTCGCCTGGTTCAAGCAGCAGCCCGCCGAGAGACAGGCAAAGTTGAAAGCTGGCTTAGCTCCCGCCCGAGAAGAGGAGTTATTGTCGCAATGGAAATCCACATCGCGCGTCGGCTAAGCGAGTGCCAGAGCCAGCGGGTGAACCTGTCTTATGAGTCGATAGGTTTCAGTTTGGGCACCCCGACAGCGGCCGCGCTCCCCCACACCGGCCCCGATTCCTTGACCCGTCCGTGCTGGAGCAACCGACCTTTCGAGCCACCACAAATAACGTCCCTCTTAGGACGCGGTCGCGGGCTGCACGTTCTGCGGAAACAGATAGCGCCGCGCGTCATCGTCCATTTCCGATTTGAACGCGTGCCTGTCCTTTAGCGCCAACGCCCGTGCCGCCGCCGGCCGGGCATTGATTTCGTCGACCAACCGCTTGACGTTAGGCCAATTCAGCAACGCATCGTCGCCCAGCACAAACGGCACGTTGCGTGCCCAGCCCCACACGTCCATATCGGCGATCGTGTAGGCGTCGCCCAGCATGTAGCGGTGCTTGGCAAGTTGTGCGTCCAGAATGTCGTAGTGCCGCTTGGCCTCGAACAGGTAACGATTGATGGCATACGGCAACTTCTCGGGGGCGTGGTGCTTGAAGTGCACGGCCTGCCCGGAATAGGGTCCTATGCCGGAGGCCACGAACATCAGCCAGGAGTAAAGGCGACCGCGGGCCGCCGGCGAGTTTTCAGGGAGAAACTTCCCCGTCTTGTCGGCTAGATAGAGCAGGATCGCGTTGCTATCGAACACGATCGCGTCGCCATCGATGATTGCCGGGACTTTGCCATTGGGATTGATCGCCCGGTAGGCAGGCGTGTGCTGTTCGCCCTTGCGCGTGTCGACCGGTATCGGCTCGTACGGCAGCCCCGACTCTTCGAGGAACAGCGCCACCTTGGTGGGGTTGGGGGCGAGATTGTAATAGAACTTGATCATAAAGTGCCTTTCGAGTTGTCGGCGGCGAGTAACGAACTCTTGCCGGTCCTGGTGTCAACGGATGAAACGTCTTCGCCGTCTCTAACGGTCGGATGACTGAATTAGGCGGGTGGAGAAGACGCCTTGACCGACCTCCGTCGCCTCCACCACTTGCCAATGAAATACACCGCAATTGCAGCAACAACTAAGACGATTGCACCTTTTCCGGATTTCTCGATAAAAACCAGGGCCCGGTCAATCTGCTCGCGGAACAAAAACCCAGCACCCAGATAGACGGTGGTCCATAACGCCGCGCCGATTGCGCTGTAGAGCAAGAACGGTGCTGGGGAGAGCTTCTCCGCGCCAGCAAGTGAGGGCGCGAGCGTTCGCACTCCAGGAATGAACTCGGCAAGAATCAAAAGCCCCGCGCCCCAGCGCTCGAAATGCCTGTCTGTCTTGCCAACGCTGGTGTTCGGCGTCACGGCCAGCCGGCACAACACCCCCATCGCCTGCCTGCCATAGCGTCCGCCCACAACGTACAAAACGACTTTGCCGAGCATTCCCGCAACCCACGCCACGCCGGCGATCGATAACGCGGCCAATACCCCTTCGCTGGTCAATGCACCGGCGACCATCAGGAGGGGGCCTGACGGAAGCGGCGGGCCTATCTGTTCCAGCAGTACCGCTCCAAACACAAGGAGCAACCCATACTGCTCGAATAGCGCGCCTAGCGTATCCACGGACGACCCAATTTTACGCGTCGGCCGCCGGTCGGGGATGCAGTCCGGCGAGTGGCGCGCGGCGAAGAAAGGCCGAGTCGCGACCGAGGATCAGACGCACCAGATCTTCAAGCACGGGCTCTTCGATCGCATTGCTGTGGAATTCAAGCGTGATGCGATCGAGCCGATCGACGTTGGCGAGTGCCGCTGTGACCAAGCCGGTTTGATAGTCGGCGTGAAACGAGACTACTGAACGTATCGAGGGCGGGACAGAAATCGAGCACTTGCGGACTATCCCAACTGAATCCTCCACCGTTCGGCTGGTGTACTGCAGCCCCGCATCGTCGAGCGCTTTCTCCGCAAGCGCCACGCCTCCAGGCGCCACTTCCAGGGCAAGCGCCTTCGCGGCCACAATTTCGTAATAGATGCTGATCTCGTCGATTACGGGGAAGCCGACGATGCGCTGCTCATGATATCCAACAGACCCGTGACCGAACCGCGGCGATTCGAACAAAAGGCCATGGCCGAGATCAAAACGGTGATCAATCGGAGGCTTCAACCCATCGAGGTAGGTAATGGCCTTTTCAAGCCAACGAAATGCCTTGCGCAGCCGCGCGTCGATTGCCTGGAAGGTCTCGACATCTCCGTGCTCTTGCGGCGATTCGCGCTTCGCCTCGTATTGCGTGCGTAGCTCGTCGAGCAGCGAAACGGGCTTACTCATCTACTGCCTCGTGCAACCCTGCCGCGACGCCCTGCCCCGCGCTGCCAACGCTGGGCCGCAGTGTTTGGCCCTTCAGATCTCTGCGGAAGGCTCTCAATCAGCCGCCCGGTGCTTCGCCGCGCCGGCTTGCTTCGAAAAGGTACCAAACGCGATGCTCGGCCTGGTCGATCCAGTTCTCCAGCAGGCTGGCGGTCGCGACGTCTCCGTGTTCGTCGCACAAGCTATGCGTTTCACGCATGCGTTCGGCCAGCTGTTTGTTGTCGTCACGCAATTCGGCCAGCATGTCGAGCGGCGTGACGTAATCAGCGTCGTTATCCAGCACGCGCTGCAGTCGGCCGATATGGCCAATCGAGCGCACAGTCGTCCCGCCGACTTTGCGTACCCGTTCGGCAACTGCGTCGGTTGCGCCAAAGAGCTGGTCGGCCTGCTCGTCCAAGAGGAGGTGATAGTCTCTGAAGTGCGGGCCGGACAGGTGCCAGTGGAAATTCTTGGTTTTCAGGTAAAGGGCAAACAGGTCCGCGAGCAACGCATTGAGCGCCCCGGATATGTCGCGTTTCGCTTCGCTCCCAAAGTTCGTCGGCGTGTCCAGCGGCGCCTTGCGTTGTTTGATTGCCGATTTGCTATCCATCGATCAGTCTCCTTCAGTTTGCCTGGGGTTCAAATCGCTAAAGCCTGCCCGTCGGGCGGCGGGCGGAATGATCTTATGGCGAAGACGCCAAGCACAATGAAGATCACCAACACGACCAGTTGCGCGACGATGAATGGCGGCTCCGATTGCGTGGGAGCCAGCGCGTTAAGGGTCGGCACCTTCTGGAATGCCTGTGCAACGGCCACGAATACATTCAAAAAGAGCGCCACTACCGCTCCCACCACATAGATCCAACGCCACGAACCCGCCAGATGGCGGAAGTAAAGGGCGTAGATCGTGATGCCCAGAACGATCAGCGATATGACGCCAACGATATGGGACGGCAGAATGTGATCGCGCGGAAACGGGAACCCCGTAGCACTCGTCAACACGGTCGCCGTGAGAAAAAGCGCTGTCCAGCCGTCGGCCCTCTTTGAGCCGAACATACCAATCAGGACGACAAGCCCTGCGAAGATTCCTACCAGGCTCAGGAGGACGTGAACCAGCGTAAACGTGGATGTCGACATCCCTAAAATCATGACGAACCTCCAATCGATGACCCTCGCGCTAGGCACGAGGCCATTGCGGAAAAAGCGCTACCCCTTGATGAACGCGAGCAGCTCTGCGTTAACCTGGTCCTTGAGCGTCGTGCACATCCCGTGCGGAGCACCCTTGTACACGACCAGCTTGGCGTTCTTTATGATCTTCGAGGAGAGCAGCGCCGAGGCTCCTATCGGCACGATCTGGTCATCGTCACCGTGCAGGACCAGGGTCGGTACGTCAAATTTCTTGAGATCCTCGGTGAGATCCGTTTCGGAAAACGCCTTGATGCAGAAATAACTTGCAGGGAAGCCCGCCATCATGCCCTGCAGCCAGAACGACTCGCGCACACCTTCCGAGATTTTCGCCCCTGCCCGATTGTAACCGTAGAACGGCAGGCTGAGATCAATCCAGAACTTTGAGCGGTCGGCTTGCACGCCGGCGCGCAGTTGGTCGAACACTTCGATTGGCAAGCCGCCAGGATTTGCCGGTGTCTTCAGCATCAGTGGTGGAATTGCGCCTACGAGCACGGCCTTGGATACCCGCTTCGTGCCATGGCGGCCGATGTAGCGCGCGACTTCCCCGCCACCGGTAGAGTGACCAACATGGATCGCATTCTTGATGTCGAGTTTGTCGACCAGTGCGGCCAAATCGTCGGCATAGGTATCCAGGTCGTTGCCATTCCACGGCTGGCTCGAGCGACCGTGACCGCGCCGGTCGTGCGCAATGCAGCGATAGCCGCGAGAAGCGAGAAAGAACATCTGGTCTTCAAAAGCGTCGGCAGAGAGCGGCCAGCCGTGGCTGAAGACGACCGCTTGCCCGCTGCCCCAGTCGTTATAGTAAATCTCGGTACCGTCCTTGGTCGTGATCGTGCTCACAGTGGATTCTCCCCTATCTAAAATTGGAAGATATAGCGCGGTGCGAGGCCGTCGCGGCGCTCGTCACCGTCGCAAGGTCATGGCGGCAGCGATACCGACATGTCGATCAGGAAATGCGTCGAAATGGGGGCTCGCTGGCGACAGTCTGGTCCTTCGTCGCCGTCCATGCTCGAGGCGACGAGTATCCGGCAAGCGCGCATCCGGGGTATGTCCGGAGGATCGCGCTTTGTGTCAGGCGAAATGATGCCGGATGGAACAGATCCCGCGGGCCGAAGGAGCCATCCTTCACGCGGGGCCGGTGCGATCTGCCGCTCATCGCCGAACGGTCGGTCGCGCACGCGAGGATGTACCCGCCGTGCCCCGCCTTCCGCTGGGCACCGAACCCGTCTCTGTGGCGCGGCGACTTCGGAGGCGACCCTTTGCGTCTCGCAATACGCGGTCGAGGCTCGTTGCGAGCTCACTTGCGGACAGGGGTTTCTTCAACACCTCGTTCGCACCCGCCCCCCGGGCGCGCCGCACAACCGCTGTCCCGAGATAACCACTGACCAGCACGATCGGCACCGTCGGACGAATCTGGCGCAACTTGAGAATCAACTCCGATCCCGACATACCGGGCATACTCTCGTCAGTGATGACTGCGTCAAACTGCTTTGGGTCGGCAAGGAAAGCGTCGAGGGCCGCAGCGCCGGTCGTGAATCCGATCGGCGCATAGCCGAGCTCGGACAACGTCTCGGTCACAAGCCTGACGAGCGACTCCTCGTCATCGACGACCAGGACCCGCTGGCGATCGCCACGCCGTGTCTTGGGCTGGGTGCGCGACCTGATTTTTCCGATTTTGGCGACATCTCCTGCGCGGGGCAGGTAGACGGTAAAAACACTCCCCTTGTCGACTGAGGTCGTGACGTTGATAACGCCACCGAGCCCCGTCACGATCCCGTGCACAAGCGACAGACCAAGGCCGGTTCCAACCCCGACTTCCTTGGTCGTGAAAAACGGATCGAATATCTTCTCGAGGATCTCCGGCCGGATGCCGCTACCGGTATCGGCAACTTCCAGCACCACGTAATCGCGGGCGGCGACCGTACCGGTCGTGGCGGCGCGCGGGATGGGGTTGTTGATGCAGACAATCGATACACGCGCCGTGCCGCCCAACGGCATGGCCTGAATGGCGTTGGAAACCAGATTCATTACCACTTGCTGAATCTGCATTGCGTCGCCCATGACTGCGGCCCCGCCAGAATGCAACCGATTGTCGATCCTAATTCCGTCAGGAAGATTTGAACTGAGCAGCGCGACGGTTTCACGCACAACACCCTCGACGTGCACTGCCAGTCGCTCCCCAACTCCGCTTCGGCTGAAGGCTAGAACTCGATCCACTAACGCCCGACCGCGCTCGCCTGCGATCATGATGCTTTCCAGATCGCGACGCAGCCGGCTGCCCGGGGCAACGTCTCGCAGCGCCATTTCGCCATAGCCCAGGATGGCACCGAGGAGGTTGTTGAAATCATGTGCGATGCCGCCTGCGAGCGTCCCCATCGCTTCGAGGCGCTGGGCCTGGCGCAGCTGCCGCTCCATCCGCTGCAGTTCTTCTTCCGCAAGATGACGATCCGTCACATCAAGCATGAATCCGACGACGTGCGTCGGTTTGCCTTCCGGATCGAAAAACATGCGCCCCTTGGCTTGCAACCACCGAATCGATCCGCCTTTAGGCTTGACTCTGTATTCAGTTGCGACGTCGCCCGACTCCTCCGCGGCTTTGATCTGCGCCCGCACCATGGGCCAGTCGTCCGGATATACAAGCTTCTTCCAGGAGTCGTAGGTGCCATCGTAGGAGCCGGGCGCGATTCCGTACATCGCTTCCAGGTCGGGCGACCAGCGGTTTTCGCCCTTGCCGGCTCCGATCCGCCACTCGAACACCACCGCGCGAGCCGCCTTCTGCGCGAGATCGAGCATCTCCTGGCGAGCCAACAGTTCCTCTTCGACGCGCTTGCGCGCGGTGACGTCGGTCACCGAGCCTGCCCAACGGATTGGCGTGCCCGACGCGTCGCGTGAGCAGCGACCGGTCATATGCATCCAACGCGTTTCGCCGCGCGGGATGACGCGTATTTCCACATCGAGCCGCGGCGTCTTGCCCGCAAAGTGCGCGGCAACCGCCTGCTCGTAACGGGGCCGTTCACCAGGATAGAACGGGAATCGCGCGTCCCACTCGGCGCGACCGGCAAAAGTTGTGTCGGCAGGCAGCCCACACATGTCAAGTAACAAGGGCGAGACGTAGATTTTGTCGACCGGGATATTCCAGTCCCAGTGGCCGTCTCCCGTCGCTTCCATGGCCAGCGCATAGCGGTGCTCCGAAAGCCTTAACTCCTCCTCAGTCCGTTTTCGTGTCGTGATATCGGCAACCGAGCCGGTCCAGCGCAGTGGCTTTCCCGATGCGTCGCGCGACAACAGTCCCGTGAGATGAATCCATCGCGTTTCGCCCTGCCGGATAACGCGCATTTCGAGTCCATCGCCCACGGGTTTGCCGGCGAAGCGCGCGGCAACGGCTTCCTCCCACTGCGGGCGATCTTCGGCGTGGATCGGAAACCGTGCCACAAAGTCGGACCGGCTGGCAAAAGTCGTCCCGGGCGGGAATCCAAGCAGGTCAAGCATTTGCGGCGACGCATAGTACTCGTCAGTCGCAATGTTCCAATCCCAATGCCCTTCGCCAGAAGCCTCCATAGCAAGGGCGTAGCGTTGTTCGGAGGCCTGCAACGCGGCGTCGGAGCGCTTCTGCGCGTCAATATCGCTGAATGATCCGGCGATCCGTGTGGCACGTCCCGCCTCGTCGCGCACGCAAATGCCGCGCGTCCGCGTCCACCGGTAGCTCCCGTCGGGCCGAAGCACACGCCACTCGCCGTCGAACGTTGCAGTGCGCCCAACGATATAGTCGTCGACTGCCTTGGCTCGCGCTTCCGCGTCGTCCGGGTGGAGCTTCCACAGCGCTTGCCACTCCGCCCGCTTGCGCGTCG
>Ga0302325_10011990_pt1 | contig 18643 bp, 15 predicted proteins | sample Palsa_T0_2_FD_201948 | JGI IMG/M metagenome (GOLD analysis project Ga0302325, IMG submission 201948) | Peat permafrost microbial communities from Stordalen Mire near Abisko, Sweden - Palsa_T0_2 | ecosystem: Environmental > Terrestrial > Soil > Palsa > Peat permafrost | place: Sweden: Abisko...
TTGAGTATCTCTTCCACCTTACGCAGGAGTTCCGATGGCAGGAAGGGCTTTTCCAGAATGTCTGCACCATATTCGCGCAATTCGGGGAACTGGTCGCCAAAGCCCGTTATAAACAAGAACTTTGTTTCGGGGCGAGCCGCACGAATCAGCTTTGAAAGCTCAAGACCGTTGAGTCCGGGCATGACAATATCACTCACCACAATGTTTATCGTGCCCTCATGTCGCTCGCTCCAGCGGAGCGCGTCCGCACCATCGGCGGCAGGAAAGACAGAAAACCCAACCCCTTCAAGCGTCCGCTGCAGGAGGTTTCGAAGGTTATCATTGTCTTCGACTATCAAGACGGTGACGGAACGTTGGCGGGGTGGTTCGAGGTGAAGCCTCTGGTGCGGCGATTGAGCGCTTGTGCTGCGTCGTGTTTCCAGTTCAGCCACAATCCGTCGAGCAAGAACTTGCAAGGAATCTATTTGCTCCGCTGTCATGAGGTGTGGCACCCGGTCCATCACGGCTAGTGTGCCTAGGGCGTGGTTATCAACGGTTATCAGCGGCATCCCGGCGTAGAATCGAATACCGATTTCCTCCACCAAGAAACGGCTCATGAATCTTTTGTCAGAGATTGGATCGGGGACAATCAGGACATCGGATTGCAAGATTGCGTGGGCGCAGAACGAGTCATCTCGCGGAATCTCATCCACTTCAAGGCCGATTTTGGCCTTAAACCATACCCTTTGCTCGTCGACGAAAGCGATGACGGCGACCGGCGTATCGCACATGATAGCAGCCAGGTGAGCGATGTCGTCGAACTTCTGCTCGCAGGAAGTTCCCAGAATACGAAAGCTACGAAGACTTTCGAGACGGGAGTCTTCATTTTCTGGCAGCGGCAACTTCACTAACCCTCCTTAAATGCTTCCCGATGCAAGGCCCATGCCAAACCCATGAAAGCCCGACGATTCCCATTTTGTCGCTCATTCTGACAAGGTCAGGCGTGGATGCAGCGCCCATAGATGATCGGAATGTGGATGTTCGCCTCAGCCAACTCGCGCTGAAGATCGAGCCCGCTTTCCCCGGGTAACCTGACATCAAGAACCAGGCAACTCGGCGCATCCGGTCGTTTCCCTTGCATAAATTCGCGTGGCGAGCCGAAGAGCTCGACTCTTAGGCCCACCGAGCGGATCAGGCTCTTAAGCGCATCGCGGATCAATGAATCGTCATCCACGACGAACACGATCGGCGGCTGATTCGTCATGAAAGTCGGCTGCCTTTGGCACGGTGAATCGAAAAAACTACCTCGTGTGAGGCCTCTGGGGTAAACCCAGCCACCTCCCGCACGCAAATCAAAATTATATGGGGACCGTGGCCAATGCTATTGGGCGTTGGCACAGATTTCTTCACTTTAGTGAAGGTTGGCTTAACGAAGGTTTATCGCCTTGAACTTCATCGCTTTGAACCAGAGATACCAATTTTCTCAGCCATCCTTACCAGTTCTGGTAGTGAACCCGCACCCATCTTCCGCATGAGTTGGCTACGATGGACCTTGACCGCCCCTTCGGTGGTTCCGATTTCAGCGGCGACTTGTTTATTTTGCAAGCCTGAAACTATCAGGGGTAGTACTTCACGCTCGCGCGGTGTCAGTAATTCGAGACGCTCCCGGAGCATTGCGGTCTCGGCCTGGCGTTGTCGCCCGGCGCGGTCCCGCTCCAACGCCACCTGAATGGCATCGAGCAGATCCTGGTCGCGGAATGGCTTAGTGAGGAATTCTACGGCTCCCGCTTTCATGGCCTTTACCGACATAGGGATATCGCCGTGGCCCGTGATAAAGATGATCGGAATGTGGATGTTGGCATCAGCTAACTCGCGCTGAAGATCCAGCCCGCTCTCCCCAGGTAGCCTGACATCGAGGACCAGGCAACTCGGCGCATCTGGTCGCTTCGCTTGCAAAAATTCGCGTGGCGATCCGAAGAGCTCGACCCTTAGGCCCACCGAGCGGATCAGGCTCTTAAGCGCATCGCGGATCGACGCATCGTCATCCACGACGAACACGATACTAAGCGGCTCGCTCATCTGACGTGTCTGCCTTTGGCACGGTGAATTGAAAAACTACCCCGTGTGAAGGCCCCGGCGTGAACCACAAACGGCCGCCATGAGCCTCGATGATGGAACGGCCCACCGAGAGTCCTATACCAATACCCTGGTGCTTGGTGGTGAAGAATGGCTCAAAGATGTGGTTTGCTTGTTCGGGATTGACTCCATCTCCCGAATCATGAACCTGGATCAGCACACCATCCGGGTGAATTGCAGACTTGATGCGTAACTCCCGCGGTCGATGGGTAATCATTCTCATCGCATCAATCCCGTTCAGGATCAAGTTCAACAGAACCTCCTGTAACTGAACGCGATCCCCGAGCACATTGGGAACATCCGGCGCCAGATTTGTCTGGACCGCAACACCACTCCGCAGAAGTTCGTTGCCGGACAGAGTCAGTACTTCCCGGATAACGACATTCACATCAAGTTGCTCCATCTGAGGCGGGACCTTTTGGAACAGTGCGCGAATTCGCACGATCACCTCGCTTGCCCGATTCGCGTCCCGGATGGTCCTATCGATGGCTTCCCGAGCCTCCCCCAGATTAGGCGGTTGCCCAGCCAACCAGCGCAGCGATGCACTTGCATTCGTGACCACAGCCCCAAGCGGCTGGTTGACCTCATGAGCAATGGCAGCGGCCAGCTCTCCCATCGCAACCACGCGGGACACGCGGGCGAGATCCTCCTGTGCGCGACGCAAATGCCCTTCGGCTCGCCTCTGGTCGGTCATGTCAATACACGAACCAATGTAGCCGGCAAAAGACCTGTCAGGATTGAATCGTGCCACCCCGATGTCGAGAACCCATCGATATTCGCCGTCGTTCCGTCGGAGGCGATACTCCATCTTGAATGCCTCTCGGCGGTCAAAGGCCTGAGTAAACGTATCCAGGCATCTTTGTAAATCCTCGGGAGCGACCCCATCCGCCCAGCCGTTGCCAAGCTCGCGGTCAATGGATCGGCCGGTGAAGTCCAGCCAGGGCTTGTTGAAGTAGGTGCAGAGTTTGTCAGTCCCCGACATCCAGATCATCACCGGAGCACTGTCGGCCACTAGTCGGAAGCGTGCCTCACTCTCGCGAAGTTCTGCCTCTGCCCGCTTTCGCTCCGTGATGTCGCGGACCACGGACACTTCGTAGACACGGTCAAGCCGGACCTGTTTAATGCTGACCTCCACCGGAAACGTTGATCCATCCTTCCGCCGGTGGAAGCTCTCGAAAACAGCGGATCCGGAATTTTCAATCTTGCCGGCCACCCTGGCCAACATAAGCTCGTCGACAAAGGGATCGACATCGTAAACGCTCAAGGACAGCAGTTCTTCCCGGGAGTAACCCAGGTCTAAGCAGGCTCTTCCATTGACATCGATGAAGCGAAGCGTTTCCGGATCGATCACCTCAATGGCATCGTTGGACTGGTCAATCAACATGCGGAAGAGCAGCAACGATTGCTCCGCGCGCTTTCGCTCCGTGATGTCTCGCCCGATGGCAACGCTCGTCCCGTCCGAAAGATGCACGACTGCCATGGCCAAATCTATGACTCTCCCGTCCTTCACCCTCACTTTGCGGTCAGTCCACTCACCAGTTGACGCGGCAATGAGATCCAGAATCCTTTGGCGATGTTGCGGGTCGGGATAAAACTCGGCAAATAGGTCGAGATTTTGTCTCCGTATTTCTTCCAACGTCCAACCGATCGTGCGCTCCCATTCCGGATTGACCAACTCAACTTGGCCGTCCTGGCCTATGAAAGATATGGTCACGGGGATATGCTCGAAAATCTTCTGAAAAACCTCCTTCTGCCTTCTCAATTCATCTTCGGCGCGCTTCTTTTCGCTGATATCGCGCGCCCACCTGTCCACGGACGATGTAATGACGGCGGCCACAAGTACGATCAAGGTCGCAATAGAAACTCCATAGTTGCCAAGGGGGGGGATGCTCACGGCGTGGAAAAGGTCCGGAGGCGAGGCGGGGATGAAGCCGGCGGCAGCCATCCCGGTGTAATGCATCGCGGAGACAGCGACTCCCATCACCGTGGCGCTGCCCAGCCTCCGCGGAACACTCCATCTGGTCTCCTCTCGCAGACCGAACGCCATCAGCAACGCGATTAGAGAGAATAAGATTGCGAGCAAGATGGAACAGGTGACCAGAAAGGGGGAGTACTGGGTGACGGCGGGCAACCTCATTGCGGCCATGCCGATGTAGTGCATGCCGGCGATGCCTGCGCCCATAAATATGCTGCCGGTCAAGGCCTCAACGGGACCCATTTTCGGGCGGCTCGCCACATACAGCGCGACCGCGGACGCGAGGATCACCACAAGGAGTGATGCCAGAACTGTCGGCCAGTGATATTCGACGGGCACTGGCAAGTGGAAAGCCAGCATCCCCTTGAAGTGCATCGCCCAGATGCCGATGCCCATCGCAATCGCGCCGCCGCTCAACCATGCCAGGCGAATTCCGCTCTTTGCGGCGGTTACGCGTCCCGCAAGATCGAGCGCGGCATACGACGCAACGATGGCGATGAACACTGAGCGCGCCACTTCGATATAGTCGTAGGAGCCGGTTAAAGCCGCGCTTGCAGAGATCATAACGACGATCCCCTCTGCCGGTTTGGGAGAAGCCTTAAGTCACCGCAAATCGGCAGCTAGATTCTCTTACAGCGTGCGCCCCCAATCTTGCACGGGAAACCCACGTTGGGGACAGTTTACGCCTCGTCCATCGGGGCTGCATCGAATCCCGAGATTTCAGGCGCAGGCTAGTGCTGAGAGCCGATTTCCGCTTGAGTTCGCCCCGCTCGTCTGGCCTTGTTGGCAGGGACGGGGCGGAATACCCTGGACGCCCCCGGACAACTTCCTGTTCGCCCGTGATCCATCGATTCATGCAGCTGCAATCAGCACGGCATGGGTAAGGGCATCACGGGGTAGGACCGTTGCGAGTGGACGAGCATTCCTAATTTCTTCAGTGGTGGGCGGCGCCCAAACGCGGCAGCGAGTACTTCCGCAAACTGGCTGCGCGTCGTAAGACTCACGGCGGCGGCAGACCGCGCAAAGAATCCGACTGATCCGAACCATGGGGTGTGCTCCAGCGTACCGACAAATATTGGATCGGGCCCCTAAACTTCTCGTCTCAAATGACTGTGCCAATTCTCAAGTGTGCTATCTGCGGCAAGCCTGTACCTCTCGAAGAGTCTAAGACGGACGCGGTTGGGATGTCCGTCCACGAAGAGTGCTACACGTCAAAGTTCGCAGGTGGGAACAAAACTAGCAGCCCGACCCCACCGATTGGAAAACAAGGCGCATGACGCGCAAAGCAAGAGTCAAACTCCTTCCCGCTACAGACCCTAATCTTCATTACCCTATTAGCATGTCTCAAGCAGAAAGAGAAAGTCTTGCGGGTGAAGCGAGACTCGCCGAACTATTGAAGAAGCCAAAGAAATCTGCAAGAAATCCACTAGCAAAATAGCATTACCTCATTACCCCCGTTTGATCGCTATTAGATCGTTGCTCTATAGAATTATGGCTTTAAGAACGAAAAAGCCCGGCGCGGTGGCCGCGGCATTTTCGATTGAACCTGGACACTTAAATCGTAGCCCTTCCTCGCGCCCGAATCAAGGAGCGATGCCCGACGCTCCCCGCTTGGGAGACGCAGTCTGGTCCGTGAGTGTGGTGACGCAGAGAAAAGACAAACGAGCACAACAATCGATCGACGAAAATCTCACCTTTTGCCGCGCGCACCTGAAAACACCTTGGCGTGCAAACACCCCCGAATAACTCTGATAGGGGACCCGGTCGATCTATCGCGCCCTGGCACTGAAGCTGATCGGTTGGTTCCGGCTCATGGCATACAGTATGAGCTGGACGCGGCTCGAGACTTCCAGTTTCTCAAAAATGCGATACAGATAGTTGCTGACCGTGTGCTCGATGACATGAAGAATCTCGGCGATTTCGCGATTCTTCTTTCCTTCCGCGACGAGCCGAGCAAACCTTGCTCTCGGGTGTCAGTAAGTTGACTCCCTTACTGATCTGCCGAGCCGGATGCCTTCCAGAGCTCATTCCCTGCGCCTGGATCATCCAGCATGCAGACTCAGAGGACCGGATTTTTGAACGCCGAGGGCCGACATGCTGTTGTTGTGCTCCGATGAAAATCGTTTCACGATGTGGCGAACGAGCGAGTTGGGTTCACACTGCCCAGCCGTTCTTGAAGTCAAAAAAAGAAATTCCGGCTAAGCTTGATGCCATGCGTTTTGCAATTTCAATGCTTGCGATTGCGTGCATTTCGGTTCTGGGCTGGCCATGCTTACATGCTCAAAGCCGAAATGCTTTCGATCATGTGACCGTTCCCATGTCTGTCGAAGGCAATGTCCCTATCGTCACACTTCATTTCAAAAGACCAAACGGCGGCACAAGGACGGCGAGATTTCTCTTCGACTCTGGAGGTGGCGCCATCATCCTCGATGAGAGACTCGCATCCGATCTAGGACTCAGAACTGAGGGACCCGAGTTATCCGACGACGGGCAATCGTATCGTGCGGTCAAGGTACCAGCGGCACGTGTCGGCGGAATGCCGCTCGATCTGAGCGGCAGCAAGGCGTTTGTGCATCTGGGCACAGCGAGCTTTACGAACCGAGACAAGGTGGAGGGGATGCTTCCGGGCAAGGTATTGGAACACTATCAAGTTATTCTGGATTATCCAAAGCAACTGTGGTCCATCGGCAACCCCGGCACTCTCGCGCATCGCGGTGAGCGGCTTTCTGCTCCCTACCTTGCGTCCAGCGGACATCCAAGGATCGAGGTAAGCATCGGCGGCGCAACGTTCGGGCTTCTGCTCGACACCGGGGCGGAAGTTACGCTGTTTCGGGAGGATCTGCTGCGCGGATGGTCTCGAGAACATCCCGACTGGCCGCGAGGCAGTGGAGCGGTCGGGCCGGCAAATATGGGCGGAGGTGCGGACGACGGGCACCTGCTTCTGCTGAGGATCCCCGCCTTTCAAGTGGGATCGTTCACGGTGGCCCAAGTAGCGGTTGTGTCACGACCGGATCAGACGTACAGCGCGACCTCATACGAAACTCCGGCTGCGATCGTGGGGGCATTGGGAGGAAATGTCCTCAGCCAATTCCGGATCGAGATCGACTATCCCGAGCAACTCCTATTCCTCGAACCTTCGGGCAAAATTCCAGCAAATGACTTCGACACGGTCGGACTCATGCTTGATACCAACGGTGCAGGGGAACTTGTCGTCCGAGCGGTCTCATCCTCGGCATCCTCTATAACGCACCAAAACGTCCTGGCCGGCGATGTCATTCTGCAGATTGGCAATGCAAGCAAAGCACCGTACACACTGACGAAGGCCGCTCGGGCGTTATCTGGAGCCGTGGGAGAGCGGAAGCAGTTGCGCATTCTCAGAAAGGGGCAGCCGATGACCGTAACGGTGACGGTTTCCCGAATACTGTGACTCATGCTGAGCGTAACTGCACCTTCCAGCCCCTGATCCAGAGCCAAAGCATGAAGAGTACTTCGCCGAAGGCCGTGACAAAAGTAAAGTCAAGGTTGGCATTCGGAATAATGTAGGGCCCCAAGCCGGCAATCATCCAGCCCAATCCAGCGATGAACAATGCAATCCCCAATATCCACGGGATGTAGCCGGACCGGTAGACCAAGTAGCCCAAGAGGACAAGATGAATTCCAAAAAGAATCAGGGACATGGACCATTCGTAGTGAAACGAATGGAGTAGAAGCCAGACTTGCGCATGCAGCTGACCGGAGCCAAAGACAGTCAGGTAATACGGTGTGGCGAGGAGATGATAAACGTCCAACAGGCCAAACACACTGCAAAGAGCGACGGCGGCGTACACCAGCTGGAACCAAGCGGTAAGTAAGGACAGCGTTCTGTTGACCGGTGCCAGCAAGACATACAGCGCCCAGGCAATGATGACGTCACCGATAAAGCTGATGATGTAACAGAGTATCGCGGCAGCAAAAAGACCCAAATGGGCGGAAATGTTCTGCACCGTTTGATCGGCATTGCTCGCAACCACTAGCTTTGGGTAAACAGAAAACTCAGCGTAGCTGACAGGATTGAGCAGGTAGGCGAAGCCGGCAACCAGCGCTGCCTGACGCAAAGTGAGGCCATCGTAGCAATTTGCTATGGATACCGGCTTCATTGACTTGCTCCTTGCAACGAGTTTGCGGTGAGCGGTCCGATGGCTGATTCAGACGGGACTAATGGAGTACCGCACCAGGAGCAGAATCGCTGATGGTTCGAGACAGTCATGCCGCACTGAGTGCAGGTCGCGGCGATCGGGTGACGCATGACAAAGTAAAGAAGGAATCCGAGCAAGTGAGGAAACAAGGCTACGACCAGAACCCAGAGGACTGACCGCATAGCGCGCCGCCGAGCGTCCGCAAACACGAAACCGAGACATAGAAGCCAGATCGCGAGCAAGCTGCCGAGTACTAAAGCAGCACCGCCATACATGGAGATTGTCCGCAACACCGCGCCCTGATCAGCGACCTCGTATCCCACGACCAACCCGATCAGCGACGCACAGCCTAAAATGACCAAAGCCCCACGCTGAACTGTCTTCGGAACAATACTCAAAAAGTGACGGAGTTTCATAGAGTCCTTTCTTCCCGGTACGCACCGGTTTTCGATAATAAAGGCAACAGCGGGAACAGCAGCAAGACACACAGCGAGGGCACAATCCAGTAAACAAGCAGCCCCTGCTGCACCTGCATGCGCTGCATATCGAAGGCAGAAGCGATCAGGCGCCCGAATTGCAGATCAAAGAACGAGCCACCCATTGTGAGTACGACCGCGACAACGCCGATCAACGCCCATCGCCGGTGGTCTGGCTGCACGGTGTTGAGCCGCGGCGCGGGTCGCCTGAGAGACGCGAGAACCATGGCATTGAGGCTTGGATCCACCTCGAACGAAAAACCGCCGAGGCCCGCGATAGCTCTGTTGCTAGCGCGAAGATATTCCTGGCATGGGGCGCACGTGTCGAGATGCTCGCGAAGAGATTGTTCCCTCTCACCCGCGATGCCGCCCGCCAGGCTCTCGTCGATCATGTGCTGAAAACTTTCGTGGTCGTGAATGTTCATGCTGTTTCTCCCTTGAACTGCGGCCGCAGCGTTGCCAGCCCTCGATAAATTCTTGAAGCGACGGTAGACACCGGCGCTCCCACAATGGCGGATATCTCCTGTAGCGAAAAATCTTCTTGAAAGCGCAGTACGAGGGCTTCGCGGAAGACGGGCTCCAGCGTTTGCAGCGAGCGAGCAAGCCGTTCAGCATCTTCCGTCCGCGCTGCAAGAGTGAATGGCGAAGGTTCATCGGAAGCAGGCGCGATCCGAATACCATCATCATCATTTGAGTCCAGACTGAACATCCGCCGCTTACGCATGGCATCGACAGCTAGATTGCGTGCGACCCGGAAGAGCCACGGCTCAAAGCGGAACTGTCCGTCGTAGGAAGAGCCTCGCTTTAGAACGCGCAGCCACGTCTCCTGCACAAGATCGTCAACCCCGTCGCGTCTGCCCAACAGGTAAATGAGATAGCGAACAAGCCGATATTGGTATTGCTCGACCAGCGCCTCAAGGACGCCGAAATCTCCCCGGCGCAACCCGAGCGCGATTTGTCGCGTATCGCTCTCCATTGACGCTCCCGAAGTCAGCTCATAGTCGAACATACGTGGTGTATACGAACCAGGGGGCTGGAATTACGAAGAGGCTCGAATCAGCGACAATCGGGGCTCGAAACTCGCTTCTTGCGAGTCAAAAGCATTTTCTGGCAGGGCGGTGGGCTACCTTAACCTTACCGGACTATCGTGAACTTGCGCGCCTCCACAATGGGGAAGAACATTAAGCGAATCTGCTCAGCGGTTTAGAAGGGGGATTCTCACTCCAATCCCATCCTAGGAAACTGTCCGCTTCGCGAAATATTCTACATGGACTAGTTCCAGTCTTCTGGACTTTGACTTGCTCGGGTTTTCTTGAGAGGTGCCAGTCCGATGCTGAAATTGGATCAAATCCGGCGGGAACTTCAGGCAATTCTAGGAGCTGATTCGTAGTGTCGGTGGCGTAATGGCCTCTGTGCTAAGCGTCGGCGCGATTTTGGAGCTGGCTTCGTCCCGCTCCCACGCCACGGACGGCGCTCGTGACCGCCAGTTTGAAGACTGGATTCCTAACGCGCAGTCCATCCCAGGTCGATGTCAATGGCCGCACCGGTGATCCCCGCAGCTTCGTCGGAACAAACATAGAGCGCCAGGGCGGCAACCTCTTCGGGTTCCAGGAGTCTACGGATGGCGGCGGGCTCGGTCATGATCTTCCGCACGACATCATCGGGCGAAATTCCATGGCGGTGGGCCTGCTCCTGAATTTGTTTCTCGACCAGCGCAGTGCGCACATACGCCGGGCAAATCGCGTTTGAGGTGACGTTGTGCTCCGCCACTTCAAGCGCCACTACTTTCGTCAATCCGAGTACCCCGTGTTTTGCAGAAACGTAAGCTGCTTTGAACGGCGACCCTACTTTGCCGTGCAGCGACGCGATATTCACAATGCGGCCCCACTTCTGCCGGATCATGTGAGGTAACGCATACTTGCAACCTAGAAATGTGCCGGTCAGGATGACTCCGATGAGATCGTCCCAGCGCTCCTCCGGGAAGTCGACAACCGGAGACAAGTACTGTAGACCGGCGTTATTCACCAGAATGTCAAGGCGCCCGAATTTCTCGACCGCCGTATCCGTCAGCCGGCGAACTTGCGCGGCGTCGGAAACATTGGTGGCGACAAAGTGGCACGCCGGGCCGACCGCCTCAAGTTCGGCGCGGGCGCGTTCGCCCGCACTCGGGTCGATGTCGGCGATCACACAGTTGGCGCCAGCCTGGGCGAAGGACTTTGCGATCGCGTACCCGATCCCGCTGGCAGCACCCGTAACGACGGCCACCTTTCCCTTCACAGAATGCCTCCTTAGGTCTTGACCCTTGCGCCCGCGGAAAAGTCTCTTGACATAATACCTCGAACCAGAGTAAAAGCTGTATGGCTCGTTATAGAGAGCGAGCGCTCGCTTTGATATAACATACACCGACATCGATTGTGAAATAAATGCCCAAGTTGCTGCATGGAACCGTCGAAAAAAATAAGCTCAAGATCGAGCGTGCGGCTCTCTACCTCTTTACTCGAAGAGGATTCCACGGCACTACGGTTCGGGAAATTGCCCAGAAGGCCGGCGTTTCGATGGGCAAGCTTTACATCTACTACGACACTAAGGAGGACATTTTTATCGACTTGTCCAATCACCTGGCCCGCAATATGGAGGCCATCCGCCAGAAGGAACTGATTCCACTGATGGCATCGCTCGATCCGGATTCACTGCGAAAACTGGCGAAAGCGATCGGCCGAGTGGTCTCGGAAAATCTCGACTACTGGCGCCTGATGTACATCGATGTGGTTGAGTTTCGGCACAAACACTTCATTCATAGCTTTCGTGAAATTGCAGGCGGACTCCGCACCTATGCGAACGCGGTGATTCGTGGGTCGAAGGTCGCATTCCCGCCCGGCGTGGATCCATCGCTCGCTTACACGACTATCTATTTGCATTTTTTTACTTACTTCCTGACTGAGGAACTTTTCGGGGCAAAACGGCATTTAGGCATGAGCGACGACGAAGCCATCGATCAACTTGTTCTTCTCTATACGGGAGGACGCGTGGTATCGCGCCGACGAAGTTAGCGGATGGAACATGCAACTGAGATTAAGGAGCGTGGTATGCGACTGCGGAATGCGATTTCACTTTTCACTCTAGTAGGTTTTCTCCTGTTTAGCGGTCTGGTGTTAGCACAATCGCCGACTACTGGCGAAATCGTCGGTCAGGTGCTCGACCAACAGGGATCGGTAGTCGCGGGCGCGAAGGTGACGCTTACCAGTTCTTCTGGCGCCGTCCGTGAGGTAAAAAGCGATGCGAACGGACGCTACCGTTTCCCTCTGATCGACCCCGGAGCCTACACACTGCAAGTCGAAGCGTCTGGCTTTAAGTCCGCCTCGGTGAGCGCGGTGCAGGTTCGCATCACGGAAACCACTCCGGCCAATGTGCGCTTGACGGTGGCGGGGTCAACCGAAACCGTAACCGTCAACGATCAGCCTGCGGTCGTCGAGGAGAACGCCACCACCGGCCGAGTCATCGGAGAAACCCAGATCAACCAGCTTCCGCTGCCCACGCGGAACTACACCCAGTTGCTCGCCCTGTCGCCTGGCGCCATCAGCAGCCTGCCTAACAACGCCGAGTTGGGACGCGGTGACGCCGACATCAACGTAAACGGCCAGCGAAGCACCAGTAACAACGTGATTATCGATGGCACGGAAGTGAACAGCCCGGGGACGAATTCAACTCCGAGCCTGTCGGTGCCGGCGCCCGATGCCATCGAAGAATTCATCGTGCAAACGGCAATGTATGACGCCAGTCAGGGACGCAACAGCGGCGGCAACGTCGCGGTCGTCACCAAGTCCGGCAGCAACAATTTTCATGGCAATGCGTATGAATATTTTCGCAACGACGCCTTGAATGCCAACGATTTTTTCTTGAATCGGGCGGGTCAACCTCGTCCCGAACTGAAGCGCAACCAGTTTGGCGCCACCCTGGGCGGCCCCATCATGGCAAACAAGACTTTCTTTTTTCTCTCCTATCAAGGGACGCGCGAGCGCAACGGAACATCGCCCACCTACAGCCTGGGATCGCCTCTGATTCCGCAGGATCTGACCAATGATCGCAGCACCACGACACTCACCAATATGGCGCTCAATGACTATAGCGTCGCGCTAAGTCCGGTCAGCCTGGGAATCTTGCAGGCAACGCTTCCCAATGGGCAGTTCGCGATCCCCAGCGCCTCTACGCCGCTGGCCGGTTCAACGGTCCCAGTGGTCAGTCCGATCAGCGGAGTTTCGCGCTTTACGGAAGATCAGTTCAACTTCAACATCGATCAGCAAATCACCGCTAACAACAAACTGAGCGGCAAATTCTTTTTCTCAAACGATCCGGAACAACAAGCCATTTTCGGCTTCCTCGGAGCCAACCCGTTCGAGGTGCCGGGCTACGGAGGCGGCCTCAGCTTCCACAATCGCATCCTCAGCCTTTCCGATATTCACGTGTTCAACTCACATCTGGTCAATGAAGCCCGCTTCGGCTTCAGCCGCATTCGCGCCATCTCCACTCCCGCCGAACCCTTTACCAATGCGCAGTTCGGCATTACCAACCCCTTTGCTGCCCAGTACCCGGGAATGGCTACGATCGAAGTCACAGGGCTTTTTACGATTGGATCTTCGCCGCTCGCGGACGAGAAGTCTGTAACCCAGACCTGGCAGGCGCAGGACACGTTGTCCTACACGGCAGGGCGCCATTCTATTCGGGTCGGCGGACAGTTCCGACGTTATGACATTGATTTCTATTTTCACTCCTTCTCGCGCGGTGAGATCGTCTTCAACGATTTTCAGGATTTCCTGGCCGGCGGTTCCCCGACCAGCGTTGACGTCTCGCTGCTGGGCGCCGGCGTCCCCGATCGCGGCTTCCGCGCCAGCGACGGCGGCTGGTTCGTTCAGGACGACATCCACGCAACTTCGCATCTGACACTGAACGCTGGATTACGAATCGATCATTTTGGCGGATACAGCGAAATCCGTGGACGCTTTTCCGAGTTCAACCCGGCAGCGTTTCCGCCGAACCCAGCGTGCACAGTAGCTGTTCCGTGCACGAACGTCTTCACATTAGGTGCGCCAGGACAGCAACTCAATCCCAGCAAGCTCAATGTCTCTCCTCGTGTCGGCTTCTCGTTCAGTCCTACGGACAAGAATAACGTCGTCATACGCGGAGGGTTTGGCATGTACTACGATCGCTTCTCCGACCGCTTTGCTAACCTCCAGGTATTTACTTACCCCTATGACACCATCGGGACGGGTTTGTTCACTGCGGGATTCTTTTCCAATCCGTTCCCTAACCTCACCGGGTACAGCTTTCCGCTTCCCGCGCAGGCGCCTTCTCCAATCCCGCTCCTGATCGACGGGCTTATTCCCCTGGAGCAGAACCCGATCAACGGATTCTTTCCCGCGCCCCACATGTCCACGCCTTACACGTTTGACTACAATCTGGACGTGCAATGGTCGCCCGGGAATACATGGCTGATGGATATCGGCTACGTCGGGAACCGAGGCAATCATCTCCTCGACCTTTACAATTTGAACCAGGGCACTCAATCCTCCACCGCCCCATACACTATCGACGGCTTCTCCACCAATAAGCAGCTTTTTGGCGCCGACCAGGTCCAGACCGAGGCAGCTTCAGAGTACAACGCCTTGCAGGCCAGTTTAACCAAGCGTTTCGGCCATGGCTTGCAGTTCCTGGCTTCGTACACCTTCTCCCATTCCATTGACGACGCTTCCGCGAACAACAACGTTGGGGCGGAGAGCGAGATCGCGCCGCTTCCCGGCAACCAGCAAGATCTGGCAACGCAGGTTGGATCGTCGGACTTCGACCGGAAGCACCGCTTCGTCTTCAGCGGGGTGTACGATTTGCCGAAGCTTTATCACGGGGATTCGCATTTCGGAAAAGCCCTGGAGAACGATTGGGAAACCACCGGAATCGTTACCTTGCAAAGTGGTCTGCCTTATTCAGTGATCTGTTCTGACGGTTCCAGCTACAACAACTACGCCGATCTCGTCCCGGGAGTGCCGGTCGTAACCTCTTCCGGATCCACCGTGTCGCGGTTGAACGATTATTTCAATCCGGCGGCCTTCTCTTGTAACACAAATCAGCTGCCGTTCGGCACGTCTTCTCGCAACTTCTTGCGCGGTCCGGGCCAGAGGAATGTGGACTTCGGCGTGGTCAAGTTTTTCTCATTAACGGAAAAGTCCAGGATTGAGTTTAGGGCGGAGCTCTTTAATATTTTCAACCTGGTGAATTTCGCGCAGCCGAATAACAACGGGTTTGTCCCGGGAACTCTCGCCACCATTTCGGCAACCAACGCGGGGCCGCGCATTATCCAGTTTGCCCTGAAGTACAGCTTCTGACGGCGAGCTGCGAATGATTCGGGTCGCTCTCAAGTTACGCTTCTACAGATGAAGAATTCGGAAGGCTTTATCAAAGTAAGTCGTCCAGCCCAGGGCCGTGTGTCAGGGGATGGCGTGGAACTTGCCTTCGGTTACTGGCCCGGCCGCGGCGCGCCAGTGATTGCGCTGCACGGCCTGACTGCGTCGCACATGAATTTCGTCGGCATTGCCGAGCGTCTGGCCGGCCGATGCGCGCTCTTCGGGCTCGATCTACGAGGGCGCGGCGATTCCGACAAACCCAAGGGTCCCTACGGTTTTGTCCAGCACGCGCACGATGTTGCCGCAGCCATGCGCGCTATGGGGCTCGGCCCAAGCATAGTCGTGGGTCATTCTATGGGTGCTTTCGTGGCGACTGCGCTCGCGGCGCAGGAGCCAAGCCTGGTTTCCGGTCTCGTGCTCATCGACGGCGGGCTTGTGCCGAATACGCCGATTGCGGATGCGTCGGGCGCGGGCGTGGCGGCCGCGCTTGCGCTACGTATCACGCAATTGCGCGACACCTATCCTTCACGCCAAGCCTATAGGGATTTCTGGCGAACTCAACCGCATTTCCCCGCCGGGGAGTGGAATCCGTGGGTGGAAGCTTTTCTGGATTATGAAGTTGGTGGTGATTCACCTGTCCAGCCAAAAGCATCGGAGGCGGCAGTGCTTGCCGATCTGCGGGAAGCATTTCAGCCGGAGGCAATCAACGAACGCCTGAAGCTCATTCGTGTGCCGACGCTGTTACTCCGCGCCGAGAATGGTTTCATCCCAGGCCAGCCGCCGCTGTTCCCGGATCCGCTCGCGACACAATTCCAGGCCTACCTCCCCCATATCGAGGACCGGAAATTTCCCGGCACAACGCATTACACTATTGTTTTGGGTGAACGCCCAGCCGCGACGATTTCCGATCTCATCTGTGAACTGGCCAGCCGGCCTCGTTCTTAAGTGATGGCGCGGTGGTTTCGTATGCAAGAGCATGAACATATTGGCTGGTGGTCGCCAATGCGGAACCGGACTCGTTCACGATCAGTACTGGGAAAATGGGATGAGCAGGTCCTTCGGAGATCGGAGAGACTGTTCCCATGAAAAAGCAACGCACCAAGTCGCGTACATCGTCGGTGTGATCAGCACGACGCGCATCACGGTGAACGAATCGTTTGAGTAGGCTGAAGGCTAAGTGAGAAAATTTGAACGATCCGGCAGGATGAGAGCGAAAGCTCACTCCTGCCCGAGGCATTTGTCCCGCGCGGCCGGATGCTGCGGTCCCGACATCATGAAATTAGTAATGGGGAGTCGGCAGGGGTTCCTGGCATCATGGCGTGCAGGGGAAATGACCGAGGAACTGGATTTCGTTTCCCGTCACATTCTTGGTGGTTCGGGTGTTCTTGCCTGGTTCCAGCCCGGAGCCAGTCGTTTCGAAAGCAGGCGGGGTTGCGCTTCTTCCCTTGTCCGGTTCCGGCTTAGACGAAGCATGCGGGAGGCAGTGCGAAATGGCATCCACAGACACATAAGCAGAAAGGGGAAAAGATCATCGGCAGCGAACCAGGCGCCTTCGGCGATGCCTCGCAGTGAGAGCAACCACTCTTTCATCCTCAGATCACCACTTCGGTAGTAGGCAAAACTCGCAAGCAGGTCCTGGATTTCCACGATGAAGGTTCGTCCCTCGATCTGTGGCCCGCTGCGCACAGCTCGTCCGGTGAGACCCAGGTGAAGCGCCCGCACGACATCGATCCCGCAACGGTCTTCGAACAGCCTGAACTGCGCCCCGATGCGCGGGTTGAAGTCGAGCAGGTTATAACTTCCATCACGCTTATCAAGCCGGTAGTCAAGGTCCATGATGCCGCAATAGCCAATGGCCGAGAAGAGTTTGATCGCCTGCTGCTGTAGTGCATCGTTGCGAACCGAGCGGCCCAACGTCGTGGGTCCCGCAAACATTGGATAGGATCGCAGTTTAACGCCGGTGAAGATGGCGACCGGGTTCGACCGATCGTCGCAGTATCCATGGACAAACCAGTCTTCCGAGCTACTGACAGGGATCATCTTCTGAATCATCAAGGTGGTAGTCGGCGCTTGCCGCGAAAAATTATCGTAGTAGTGTGCGAGTTCCTGCCGGCTGGAAACGATGGCAGTGCTTTTTATGCTTCTTGGAAGTAACCACGGCTCGGTTGCTTTGACGACAACCGGGAACTGCATGTGCGCGCTGAAATCGAGCAGCTCCTTTCGCGAATGGGGGAAAACCGTGTCCGGGCAAGCGATTCCAAGCCGAAGACATAGTTCGTATAGACAACGCTTGTTAGCAAGCGTCCGAGGTAGGGTTGCCGGAGGCCGCGCAAAAATAAAATTTGAAGCTAAATCGTCCGCGTGTTCGGCGATCAGAATGGCGGAGAGATCGTCGGCGGGCACAAGAATCGTCGGGTGATCGAGGATCTTGCCAATCCTTGACATGCCCTTCAGGAACCGCTCACTGTCTTGAGCGTCGGTCCGCCACAAAAACTTCCCTGCGAGGTATCGAGAGACTCCAGAGGGAATACACGAACTTCGCTGGACCGCAAAGACTGGAATACGCACTCGCCCCAGGCTGCGAATAATGCCCAGACTACTTTGGTGCAACGGGTACGCGCCGAAGTTCAATACGAGGGCTGCGACGGACGTGTCGAAATGGCCTGCGAATTCCGGACCCATTGCTGTTGATCCCATCGGCTCTAATCGTGGGGAACTGAGCTGAGCCACTGCCTTCTCCTCGCCGCAACCGGGAAGCTAGCTCGTGCCCTCATGGCGTTCGCGATTCTCCGTGCCGAGTAGTCTGCGCCGACGACGAAGCGCATCGAGGGTCCAAACTGGTTCGCGGAAACAAGTCCGGTGAAATACAGCCCCGGCACCGATGACTCGAAGTTAGGCGACAGCACGGGCACTGTACCTTCGCGCCGTAGCTTTTGCTGCAAACCAGCATCCAGGAATGGCAACGCACCGATATCGACCTTGTATCCGGTTGCCGCGATAATGTGATCCGCGAAGATTTCAGTTTTCTGACCATCCCCGGCAGCCACGGATAAGCAGACTCGCCCGCCGGCCTCCCGAGCCCCTTGCACATTATGGCGGCACAGCACGGGAAATTTTCCGACGATGCGATCCTTCAGCCACCAGGCCCCGGCCGGGCCGAGGGCACGCCGGACGACTTTAGCTCGGAACTTCTGAGGGAAGTACTGGAACACGCTTTGTCCGTGACAATAAAACGACATTTTCCAACCCCGACCTAATGCCGATCGTGGTTGTGACCACTGCGCGAGGCCCGTCGGTTCGCATGGAGGCGGATTCCACGCTACGGAATCTGCGCGCACCAGCACGCGAACGCTTGCACCTTGCTCGTTAAGCAAGGCCGCCGTCTCAAGAGCGGACTGCCCGCCGCCGATGACAACGACGTCCCGACCCGCAAACCTGGCGAGGTCGGCATGGTCGCGGCAGTGGGAGACAAGTTCCCGCGGCAAGCTCGTCAACGGGCCGGGCATGCGG
>Ga0302325_10011991_pt1 | contig 18643 bp, 15 predicted proteins | sample Palsa_T0_2_FD_201948 | JGI IMG/M metagenome (GOLD analysis project Ga0302325, IMG submission 201948) | Peat permafrost microbial communities from Stordalen Mire near Abisko, Sweden - Palsa_T0_2 | ecosystem: Environmental > Terrestrial > Soil > Palsa > Peat permafrost | place: Sweden: Abisko...
GAAGTAGCCGGCGAAGCCGCACCGGATGCGGGCCGGGGTGTCCGTGGCGCGCAGCAGGGCGCAGTGCAGCAGCGCGAAGTGGTAGCAGAAGCCGACCATCCTCCGCTCGACGGGCCGCTCAATGCCCAGCGGAGCGGGGTCGAGGCCGAGCACGTTGTCCAGGATCGCCTCGGCGCCGACGGTCTGCATATGCGCCATGCGCTCGGCCGGAAACGCCAGGCCTTGCACCTTCGCCGAGTAGTTGTGAACAAGCAGTCCGCGCACGATCGCGCCGAGCGCCTCCGGGTCGGCCGGGAGGCCGGGCGAGAGGCCGGCGTGGCGCCCGAGGTCGGAGGTCGGGCTCGGCTGCCGGTAGAAGCGGGTCATCTCGTCCACCAGCGACAGGGTACGCACCCAGTACTGACACCGTATGTCAGTGAGCTGCTTCCCCACCCTGCCTGGGACGGTCTGGCAGTACGTCGACGAGGCCTAACCAGGCTGGAATCAGCTCACTGACTGGCCGCGTCGCGCTGCTGACGGACTAGGGCTTCCTGGCGAGGGCGACATAGGCGGCGACATCAGCCTGCGGGGTGTCGTCGCCGGCCGCGCCCTGCGCCCAGCGGCTGAGGTTGACCAGGCCCGGTCCGGTGAGCTCGAGGCCGTCGAAGAACCGGCTGACCTGCTCGCGATCGCGGGCGCTGAACCGGGCCGAGGCCTGCTGGTTGTAGCGCCGTTCCGCCTCCGGCATGTCTTCCGCTCCGACGTCGCTGGCGCCGTGCAGGAGCGCCAGGTAGCTGCCCGGCGGCACCGCGTCCATCAGCGTCCGGACGATGCCGTGCGGGTCGTCGGCGTCCTGGACGAAGTGCAGGACCGCGATGAGCAGGACGGCGACCGGCTGGCTGAAGTCGAGGGTCTCCGCGGCCTGGGCCACGATCTTGGCCGGATCGCGGAGATCGGCGTCGAGGTAGGCCGTCTTTCCTTGCGGGCTGCTGGTCAGCAGCGCGCGGGCGTGCGCGAGCACCGCCGGGTCGTTGTCCGCGTAGACGATCCGTGAATCCGGCGCGAGCCGCTGGGCGACCTCGTGGGTGTTGTCCGCGGTGGGGAGCCCGGTGCCGATGTCGAGGAACTGCCGGATGCCGGCCGCGGCGAGCTGGCTCACGGTGTCGGCCAGGAAAAGCCGGGTGAGCCGCGCGATCAGCGGCATCTGCGGCACGACCTCGCCGAACCGCGCGGCCAGCGCCCGGTCGGCCTCGAAGTGATCCTTGCCGCCGACCCAGAAGTTCCAGACCCGAGCCGGGCTCGGAACGCTCGGATCGAAGGCGGGGCCAGCCGCAGCGTCCTGTTCCTGCGGTGCGCCCTGCGTCATTCAGACTCCTGCTGCCGGGGAAGGTCGTGCTGGGTCAAACGGCTCGATAGATGATCATAGTCGTGCGCCTCGGACCGGCCGCCGCGGAGGCGGGCTCGATGCCCGTCCCCGGGAAAGCAGAAAGGCCCCTGCCGGCTTGCTTTCGGCAGGGGCCCTCTCGGTGGGCGATACAGGATTTGAACCTGTGACCTTCTCCGTGTCAGGGAGACGCGCTCCCAGGCTGCGCCAATCGCCCTGGGGAACATGAAGACCTTACCAGACACCGCGTGCAACTGGTGCAGCGACGAAGCCCCGAGCGGGCCGGGCCGGCTGGCCGCGCTCGGCGGCCAGCCGGCCAGCCACGCCCAGCTGGCCGCTACAGCACCCCCTGCTCGGTGAGCTCCGCCACCTCGTCCTCGGACAGGCCGAGCAGCCCGGTGAGGATGGCGGCGTTGTCCTCGCCGTACAGCGGCGCCGCCCGGTCCGGGCGGCCGCCCAGGTAGGGCGGCGTGCGGGACATCCGGACCGGGACCTCGGCCAGCGGCCAGCGGCCGATCCGGGTTCCGGTCAGCTCGGTCAGCCAGCCCAGATGACGCAGCTGCGGGTCGTTGTCGCACCGATCCCCGGCGGTCTGGCAGACGCCGGCCGGGACGCCGGCCGACTGCAGCCGCGTCATCAGGTCGTACGGCTCGAACGACCGCGTCCACGCCTCCAGCAACACGTCGAGCGCGTCATGGTGCGCCATCCGGCTCTCGACGGTGCCGAAGCGCGGGTCCGCCAGCCAGTCGTCGTGCCCGGCCAGGTGCGCCAGCGCCCGCCACTGGTTCTGCGACGCGCAGGTGATCGCGATCCAGCGGTCGTCGCCCGCGCACCGGTAGATGCCCTGCGGCGCGATCGACTGGTAGGCCGCCCGGTTCCCGTTCCGCTCCCAGGCCTGCCCGTTGGCGCCCCAGTCCAGCACCGGCACCTGGGTGAGCATGATGCCGGCCTCGGTCTGCGACGCGTCGATCCACTGGCCCTCGCCGGTCAGGTCGCGGTGGTAGAGCGCCGCCAGCACCGACAGCGCCATCGAGTAGGCGCCGAACCAGTCGAGGAACGAGTACCCCCAGCCGGCCGGCGGGGCCGGCGAAGGCAGCCCGCTCATCTCCGACATCCCCGACAGCGCCGCCGCGATCGGCCCGACCGCCCGGAACCGCCCGTAGGTGCCGAACGCGCCCATGCCCGACTGCTTGACGTAGATGACGTCCGGCCGGATCTTCCGCTGCTCGGCGTAGCCGAGGCCCCAGCGCTCGAGCACGCCGGGGGAGAACCCCTCCGCCACCACGTCGCACCTGGCCAGCAGCCGACGGGCGATGTCCAGCCCGCGCGGGTCGGCCACGTTGAGCGACAGGCCGCGCTTGCCCGGGTTCTTGTTGTTGTACTGGCCGCCGATGCCCGGGTCCTTCAGCGCCGGCAGCGCGCCGGTGGCCGCCTCCCGGGCCGCCCGGCCGCCCTCCGGCACCAGCGAGCCGCGGCCGGAGTCGGGGTGCGTCTTCCACTCGACCTTGATCACGTCGGCCCCGAGCGCGGCCAGGAACCGGGTCGCGCCGGCCGACGCCAGGAACCAGCTGAAGTCGAGGATCCGCACCCCGGCGAGCGGGAACGGCTTGCCAAGGACGGAAGGAGAGTCAACTCCATTCTCCCGAACGGTCCCTTGGTTCCCCCCTCCATCCTCCGGCCATTCGCCCGCGGTGGCGTGCGCCTCGGTTCGGGAGTCGCCAGGCCGACCAGGGGACGACGGGACCGTTCGATATCCGGATCTTGAATTTCCCTCTTCTGGGAGCCACCCGTCCCGGAGCAGCTTGTCGTCCTCGCCCAGCAGCGGCGCCCGCCGGCCGGCCGCCCACGAGCCGCGGGTGGAGATCCACTTGCTGACCGGGTAGCGCAGCGTCGTATCCAGCTCGGGGTGCGGGACGTCGGCGAAGGTGCCCCGCGACAGCCAGTGCTCGTCAGTCGCGTTCTCGTGCGGCTTGCGGATCGGCGACCACAGCAGGCCGGCCCGCTGCGCCTCCTGCCAGGGCAGGTCGGCGTAGCGGAACCGCCGGGTGAGCCGCTGGACGTACTCCACCCCGGCGGTCGCGGCGCTGGTCGACCCGGCCACCGCCCGCACCCCCGGCGGCGGCTCGGCGATCACCTCGGTCATGCCCTCGGCCAGCCCGTAGCCCTCCATGAACGGCCGCAGGTAGCGCTCGTCGCGCGGCCCGACGTGCATCGACAGGTTCCACCGGCCGTCCTTGGTGTAGCTGATCGACGGGTTGGTGATCGTCGCGAGCGCGTGCCTGCAGGTCTGCCGGTAGACCGGCTGCCGCAGCATCACCCAGCTCATCAGGTCCATCTCGGTGTTCTTGGCGACCGCCTCGTGGATCGCGACCGACACCTTCTGCCCGAGGCCGCTGCGGAGCCGGTAGATCAGCGCGCTGACGATGCCGATCACCAGCTGCTCGCCCGCGATGTGGAAGGAATGCCAGGCCTGCGGCGCGACCGGCGGCAGGTCGTAGCGCCCGGCCGGGTCGGGGTCGTAGCCGCAGTTCATCACCACCCCGCCGAGCGCCAGCGACACCAGGTCGGAGGTGGCCAGGCCGGCCCACGGGCCGTCCTCGCCGAACGGCGTCAGCCGCGCGTGCACCAGGGCCGGGTAGTCGGCCGGGTTGATCCGGAACGCGGCCAGCTCGCCCAGCGACGTCGCGTCGATCAGCACGTCCGCCTCCGCCAGCAGCCCGCGCAGCCGGTCCCGGCCGTCGGCGGCGGCCAGGTCGATCACCACCGACCGCTTGCCGCGGTTGTAGCCCCAGAAGTACAGCGACCGCTCCGGGTCGGCCGCGCCGCCGTGGAACGGGCCGATCTGGCGGCTGCGGCTGCCGTCCGGCGGCTCGACCTTGACCACCGTCGCGCCCAGGCCGGCGCAGAGCAGCCCGGCGTAGTCGGCCTGCTCGCCGCCGAGCTCGAGCACCCGCAGGCCGGCCAGCGGCCCGGCCGCGGCCGACGGCGCGGGCCGCTCGAGCTCGGCCTCGCTCGGGGCGGAAGTTGCGGACGTCGCGGCCTCGGTCACGCTAGCTCCCACTTCACGAGGGTGAACTCGGGGGTCTCGTCGGCGAACACGGCCCGGACCTTGGCCCCGACGGCCACGTCCTCGCGCCGCCCGACCACCCGCCCGGTGTAGCGCACGCCGTCGGCGTTCTCCACGATCGCGACCACGTACGGCAGTTCGCCCGCGAAGCCGGGGTGGAACGCCCGGTGGTACACCACGTAGCTCCAGATCGACCCCTCGGTCGACACGTCGATCCACTCGGAGCCGCGCTCCAGGCAGGTCGGGCAGATCGGCAGCCCGGGGAACCGCAGGGCCGCGCACGAGGTGCAGCGCTGGGCGGTGAGCCGGCCCTCGCGGGCGGCCGCCCAGAACGGCGCCATGTCGGGGTCGTCGAGCTTGGGGATGGGCTTGTTATAGAGCTGGTCGGTCATTAGTTGTGCGTCGAGAGGATCGACGCGCCTCCCTTCAGCCAGACCTGGGTTGAGCAGTACATCGCGATCTCGGCGCCGGTCACCTGGCGCTGGCCGGCCTGGCCGCGGAGCTGCCTGACCGCCTCCACCATGTGCAGCCAGCCCCACATGTAGCTCTCGGAGAGCTGGCCGCCGTTGGTGTTAAGCGGCCGGTCGCCGCCCGGGCGGGTGTGCCCCTCGGCCAGCCACGGGCCGACCTCGCCGGGCGGGGCGAAGCCGTAGTACTCGAGCATCTGCAGCACCCAGACCGCGGTCGGGTTCTGGATGTAGAGCACGTCGATGTCGCCGGTGGTCAGGCCGGTGTTCCGCCAGATCTGGTCGGCCGCGCCGCGCAGGAACTCCCGGTTGAGGTAGTCCGGCGTGTATTCGCCCCGGATGCCGGTCTGCTCGGACATCCCGAGCACGTAGACCGGCTTGTTCGGGTAGTCGGCGGCCAGGTCGGCCCGGGTCACGATCAGCGACACGCCGCCGTCCGACAGCATGGTCACGTCGGCCCGGCGCAGCGGCTCCACCATGTACGGCATCGCCAGGTACTGCTCCATCGACATCGGCTCGCGGAACAGCGCGATCGGGTTCTGCTGGGCCCACTCCCGCTCCGACACCGCGATCATGCCGAACTGCTCGTCGGTGGTCCCGTACATCGCCTTGTGCCGCTGCAGGGCCATCGCGGCCGGGCCGGCGATGTGCATCAGGCCGGACGCGCCCGCCAGGGTGGGGGAGGACGCGCCGAACGGGAACCTGATGCTGCGGGCGTTGGCCCCGTAGCACAGCGCCACCGTCGTCGCCATCCCGGTCAGGATGGCCTGCACCGCCAGGTGGAGCGAGAAGTTGCAGGTGCCGTAGTCGAGGGTCTGCGCGTAGCGCGGGTTGAGGCCGAGCAGCGGCCCGACCATCACGTCGGTGTTGGTGCCCTGGACCGACTTGCAGGTGATCAGCCCGTCCAGCTTCTCCCGGCCGATCCCGGCGTCCTTGAGCGCCTCCTTGATCGCCAGCACCGAGTTGAGCTCGGGCGACTGGCCGGGCAGCTCGCCCTGCGGGGTGTGGCCGACGCCGACGATGGCGACCTTGCCCCTGATGTCGGTGTCGATATCGGTTGCCATGTCAGCCGATCACCGACTGGCCGCCGTCGACGTGCATGACGGTGCCGTTGATGGCGGCCGACCGCTCGGCCGCGACGAACGCGCACGCCCAGGCGACCTCGGCCGGCGACGGCTGGCGGCCGATGGGGATGATGTCGGCCGCGATCTTGTCCGACCGCTCCCTGGTCAGCCCCGGGTGGGTCGTCATGTCGCGGATGGTGTCGGCGAACCCCGGGTTGATGTCGTTGACCGTGATCCCGTACGGGCCGAGGCTGCGCGCGAGCGACTTGGTGAACGTCCGCAGGCCGCCCTTGGCGGTCGAGTGCGGCAGCCGGGTGGGGCCGCCGCTCCAGCCGTCCGGCCCGTTCATGTGCAGGATCCGGCCCCAGCCGCGCTCGCGCATGCCCGGGGCGAACGCCTTGGCCAGGTACCAGGACGCGGTCAGCTGCTGGTTGAGGTAGCGGTGCCAGTCCTCGTCGGTCGTCTCCCAGAAGTCCTTGTGCAGCCGCCGGGCGGCGTTGCTGACGTAGATGTCGACCTGGCCGAAGGCCTCTTCGGCCCGGGCCTTGAGCGCAAGCACGGTCGACTTCTCGGCCGCGTCGCCGAGCACCACGATCGCCTTGCCGCCGAGCGCCTCGGCCTCCTCGGCGACCTGCCGGGCCTCGTCCGCGTTGGACCGCGAGTTGACGACGACGTTCGCGCCGCGGGCGGCGAACTCGAGCACGATCGCCTTGCCGAGGTTGCGGCCGGAACCGGTCACCAGCAGGGTCTTCCCGGCGATACCGAACTCATCGGTCATGATGCGCGTTGCCTTCTTTCCTGTGTCTGTCACTTGCTGCTACCGCTGGCGGTGGTACTGGTCACGGGTCGCCCGGACTTCCCGGGTTGCCCGGGCTTCGCGGGGACGCGCTGTCCGGGCGCGGGCGATGGCTCCGGCTTCGGTCCCGACTCGGCGACGATCGGGAAGTGGCACGCGACCAGGTGCCCCGACCCCGCCCCGTGGCCGGGCGCGAGCAGCGGGGTTTCCTCCGCGCACTTGAGCTGGGCGCGCGGGCACCTGGTCCGGAACCGGCAGCCGGACGGCGGGTGGACCGGCGACGGCGCCTCGGCCGGGACATCGGCGTCAGCCGACCTGTCCCTCGCCGCGCCGGACCGCTGGTCCTGCTCGATGCGGGGGACCGCGTCAAGCAGCTCGACCGTGTACGGGTGGCGCGGGTGCGCGTACACCTCGTCGGCCGGGCCGACCTCGCACAGCCGTCCCAGGTACATGACCGCGACCCGGTCGCTGACCTGCTTCACCAGCGCCAGGTCGTGGGCGATGAACAGGTACGACAGCCCGAGCGAGGTCCGCAGCCCCTCGAGCAGGTTCAGCACCTGCGCCTGGACCAGCACGTCGAGCGAGGAGACCGCCTCGTCGGCGATGATCAGGGCCGGGCTGGCGGCCAGCGCGCGGGCGATCGCCACCCGCTGGCACTGGCCGCCGGACAGCTCGCGGGCCCGTCGGCGGCCGTGCAGGCCGAGGTCGAGGCCGACCTGCTCGAGCAGCTGGCCGACCCGTCGCCGGCGTTCGCCCCGATCGCGGACGCCCGCCGCGATCAGCGGCTCGGCCACGATCCGGGCGACCGGCCAGAGCGGGTCGAGCGAGGTGTACGGGTCCTGGAAGATTATCTGGATCGAGCGGCGCGCGTCCCGCAGCGCGGCCCCGCGCAGGGTGCCGAGGGTCACCCCCTGGAACACCACCTCGCCCGACTTCGGCGGCGGCGCCTGCATGATCGACCGGGCCAGGGTCGACTTGCCCGAGCCGGTCTCGCCGACCACGCTCAGGGTCTCGCCCGGCCAGATGTCGAGGCCGACCCCGGCCACCGCCTGCAGCACCCCGCCCCGGACCCCGCCCTGGCCGCGGACGGTGAACTCCTGGACCAGGTCGCGCACCCGAAGCAGCGGATCCGTCATCGTTCCTCCTCCGAAGCCGAAGCCGAAGCCGCCGCCGCCGCCGCCGAAGCCGGTTGTTCCGAGGCCGCCTGCGCGGACCCCGCCAGCGGGTACCAGCACGCGTACGCGTGCCCCGGCTCGTCCTCGGCCAGCTCCGGCCGCTCCCGCTCGCACCGCTCGGCCGCCCGCGGGCAGCGGGCCGCGAACGGGCAGCCGGCCGGCGGCGCCGACAGATCCGGCGGCCGCCCGCCGACCACCGGCAGCGGGGTGTGGGCGGCCCGGTCAAGCCGCGGCACCGCGCCAAGCAGGGCGCTCGTGTAAGGCATGCGGACGTTACCGAACAGCTCCCGGGCCGGCGCGCGCTCGACCGCCCGCCCCGCGTACATGACCACCACGTCGTCGGCGAAGGAGGCCGCCAGCCCGAGGTCGTGGCTGATCATCAGGATCGCCATCCCCAGCTGGGCCTGCAAGCCGGTCAGCAGCCGCATGATCTGGGCCTGGGTGGTCACGTCGAGCGCGGTCGTCGCCTCGTCCGCGATCAGCAGCCGGGGCGAGCAGCTGAGCGCCATCGCGATCATCACCCGCTGCCGCATCCCGCCCGAGAACTGGTGCGGGTACTCGCTGTAGCGCTGCTCCGGCGCCGACAGCCGCACCAGCCGGAACAGCTCGATCACGCGCTCCCGGGCGGCCGCCCGGCCGACCGGGCGGTGCGCCCGGATCGCCTCCGCGATCTGCGGCCCGACCCGCATCGTCGGGTTCAGCGACCGGGCCGGGTCCTGGAAGATCATCGCCACGTCGTGCCCCCGGTGCCTGCGCAGCTCCTTCGGGCCGAGCCCGATCAGCTCGGTGCCGTTGAGCACGGCCGACCCGGACACCTGGGCGCTGCGCGGCAGCAGCCCCATGATCGCGCGCGAGCTCGCCGTCTTGCCCGACCCCGACTCGCCGATGATCGCCACCGTCCGCCCGGCCGGGACCGAGTAGCTCAGCGAGTCGACCGCGTGCACCACCCGCCCGCGCGGCCGGTAGCGGACCGACAGGTCCCGCACCTCGAGCACTGACGTCGGCGCCGGAGCCATCGCGGGCGCCGGAAGGGCCGGCGTCGGCGCCGTCATCGCGCGCTCCAGCGGGCGCGCAGCGCGTCGCCCAGCAGGTTCAGCGTCGCGACCGTGATCAGCAGCGCCAGGCACGGGATGATGACCAGCGCGGGCTGGACCGACATCGTCTGCTCGCCCGAGGCGATCATGTTCCCCCAGCTCGCCCCCGGCGGCGGCACCCCCAGCGACAGGAAGCTGAGCGCCCCCTCCTGAATGATCGCCACCCCCGCGCCCAGCAGCGCGAACGTGAGCAGCTGGGGCAGCAGGTTGGGGGCCAGGTGCAGCAGCACGATCCGCCATCGCCGGGTCCCGCTGAGCGTGGCGGCGAGCATGAAGTTCTGGTCCCGGAGCTTGAGCGTGCCCGCCCGCGCCAGCCGGGCGAAGGCGGGGACGCTGTAGAACGACAGCGCCCAGATCACGTGCAGCTCGCCCGGCCCCAGGCCCTCCGCGATCGCCAGCGCCAGCACCAGCGACGGGAACGCGATCAGCACGTCGAGCACCCGCATCAGCGCCGCCGCCAGCAGGCCGCGGGAGAAGCCGGCGATCATCCCGATCAGCCCGCCGAGGGCGATGCCGATGAGCTGGGTGGCCGCCCCGACCTCGAGCGAGACCCGCCCCCCGTACAGCAGCCGGGAGAAGATGTCGTTGCCGTCGGCGTCGGTGCCGAGCAGGTGCCCGGGCGATCCGATCGGCAGGCTCGAGTTGAGCACGCTGCCGCCGACCGGCGACGGCACATTGCCGACCAGCGGCCACAGGAAGCACGCGGCGATCAGCACGATGAGAAGTCCGGCCGGGATCCAGAGCGAGAGCGACTGTCGCAGCCGCCCGCGACCGCGCACCGCGCCGGCGGCAGCCGGGCCGGCCGCGCCGAGCCCGCCCGGAACCGACAGGGCGTCATTGACCGGGATTGTCATACCTGATCCTTGGGTCGAGGACGGCGTAGAGGAGATCGGCCAGCAGCCCGATGACGACCACCACCACCGCGAACACGGCGACGATGCCCTCAAGGACCGGGAAGTCGCGCGTCTGGATGGCCTGGAACAGCTCCTGGCCGACGCCGGGCAGCCCGAAGATCTGCTCCACGATGACGGTGCCGCCGAGCAGCGTCCCGACGTTCAGCGCCACCACCGTGATCAGCCCGAACATCGAGTTCGGGACCGCGTGCCGGACCAGCACCCGCCACGACGGCAGCCCCTTGGCCACGGCGGTGACCACGTAGTCCTCGCCAAGCTGCTCGATCACGTCGGCCCGCAGCAGCCGGGTGTAGAAGCAGCCGATCGGGAACCCGAGCGACAGCGCCGGCAGCGTCAGCGAGCGCAGGTTCGCGCCCAGCCCGCCGCTCAGCGGCGTCCAGCCGAGGGCCGGGAACAGCGCCAGGTCGACCGAGAACAGCAGGATGAGCAGCAGCGCCAGGATGTAGGGGGCGATCGACAGCCCGATCAGGGTGATGAACGTGGTGACGCTGTCGAACACGCCCCCGGGCCTGCGGGCGGCCACCGTCGCGACCGGGATCGCGATCACCAGCGAGATGACGAAGGCGTAGCCGATCAGCTCGAAGGTGACCGGCAGCCGCTGCGCCAGGATCGTCGTGACCAGCTGACCGCTGCCGAGCGAGCTGCCCAGGTGCCCGGTCACGGCGCTGCCGAGCCAGTGCCCGTAGCGGGTCAGGAACGGCTCGTTGAGGTGCAGCTCTACCCGCAGTTGGGCCACCTCCTGCGGGGTCGCGTCCGCCCCCAGCAGCGCCTGGGCCGCGTCACCGGGCAGCAGGTTCAGCACCGCGAAGGTGAGGAAGGTGACGCCCCAGACCACCGGGATCGCGGTCAGCAGCCGCCGCCCGGCCAGCCGCAGCAGGCTGGACCGCAGGACCCGCGACGCCCGCGAAGCCGAGGGGCCCCCGGACCCCGGGGCCGCCGCAGCGGCCCCGGCATCCGAACCCGCGGCAGGCACGGAACGGTTCGAAGACTCCTGCACGGTCACTTGCTCGTGAACCCGACCTGCGCCCACAGGATCTCCGGCCGCACCGCGGAGGCGGGGATCAGGGTGGTCAGCCCGGGCCCGGCCACGTCCTTGGCCGCGATGTTCCACCCGTTGACCGGGAACAGGAACGGCGCGTAGGCATTCTGGCTGATGTACTCGGCCGCCTGGTCGTACAGCGTCTGCCTGGACGAGGTGTTGAGCGTGGACGTGGCGTTGGCGAAGATCTTGTCAAGGGCCGGGTCGTGCACCCCGCTGAAGATCGACGCCGACCCGAACCGGAAGTTCACCCCCAGCCCCGCGGCCGGGTCGAACGCCCCCGCCGTCTGCAGCGACGCCTCCCAGGTCTTGCTCTCGAACTGCTGGATGACCGAGGGCAGCTGGTCGACGTGGATGGTCACCTTCATTCCGGCGGCTTGCCACATCGTCTGCAGCGCCTCGAGCACGGTCTGGGTGACCGAGCTCTGGGTGGCCATCAGGTCGACGGTCACGCCCCCGGCCGCCTTCACCGCGGCCTGCGCCTTGGCCAGGTTATAGGTCCGGTACCCGGGCACGTCCTGCTGGTAGAACAGCCCGTTCGGGGCCGTGAACCCCTCGGTGACCGGGTGCAGGTTGCCGAACAGCTTCTGGTCGATCACCGGCACGTCGGTCGCGTAGTACACCGCCTCGCGCGCGGCCAGGTTGCTGAACGGCGCGACGGCGGTGTTCAGCTGGATGACGTACGGGGACGTGGACGGCACGTCGAGCACGTTGAACTGCTGGGAGAACGCGGACACCAGCTGCGGCGTCTGCATCCCCTCGTAGCCCTGCACCCCGCCCGCCTGCATGGTCTCAAGCGCCGCCTCGTCGCTGGCGACCGACTTGAACGTCAGCGTGTTCAGGTAAGGCTCGCCCGGCGCCCAGTAGCGCGGGTTCTTCTTCAGCGCCAGCTCGGAGCTGACCGTGTCGCTGACCACGGTGAACGGGCCCGCCCCGACCGGCGCGAGCTTGAACGCGTTCTCGCCCATCTTGCTCAGCGCGGTGGGCGACACGATCCAGTTGACGTTGGCGTCGTGGAAGGTGTTGATGAGCGGCGCGTAGGGCTGGGTCAGGTGGATCACCACGTCGTACGAACCCGAGGTGGTGATCGAGGAGACCGGCCACTTGGGTGTGTCGCCGACCGGGGCGGCGAGGTCGCGCTTGAAGTTGAACGCCACCGCGGCGGCGTTGAACGGCGTCCCGTCGCTGAACGTCACGCCGTGCCTGAGCTCGATCGTCACCGTCTTGTCGTCGGCCGCGATCGTGTACCCGGTCGCCAGGTCGTCGATCGTCTGACCGTTCGCGCCGAGCTCGAAGAGGTTGCCGTAGATGGCGTCGAGGTAGCTCTGGTTGGCCGAGCCGGAGGCGTCGGTGGCGGGGTCCAGCCCGGTCGGCCACGCGCCGGTCAGGCCGGTCTCCTCGAGCATGGTGAAGTTGCCGCCCGGCTGCGGGGCGGCCGTGTTCTGCGGGCCGGTGGTGGCCGAGGCGGATGAGTTGGCTGAGCTGCCGCCTGAGGAACCTGAAGTACCTGAGGAACCGGAGGAACATGCCGCGACGGCCGTCGCGCAAAGCAGGACGGCCGCCATAGCGACGCTGGCCCGTCCGGCTGGGTGGTGAATCGTGCCCACTGTCTCTACACCTTCGTCTCGCCAGTGGCGACGCCCCGCCGCGAGGCGACGGGGCAGGGGGTCTGATGCTGGTCGCGAGCTGCGGGCCGCGAGCGGCATCGGTTGACGGCTGCCGCGAAAAGGCCCGGCTTTGTCGTCCCTGGGGTAATAGTCACGTCATATATTGTTTCTTTCAACGAAACGGCTGTATCGTTGAATGACATGATGGTTAACCCCTTCGTCCGGCTTGTCAAGACCCAGCCGAGAGACCGAGGACGTGGGACAGTTCCGTGGGACAGTTACGGAAGGAGGACCCGATGCCTGGCGAAAGAGAGCCCGCGGCCCGCGCCGTCGACGTGCTGATCTGGCTGGCCGACCACACGGCCGACACCTGGGGCGTCCGCCAGGTGGCGAGGGAGATGAACACCTCGCCGAGCACCATCCACCGGATCTTCCAGATCTTCGAGTCGCGCGACCTGGTGATCAAGAACGACGAGGGCCGCTACACCCCGGGCCTCGAGCTCTTCCGGATCTGTCAGGTCTTCTCGCACCGCCTGTCGCCGGTGAAGATCGCCCGGCCGCACCTGGAACGGCTGGCGGCCGCGTGCGGCGAGACCGTGCTGCTGGCCGCGTACGGCGCCCGGCGCGGCCAGATGATCGTCATCGACATGATCGACGCGCCGCACCCGCTGCGCTGGGTGGTGGGGCTCAACCAGTGGCGCGCGGTCCACTCCGGCGCGACCGGGCTGGCGATCCTGGCGTTCCTGCCCGAGGCCGAGCGGCAGTTGATCTACCGCAAGGGCCTCGAGCCGTTCACCGAGCAGACCCTGGTCACTGGCGAGGAGCTGGAAAAGGAGGTCGCCCGGGTCCGCGAGCAGGGCTACGCCTTCTCGCAGGGGCAGCGGTCGCAGGGCGCCATCGGGCTCGGCGCGCCGCTGTTCGACGCGGCCGGCGACGTGTTCGGCGACGTCTGCATCACGATCCCGGCGGGCCGGTTCGACCCGGCCCTGGAGCCGAAGCTCGGCGCCCTGCTGGTGTCGCTGGCGGCCGACATCTCGGCCGACCTGCGCGACTCCGGCTTCATCCGCGACGCCTGAGCGCGCCCCTCTGCTAGCCCACCGCTAGCCTTCGTCGGCGTAGTCGAGGCCGAGGTCGAGCGCCCGCGACGAATGCGTGAGCGCCCCCACCGACAGGTAGTCCACGCCGGTCTCCGCGACCTCGCGCGCGTTCTCCAGTCGCAGCCCGCCGCTGGCCTCGAGCCGCACGCCGTAGTAGTCGCGGGCGACCGCCACCGCCTCGCGCAGCGCGCCGACGGGCATGTTGTCGAGCAGCAGGAAGTGCGCCCCCGCCTCGAGCGCCTCCCGGACCTGCGCCACCGAATCGCACTCGACCTCGACCACCAGCCCCGCGTGCGCCCCGGCCAGCGCGGGCCCGACGAGAGCCGGCCCGGCCAGCGCCGGCCCCGAGCGCCCGGTCGCCGACTGGACGGCCGTGACCGCGGCCGCCACCCCGCCCGCCGCCGCCACGTGGTTGTCCTTGATCAAGGCCGCGTCGCCGAGCCCCATCCGGTGATTGCGCCCGCCGCCGCAGCGGACCGCGTACTTCTCCAGCACCCGCAGCCCGGGCGTCGTCTTCCTGGTGTCCCGCACCACCGCCCCGGTCCCCTCGATCGCGTCCGCCCAGGCCCGCGTCGCGGTCGCGATGCCCGACAGGTGGGTGAGGAAGTTGAGCATCGTCCGCTCCGCCCCCAGCACGGCCGGAGCCGGCCCGCTCACCCGCAGCACCGCGTCGCCGGGCCCGATCCGGGCGCCGTCCGGCACCAGCGCCGCCCAGCCCAGCCGCCAGCTCGCCGCGGGCCCGTCCAGGTACCATCCGATCAGGTCGAGCACCGCCAGCGCGACCGGCACCCCGGCCAGCACGCCGGCCTCGCGCGCGACCACGTCGGCGGTCACCGTCCGCCCGGCCACCGTCGCCGCCGACGTCACGTCGGGCCCGTACGCGAAGTCCTCGTCGAGCGCCGCCCCCACCACCCGCGCGACGTCGTCGGCGTTGAGCCCGGCCGCCCGCAGCGTCGCCAGCGTCTCGCCCCGCAGGCCGGTCACGCCGTGGCGCGGGCCCGTGACGTCCTCGTAAAACCGAACCTCTTCCATCACAGCTCCTCCTCGGTCACCACGAGCTCTTGTCCGTCCCACCGCAGCACCGTGTGCCACGGCCGCTCCGCCGTCCCGGCCGCATCCCGCCGCCGATGGCACCCCCGGCTCTCCGCCCGCCGCAGCGCCCCCACCGCGATCAGCCCGGACACCACCCGCAGGTTCGCCGCCTCGACTGCCTCAAGATCCAGGCCAACCCCCCACCCCTCATCCCGAACGGTCCCGGGCGACTCTCCCGCCGCCCCCGTCTCCCACCCCGCGCCGACCAGCCGGACCAGCTCGCCCAGCCCCTCCCGATCCCGCAAAACCCCCGCCCACCGCGACATCCCCAAGGCAACCCCCCGCCGCCCGCCGCCAGCGCTCCATCCGCCCGCGCCCCCGGCGTCAGTCCCGCCGCCTACGCCATCGACCGCCCCTATTGGTGTCGCTGGCGTAGCTGACCGGCTCGCATTGCTGTCGCTGGCGTAGCCGACAGGTCCGATCGCCGCCGCGAGGGCGCGCCCGGCCCGCCGACCCGCGATAACCGCCTCGGTGACCGAGTTGGAGGCGAGCCGGTTGGCGCCCTGCACCCCGGTCGAGGCGGCCTCGCCGACCGCGTACAGCCCGGTGATGCTGGTGCGCCCGTCCAGGTCGGCCAGGATGCCGCCGCACGAGTAGTGCGCGCCCGGCGCGACCGGGATGTACTCGGTCACCGGGTCGATCGAGTGCTTGCGGCACGCGGCCGTCACCGTCGGGAAGCCCTTTTCCAGGACGTCCGGGTCGAGCCCGGTCGCGTCGAGCCACACGTGCCCGGCGGTCCCGGCCGCGATGACCTCGGCCGTCCGGGCGGCCACCACATCGCGCGGTGCGAGGTCGCCGCGCGGGTCGTGACCGGCCATCAGCGGCGTGCCGTCGAGGTCGCGCAGCACCGCCCCCGCCCCGCGCAGCGCCTCCGTGATCAGCGGGCACTGCCCGCTCGCGCCCGGCAGCCACAGCACCGTCGGATGGAACTGCACGAACTCCAGGTCCCTGAGCGCCGCCCCGGCCCGCGCCGCGATCGCGATCCCGTCGCCGGTCGCCCCGGCCGGATTCGACGTCGTCGCGAACGCCTGCCCCAGCCCCCCGGCCGCGATCACCACCGCCGGCGCGTCGATGACCCCGGCCGACAGCCGCCCATTCGGCCCGATGACCCCCGCCGCCAGTCCCGCGACCCGATGGGAAGGGACGATGAGGTCGAGCGCGACCGTGCGGTCGAGGATCTCGATTCCGCTCGCGTGCAGCGCCGCGAGCAGCGTCCGGTGGACCTCGGCCCCGGTCGCGTCGTCGCCGGAATGCACGATCCGGTGATGGGAGTGGCCGCCCTCGAGCCGCAGTTCGCGGGTATCGAGCCGTGCGCCGAGCCCGGCCAGCCACTCGATCACCGCGGGCGCCCCGGCCGCGAGCGCTTCCACCACGTCCGGCTCGCACAGCCCCGCGCCCGCCGTCAGCGTGTCGCCGACGTGCGACGCCGCGCTGTCCGCGGGCCCGATGGCCGCCGCCAGGCCGCCCTGCGCCAGCGGCGTCGCCCCGCCGATCAGGTCCTTGGTCACCATCAGCACCCGCAGCCCGGACGCGGCCGCCGTCAGCGCGGCCGAGATCCCGGCCGCCCCCGACCCGACGACCACGACATCCGCGTCCCGCCGCCACCGCGCCCGCACGGGCGGCAGCGCCCGAATCACCGGGGCCCCAGCCGCCCCGTCAGTCCCGGCTTCGCCGCCCCCGCCGTCGAGCCGGGCAGATAGTGGACCGTTGTGTACACCCGGATGTACACAACAGTCCATCATCCTTGGTGTCGCGCTGTCGGGGGTGGTCGCGCTCTCCGGGGCGGTCATCGGGCGCTCGCGGCGAGCGGGGCCGGGCCGGTGGCGATCATGGCCTCGACCGCGTGGCGGGCGCGGGCCGCGATCTCCGGGTCGACGTTCACCTCGGTGGTACCGTCGCGGAGGCATCGCTCCAGCGCCTCGGCCGTGATCATCTTCATGTAGTGGCAGCTCGCGTGGGGGTTGACCGGTTCCCAGCGGACGGCCGGGTTGGCCTTGCGGAGCTGGTGCAGCATCCCGATCTCGGTCGCGACCAGCACGGCCGGGGCGCGGGTCGATCGGGCCGCCGCCAGCATCCCGCCGGTGGAGAGCACCCGGGTCCGCTCGGCCGGAAGGTCGCCGGTTCCCGCCTGCCACAGGGCCGACGTCGAGCAGCCGCACTCCGGGTGCACGAACAGCTCCGCCTCCGGGTTGGCCGCCGCCGCGTCGCGCAGCGCCTGCGGGCTGATCCCCGCGTGCACGTGGCACTCGCCCGCCCAGACGTGCACGTTCGCCCGGCCGGTGACCCGGCGGACGTGCGCTCCGAGGAACTGGTCGGGCAGGAAGAGCACCTCCCGCTCGGCCGGGATCGCGGACACGACCTCGGCCGCGTTGGCCGAGGTGCAGCAGACGTCGGCCTCGGCCTTGACCTCGGCGCTCGTGTTCACGTAGGCGACCACGGCCGCGCCCGGGTGCTCGGCCTTCCAGGCGACGAGCTGCTCGACGGTGATGCTGTCGGCGAGGGAGCAGCCCGCTCGCGCGTCCGGGATCAGCACGGTCCGGTCCGGGGCGAGGATCTTCGCCGTCTCCGCCATGAAGTACACCCCGCACAGCACGATCACCCGGGCGGAGCTGGCCGCCGCGAGGCGGGCGAGGGCGAGCGAGTCGCCGACGTGGTCGGCGACCTCCTGGATCTCGGCCCGCTGGTAGTTGTGCGCGAGGATCACCGCCCCGCGCTCCGCCGCCAGCCGCCGCACCCGGTCAGCCCAGCCCGCGTCCACCGGCGTCCCGGCCAGCGCGGCGGTCCCGGTATCGGCGTCGGCCTCCCCGGCCGCCCCGGTACCGCCCTGCCCGCCAACCCACGTCGGCTCGTCGGCGTCATCCCGGTGAATCTCTGTGGTCCCTCGCGTGTCCCTCATGTTTCCGACTCTAAGTCGAAAACTGCCGGTTTTCAACTTCCGGTCGAAAACTATTGGCCGCCCCCTAGGCACTCCTGCCCCGCGAGTTCGCGCCCGCACGCGATCGCCGGTTTGGGTCACGGTCACGGGGCGCCCGGCCCCATTACGATGAGCGTGTGCGCAATGACGAGGCCACTGGCGATGCGGTGGGCTGCTTCCGGCACGAGGCGCTCGGGGTGGTGTTCCAGATCCGCGAGCAGCGGCTGTCGGTGCTGCTGTGGCGGCGGGCGGAGGCGCCGTTCGACGGAACCTGGGCGCTGCCCGGGGGCCTGCTCGAGGACGGCGAGCGGCTCGGCGCATCCGCCAGCAGGCATCTCGCCGCCAAGGTCGACATCCCTCAGATCGCGCACCTCGAGCAGCTCGAGACGCGCAGCGATCCGGCCCGGGACCCCGGCGAACGGATCCTCGCGACGGCGTACCTCGCCCTCGTTACGCCCGACGCGCGGCCGAGCCTGCCCGCCGATACCGCCTGGCACCTCGTCGATGCGCTGCCGCCGACCGCGTTCGACCACGGCTCGATCGTGGGCTCGGCCAGGAACCGGCTGCGGGCCAAGCTCTCGTACACCAACATCGGCTTCGCGCTCGCCCCCGAGACGTTCACGATCTCCCAGCTCCGCGACACCTACGCCGCCGCCCTCGGCCACCCCGTCTCGGCCACCAACCTGCAGCGCATCCTCACCCGCAGGGGCGTCATCGAGCCGACCACCGACGTCTCCCGCCCCGCCTCAACCGGCGGCCGCCCCGCGACCCTCTACCGCTTCGCCGCCCGCGACCTGGTGGTCACCAACCCCTTCGCCGCCTTCCGTCCCCGCCGCACCGCCTAGCCGGCACACGGTCACGCGCCCAGCGCGCCAGCGCAGGAAGGATCCCGGTGTGTGTGATGGGGGTCACAGCGATTCTGTCAAGCCGGCTCGCCGCTGCGGCCGTGGTCAC
>Ga0302325_10011992_pt1 | contig 18643 bp, 18 predicted proteins | sample Palsa_T0_2_FD_201948 | JGI IMG/M metagenome (GOLD analysis project Ga0302325, IMG submission 201948) | Peat permafrost microbial communities from Stordalen Mire near Abisko, Sweden - Palsa_T0_2 | ecosystem: Environmental > Terrestrial > Soil > Palsa > Peat permafrost | place: Sweden: Abisko...
CGGAGGATACGTCAACTATTTCTCCATTGCGGGACGGTCGTACAAGGTCATTCCACAGGTATTGCAAGTCGACCGGCTGAATGCGTCGCAAGTGCTCGATTATTACATTCGCGCGCCCGATGGATCATTGCTGCCGGTATCGACCGTGACCAAGCAGAAGACGGAGACGATCCCGGAAGGTATCAATCATTTTCAGCAGTTGAACTCCGCCACGATTTTCGGTGTCTTTGCGCCTACCGTGTCGGAAAAACAGGTGCTCGATTTCATGCGCCAGGCAATTTCTGAGGTCGCCCCGGCCGGTTACCAGATTGACTATTCGGGTGCGTCACGGCAGTTTGTGCAGGAGTCGGGCGGATTTGTCGTAACGCTGCTATTCGCCGTCATCATCGTGTTTCTCACGCTCTCGGCGCAATACGAAAGCTTCCGCGACCCGATCGTGATCCTGGTGTCGGTACCCATGGCGCTATTCGGAGCGTTGATATTCATCAACCTTGGCGCGGCAACGCTCAATATATACACGCAGGTAGGGCTGGTCACGTTGATGGGGCTGGTGAGCAAGCACGGCATCCTGATCGTCCAGTTCGCCAACGACCTGCAGCGCGCGGGGAAGCCGAAGCGTGAGGCCATTGAGGAAGCCGCGGCGGTCCGGCTGCGGCCGATATTGATGACGACCTTTGCCATGGTGCTCGGCGTCGTGCCGCTGGTGATTGCCGCCGGTGCGGGCGCGGCGGGTCGCCACTCGATGGGCCTGGTGATCTTCACCGGCCTGTCGATCGGCACGCTGTTCACCCTGTTCGTGGTGCCGGCGGTGTACATGCTGTTGGGAGCAGATCATCACCTGCAACGCGCAGCCGCAGGGACACTCGCCACGAGTCCGGCCGAAGGCTAGCATCCGGAATGCCTGGGAGCGGCTGCGCGCCGTAACGGTGGTTCCTGCGTGCAAGTCGCTTCCGCATGACGGGATGGAGGGTTCAATGACGCATCTCGATTGGCCGGCCCTTCCGTACGAGGAGTGGAAGGACACGTATGAAACGCTGCATCTATGGATGCAGATCGTCGGCAAGATCCGGCTCGACCGCATGCCCTGGATCAATCACTGCTGGCAGGTGACGTTCTATCCTTCGGCGCGGGGCCTCACCACCGGGTCGATGCCGTATGGAGCGGAACATCTCCAGATCGATTTTGATTTCGTTGGTCATGAACTCGTGCTGCAAACGAGCCGCGGCGAGCGTCGCAACATCGCGCTTGTTCCCATGTCCGTCGCGGACTTCTATCGTGCCCTGATGGCGGCACTGGAGGCGGTCGGGATGCCGGTACAGATCTATCGCAAACCGGTGGAAATGGAGGGCCAAGTACCCTTCGACGTGGATACCCTGCATCGAGCCTATGATGGGGAGTATGCGCAACGGTGTTGGCGCATTGTCACTTCGTCGGCGGTTGTGTTGACACGCTTTCGCTCCCACTTCTACGGCAAGGTCAGTCCGGTCCACTTCTTCTGGGGCAGCTTCGATCTCGCGGTGACCCGATTCTCCGGGCGCACCGCACCGCCTCATCCCGGGGGCATGCCCAACCTTCCCGACCGGGTGACGCGCGATGCCTACTCGCACGAGGTAAGCAGCTGCGGGTTCTGGCCGGGCGGCGCCCCTGCGCCATATCCGCTCTTCTACAGCTATGCCTATCCGGAGCCCGACGGGTTCGGCGCCGCCCCGCTGCGGCCATCCGGCGCGCGCTATGACTCCGTGCTGCGCGAATTCGTTCTGCCCTATGACGCCCTCAGAAAGGCGGACAACCCCGAGGAGGAGCTTCTCGCGTTCCTTCAAAGCACCTATGAAGCGGCGGCCAATTTGGGGCATTGGGATCGCCGCGGGCTTGAGGCGACACCGCCGCAATGAAGCACGTGGCAGATTAGAATTCCATTCAGACACCAGCATGAGTATCGATCTGCGCTCCAAGACCTGCACGCCGTGTCGCGGCGGCATTCCTCCCCTTACCGTGGAGCAGGCTCAGAGCTATCTGGCGCAAATCCCCGGATGGACCCTTGTGGACGACGGACGTGGGATCGAACGCAGTTTTCGCTTCGAGAGCTTCAAGGAAGCCTTGGACTTCGTTGCCAAGCTCGGCGCCCTGGCTGAGAGCGCGGGCCACCATCCCGACATCAATTTTGGGTGGGGATGGGCCAAGGTCACCTGGCAAACCAAGAAGATAAAGGGCTTGCATGAGAACGACTTCATCATGGCGGCCAAGACGGACGAGATGATCGCGCCGGACGCGGCATGACAACCAACGACAAGAGCAAGCTCGACCGCGTTCTGGCGGAGGCGCGCCGCACCGCCCAGGAGCGCGAACAGGGTTACCGGGCGCAGGCACTCAAGATCTATCCTTGGATCTGTGGTCGCTGCCGACGTGAATTCACGCCGACCAACGTGCGCGAGCTCACGGTCCATCACCGCGACCACAACCACCACAACAACCCGCCGGATGGCAGCAACTGGGAGCTGCTGTGCGTGTATTGTCACGACAACGAACATCAGCGCCAGCTGGAGGCGGCCCAGGATGGCGCAGGCGCCCGCGGCGCCAACAGCGTTGCGACGCATAACCCATTCGCCAATCTTAAGGCCCTTCTCGATGGCAGGAAGCGGCCTTGAGCGCGGTGACGATTCGAGCCGCTCGGCGCTTTAGCGCGAGCGGGCGCAAACGCGGGCATGCGTCCTGTGCCGGCACCGCCTGAACGATCGATTTTTTCATGTCGTCCGTTATTTCCGTCACGAATCTCTCCAAGACCTATGCCACGGGCTTGCAGGCGCTTAAACACATCCAATTGGATATCCGTCGCGGCGAAATCTTCGCGCTGCTCGGCCCCAATGGCGCCGGTAAGACGACCCTGATCAGCATCATCTGTGGGATTGTCAATCGATCGGAGGGCAAAGTCCTCGTCGACGGTCACGACATCGACACCGAATACCGCGCGGCCCGCTCCCTCATCGGACTCGTACCGCAGGAATTGACCACCGACGCCTTCGAAACGGTGTGGGCAACCGTGTCCTTCAGCCGCGGACTGTTCGGTAAACCGGCCAATCCTGCCCATATTGAGAAGGTGCTCAAGGACCTTTCGCTGTGGAGCCGCAAAGACAGCAAGGTCATGACGCTTTCGGGCGGTATGAAGCGGCGTTTGCTAATCGCCAAGGCGCTATCGCATGAGCCACAGGTACTGTTCCTCGACGAGCCGACGGCTGGTGTCGACGTCGAGCTCCGGCGCGCGATGTGGGACCTGGTCCGCTCGCTCAAGGCAAGCGGCGTGACGATCATCCTCACCACGCATTACATCGATGAGGCTGAGGAGATGGCTGACCGAATCGGCGTCATCAGCAAGGGTGAAATCATTCTGGTCGAAGACAAGGTTGAACTGATGCGCAAGCTCGGCAAGAAGCAGCTGACCTTGCAGCTCCAGAACAGGCTGGTGCAGGTTCCGCCCGATCTTGCCGACTATCGGCTCGAACTGTCGAGCGATGGAATGGAACTGATGTATACCTACGACGCCAAGGGAGAGCGCACGAATATCGCGGCGCTGCTCGAGGCTCTTGACCGCGCCGGCGTCAGCTTCAGGGACCTTCAGACGACGCAAAGCTCGCTCGAAGACATCTTCGTCAGCCTCGTGCGGGAAAGAAAATGAACCTGCATGCAGTCCGTGCCATTTACACGTTCGAAATAGCGCGCACCAGGCGCACGCTGATGCAGAGCATCATTTCGCCGGTAATTTCGACTTCCCTGTATTTCGTTGTCTTCGGCGCGGCGATCGGATCGCGTATCCAGCAGGTCGGCGGGATCAGTTACGGTGCCTTCATCGTGCCCGGGTTGATCATGCTATCGCTGCTGACGCAGAGCATATCCAACGCCTCATTCGGCATTTACTTTCCCCGCTTCGTCGGCACGATCTACGAACTGTTGTCGGCGCCAGTTTCCTATTTCGAGATTGTCCTGAGCTATGTTGGAGCGGCCGCGACCAAGTCGATCATCCTCGGCCTGATCATCCTGTCCACGGCAGCCCTGTTCGTCCCAATGCAGGTTGTCCATCCAGCGTGGATGGTCCTCTTCCTCATACTGACGTCGGTGACCTTCAGTCTGTTCGGCTTCATCATCGGAATCTGGGCCGACGGGTTCGAGAAATTGCAACTCGTGCCACTGCTAATTGTCACGCCGCTGACCTTTCTCGGCGGCAGCTTTTATTCTATCGACATGCTCCCGCCTTTCTGGCAAACGGTCTCGCTGTTCAATCCCGTGGTGTACCTGGTCAGCGGCTTCCGCTGGAGCTTCTATGGGATATCGGACGTGAGCCTCACCGTCAGTCTTGGCATGACCCTGGTGTTCATGGCCTTGTCGCTGGCAATCGTGGCGTGGATTTTCAAGACCGGATATCGGCTCAAGACCTAGGCGCACCACTCATCGCCGGATGCTGCGATGCAGAAGGCACATGAATGGATGTGCCGATCGGGCGTCGCGGTAAAGATCGGGTGGCAGTGATCGCAGGAAGCTCGGAGTCTGGCGCCTTCGCACGACATCAAGCCCATTCCGCAGCCGCTACGACACGCGTAGAGTAGTCGCATGGTCGACGCCGTTGCACCGCAGCGAACCGCCCTACTTGCCGGCGCTACGGGGCTCGTCGGTCGTGCCCTCTTGTCCTTGCTGCTTGCCAGCGCGCAATACGGGCGCGTGCATATCCTTCTGCGCCGCACCCCTCCGGACATCAAGGCAAATGCAAAGCTGGAGATTCACGAAATCGACTTCGCGCGGCTGCCCACGGCGTTCCCAGCGGTGGATGATGTATTCATCGCGCTCGGCACCACGATCAAGATCGCCGGGTCCGAAGCGGCCTTTCGCCAGGTGGATTTTGACTTCGTCGTGAATATCGCGCGGGCTGCCAAGAATGCGGGGGCGACGCGGTTGGCCGTCGTGTCGGCGTTCGGCGCCGACCCGGCATCGCGCATCTTCTATAGCCGCGTCAAGGGGGAGATGGAGATCGCCGTTATGCAGCTCGCCTACGACTCGGTGGTCGTAGCGCAACCGTCCATGCTTGTGGGTGACCGGGGTCGCATGGGACAACCGACGCGCGGTGGCGAAGTGTGGGCGGCAAGGCTGCTCGGGCCGATCGCGTGGATCATTCCCAAGTGGGTCCCCGCCGACGTCGTAGCGTCGGCGATGCTTGCGGCCATCGTCGACACCAAACCCGGGGTTCATGTCCTGAAATCGGCAACAATGCACGCGCGGGTCGTACCTTAGGATGCTCACCGCAGCAACACAAATTGCCAAATGGATCGCCCAAAGCGCGGTGGGCGTCCGGCATGCCGCGCTTCGGCCGGGAGTGTGTAGCGCTGCAGCAACGGAAGCTCCTGCGGTCAGATGACCGCCCCTTAGCAGCAAGCGTATGGACCATCGATTCGTCGGCCATCTGCTTGCCCGGCGGGTTCAGATAGGTCATGGCAACTTCCGGGTGCCTCAGTTCGCCAGCGCGATTTCCACCCGCTTGTTGCGCTTGCCCTCGCTGCGGATTTTGAGCACGCGGATGGCGCCAATCTCGGCAATATCCCTTACATGCGTACCCCCGCAGGGTTGCAAATCGATGCCCGGGATCTTCAGCAACCTCACGCGTGCTGCGCCGCGCGGTGGCTGCACACTCATCGTCTTGACCAGTTCGGGTCGCGCGTCGAGCTCCGCTTCGGTGATCCATATTGTCTCGGTCTGCGCACCACGGGCGATAAGCGCATTCGCGTCGCGCTCAATTGCGGTCGCATCGAGTAGGCTCATGTCGACGTCGAAATCAAGACGGGCCTTGTCCGGCGCAATGTTACCCCCGGTAACCGGCGCGACGACGATGCAAGACAGCACGTGCAGTGCGGTGTGTAGCCGCATCAACGCATAGCGACGCTGCCAGTCGATGGCCAGCGTCAGCGTTTCCCCAGGTTCCGGCGGCTGGATCAAGGGCGCCGCGACGTGCAACACACTCTCGGGCGCGTCGCCCTTGCGCGTGTCGGTGACAGCGATGCGTTCGCCGTTCGACCGCAGCAGCGTGCCAATGTCACCCTGCTGCCCACCTCCCATCGGGTAGAAGATAGTGCGGTTGAGCTCGATGCCGCGCTCGTACACTGCGATGACCTGCGCTTGTGCGGTCGTCAGGTAGGCGTCGCTTCGAAACAGCAACTCGGTGGCCATTGCATCGCGGGTCCGGTAAGGCGGAGACGCATCTTAGCAAGTCCGGGAATGCCTTCCGACCCGGGCCGCATGGGCCGTGACTCGAAGGCCGCAAGTTGCCTTCACATCGATCCGCGCGCCTGCCATAGTTCGCTCAGACGACGCGCGAATGTCGTTCCAAGCGCGTCGTCTTCGTGCATGAAATAGACGAAAGTCCGAGCCAGAGACTGCGCCGCGATACGCTCTGCCCAGGCCTCCAACTCGCTGTCTTCGTAGTGGGTTCGCCGCAGCCGCACATAAGCGCAATCCGTGGTGACTACGAACGGTGTGTCACCTTCATCGGTGTCGGTAACGCAAAACATAATGCCCCGGCTGCGCAGCGCATCGTACACCTCGTCGTCCTGCCAAGACGCGTGGCGAAACTCGAAGGCAATGCGCGTGCCGGAGGGCAGCGTATGGAGAAAGTCTTGCAGGCGAGGAAGGTCCTTTCTGAGGTACGGGGGCAACTGGAACAGGATCGCGCCGAGCTTGTTCCCAAGCGCAGCGGCGCGGCGCATGAACTCGGCCACTTGCGCTTCGGTCTCGCGCAGACGCTTGTCATGCGTGATGCGGCGTGGTGCCTTCAGGGTGAAGGCGAAGTGGTCGGGCACCTGTTCGCGCCATTGCTCAAGGACCGCGATGGCGGGCATGCGATAGAAGGTGTTGTTGATTTCAACGGTTGGGAAACGCTCGGCGTAGTAATGCAGCATCTCGCCGGCAGGGAGTTGTTCCGGATAGAAGGGCCCCAGCCACTCCTTGTAGGAATAGCCGCTCGTCCCGGCCAGCAAAGACATCACGCCTCTCCAAGAATTGTCAGCGCGAATCGGCGCCGCGGCGCATGTCGGTTCGGGCGGTGTGCGCAGTACGCGGGCCAGCGGGCGTCATCTGCTTCAGCCATGACGCGGTGCTGGTTACGATGTCGTCCCATACCTGCTGCTCGGTTTTGCCGCTGCGTTTCGGAACCTTGAATGAATGGTCCCCTTCCTCGATCACGTGCACGGTCGACGGCGCGGAAAGTTTTGCCAGGACACTGCGTAGCAGGGCCAGATCGCAGAGCCGATCCTGCGAACCCTGGACGAACAGCAGCGGAGAGGTAATCCGGGCAAGGTGTTCGGAACGCACGACTTCGGGACGCCCGGCCGGCTGCAGCGGGTACCCCAGGAGAACGAGCCCATCGGCAGGCTCGCCCTCAGCGGCGACCATCGATGCGATGCGGCCACCCATGCTCCGTCCGCCCAGGAAAAGTGCTCCCGGCCCGGCGTCGGCGCGCACGCGCTCAATCACTTTGCGCCAGGTAAGCATCAACCGCTGCGGGGGATCCGGGACTTTTCGGCCCGCCTCCCGATAGGCGAAGTTGAACTTGACTGTCAACATGCCGCGGGTCGCCAGCGCCTCCTGCAAAAAAGTGAGGAACGGGCTGCGCATGTCGGTGCCCGCCCCATGCGCCAGGATGAGGCCAGCGGATGTGCCAGGTTCGTATTGCATCGGGTAGGCCCACACCGATGAGACTTCCACCCCTGGCTCAACGTCGATTCGGCGCTCCTCGACGCGCATGGTTTGGCTCGCGCCGCCCGGGTGTCTGGGCGGCCTTAGCGCTTCTGCAGCCGTCGCACGGCGCTGAAGTGCTTGATCGCCTTGCTTGGTTGCCCGAGTTGTTCGCACAGTAGCGCCGCGTTGTAATGCGCGTCGGAGAAGTCGGCCGACAATTCCAGGCACCTCTCGTAGCACGCCAACGCCTCGACGGGCTTTCCCTGGTCTTCGAGTGCAATCGCCAGATTGAAATGCAGCCACGGCTCGTCTGGACAGTGTCTGAGCGCACTCCGATAGAGGCTGACCGCTTCGGCGCCGCGTCCGGCATTGCCGAGCAGGCAGCCAAGGTTGAGGTAGGCATCGGCCAAGGCTGGTGCGCGAGCGAGCGCCTTTCGATAGGCCTCTTCCGCCTCGGCCGGGCGACTTGCTTCGAGTTCGATCCCGCGTTCGAACCAATAGTCGGCACCATCGGCCTGCACCGCTTCATCCAAGACCGATTCGCGGCGACCTCGGCTCGGTGGCCCGGCGGCGGTGGCTTCGGCGGGCACCAGCGGCCTGCTCAACACGCTCACGCTCGCGCCGGATGGCCGGACTTCGAAGTCGAGCAGCAATTGGCCGGAATCAACCTGCCACTGCGTGTCGCCCGCGCGCACCGCGAGCTCTTTGCCGGCCGCGGTGATGCGCAGACCGCTAAGCGGCAGCTCAGCGGGCAAGGTATCGCGCAAACGGCGCAGGGAGCGAAGAATTTTGCGCCCTGGAATTTGCGCTTCACGCAGGCTGTGGGCGGTGCGCAGCATCACCACATCCTGGAAGGTAAAGCGGTATTCGCGGCGCCGACCGCGGCCGGGAGAGACGAAGCCGGCGGCCATAAGGCTGCTGATTGCCGACCGCGAGATACCCAGCATTGCCTGGATCTCCCGCAGGGTGTAGGTGGTCATGCGCTCAGCAATCACTTCCTGGCGCGTTCGCGTCCTTTCGCCTCTACGGCGCTCGGTTCAATGGCGCGCTTGGCAGTTTTGCGCACCTTGGCCTGCGTGGCGGTGTCGGCGACCGCCGCTGGGACCGCCTTGGCGGCTTTCTTCTTCTCCAGGCTCGCGCGCAAGGCGTCCATGAGATCGATGACTTGACCGCCGCTCGGTTCTGGCTCGGCCGATACAGCAATCTGCTTGCCGGCGATCTTTTCGTCGATCGCGGTTTCGATCCGCTGCTTTTCCTCATCCTTGTAGGCGGAAGGGTCGTAGCTGTCTTCCGAGATCTGGTCGATCAGTTGCAGTGCCAGCGTCAATTCCGGCTTCTTGACCTCGGTTTTTTCGATCTCCAGGTCTTTCATCGAACGCACTTCGCTGGCGTAGAGGAGTTGCTGCAGTACCAGTCCTTCGCCGCCGATGCGCACCTGGACCACATACTGCTTACCGCGCCACACCCAGGTCGCGAGGGCGCAGCGTCCGGTCTCGCGCATGGCTTCTACCAACAGGTTATAGGGCTTGGCACCGCGCTTGTCGGGTGCAAGGTAGTACGCCTTGTCGTAATAGATGGGATCAATGGCGCTGGTCGGTATGAACGATACGATGTCAATCGTGTGCTCGCTCTTGTCCTCGAGCGCCGCGAGCTCCTCGGGCGTGAACATCACGTAGCGGTCTTTCTCGAATTCGTAGCCCTTCACCATCTCCGCCCGTTCCACCGGCACGCTTTCTTTCAGGCAGATGTACTGCTGCTTGAGACGAGAGCCGCAGGTCTTGTGCAGCAAGTTGAAGCGGATGCCGCCCGAACTTTCGGTGGCCGGAAAGACTTTCACCGGAATCGAAACCAGGCCGAAAGTCAGCGACAGGGAAGCAATTGAGCGAGCAGCCATCGGACCTCCTTCGTTCGAAGCTGGATCCTTACGAGTGGCTCCGCGCGCATCCGTTCACCCTGGACGCGCGGCCACGCGTTTTCACGAACCGCGAAGGGTATACCAGGATTGGATTCGCCTCAAGCTAGGAAGTCGACATCTTCAGTGCTGCCTCGACGCTTTGCCGCGTGGTATGCAGGTCGCGCCAGACGTCCCCCCGCGCGGCCATGAGCTTAGGCGCGTTATCCATGCGGAAATCGGGCGGCTGCACGCCGGGCAGCTCCTCCCAGGTCACGGGCATGGATACCGGCGCGCCGAGCACGCCGCGCGGTGAATACGCCACGTTGAGGGTTTTGCCCCGTGTATTCATATTGTGGTCGAAGAAGATCTTGCCTGGCCGCTTGTCCACGCTCCAGTCCATGGTGATGACATCCGGGTGTTGCGCCATCAGGTGGCGGCCAATTAACTCGCATACCGACCGTGCCTGCACGAAAGTAAGGGTACGCGCGATGGGCACGAAAATATGCAATCCCGTCTTGCCCGACGTCTTGACGAAGGATCGCAGCGACAGGGCGTCGAGCAGCTCCTTGAGCCAGAACGCGACCGTCTTGCCTGCCTCGAAGGCCTTGCGGTTGAACTCCGGTTCCGCACCCGGAGCTTCCTTACCCGAATAGATATAGGGGTCGATGTCGAATACCACGTAATCCGGGTAATTCAGTGCCGAGGCTTCGAGCTTGGCCAGCGATCCGGAGTAGGCGGAGCGATGCTCGGACTCGGCGAGACTGGAGTGCCACACATGAAATTCGAGCGTGCCCAGCTGGCCCAGCCACAACAGCGTCGCCAGGTTGTTGCACAGGGGGTAGGCATGGTTCTCCGTCTTGCTCTTCGAGTACACCTCCACCGTTTCCACGAACGGCGGGAGCTTCTGCGTGAGGTGCTTCTGGAAAAACGACTCGCCATCGATGCCGTCGGGCATGCGGATCAGAGTAAGTGGCCGGTTGGCAAGATGGGGCAGCATATAGGGGGCCATCGCGGCCAGGTAGCGCAGCAGGTCGTCCTTGGTGGCCGCGCGCCACTTCTTGTGCGCCGGCCAGAGCGTCTTGTCGAGTTGGGAGACACCTATGCGATGGGCGCCCACCTGCAGCGACAGGGACGATTCCTTCGTCGCGAGCTGCCGCAACACGCTCGTCACCACGTCGGTCGAGTCGTTGCGAGTGGTTGCCCCCGCCGCGTCCCTGCGCCGAACGCTCTTCGCATCGACATCATCGCGCAGTCGCAGGAACACTGGTGCGCGCAGGGTCCCGCTTGGCGTCCATTCGTGATACTGCACCTCCGCGACCAGCGCCGGCCGGACCCAGGTGGTCGATGCATGCAGGTCCGGCTCGGTGGCAAATGGCCTTTCTGCGGTCTTTAACGCGGCCAGGCGCTTGCGGATCTCGACCAGCGTTCGATCGTTGAATCCGCTGCCCACATGACCGGCATAGCGCAGCTTCGCACCCTCGTCCCAGTAGCCCAGCAGCAGGGCCCCAAATTCGTCCCGGCGATGCCCTTCGCCGGCCGTGAAACCGCCGATCACGAACTCCCCGGTCTGCACGGCTTTGACTTTGAGCCAGTAGGGCGAACGCCTTCCCGGTTCGTAAATGCTATCGGCTTTTTTGGAAACGATGCCTTCCAGTCCGGCGGCAATTGACGCCTGGTATAGCGCGTAAGCATCGGTTTCGGTGTGCACCGGCTGCACGTGGGACAGTGGCATCAGGCACTGGCTGAGGTAACGCTGCCGATCTTCGTATGCTGCGCCGCGCAGGTTCATGCCCAGAAGATGCAGGACGTCGAAGGCGTAGAACACCGTCGGAAGGGTCTGCTCCGCCGCCGCGATCTCGCGCTCGGTGGCGAGCTGCGAACGCTTTTGCATTGCGTTGAAGGAAGGCTTGCCATTCTCGAAGCCAACGAGTTCTCCGTCGAGAATCATGGGCCGCACCGGTTGTGTCGCAAGCTCTGAGGCAATGGTCGGATAGGCCGCCGTGAGGTCGAGCCCGTTGCGACTGCGGAGCGTAACCTTGCCGGCGGTGATATACGCGAGCACGCGATAGCCATCGAGTTTGGGCTCGTGCAGCCATCCGGGACGCGTCGATGGTTCGTCGGCCTCGCTGGCCAGCATGGGTGCGAGCTTTGTCGGCACACTCTCGCGCGGCCCATTTGGGATCAAAGCCGCCAAGGCAATTCGGCGCGGCGACGGGCCAATCGATTGCACCGTCTGTGCCGTGAGCACCGAGCGGGCAAGATCGTCCGCGGGCAAGACACGTTTAGGCCATCGGTCGCGATGCTTGATCAGCAGCCAGGAGTTCGGTTCCTTCGCGGTACGCACCAACGCGAAGGAACCCTTCAATTTGGTGCCCGCGAGCGTAACGCTGATCTTGCCCTTTGCCATGTCTTCGCGCATGCGTCGCTCGGCCGCGGCGCGATCGTCAAAAACGAGCGAGCCGCCCTCGTCGGGTGAATAGATGCCGCAATCCCAGACGATCACCTTGCCCGCGCCGTACTGCTTGGGTGGGATAACGCCCTCGAACGGCCCGTAGTCCAGAGGATGATCCTCGACGTGCACAGCCAGATGCTTCTCGCCCGGATCAATGAGCAAACCCTTCGGAATCGCCCAGGATTTGAGTACGCCGTCCCACTCCAGGCGGAAGTCATAGTGCAAACGGCGCGCAGCATGTTCCTGGACCACGAAGAGCAGTGGGCCAGCGCGCAGGGGAACGAGCGGCGAAGGCTCGGGCGTGACATCGAACGCCCGCTTGCTGGCGTAGGTCGCGAGGGTCTTTGCGTCTTGCGCGCGAGCCATGGCGAAGCACATCGTACCGCGAACTGGAGGGCCCGGCGGACCTTCCGCCACGGCGCCGACTAGCTAATCGCCGGGCGATCCGATCCGGACCGCGCCTACTGGCAGTTCAGCCAAACACCGTAGCCAGCAGACCAACGATGCCTAATCCGAGCGCGGCAAGCGCGTCTCCGGCAATGAGGCCACCTCCGACGAGCGAAGCCGTGCTCATGTCTTCGGGGAGCGCAGCCGCTTCATCCTTGCGCTTGGGCATGCTGTTGGCAATGCTCGCGACCACACCGCCTGCAGCGAACCATGAGGACGTGGGCAGGTTGACAAAGCCGCCGAAGGACGACGCGTAAGGCGACGGCAACAACACCGCGTCGAGCAGAAAGTCGGTGGCGAATCCGGCGCGGCTAGCGCTGACGAACTTCTTGTACGTGGCCCGCGACTTGATGACCTTGCGTAGTACCTCCGTCGCAAATCCGATCGCGACGCCGATCCAAATCGCGGTGCGCTGGTAGGGTTTGTCGTCGGTCAGGCTGCGCAACACCCCGACGAACTTGTAGGTCATCGCCGAAGTCCACCTCTCCGGCTGCTGATCGGCTGAAAGGCCTGTCTGATCGAGCTGCAGCACAGGGTAGGCACTCATGAACAGCTCGGCGAATACGACCGCCATGATCGCACCCATCACGATCCCGGCCACCTGGAAGCGGAACTGTATCGTGCGATTGGTGCCGAGCCGCCAGCCGGTCGAGCGATCCTGCTGCATATCGCATGCCTCGCTGGTGGATACGAGCAGAACAGTAGCCGCGATGAGCCCAATCGTCGGGTCCTTGAGGCCCATGGCGGCCATCAGGATCACGGTGACCACGAACGCGGATGAAATCGGGTTCGAGTCCACCATGCCAACGGAGATTCCGTTGACGAGTGCAAAGACGAATACGAGGAGGACCGCGAACACCAGGTAGCCAACCGGCTGATGCAGCAACTGCGAGCCCACGACGACGATACAGATACCCCAGAACACGACCCAGGCAACGAGCCTGCGCATATTGGTCCGCTTCCAATCCTCTTGCTCGACGGGCACGGCGGCGTGCTCGCGTGCACGCCGGTAGGCACGAAAGAGTATCAGCGAGACATCGATGAGCGCGGCGCCCATGATCATACCCAGCGCAATCAGGAAGGTAATCTTGCGAAACGGGTCGCCGGCTTTGAGCCAACCGATGGAGACGAAGTAAGGGATCATCGCCCAGCTAACAACCCCGCCGACGAGGGCCGCGATGCCGATGCGTGCACCGACGATCATTCCGGCTCCGAACGTCGACGTGGACAAACCAATCGCCCCGAGAAACGCGTTCTCGGTAGCGCCAATGCCGCCGACTATTCCCAGCGCCATGCCGCCGAACAGGCGCGCCACCGACCGCCGCAGCAGTTCGGGATCTGTCAGGGAGCGCAGAATGTTGGCAACGGCCAGGCCCGAGGGAAACTTGAGCTGAAGCCGGTCAACCAGGATCGGCGTATAGAGCATGCCCACGCCGACGCCAAACATGCCGATGCACAGCATGTATGCGATGAGCTCCCAGAGTGGCGGTGACGGGAGTCCCAGCCAGGTCATGGCTTGGATCACAACCGCCATCCCGCTCATGCCGGCCACCGAGGCAGCGGTTGTCTGGATGTAGTTCGCCCCATGACGCCCCGATGCGCCATAGCCGAAAGTCACGATCGAACCGAGTATGCCGGCAAGCACCTGTCCACCGACGAAAAATCCGAGGGAGAAGTTCATGTATGCCGCAGCAAGACCACCCAAGGGACCTAGGATGAAGATGCCGACGCCGCCGAGCAAGGCGTAGTACCTCCATGTGCCGAGCCTTGGCAACCAAGTCCAGCGCGGAGCGCTCTCTTGCAGCGGTAACGGTGTGGAGGTCATGGGCGGGAGGCGGTCAGAGGATTCAATGATCGGCCGGCGCAGCCACTGAAGCGCTACCCCTTCGGAGTTCAGACTTTAGGTCGTGGCGCCTTGGCGGTCAACTCGACCACGCGCTATGCAGGCGCGCACCGAGAACGGTCGCGGGCAAGAGCGAAAGCAGAAAAGTCAGGTGATAGGCGACCGGAAAGTTGCGCCACAGCTGGTAGTGGATGGGGACGAATAGGATGGTCAATGCGGCACCGAGCACGATGGCCGCCCTGGTGGCGTACTCCTTCGCGATCCAGGCCAGCGCGATGCCGGCACAGAGGGAACAGAGCGCGCCAAGCAGGAGCCGGCCAATGAGCATGGCAAACGTGAACTTCATGTCGAGCTCCACTTCGCCGTAGCCCGGCCAGAGTGCGCGAAACAACAGATTGACGACGGTCGCGACGACAACCCAGACGATCAGCCCAGCGACGATGCCTGCAACCGTCCTACGCATTGGCAACTCCCAGCTTCGAGCGATCGCGCCGGATCGGGAGACCAATCCGTGGCCGCCTCGGGCAGCTATTTGCTGAATCGGTGCGAAGGGCGCAATACTACCGTAGGGGCGGAACAATGCCGTCGGCGGTCAACTATGGACCATAAGCATTACGAGGGCAGCACGGGTGCGGCGTCGCTGGCGGCGTCCTCCGAGGCGGGTGCGGGTAGCCACCTGGGTGGCTATGGCGCCATCGCACTCGAAGGAAAGGACCTTTTCCGCCAAAGTGTCATCGCGCACCACGTGCGCGAGCTGAGATTCGTTCGTCGCATTCACCGCTTGCGCACATTGGGTCTGGGCCTCGGCGCGCTGTGCGTCGGGTCCGTTCTGAAACTGCATAACGCCCCGCTCGGCTGGTGGATCGTGCTGCTCGCGAATGGCTTTGTCTGGCCACACCTGGCGTTGCTGCTGGCGCTGCGCGGAGCCAATCCGAAGCGAGCCGAACTTCGCAACCTGATGACCGATTCCGCGCTCGGCGGCATGTGGATCGCGGTCATGCAATTCAACCTGTTGCCCAGCGCGTTGCTCGCCGCGATGCTCGCCGTCGACAAGGTCAGTGTGGGCGGTCCGTCGCTGCTGCTGCGCTCCTTGGCGTTGCTCGTAGGCGCCGGCGTGATCGCTTCGGCGCTGCTCGGCGTGCCGATCGATCTTACGACACCGATGCCGGTGATTGTCGCGTGTATTCCCTTGCTGGTGTTGTATCCGCTGGCGATCAGCACGGTCACCTACTCCATGGCTCGCAAGCTTACTAAGCAGAATCGGCGGTTGGATGCGTTGGGTCGCACCGACGGGTTGACGGGTCTCGCCAACCGCCGCCAAGGCTTCACCCAAGCCGAACAGGAGCTCGCGCGCAACCACCGCACCGGCCGGCCCGCGGTGCTCTTCGTCTTGGACATCGACCGCTTCAAGGACATCAACGACCGCTACGGCCACCCGGTGGGCGACGAAGTGCTCTGCGCCGTCGCGGATTCCTTGCGCGAATGCTGCCGTGCGATCGATGTGGTCTCCCGCTACGGCGGTGACGAATTCCTGCTTGTTCTTCCGGATACGGATTTGCATGGTGCGGAAACAGCCGCCCGGCGTATCCGCGGTCACTTGGCTGGCCAGACATTCGACGGCGCTCCGGATTTGCGCTGCACGGTCAGTGTCGGTGCCGCAGAAACCAACGCCAAGACAGTCAATGTCGACGCCTGGATTTTGCAGGCCGACGCGGCGCTGTATCGTGCCAAGGCAGAGGGGCGTGATCGGTTTGTGGCCGCGGAAGAGATCGCCACGCCGTCGCGCTAGCCGCCTGCGAAACCTGAACTGGTTTTGGCTGCACGAGTAAGCCACCGCAATTGGTCGGCGTGGCGGCGCTCTGCTGCGGCCTCTACGACAATGAGGGCAGCGGCGTCGGCCGCACCGGGGGAATGGCAATGGATGGGAACGCATTGGAGCGCGTGAGGATCCGCGAGGTCGTCGAGAACTGGGTCTTGTGGCGGGATGCTGGCGACTGGGATCGCTTCCGCGACGTCTGGCATGACGATGGCGTCATGATGGCCACCTGGTTCCAGGGGTCGGCGGCGGAATTCATTCGCGTCAGCAGGGAAGCTTCGGACAAAGGCGTCAGCATTCTCCACTTTCTCGGCGGCACTGCGATCGATGTTTCAGTACCACGGGCAATCAGCCAGACCAAGATGACCATTTCGCAGCGCGCAACGGTTGAAGGCGTGCCGTGCGACATCGTATGCACGGGTCGCTTTTACGACTTTTTCGAACGGCGCGGTGAACGCTGGGCGATCGTGCTACGGCAACCGATCTACGAAAAGGACCGCATCGATGCGGTGACGCCGGGAGCTTGGCCGCAACTCGACCAGGCGTTGCTCGCGCAATTCCCGGTAGGTTACCGTCACCTCGCCTACGCTCAGTCGAAGATCGGTTACGCGGTCAAGCGAGACATGCCCGGCACGAAGGGCCCGGAAGTAGAGGCGCTCTATGCCCGGGGCCGCGCGTGGCTGGCCGGTTCGAAAACGGCTGGCTAATCGTCAGATCGACACGTCGCCCGATCGGGGAGGCCCATTTGCGCAGACCGATAACCGTGCCGGATCTCACCGGGCGCCCCTTTCAGTTGACGCTCGAGCGCATCCTGGCGGCGCCGCCTGGTGTCTTGTTTGCAGCGTGGACCCGGCATTTTGATCGGTGGTTTGCCACGCCCGGGTCGGTGCTCATGCAACCGGAGGTCGATGCAGTCTTCTTTTTTGAGACCGTTTTCCAGGGCGAGGATAGCGGCCCGGTCCAACGCTACCCCCACTACGGGCGTTTCCTAAGGCTCGAACCCGATGGGCTTGTGGAGTTGACGTGGGTCACCGGGAAGGATGGCACCAAGGGCGCGGAAACCGTCGTAACCGTCGAATTGGGGCCGGAAGGCGGGGGAACACGCCTGCGGCTGACCCATGCGGGGTTCCTCGACGCGCCGTCGCGGGACCGGCACCAATTGGCGTGGCCGGTGGTTCTCGCACACCTCGACGCCAAAACCCGAGACAGTTGAGCACGCCCCGATTGGCAGCCTTGCGTCCGCGTGGTCGGGCCTGTTGACAAAAAGCACGAACGTTCGTATTCTTTTCGTATGAGCAAAGGCGAAGACACGCGTGCCGCGATTCTCGACGCTGCACTGGCACAGGCCAGTGAAAGTGGTTTTGAGTCACTCACGATCGGATCCCTGGCCGAACGCGCAGGGTTGTCGAAGAGTGGGTTGTTTGCCCATTTCGGATCGCGCGAGGAGTTGCAGGTGGCGGCAATCGAGGCCGCGGCCGCACGCTTCACGCAAACCGTCTTCATCCCGGCGCTTAAGGCGCCGCGCGGCCTGCCTCGTCTGCGCGCACTGTTCGAGCAGTGGCTTGCCTGGACGACCCACTGCGGGCTCGCGCACGGTTGCCCGATGCAGGCGGCAGCGGTCGAATTTGATGACCATCCTGGGCCGATTCGCGACGCAGTGATCGAACACTTCGCCGGCCTAGAACGGAGCTTGGTCCGGGCAGTCGAGTTGGCCGTTGGTCAAGGGCATTTGCGATCGGGCCTGGACTGCGACCAGTTCGTCTTTGAGATGATGGGCGTGATCCTGGCCTACTACCACCACGCGCGCCTGTTCGAGCCTCATCGGGCCGAGGTGCGCGCGCGAGCCGCTTTCGATCGGCTTGTCAGCCTGGCCGTCGCGGCCGCCTGAAAACTCTGCTGCGGAGGTTTTGGCGATGAACGTTAGCTTGGGCATATCCGGAAATAGAACGATCGTGCGGCGCAAAAGCTCCATAAGGAGCTTGGTACGTGTCTATTTCGCGCTCGCTTCCCGACTGCTTCCGCGCGTGGCAAGGCGCCATGCCGAGCATCTGTTTACCTCGCCACCGCGTTACGCAGGGCGCAGAGTGCAACCCGTCGATGCGCGGCGCGACACGGTCGTCGCGGGCAAACATTTGCTCGCCGTCTGGCAGGCCGGGCCCGCCTGGGCCCCAGCCGTCCTGCTCGTTCACGGCTGGGGAGGGCGCGGCCTGCAGATGGGTGGCTTCGTCTCGCCCCTGCTGGCAGCGGGCTATCGGGTGGTGTGGTTCGATCAACCGGGGCACGGTGAAAATCCCCGCCGGGCAGTTGGTCTGCCCGATTTCGTGCGCGCGGTGGAAGCGCTCGTCACCACCCACGGACCGATGGCCGCAACGATCGGCCATTCGCTTGGCGCTGCGGCGCTCGGCATGGCACTGCGTCGCCGCATTGCGCTCGGCCGCGTGGTTTTCGTGAGTGCTCCGTCGTCGATTGACCAGCATGCAT
>Ga0302325_10011994_pt1 | contig 18641 bp, 15 predicted proteins | sample Palsa_T0_2_FD_201948 | JGI IMG/M metagenome (GOLD analysis project Ga0302325, IMG submission 201948) | Peat permafrost microbial communities from Stordalen Mire near Abisko, Sweden - Palsa_T0_2 | ecosystem: Environmental > Terrestrial > Soil > Palsa > Peat permafrost | place: Sweden: Abisko...
AGGACCTTTTTCCGCTCTTTGGATAGGGATTCGGTACGCTCGGTAGAAAATTCGGGGTTGCCACACCATTCGTTTTGGGGTGGAGTGAGACTGCAGATCCCTCGGCTACGCTCGGGATGACAAAAGGAAAGGGCAACGGTTCGATAGAGAGTGTTCGCAAAGGAGAGGGTGGGTTCACTTGATATCTGTTGCAGGGATCCCAGGTCTCAAAAGCGAGACCTGGGGCACCCTTCGGTCTTTGCCGACGCAGCCGCCATGGGCTACGATCGCGCTGCTCACGCCGGTGGTGCTTCTGGTCCACGGCTACCACCCGCTGGCGGATGATGGCGCCGTCTATGTGACTGGGATCAAGAAGCTGGCGAATCCCACCCTCTACCAATCTGACGCGGTATTCGCCACATCGCCCACACGTTTCTCGATCTTCGCCCACGTTCTGGCCCCGCTGCTTCACTGGGGCCCCCTCCCGGTGTTGCTTTTGGTTTGCCAGGTGGCTTCGATCTTTCTCTTTCTTCTGGGCGCCTGGCAGGTGGCCACACGCATCTTCTCCGACCGCCGCAACTCCTGGGGAGCGGTGTTGCTCGCAGCCTGCTGCTTCACTCTTCCGGTTGCGGGCACTTCGCTTTCCATCATGGATCCCTACGTCACGGCACGTTCCTTTTCCACGCCGCTCAGTCTTTTCGCGCTGGCAGCCGTGCTCGACGAAAACTGGGCCCGGTCCATCCTGTGGCTGGCTCTGGCCGCGCTGCTCCATCCTTTGATGGCTGGTTACACGGCCATCACCATGCTCACGCTAGCGCTTGCCCGGCGAAAAATGTGGCGCCCCGTTGCTCTCTTGTTCGGGTTGGGATGGTTGCTGTCGGCAATGATATTTCTCGCGACGCATGCTGCAGACGCCGGCCTTGCCTATAACCGTGCGGCCCTCAGCCGTTCCTACTTTTTCCTCTCCAGCTGGCGATGGTACGAGTATCCGGGCCTGGTGATCCCACTCGTCTTGCTGGGGTTCGCCGGCTTTCGCAGCCGCTTGCCTTGGGCCGCCCGCGCACTGGCGATGACCGCAACCCTGCTAGGCAGTTGTGCGTTCGTCATTTCCCTTTGCTTTGTGCATCGCAGCGGAAGCCTGCTGCTGGCGCGATTACAGTTGTTGCGCGCTTTCCAGTTTGTCTACATCTGCGGCGTCCTGCTGGCAGGCGGAATGTTGGGCAGATGGACGCAACAGCACAAGCGTGCGATTGCCTTACTCTACTTATTACTGATGGCAGCTCTCTTTGCCGGACAGAGGCTCACCTACCCGGAATCCAACCACGTGGAATGGCCGGGGGTAAAGCCACGCAATCTGTGGCAGCAGGCCTTCCTCTGGATTCGCGACAACACCCCTGGCGATGCGATCTTCGCGCTCGATAACGATTACATTGAGAGCCCCGGGGAGGATGCTCAAGGTTTTCGGGCAACCGCGGAGAGAAGTGCGGTCGCCGATTGGTTTAAAGACGGCGGAGTCGCCAGCAACTTTCCTGAAGCCGCTGCTTTGTGGTGGCAAGGGTCGAAGGCCACCGAACAGCTCAACCGCGCCAGCGACGAGCAGCGGTTAGCCAGGCTTCAGGCCCTGGGTGTCACCTGGATCGTGCTGCCTGTGCAGGCGAGCACGGGCTTCCCCTGTTCCTTTACCAACGCCCGAGTGCGGGTCTGCCGGCTGAGCGGAGCTTTGCTTCATCGCTCGGAAGGCGCAAAATAATACCCGGGGGAAAAGCGCGGAGAGGCCGTTCATGTTGACGCTGTATCAGAGGCTTATTTTCGGGTACGTTCTCCTTCTCGCCCTCCTGCTTGCCGTTGGCTTGCACGATTCCCTGTCTCTTCATCAGGCAGCCGCTCTTGATCACCACGCGAGCCTTTCCGCGGCAGTGGAGGCGCGCGCCTTGCTTGCCCGGCGGGCCACGATGATTACCGCCGTCTGCGTCCTGGGCGGGATCGCGATCACGATCGGCTTTCTCGTTTCCATCATCCGGCCGATTCGCCGTACCGCCGCTGCCGCGCGCCGCATTGGCCAGGGCGAATTACAGCAACGCATCGAATGGCGTACCCGGGATGACCTGGGCACGATTGCCATCGAACTCAACCGGATGGCGGTACGGCTTCGCGACCTGCGCGATACGGAATATGGCCGCAAACAGATGGATCAGCAGCTTTCCGATGCCGTGGTGCAATCGATTTTCGAGCCGGTGATCGTCACCGACGCGACGGGGCATGTGCTGAAACTCAACCAGGCCGCGAACGAAGTGTTGGGCGAAGCGGCCGCGGATCGCATGGCCCTGACCAACACACCGGGGGGCGAGAGGATTCTCCGCGCTGTGCGCGACGCCGTCTCCATGCGCCAGTCGATCGCCAGCGAGGATGAAGCTGCCTTGCTGCCCATGAAGCTGGGGGAGGGACAGCGCAGCTATCGTCTGCGCACCACACCCATGCGGGATGCCGAAGGCAAATTGCTGGGCGCCGTCAGCGTGCTGGAAGACATTACCGAGATGCAGGACATCGACCGCTTCAAGACACGGTTCCTCAGCGTCGCATCGCGGAAATTGCGCCAGCCCCTGGAGCAGCTTCGCTTGAGCCTGTACACCCTCGCCCAGGGTTTCGCGGGCGAACTGCGGCCGTTGCAGGCGGATGTGCTGCATGGCGCCGAGGAAGATGCGGAACGCCTCAATGACCTCATGTCCGATCTGATCGAGGTCTCCGAAATCGATACCGGACGGCGCGAACTCCGCATGGATCGATTCCGCCCGGTCGATATTCTTCGCGACGCCTGCTCCCGCGCACGGGAGGAAGTGCGCGCCAAGAATATAGATGTGCAGATCGACGCATTCGCCGACCTCTCGTATGTCAATGGAGATCGCCGCGCTCTGCGCAGCATCATGGACAACCTGATGAGCAACGCTGTCCGGTACACTCCGGAGGACGGCACCATCCTGTTACAGGCGAAGGAGCAGAAGGAAACGGTGCAATTCTCTGTGCGGGACTCGGGCCGGGGCATCGAAGCAGAGCGGCTGGCAAACATCTTCGGGCGGTTTAACGCGGCGCACGATCAGGGGACCGGTCTTGGTCTCGCCCTGGTGCGCCGCCTGGTCGAATTGCTTGGCGGACAGGTGTCGGTGGAGAGCAGGCTCGGCCACGGAGCAACCTTCACCTTTACCCTTGCCGTCGCCACCGCGGTTTCGACACGGCATCCCATAGAGATTGGTTGAACCATAACCATCTGATGCTTTCATCTTCACAAGGGACATGACAGAACTCTCGACCGACATCACACCCGCCGCTCCAGAGCTGGCGAAGCTGCGCATCTATATCGGTGCAGCTCCCGGCGTGGGCAAGACCTATCAGATGCTCGAGGATGCCCACCTGATGCGGAAGCAGGGCATCGACGTCGTGATCGGGTTGATCGAATCTCACGGCCGAAAAGATACGCAAGACCAGATTAAAGATCTGGAGCTGATTCCCAGGCGCGCCATCCCTTACCGATCCGTGGTTCTCGAAGAGATGGATCTCGACGCCATCCTTGCCCGGCATCCTCAATTTTGCATTGTCGATGAGCTGGCGCACACGAATGTGCCGGGATCGAAGAATCGCAAGCGCTATGAAGACGTGCTGGAGTTGCTCGACGCCGGCATCAACGTGATGACCGCGGTCAACATACAGCATCTGGAAACACTGAACGATTCGGTTTCCCGTTCTGCGGATACCCAGATCCGGGAAACGGTCCCCGATAGTTTCCTGAAACGGGCCGATGAAGTCGTGAATGTGGACGTCACCGTGGAGGAACTGCGTTCACGGCTCAAGCAGGGGAAGATATACGCCGCGGAGAAGATCGAGCAGTCGCTGGCCAATTTTTTCCGCAAGGGCAATCTTAGTATGTTGCGTGAGCTTGCGCTGCGCACGACTGCCGAAGAGGTCGGCTCGCGGGCGGCGGAGTATCGCCGCAGCCAGGGTCTGGAACAAGCTCCTATTCCGGAAAAGGTGATGGTCTGCCTTTCACCACGTCCGGGTGCGGAACGACTGTTGCGTGTAGGCTCTCGCATTGCCGGCCGGCTGGCCACCAATTGGTACGCGGTGCGCGTGGAATCACCAGATGAAGATGCCCGGCATGGAAACGCGGAAGAGTACCAACGCATGGAGGAGTATCAGCGTCTTGCCCGGGAGTTGGGCGCGCAGGTGGTGGTATTGAAAGACAAGAATGTCGCGGACGCATTGATCGAGTTTGCGCAGCAGGAAAGTATCTCGCATGTGGTCTTCGGGCAATCGGCGCGGTCCCGATTCGATATTCTCTTACACGGGTCGGTGATCAACCGATTCCTGTCGGAGATTCGCGACGCCACAGTGCAAGTGGTGCCCATCGGTAAGGGTAAGCGGTGATTTTGCGGTAACTCCGTCCGGGGCGGTTTTCAGCCGTCCCCTTCGGGACTGTTCGGTTGCTTTTTAGGCAGACGCCATGCCGGGTCATCACCGGGCACGGTCCCGTGCGTGAGAGGGGAAAAGAAACCGCAGATCTCTCCACTTCGCTACGCTCCGGTCGAGATGACAAATTTGTTCGTACAAGAAGAATTGTCATCGCGACCGGAGGAGTCATGGGCCTGCGGCCCACCCAAGGTGATGAAAAACGCCTCGGTCCTGCATCCACTCTCTATGGAACCGTTACCCTTTCCTTGTCATCCCGACCGAAGCGAAGCGGAGCGGAGGGACCTGCGGTTCCGCGAACCCTTCGTGGAGATGTTTTTCGACCGGAGCGAAGCGGAGCGGAGGGACCTGCGGTTTACCTCTTGCCTTAGCGGCATTCCGGGGCGCCGTTGCGGTACAGAGCATTACCCGGATAGGCTACCGCCAGCTGATGCAGCAGATCGCACCCCTGCGTGTTCTTCTTGTCGCGCAGTGCAGCTACCGCCAGCAAGAGCTTGGCGAACGGCTTCAAGAGATTTCCATGTGCGGCGGTTTGCTCCAGCTCGCGAAGGCCCTGCTCCTTATCGGGGTCAATCCCTCCCAAGCTCAGCATCCATCGCACCGGGGCCGGCTTGATCCCGGTGAGGTAGTTTTCTACTCCAACCGCCAGCATGGCGTCGTACTCGTCCGGTTTTTGCTTCAGTAACTGTTGCGCAAGGATACGGCCCTGCTTCATGTAGCGCAGCGCGGCAAAATCCCGCTTGTCAATCAAGGCCACATAATCCGACCGCAGGCCCAGCGCCAGGACCTTGGCAAAGAGCGCGTTGCTGTCCTCCGGATTTCGCTTAAGCGCTGCATCTGCCAGCTGGTCGCCGCGGCTTACGGCGCCGTTGAACTCATCCCGAACCTTTGGGTCAGGAGCCAGTTTGGCCCGGCCTTCAAAGGTCTTGTCGTTGGTAAAGAGCTCGCTCTCGAGGACGCCGAGGCGGGCAAACTCGCCAAACAGATATCCGGCAGCTTGCGAGACCGGCCCGAGCGGATCGTTCGGGTGCAGCCGTTCCCAGGTGGAAAAATTTCGATGGGCCTGGTCAAAATCCAGGTTGTACATGCTTTGAAAGCCGCGCTCGATCTCCGTGGGAGCCGGAACGTCGGCCATACATGGGGCGCACGCCATCAGCAGGCACGTGGCAGCGAACCATTTGTGAGTTGCCTTCATACTTTCTTGTTCGACGGAATGCCGGGCTCGATAGTTACAGCCGCCGTTCATCGCTCGCTCCAGCGCACCCCGCTGCTCCCAGCCGTCGCCGGTGCGGATAAGCTGCGCAGCCAGCCGGCGAGGTCCCGGTAGTCGGCGGCAACCTCCGAACCCGGCGCATAATCGACCACCGTCATTCCCTCGGCCAGAGCCTCGCTCACCAGGGAGCCTCGATGCAACACGAAGGGCAGCAGTCGATCGCCCAGTTGCTGCTGAAGGATGGCACGCACGTCCCGGTGCAGTGGCAACGAGGCGTCGAACTGGTTTAACAGGTAGAGAGCCTTTTCCCCGCTGGCTGAGCTGGCATCCAAGGCTTCGAGCGCTCCGAGGCACGCCACCGAACTCATATCAGGAAGGATGGGTACCAGGAGTGTGGGTCGTAGCGAGAGCAAACGGCTCATCCACTTGCGGTTAGCTGTGGCCACGTCGACCACGATGCGGCTGGCCCCGTGGCCATCGCGCAGTAGATCCGCCAGCAACCCGTCAGGCTGATTACCATCTTCCGGAGAGCCGCCCCCCTGAAGATTCAGCATCTGCACTGGCTCGTCGCAATCCTCTCCAAAAGCTCCGGGAGGAAAGAAAGTGCGAACTACCCCCGGCCTCAATTCGCGCGAGCCAAAGTAGAAGGGCAACAGTCCGCAGGCAGCCGTTTCGGCTAGCAGCACGTGCTCCCCGAGGGCGGAGAGAACACGCCCCAGGGTGGCGACCAGGCAGGTCTTTCCCACGCCCCCGGCGAGCGAGAACACAACGACGATGGGTGGCCGCGGTTCGAACGCTGGAAATGAATAGGGATCTACGGAGGCCTGCGCCGGGGCAAAGATGGAGCGCAACGCATACCAACGTGTGGCGGCTCCCGGAATGGTGGCTTGCGGCATCGCCTCGGGTTGCGGTCCCGGAGCTTCCATTTCAGTCGTCTGGACTTCAGTCGTCTGGACCTGAGGTGCCTCCTGAGCTGGGGAATCCTGAAGCTCGGGATCCTCGATTTTGACTTCCTGAAGCTGCACTTGCGGAAGCTCCTCTTTGGTTTGGCTCTGAAACTCCGCCACAGGTACAGCAGGGCTCGGCCATTCCAGGGGTTCACGAACGACCCCGAGGCGGAGCTGCTGCCGCACTTGCTTTCGAGACGCAGAAAAGTCCCAGTACCTGGTCCATTCAATGCGCGCACGGGAGTAGAGGGTGGCGATATCCTCCGGCGTCTCTGTCATTCTTTCCGCAGCTCCAGTTCCCTAACATACCTCGAAATTTCATTGTGGTACTTTGGAATCAAGTAGAAGTTGAGCTCGTAGCTCAGTCGGTAGAGCAACGCACTTTTAATGCGTGGGTCGTGGGTTCGATTCCCACCGAGCTCACCACGTCTCGGAGCTACCGGGTACCTGGTTGGCGGGGCTAGCCCCAGGTGCTTCATTCGACGCTCCTTACCGGTGCCATACCATGCCCGCCAGTCCGCCTGACACCCTTTCTCTCAGCTCCACGAAGGTCACTTTGCTGCACGATCAATGCACGATTAGGTGGCATCATGAGACCCCCGCGGTGCTGCCGTCCCTGACCGGGTTGGAGCGCGCGGTGACGGAGCAGCACCTGGCCAATTTCGAGCTTTGGCACGCGGAGGATACGGCCCGCACGCCGCAAGCCAGTGACCACGACATTGCCCGGACCAAGCGCTTCATCGATGGCGCCAACCAGCGGCGCAATGATCTCACCGAGCAGTGCGATGTGCTGCTGCTCAAGTCCCTCAGCCGGCAGAACCTGCCCGCTCCCGGAGCCGAACTGCATTCCGAGTCTCCCGGCCTGATCCTGGACAGGCTTTCGATCCTGTCACTTAAACTTTTTCACACCCGCGAAGAGATCGAACGTCCCGGGGCACCTCCGGGCCACGCCGCGCGGAATGTGGAACGCCTGCGGATTCTGGCCGAACAGCGGGACGATCTGGCTGCAGCGCTCGACCGGCTGTGGCAGCAAGTGCTGAACGGCCGGCGAAGCTTCAAGCTATACCGTCAGCTCAAGATGTATAACGACCCGGCCTTGAACCCGGCGGTCTACGGACCTGGGTCTCATTCCTGAGCCTGTTTCCGACGATGCCGGAGTGTCCTAAAATGACGCGGTTACCGGCGCCCGTGCTACAGTCTTGACCAAGGATGCCACGCCTTGCCGGGTTGACGTACGCGCCCGCGGTGCGTATAAAGACGAATCTGATAGCCGATTGCATTTCAAAATTTCGACTTACGTAGACACATTGAAAGAAGAGTGGGTTATGCAAAACACAGGTCAGGGTATCCCCGCTCGGCGCAATCCTCGCACCATTGAGGGCAAAGCGCGCCCTATGCCCAACGCTTCACACCAGAAGTCTCTGAACGAGTACCAGACCGCGCTGCAGTGGATGCACGAAGGCAAGTACGACAAAGCACGGGTGGTCTTTGAAAAGCTCAGCCAGGACGGGCCGGTGGAGATTCTGGAGCGGGTGCGGGTGTATCTCGTTGCTTGCCAGCGCCGTGCACAACAAAGCGGCCTTTCGTTTAACAGTCCAGAGGAGCAGTACGACTACGCCATTTCCCTGTTGAATACCGGCTTCTATGAAGAAGCACGGGATCAGTTCCAGGGAATTCTCAAAAGCAACCCGGATGCCGACTACGCCTATTACGGTTTGGCTATCCTGGAAAGCATGACCGGGTTGGCTGAACCCTGCCTCGAACACCTGGCCAAGGCGATTGAATTAAGCCCTCGCAACCGCATCCAGGCGCGCAGCGATTCAGATTTCCAGGATATGGCCGATGATCCCCGTTTCACCGAATTACTCTACCCCGAAGTTCCCTAAACGCCAGGAATCTTCGCTTGCCGGGCTCCCGCTTTCAGGGCATCGCCGCAGGTCCGTTTTCTGGCGTAGGTTAGCTGTGTGATGGCTTTATGGTGAAAACTCTCTCCCCTACCTTGGTCAAGCCAAGGTCCGCGAAGGCCATCGTCTCGCGAAGTACCCCGAAACCTGGCGGCATTCGTGTAGTGGCCATTGGCGGCGGCACGGGACTTTCCACTTTGCTGCGTGGCTTACGCCGCTATGTCGCGTCACCGCATCAGTCTTTGGCCGACTGCGAGGACGCGCCTTGCGTCATCTCCGATCTGGCCGCGGTGGTCACGGTCACCGATGATGGCGGGTCCAGCGGCAGACTACGGAGGGGTTTTAACATGCTGCCGCCCGGCGATCTGCGCAACTGCATGGTGGCTCTTTCTGAAGATGAGCATCTGATTTCCCGCCTCTTTCGCCATCGGTTTACGACCGGGGAGGGATTGGAAGGACACAGCTTTGGCAATCTCTTCGTTGCCGCGTTGGTTGAGATCACGGGAGATTTTGCCCAGGCGATCAAATTGTCCTCCCAGGTCCTGGCCACGCGCGGTCATATTTATCCGGCGACCAACGCCAACGTGTCTCTCGCCGCTCGGATGGATGACGGTTCCCTGGTCCGCGGGGAAACCGATATCACGGCGAGCCGCCAGCGCATTGTGGAACTCATGCTCGATCCGGTAGACGCTCAGCCGTTGCCGGAGACACTGGAGGCGATCGAGTCTGCGGACCTTATCACCGTTGGTCCGGGTTCGCTTTTTACCAGTCTTATTACCAACCTCCTGGTGAAAGGGGTTTCCGAGGCGCTGGCTTCTTCTAAGGCGGTCCGGGTGTACATCTGCAACCTGATGACCCAGGCGAATGAAAGTCTCAATTTGACTGCGTCGCAGCATATCGAGCGGATTTATGAGCATGCGCATCGGCCGATCTTTGACTATGCGTTGGTGAATACGGCGCCCGTCTCACGGGTTTTGCTGGATCGGTATGCAGGCGAAGGGGCATCGCCGATTGTTGCGGATATTGAAGCTATCGAGAAGCTCGGGGTGCGGTGTATTGCTGGGGATTTTGCGGCTGAGGGTGATGTGGTTCGACATGCGGCGGATCGAGTCGCGGATGCAGCGTTGCGACTGGGGGTTGGTGGACGCCGGTAGAGGGATTCGCTGGTCATTCAGATAGATGCAACCGTTGGGCTTCGCCCATCTTTTTCGGCCCACGTACGCTGGCGTGAACGTGGGGCGTGAGAACCCCCATTGTGTCGTCCCTTCGGGACTGATCGCGTCCAGACTTGTCCAAATTAGATTTTTCAGTTCGTCAAATTGGACAGTACATGAAGCCTTCACCGACCCTAAGAGCCTGGGGAAGAGACTGTCGAACGAAGGGCACGGGTTCAGCCGTGCCGCAAACAGCCTGTGCGCTTGACGGCTTTAGCCGCTGAGGTACGCTTTTCGAGACACATGGGGCAAGTCATCTTCTTAAAGCCCGTACCAGTCCGTACCTTACGAGAGTGCGGGTTGAATCTCCGTCACGGTTCTCTTTAGTTGACCACAGGCGGCGTAGATGTCTCGGCCCCTTGGGCGGCGTATAAACGCGGGCACGCCTCTAGCGATGAGTCTTTGCTGAAAAGCCGCCACTTGCTCTGGTGCGGGCATCGCGTAGCTGATTCCCGGGCCGGGATTCCAGGCGATCAGGTTTATCTTTACCGGCATGGGTGCGCTTCTCGCTAGCCCGGCCAACTGCTCGGCATGCTCTAAGCCATCATTCAGGCCACCCAACAGAACGTACTCGAAGGTCACTCGCTCCCGCGGCCTAAGGGGTACTTGGCCGGCTGCCTGAATCACGTCCTCGATCTTCCACTTGCGAGTAATGGGCATGATGGCCTCGCGGATCGTATCGTCGGGCGCGTTCAGGCTGATGGCCAGCCGCGGCCGTACAGGCTCCGCAGCAAAACGCAAAATGCCAGGCACAATGCCAGAAGTGGAAACGGTCATTCTCGATTCCGCAAGCGATGCCTCGTTCACCAGCAATCGCACGGCTGCCATGAACTCGTCGTAATTCAGGAAGGGCTCGCCCATGCCCATGAACACCAGGTTGATGCGGTCGCGGCCCAACTGCACCGCCTGCCGCTCCAACACCGCGATTACCTGGCCGGCGATTTCTCCCGCGGAGAGATTTCGCTGCAGCCCCAGTTTTGCCGTGAGACAGAATTGGCAGTTCACCGCGCAGCCTACCTGGCTGGAAACGCAAATGGTGGCTCGCAGATTGCCGGTTTCCCGGGCATCCCCCTGCTCGGCTCCGTCGCCCCCAGGCATCCAGACCGTCTCCACGGTCTGCCCGTCCTGTCCGGCGACCAGGTAGCGCTCGGTACCATCTATGGAGCGAAAAGTCTCGACAATTCGGGGCCGGTCGATGGTCCAGCCCGCCTCTGCCAGCTCCCGGCGCAGACCGCGAGGAAGGGTTTGGACCTGGTCCAGGGAGTCGATCCGGTGCTGAAACATGGCCTGGAGGAGCTGTCCCACGCGGTACGGAGGCTGCCCAAATTCGGACATCATCTCCGTAAGCTGTTGACGGGAAAGGCCAAAAAGATTTTTGACGCCAGGCACGGCTGAGCCGTCTAATACACGGACGAGATTTTCCCCACCAGGCATCGACTCGCCACCCAGGCTCTTTTCGCAGCATAGCATCCGGTTGGCTGCAGGAAATCCGCTGCACCCCGGGGAAAGCCGCTACACTGAAATGGTGACAGAACGAAGCATTCGACGTACGGTCCTTCCCTCCGGCTTAACGATTTTGACAGAGCGCATGGAACACATCCGCTCGGTTGCCATGGGTGTTTGGATCAGAGCCGGCTCCCGGCATGAGTTGCCGGAAGTGAACGGCATCTCTCACTTCGTCGAACACATGGTGTTCAAGGGCACGCATTCGCGGTCCGCGAAACGGATTGCACGCGAGGTCGATGCCATCGGCGGCAACCTGGATGCGTTCACCGGCAAAGAGACCATCTGCTTCAACCTCAAGGTACTCGATGAGCACGTTCCTACGGCACTCGATGTGCTGTCTGACCTGGTTTTGAATCCAGTCTTCAATAACGAAGACATCATGCGTGAGCGGGGCGTCATCCTGGAAGAAATCAAAATGGATGAGGACAATCCCGATTACCTGGTGCATGAGATCTTTACCCAGAATTTCTGGAAGGATCATCCGCTGGGGAAACCGATCCTCGGCACCAAGGAGACAGTGCGCCGGTTCGAACAGACGACGTTGTTCGATTATTACGGCAAGCGCTTCTCCGGCAACAACATGGTCTTCTCCGCCGCCGGCAACCTGGAGCATGATGCCTTCGTGGACCTGGTGGCCCGCCGCTTTGACCACATCGCGCCCAGCACCGGCGACCTTGCAGAGACAGCGCCGCATACAGCTTCGAAGATTGTGCTGCGCAACAAGAAGGCACTGGAACAGGTCCAGCTCTGCCTGGGCGTACCTTCACCGCCGATCGCGCATGAGCTCCGTTACGTGACCCTGCTGCTCAATACGGTTCTGGGCGGAGGCATGAGTTCGCGACTATTCCAGACGGTACGTGAAGAACATGGGTTGGCTTATTCCATCTTCAGCGACCTCAACCCTTATCGCGACACGGGCTCGCTGTGCGTGTACGCCGGCACATCTTCCGCGCATTGCTTAGAGGTAATCGAACTGATCATGTGCGAGTTTCGCCGCTTGAAAAGCGAAGCCCTGCCGGAAGATGAGCTGCGCCGCTCGAAAGACCAGCTCAAGGGCAACATCATTCTTGGCCTGGAGAGTTCCATGTCACGGATGTCGAACCTGGCTCGGCAGGAAATGTATTTCGAGCACTTTTTCGGCGTAGAGGAAATTATGGACAAGGTCGAAAACGTTACCAGCGAGCAGGTCATGGAGATGGCCAACACTCTTTTCGACCCGGATAAAGTCGCGGTCACCCTGCTGGGCCGGCTCGACGGGCTCAAGGTAAGCCGTGCTCAGCTGGCCTGCTGAATCTGCGCCATGAGCGTTACTACCATTGGCTGCGTCTTTACTTATTCTTGATAGACTTGTAGCGGTCAGACAGGGCGAGACCGCCCTGTTGCTGCAGGAATCGAGAATACCCATGACTCAGATCAGCCTTACCCGCTCGACCCAACGCAACCGCCAGCGCGGCTTCACCCTGATGGAACTACTCATCGTCATGTCCATCATGATCATTCTGATGTTGATTGCCATCCCCAATTTCATCAGCATGAAGGCGCAAGCGGACGAGACCTCGGCCATCCAATCACTCCGGGCTATTTATCAGGCGCAGATCCAGTACCAGACCAACTTTCCGTCGAATGGCTTCGCCTGCGCATTGACTGCGCTTGGCGGCAACCCTACCTCGGGTCCACCCAGCCCGCAGGCGGCGCAAGTGCTGCAGGGAGATTTGGCCACGGGTCAGAAGTCCGGGTACACGTTCAACATCGTCAACTGCAACAAGGTTTCGGTGAATAACCAGGACATGTACACCTCGTATGAGGCGACCGCGGTCCCCCAATCGATAGGAAAATCGGGTCACCGCGGCTTCTGCATTGACTCCGCCGGGGAGATCAAGGCAGACCTTGCGGGCGGCACCAATTGCACGCAGGCAATTCAGTAAGCGCCCGGGTATTGCTGCTGGGGCTTCTGCTGTTTCCGCGCGCTGGGTTGTGCGCAGATACCGCGCAGCAGCTGGCGCAGCGCGTCGACAAGTATTACAACGGCCTTCATTCTCTGCGGACTTCCTTTACCGAGAGTTTCCACGGTATGGGCATGAATCGGGAGGAAACCGGCACTCTGCTGCTGCGCAAACCGGGAAAGATGCGTTGGAGCTATGCCCATCCGGCGGGGAAAGTGTTTGTGCTGGATGGCAAGTACGCGTGGTTCTATTCCCCGGGGGATGCCCAGGTAGAACGAGTCTCCGCCGCTCAATTGGATGATCTGCGCTCGCCGCTGCGATTTCTGCTGGGGCATACGCAATTACAGAAGGAGCTCGAGGGGTTGACGGTTTCCTCTGGGCCAGATGGGCTGCTGCTGTCAGGGGTTCCGAAGGGGATGGAGAAGCGGGTGGAGAAGATTGTGCTTGGGGTGAGCCCGGATGGCGTCATTCACTCCATGAGCATGCACGAGACGGGTGGCGCCCAGACTGCATTCACCTTTAAGGACAGCGTGGCGGATGCACCAGCCCCGGATTCGGAGTTTATCTTTCATCCGCCCGCAGGGATTCCCGTTGTGGATGGGCCGCCTCCGGTCTAGGACGAGCGGAATTCCCCGGAACGGAAGCTAGGTACCTTCTTCAGAGGGGTGCGAGAATTGGGCTCTTTAGAGTCTGCGTTGAAAAACCATGACTGCAAAATCAGTCCCGCAGAGCCTGCCCTGAGCTTGTCGAACGGGGACGGCTGAACTTAGGTTTTTCAGTTCACCAACTTAGACGGCGCATGAAGTCTTGGGGAAGAGACTGTCGAACGAAGGGCACGGCATACGTGCTTGACGGCTTTTAGCTGCGACGGCACATTCTGTAAAACTGCTGCCTCGGGGCAACGGCAAAGAAATAAATGAAAAAGCGTCTCTGTACGAAGGGCACGGCTTCAGCCGTGCCGTAAATCGCCTGTGCTTGACGGCTTCAGCCGCTGAGGTACGCTTTTGCAAAACCTACAGGTTTGCGGTTTCCCTTGAGGTTCTCAGACACCCTAATGGATCCGCGTGCCTTGCGGCAGGCTGGACCAGTTGCCCCTTCGTTCATCAGGGCAACTCTAAAACTCACTGCCATTTAGACAGCAGCCGATCAAACGATCAAACAGGGCAACCTGATTTTGCTCGGCCAAACTCTCTTCAAAGCAATCAACAAGTTACATCGTCAAAAAGCAAGTTGCTCCGCTAATTGGGACAGGTCTGAAGTTCAGCCGTCCCTGCGGGACTGGATTTTCGTCACGGTAGTTCTCACGCAGTCTCTTTAGGCCCCTGAGATATGTTTGCCATTTCCCCCGAAACCGTCCTTTTTCACCAGCTTGTTTATCCCTTGGTCGACTCCGAAAGTCACCCTGACGTCAGCAAAAAACTAAATTTGCGCAAACTTTAAACCCGGGATACTATCCACCCAAACAGTCTTCCTTCCGATGAACAACAAAGGGCGGGAAAATAAATAAATACCTTGAGCACCTTGAGCACCTTGAGCACCTTGGATAAAACAAAGGACTTAGCTCCAAACTTTGATCACCTTGCTTCCCTTCTTTTGATCACCTTGCTTCCCTTCTCAGGAAAGAATTGAGCAACACGCAGCAAAATCGACGCTCCAGAAGGACCCGCACCGCCCTATCTGGTAGTGATTTCGGCTTAGCGGCTGAGGGACTCTCCTCACCAGCAGCCCCTTCACCCTGTACAAAATGTGTCTGGCAGCCCTGAAGGAACAGTTTCCCAAAGTCGATGAAATTTCTTCTGTTAACCGTTTGTGTGTTGGCAGCCCTGCCGGCCCGGCCGCAGACCACTCGGCCTTGGCAGACTGAGGATAGCGGATCTGTCGCCGGCCTGAGGGGAATCCATGCTGTAGGTGGAGGGGTAGTGTGGGCCAGCGGCGCGGACGGTACCGTGTTGCGCAGCGAGGACACTGGATACCTTTGGCAACAATGCGCAACACCACCCGGGGCGGCCAAGCTGGACTTTCGCGGTATCTGGGCCTGGGACGCACTCAATGTCTTGGTTCTGTCGAGCGGCACCGGCGACCAATCCCGCCTCTATCAGACGACCGACGGGTGCAGCAGCTGGAAGCTGCTGTTGACCAACCCCGATGCGGCCGGCTTCTGGGATGGGCTGCTCTTCCTCGATCGGCAGCGCGGCTTGATCTATGGCGATCCAGCGCAGGCCCCCGGGCGTACTGATCATGTGAGGTTTGGTTTGATGCAGACCCGCGACGGGGGAAAGACCTGGAGCCCGGCCGCCGAGCTGCAACCGCTTCCCGGAGAGTCTGTTTTCGCCGCCAGCAATAGCGCCATGACGGCCAACCGAGGATGGGTCTGGTTGGGAACCAGCAAGGCCAGGGTTCTAAGAACCAGCGATCTGGTCACCTGGCAGAGTGCGCAAACTCCGCTGGCAAGCGGAAATGACTCCTCAGGCGTCTTTTCCTTAGCGTTTCGCGACCAAAAGCACGGGATCGCAGTCGGTGGAGACTATCGCAAACCAGAAGAGGTAACCGGCACTGCGGCTTATACCTCGGACGGCGGAGAACACTGGAGCGTTCCCAGCAAACCACCCCATGGGTACCGTTCCGCGGTGGCCTGGGACGCGAGCGACCTAGCCTGGATCACGGTGGGCAGCAATGGATCCGATATCTCCTACGACGATGGTGTCACCTGGCAATGGCTCGATAGTGGTAATTGGAACGCTCTCAGCCTGCCGTGGGCTGTTGGTCCCAATGGCCAGATTGGTAAGCTGGGGACGCTCCCGGCCCACCCGGCTGGAGTATCCCGTTAAACTGGTAAGGGGCCCATGGCAGAGTACGTAATCAAGCTGGCGGATGAGCGGGGACGCATTCAGGAGCAGGTGCAAGTCGCCGGCTCCGCGGAAGAACTGCGCAGCCGTTTTTCGCAGGCCGGCTACTACGTCTACTCGGTGCGGCCGCGCGGAATGCGCGGCGTGGGGGGCAGCCGCAAACGCGCCAATCTCGAAGCTTTCATTATCTTCAACCAGCAGTTTCTTACCCTGATCCGCGCGGGCCTGCCGATTCTGGGCTCGCTGGACATGCTGGTAAAAGGGCAGAAAAACCCGACGTTCCGGGCGCAGTTGGAAAATGTCTCCGCGCGGGTGCGCACGGGAGAATCTCTTTCGGCGGCCTTTGAAGCGCAGGGTGGTTTTCCACTGATCTACACCACTACCCTGCTCGCTGGAGAGCGAAGCGGCCAACTGGAAGACGTTTTGTCACGCTATCTTGCTTTCCAGCGTATTTCTCTCTCGTTCCGCAAGAAGTTGATAGCTTCCCTACTCTACCCGTGCCTGCTGATCGTTATGGTTTTAGCGCTGTTCATTTTCCTGATCAGCTTCGTGGTGCCGCGGTTTGCCATGCTTTACGACCAGTTGGGTACCAATCTTCCCGCGGCGACCCGCATGCTGTTGTCCGTGGGCAACAACTTTCAGCACTATATTCTTTGGGTGCTGGCAGGCATTGCGTTGATCGTCTACGGTCTGTTTCGCTATAGCCAGACCACGGCCGGCGCGGCGCGGATCGACCGCATGCGTATCGGCATGCCGGTGTTCGGCAATATCTGGCGGAAGTACCAGGTTGCCCTGTTTGTGCGCACGCTCTCCAGCCTGCTGACCGGCGGATTGCCGCCAGTGCCTTCGCTCGAGACCGCAGCCCGCTCGATTTCGAGCAATACTATTGCCCAGGCTGTTATGGCTTCTGTGGGCACGGTGCGGGAGGGAAAAAGCCTGGCCCAGAGCCTGGAGAAAACCGGCGTTTTCCCCGACCTTGCGGTGGAAATGATTGATGTAGGGGAATCGACCGGCGCCTTGCCGCAGATGCTGAATTCGGTTGCGGAATTTTTCGAAGAAGATGTACAGACGGCGTTGACCGCTTCCCTGGCCTTGATCGAGCCCGCCATCCTGATCGTGATGGGATCGGTGGTGGTGGTGATCCTGATTGCACTTTATCTGCCCATCTTCTCGCTGGGACAAGCGAGCACCATGGGAGGCCACTAGGCCTCTTTGTCCATATTGTCCTTAGGAGTTGTTTATGGCTGACAGCACTGTACTTGTCACCACGGCTGTATCGGAATCGGACGAGACCACGCGCGCCCAGATGCTCGCGCATCGCTATCGCTGCGATTTTGTCGACCTCAAGAACTTTCGCATCCAGCACGAGTTGTTCCGCAGCGTGCCGGTCGACATGATGTTTCGTTACAACTTCGTGCCCCTGGAACAGCTGGAAGATCGCCTGGTGATCGCCGTCAGTGATCCCAGCCGGCTGATGGTGCTGGACGAGATCAGCGGCCTTTTGGGGCAACGGATCATCACCCGCGTGGCCACCCTGTCGCAGATCACCGACCTGCTCAAGAAGACGGAGCAGTCCCAACGTGTTCTCGACGAGGCGTCCGAGGGCCTCACGTTCGACGTCATTTCCGCCGAAGACAATCCCGACGAGAATATCTCGATCGAGAAGCTCACGTCGGAAGAGGACATCAGCCCTATCATCCGGCTGGTGGATACCACCATCTTTACCGCCCTCGAGCGCCGCGCTTCGGATATCCACCTGGAAACCTATGACGACTCGCTGGTGGTCAAGTACCGCATTGACGGTGTGCTGCAGGCAGCCATGGCGCCTATCGCGCGCGAGCATCATTCCACCATCCTTTCCCGTATCAAGGTCATGAGCGAACTGGACATCGCCGAGCGACGGGTACCGCAGGACGGGCGTTTCCGCGTCCGCTACAAAGGACGGCTGATCGATTTCCGCGTTTCCATCATGCCTACCGTGCATGGTGAGAACGCTGTGCTGCGTGTGCTGGATAAGGAGTCGATGAGCGAGAAGTTCCGCAAGCTCACGCTCGACGTGGTGGGCTTTGGCGAGGACGACCTGCGCCGCTTCCGCCGCTACATCCGCGAACCCTACGGCATGGTCCTGGTCACAGGCCCTACGGGATCCGGCAAGACCACCACGTTGTATGCGGCACTCAACGAGATCAAGAGCGACGAGGACAAGATCATCACCATCGAGGATCCGGTGGAATACCAGATCCGCGGCATTACCCAGATTCCGGTGAATGAGAAGAAGGGACTTACCTTCGCCCGAGGACTGCGTTCCATCCTGCGCCACGATCCCGACAAGATCCTGGTGGGTGAGATCCGCGACCAGGAGACGGCACAGATCGCGATCAACTCCGCGCTCACCGGCCACCTGGTGTTTACCACCGTCCACGCCAACAACGTGGTCGACGTGCTCGGCCGTTTTCTCAACATGGGCGTGGAAGCGTACAACTTTGTCTCTGCGCTGAATTGCATTTTGGCCCAGAGGCTGGTCCGCACCATCTGCGAACACTGCACCCACCCGGTGCGCTACGACGATGAATTCCTGCGCAACAGCGGACTGGATCCGGAACTGTGGCGCGACTTCGACTTTCGCGAAGG
>Ga0302325_10011995_pt1 | contig 18641 bp, 20 predicted proteins | sample Palsa_T0_2_FD_201948 | JGI IMG/M metagenome (GOLD analysis project Ga0302325, IMG submission 201948) | Peat permafrost microbial communities from Stordalen Mire near Abisko, Sweden - Palsa_T0_2 | ecosystem: Environmental > Terrestrial > Soil > Palsa > Peat permafrost | place: Sweden: Abisko...
CGAGTCCGACGGGCCGCCGGGGTTCAAGGGCCAGTGCCATTGCCGCGAGTGCCAGTACATCTCCGGCGGCGCCGAGAACCTGTTCATGATCGTGCCGGCGGCCGGGTTCCGCTACACGCAAGGCGAGCCCAAGGGGTTCAAGCGGGCCGACCTCGAGAACGGGGCGACGCGCGAGTTCTGCGCCGAGTGCGGCACCCACATCACCACCCGCGTCCGCGATCCCGGCATCGTGATCCTGAAGGTCGGCACCCTGGACGACCCGGCCGCGGACTACGGCGGCCCGCAGGTGGTGATCTGGACCAAGGACGCCCAGCCCTACCACCTGCTGCCCGAGGGCGTGCCGCAGTTCCCCGGCTTCCCGGGCTGACCGGCGGTTGAGCGAGGGCTTGCGGGTCGCCCTGATCGGCGGGACCTCGAATGTCGGCAAGTCGACCACCGCGGCCGCGCTGGCGGCCCGGCTCGGCTGGGACTGCCGCTCGACCGACAAGCTGGCCCGCCATCCGGGAAGGCCGTGGATGTTCGCGCCGGCGCCCGTGCCCGACCACGTCGCCGAGCACTACCTGACCCTGACGCCGGACGAGCTGATAGCCTCGGTGCTCGCCCACTATCGCAATATGCGGCCGATGCTCCGTGAGCTGATCGCCGCTCACGCCACCGATCCGGCGCGCTCGCCGCTGGTGCTGGAAGGCTCCGCCCTCTGGCCCGAGTTCGTGGCCGAGCTCGATATTCCGGGCGTCCGCGCCGTCTGGCTGACCGCCGACCACGCCCTGATCGAGGCCCGCATTCGCCGGGACAGTGACATCGGTAGCCTGCCGCCGCGCGAGCGGAGGACGACCGAGAACTTCATGGTCCGCACCCGGCTCTACGACGACGCGATGATGGCCGCCGTCCAGCGCCTCGGACTGCCGTTCATCCGGGTGACCGACGGCGCCGGCGTCGGCGATGTCGTCGACGCCTGCCTGCGTGTCCTCGAACGCTAGCTCAGAACGGGAAGCGCGGCGTCGGCGGCGGCGGGGGCGGGGTCCAGGCGCCGGTGGCGATCTTGCCGCCGCGGGCCGAGACCGCGAGGGCAAGGATCGCGTCGGTGATGTTGGGCTCGTAGCCCTCGGTGTGGCCCTTCTGCAGCCGCACCACGTCGGCCACCACGCGTCCGTCCGCACACCCCGGGAACTGGTAGACATCGGCCAGTCCGGATTTCGGATAGTGGCCCCAGCCGTCCGTGCCCGGATCCTGGCGGGTCGAGTCCCACACGTAGCCGGCCTTGGGGTCGATCACCTCGGGCAGCTCGACCCGGGCCGCGCAGTGGAACTTGTCGGCCAGCGGCGAGGTGTCGGCCGGGATCGACTCGTTGGCGCCGTTGGAGAAGATGAACGAGTAGTCGCAAGCGCCGCCGGGCGGCCCGGGCGGCGGCGGCGGGAGGTGGAACGGCGGCGGCGGCGTGTACGGCCGGTCGCTGAGGTAGACCGGCGGTCCGCCCGCGCCGAAGCCCTTGCCGGCCGGCGTCACCTCGCCAACCCGGCCGCCCGACAGGCTGATCCGCACGTCCACCTTGTCCTTGAAGTAGTCGGTGCAGATGATCCGGTTGGAGGTCAGCCCGCCCTGGCTGTGGCCGGCCAGGATGAAGTGGTCGACGTTGTCCTTGCCCACCGCGCCGACCACCAGGTCGACCAGGTTGTGCAGATAGTCGTCGTCCGCCTCGCTCCAGATCCGGGTCGGCGACGAGGGGGTGATGATCACCAGGTGGTACTTGTCCTTGAAGTCCATCGCCGGGAAGTAGTTGCGCTGCCAGTTGGCGTAGGAGCCGGCGCCGTGCAGGCTTAAGAGGATGTTGACCTTGTCGCCCGGCTTGTAGTCGGAGGGGCAGTCGAGGAAGAACGGGCGCCGGGTCTTCAGCTCCACCGACGGCCCTTCCTGGGTCACCACCGCGTCCTCGCAGTTGCGGTCCGGGCAGTGCCAGAGCGGCGGCGCGGCGCAGTCGACGCCAAGCAGGCTGTGCGCCGGTGGCGGCCCCGGCTGGGCCAGCGCCGCGCCGGCGGCCAGCGCCCCGGCCACGCCCAAGCCCAGCGCGCGAACGAATTTGATCAAGCTTTCCATGGGCGCTCCCTCCAAACCGTAGCTTCGGCCGTTTCTCACTGGCGCGGTCAGGCGCCCTCCCGGGTTTCGTCCGCTCGCAGCGAGGCCGGCGCGGCGCCGCGCCCGGTGATCCGCTCCAGCGAGGCCACCGCGGCTTCCACCGCCAGGCGCTCCTCTGCCGATAGGGCGGTCAGCCGCTGCGCCATCCAGGCGCGCCGGCGGGCGGTGACGACGTCCAGCAACTCGCGGCCGGCCTCAGTGATCACCACGCCGGTCCGGCGCCGATCTCGCTGCGGCCTCGGATCGGCGGCGACCAGTCCGGCCTGCTCCAGGCGCTTGATGCGCTCGCTCATCACCGAACGGGCCACGTTCTCCATCGCCGCCAGCTCGGAGGCCCCGAGCCCGGGCGCATGGCGCACTTCGGCCAGCAGGATGGCGTCGGCGTTCGAGGCGCCCAGGCCGGCGTTCTGCGCCCGCAGTTCGCGGTTCAGCCGCAGCACCAGCCGCTGCAGCCGGTGCGCCAGATCGTTGGAACGCCGCCCCTGATCCAACCGCTTGCCCCAGTTTGTTCGGTTACCGAACTATTCCGACGCGCGCCGCAAAGTCAATCGAGGCGTGTCGGCGGCGCCGGGCGGGCAGAGCTCGCGCGGCGGGCGCGACGATCTCGCCGCGCATGACCCGCCGGCGGGTCCCAACTGACGCTAGAGATCACGGCTTCCTGGCGGGCCGCTCGCGACGAGCACGACCCGCCACGGAAGTTCGGCTGAGGCGCGCGGAATGAACCCTCCGCTCCACTCCTGCGCCGTGTTGTCCTTCCCTGGCTCGACCGGCCCCTGTTTCAACAAAATCAGCAATCGGGCCTTTGGCTTGATCAAGTGGGTCAGCGCCGCCCGCGCCTTGATGGCGGTCGGCGTTGGGGCGCCGGCGAGCACCCGGTCGACCCTGATGTCGATATCCACCCGGCCGCCGATCATCAGAGCGCCGGGCTGACCCCGAAAGAAGTCGTTGAGGTCCACGAAATTCTCGGCCTTCAGAATGTGGCCGACGATCGCTCGGTCGTAGCAGATGTCATCGGCGGCGCTTGATGTCTGTATCAGCCAAGGCCGCTGCGACGACCGAAGCAGGCATTGTTTCCGCTCTACCGCTGGGCAGCGATCCTTCGTTCGCGCGCCACTGCCGTGAACGCGTGATCAACCTCGGGCAACATCTCTTTTCCACCCCCAACCCCCGCCGTTCGAAACGCCTGCTTCTTGGCGATGCGCGCCCGGACGGCCTTCGAGAGGTCGGCCGGGCGGTGGGCCGGATTCGCGACGTCAGCGAGCCAAACCCACGGCGGCCGCCGCGCGCGGTTCCTTGCCCCGCCCAGGCGCCGCCTATAGGTTCGGTGGAGCGGGGCAGGGGCGTTCGGAGACCAAGGGCAGCATGGGCTACGCCGAGCGGGTGCTGCAGCCGGGCGAGACCATCGCCTACCGCGCGCGGCTGCACTGGATCATCTACTTCCTCGGCATGGTGCTCAGCGCGCTCGCGGTGGCTCTGGCGATCGCCGCGCTGGTGGTGAAGAACGACCCGGTGCGGATCAGCCTGCTGGTGGGCGCCGCGATCGCGCTCTTCCTCGGCCTGTTCCAGATGCTGCGCGCCTGGCTGGTGTCGGCCAACACCGAGATCATCGTCACCAGCCGGCGGGTGATCTACAAGACCGGCTTCATCTCCCGCAACACGGTGGAGATGAACCTCGACAAGGTCGAGAGCGTGCTGGTGCAGCAGAGCCTGCTGGGCCGCATGATCGACTACGGCACGGTGATCATCCGCGGCGTCGGCGCCGGCCTGGAGCCGATCCGCAACATCGGCTCGCCGCTGCTGCTGCACCGGCACATCAGCGCCCAGGGGTGAGCCGCCAGGCCCAGCGCTATTGGGACGCCAACGCCGAGGCGGCCGCCTTCACCCATCCGCTGGGCCTGGACTGGCTGGCGGACCTGCCGAAGGACGCGCGCATCCTCGACTACGGCTGCGGCTACGGGCGCACCGTCGGCGAGCTGGTCGACGCCGGCTGGCGCGGCGCCGTGGGGGTCGATTTCGCGCCGGCGATGATCGAGCGCGGCCGCCGCGCGCGCCCCGACCTCGACCTGCGGTGCGTGGGCGCCCTGCCGCTGGCCGAGCCGGGCGGCGCCTTCGACCTCGTCATCCTGTTCGCCGTCCTCACCACCATCCCGGACGGCGCGGCGCAGCGGGCGCTGGTCGCCGAGCTGCGCCGCGTCCTGAGGCCCGGCGGCCTGATCTACGTCAGCGACTACCCGCTGCAGACCGACGCGCGCAACGTCGCCCGCTACCAGGCCGGCGCGGCGCGCGGCTGGACCTATGGCGTCTGGGATCGCGGCGACGGCGGCGTCTTCCGCCACCACACCCGCCCCTGGCTCGCCGAGCTGCTCAGCGGCTTCGACCTCCTCGCCGAGCGCGAGATCGCCACCACCACCTTCAGCGGCGCGGCCGTGACAGCGATCCAGCTGTTGGGCCGGCGCCGGGATGCTTGAGCGCTGGCGCCTGGTCGGCGATCTGGCGCCAGAGGCGCTCGGCCACCGGGCCGTGGGGGACGTCGCGGCGGCGGGCGGCGACCAGTTCGGCGACGCCGCCGGTGAGGCCGGGACCGCTCAGCGTCACCAGCCGGCCCGCGGCCAGGTCTTCCTCCACCAGGAAGCGCGGCATGTGCCCCCAGCCCATGCCCTGCAGGATCAGCTCGCGCTTCATCAGCTGGTCGCTCACCGTCCAGCGCCGCGCGCCGCTGGCTCGATACGGCGATCTTCGAGGCCGGCATCGGCCGCTACATGTTCGGCGTCGTCCCGGCGCCGGCGCGACCGCTGGCCAAGTGGCTGCTGCGCCGCGCCAACGCCGTACGCCTCAAGGGCCATGGTCTCGGCCGCCACCGGGCGGAGGACATCCAGCGCTTCGGCGTCGCCGACATCGACGCGCTGGCCGCCTTCCTGGGCGGGAAGCCTTACCTGATGGGCGAGACGCCGTGCGGCGCCGACGCGACCATCTTCGGCTTCATCGACGCCATCCTGACACCGCCGCTGGCGACGCCGCTGCGCCCGGCGATCGTCCGCCACCCGAACCTCGTGGCCTTCCGCAATCGTTTCGCGCGGCGCTACTTTCCCGAGCTGTCAGGCGAGCCAGAGCGAGCCGCAGCGTAGCGCGGGGCTACGCCGCGGCCGGCTCGGGCGACTTCTCCAGCGCGGCGGCCTCGGCGTCCTCGACCTTCTCCAGCCAGATGAACTTCAGCTGGCGCTTGGCTTCGGCGGGGATGTCGTCGTAGTCGCGGCGGTTGCGGGCCGGGAGCATGACGCGCTTCAGGCCGGCGCCGGCCGCCGCCACCACCTTTTCCTTGATCCCGCCCACCGGCAGCACCAGGCCGCGCAAGGAGATCTCGCCGGTCATGGCGGTGTCGGAGCGGATCTTGCGGCCGGTCATCAGCGAGGCCAGCGCCATGTACATGGCGACCCCCGCCGATGGCCCGTCCTTGGGCGTCGCGCCGGCCGGCACGTGGACGTGGATGTCGGTCTTCTCGAAGTCGCCGGGATCGACGCCCAAGGCCACCGCATGGCCTTTGACCAGGCTGAGCGCGGCCTGGGCGCTTTCCTTCATCACGTCGCCGAGCTGGCCGGTGAGGATCAACCGCCCAGTGCCGTGCGTCCGCGCCGCCTCGATGAACAGGATGTCGCCGCCCACCGGGGTCCAGGCGAGGCCGGTGGCGACACCGGGGCTGGCGGTGCGCATGGCCACCTCGTTCTCGAACCGCGGCTGGCCGAGGATCTCGGACACCTCCGCCGGGCCGATCTCCACCTTCGGGGTCTTGCCCTCGGCGATCTCCACCGCCGCATGGCGCAGCACCCGGCCGATCTCGCGCTCCAGGCTGCGCACGCCGGCCTCGCGGGTGTAGCCCTTGATGATGGCCGCGATGGCCTCGTCACTGAGGGTGGCCTGCTCGGCTGTCAGCCCGTTGGCTTCCAGCTGACGGCGCACCAGGTAGCGGGCCGCGATCTGGGCCTTCTCCTCGGCGGTGTAGCCGGCCAGGCTGATGATCTCCATCCGGTCGCGCAAGGGGCCGGGGATGGTGTCCATCATGTTGGCGGTGGCGATGAACACCACGCGGCTGAGGTCGAACGGCACGGCCAGGTAGTTGTCGCGGAAGCTGTTGTTCTGCTCCGGGTCCAGCACCTCCAGCATCGCCGAGGCGGGGTCGCCCTGGATGCCCGAGCCCATCTTGTCGATCTCGTCCAGCATCATCACGCAGCCGCGCGAGCCGGCCTTGCGGATCGCCTGGATGATATTGCCGGGCAGGGCGCCGATGTAGGTGCGCCGGTGGCCGCGGATCTCCGCCTCGTCGTGGACGCCGCCGAGGCTGGTGCGCACGAACGGCCGCCCCAGCGCCCGGGCGATCGACTGCCCCAGCGAGGTCTTGCCGACCCCGGGCGGGCCGACGAAGCACAGGATTGGGGCCTTGCCCTCCGGCGCCAGCTTGCGCACCGCCAGGTACTCGATGATCCGGGTCTTGATCTTCTCCAGCCCGAAGTGGTCGGCGTCGAGAATCTTGCGCGCCTCGGCGATGTCGATCGGCGGCGGCTCGGGCGGCTTCCACGGCAGCTCGATCAGCCAGTCGAGGTAGGTGCGGATCATGCCGTATTCGGCCGAGGCGTCGGGCATGCGCTGCAGCCGGCGCAGTTCCTTCTTGGCCTGCTTGAACACCTCCTCGGGCATGCCGGCCGCGTCGATAGCCTTGTCCAGCTCGGCGATCTCCGCAGCGTTGCCGCCTTCGCCTTCGCCCAGCTCCTTCTGGATCGCGGCCATCTGCTCGCGCAGCAGCACCTCGCGCTGACGCGCGTCGATGGAGGCGCGGGTCGCCTGGCCGATCTGGGCCGACAGCTTCAGCACCTCCAGCCGGTGGGCCATCAGGTGCGAGACCTTGTCCAGCCGGGCCACCAGGTCGGTGGTCTCCAGGACGTCCTGCTTCTCGGGCAGGGTGATGTCCATGTAGGCGGCCGCGAGGTCGGCCAGCGCCGCCGGCGACTGCACCCCCTCAATGGCCATCCGCAGTTCCTGCGGGGCCTGCGGCAGCAGCTGCAGCACCTCCAGCGCCTGGGTACGCAGCAAGAGGAACCGGGCCTCGATGTCGGACCCGGCGCCCACCGGTTCCGGCAGGTGGAGGCCGCGCGCTACCAGGTAGGGCAGGCCGGGCACGAACTCGGTGACCCGGAAGCGCTGCACGCCCTGGCAGATGATGTGGTTGGCGCCGTCGGGCGCGGTGACGTAGCGCAGGATGTTGGCGATCACGCCCACCTGGTAGAGTTGGTCCGGGCCCGGCTCATCGACGCCGGGGTCCTTCTGCAGCAGGATCAGCACCTGGCGCTGCTCGCGCACCGCCGCCTGCGCCGCCTGCACCGACAGCGCCCGGCCGATGGTGATCGGGAACACGATCTCGGGGAACAGCACCGTCGAGCGCACCGGCACCACGATGAAGGCGTCGGCGGGCGCGCTCGGCCCGCGGGCCTGGAGGGTCGGGCTCGGCTGGACGGCCTGGGCGGTCAGCGGCGTCACCGACGCGGCCGGGGGAACGCCTTCGGCGTTGTGGATATCTTCGGAACTCATGGCTTCACCGCCTTGGCAAGACTGATGACGAGGCAGCCGTTGGCCTCGGCGCGGCGCACGCTGTCGTAGCGGCCCGGCGGCAGGGGGACCCGGCGCTCGAAGCGGCCCTGCGGCAGCTCCAGCCGGTGGATGGTGGCGGTGCGCAGCTCCGGCGGCAGCACCCGCTGGCCGGCGATCACCAGGCAGGCGCCCTCGATGGTCGCTTCCACCTTGGCGACGTCGACGCCGGGGAGGGCGGCCAGCACCAGCACCTCGCGCTCGGTCTCCAGCACGTCCACCGGCGGCGCCCAGGCGGCCTGGGCCTGGCGGCTCACCGGGACGAACATCTGCTGGTGCAGCCGCTCGGCCTTGGCCAGCATCTGCAGGGCCTCGGACCACATCCAGTCGTGCGGATCGCTCATTCGCTCCCTCTCCCTCCAGCGCAACGTCGAGGTCGCGCGGCCGGCTCCATATGGTGACGGCGGCGCCCGGCGTCAGCCTTGCGGTCGGTCAATGCCTTGTCTCTCATTCGACGGTCATCTAATTAGACGTTCGTCGTACTACAAGGCGCCCGCCATGTCCGAAGCCGATCTCGCCACCCTGCTCGCCTTCTTCAAGGCCATGGCCAACGAGAGCCGCCTGCGCATCGTCGGCCTCTTGGCCGAGCGCGAGCGCAGCGTGCAGGAGCTGGCCGAGCTGCTGGGCCTGAAGGAGCCCACCGTCTCCCACCACCTGGCCTCGCTGAAGGCGCTGGGCCTGGTCAGCGCCCGCGCCGAGGGCGTCACCCGCTGGCACGCGCTACGCCTGGAGACGCTCACCACCCTCAACCGCGGCCTGCTCGACCCGAAAGGCGCGGTCGCGGTCGGCGGCGAGACGGTGGGGGCGAGCTGGGACGACAAGGTGCTGGCCAGCTTCGTCGATGCGGCCGGGGCGCTCACCGCCATCCCGTCCAGCCGGCGCAAGCGCTGGATCGTGCTGAAGTGGCTCGCCGACCGGTTCGAGGAGGACCGTCGCTACCGCGAGGCCGAGGTCAACGCGATCCTGCAGCGCCACCACTGGGACAGCGCCACCCTGCGCCGCGAACTGATCGGCTACGGTCTGATGGCCCGCGAGGCCGGTGTCTACTGGCGCCAACCCGAGGCCGCGTGGCGAAGGGAGCCGGAGGGGCTGCGCTCCTAACGCCGACCCCCCGTTGGCGACGACGGCCGGGTCAGGGCGGTGCTTGTGAGCCAATGTTGCAGGCGGCGCCCGACCAGCCCGTGTCGCAGACGCAACTGCCGTGTGCGACCTTGCCGTGCGTGCAAGACAGGATCGCCGTCTGACAGGCATGGCCCTTCCAGCCCGGCTCGCACACGCACCGGCCGTTGGAGGCTTTGCCATGGTCGCCGCAATCGGGCGGCTGTTCGCGCGCGCCGCATTCAGCGCCCGACCAGCCCGGATCGCAGAAGCATCGGCCGATCTGCGTGTGGCCGTGCCCGCTGCAGGACGCCGGGGTCCATTGTGGCGTGGGGCCGCCTCCAACTAGTGGCGTACCCGCCAGGGCCGCGGGGCCGAGGGCCAGTGCGAGCACAGCAAACGGGGCTGCGAGTCTCGCGTCGGGTCCGAAGCTCACGGAGCCCACCTCCCGCGCGGCGTCGGATGCAGCGCCCTAAACGCCAAGCTGCCTCGCGCCGGCATCACCACGCCTCCCCGGACATCGTTGACCGGCAATTTTCGCCCGGCGGAAGATCAAGTCAAACGCGAAAGTCTCGGTCAGGAAGCTTTCGAGGCGTATCTCGCTCAGACCCCGACAGGCGCCGATACCAAACGGGAAAACAAACCCAAACAGACCTGCTAGTCGGGAAAGGCGCCCGACGCGCATCGTTGGAGATACGAAGTTGAACTACTTCGAGCAGCTCGAAGCACTGGCGGAGCAGCAGGGCGGGTACTTCTATCCATGGCGCTCTGCGCTGGGGGACGGAAACGGCGAAGCTGCGTACACGCAGCTTGTCGAAGGGCATCTCTCGCCAGAGAAAGTCGTGCTGGACGCCGGCTGCGGACATGGGACCGATATGCTGGCGTTTGCGCCGAAGGTGCGGCGCTTCATCGGCTACGACGCGGTAGAGAGCTTCATCACCATCGCGCGTCGCAGGGCGGATGAGATGGGTCTGGCCAACGTGGAGTTGGTGCTCTGCAACTCGAGCCCGCGGCACAACGGTGGCGGGGCGCGCGTTCCGGCGACAGACCACACGCTCGATCTGATCATCTCCCGGCGCGGCCCGACGAACTGGATCGCCGACGCCCGCCGCGTCTGCAGGCCCGGCGCCCGACTGATCCAGCTCAGTCCGCTACCGACGCCCGAGCCGCCTTGGAACGGCGAATTGCCCCAGGCTTTGCGGATGGCGCAGAACCCTGCCAATCCCGGTCGCCCTGACCTGGTGGTCGAGATCGAGGCGGCTCTGGCCGCTGCGGACTTCAGCCTGGAGGATGGTCAGGTCTTCGATGTGCCGGAAGTCTTCAGCGATCCAGAAGACCTCTACCGGTATCTCACGTTCATGCGTTTCGAGCCCGGCACGCCTTCGAGGGACGCAGCTCTTCCACATCTGCAACGGCTCTTGGCCCGCCACGGCGCGATCGACCTACGCCAACGCCGCTTCCTTTGGACCGCCGTCGTCGATTGAACCCAATGGAGCTTGGACAGACTCCCCGGGGTCTGCCGAGATGAGCGGGCGAGTATTGGGCGCCTACGCTCCGGCCCAGGTTCGCACGCGGCCGACGTCGGCGTGGACGAAATCGGAGGTGGGGTAGTAGCCGACGCCGCCGAGGCCGAGACTGATGGCGGCGTCGCGCAGGTTGGCGAGGTCGACCACCGGCAGGCGCATGTCGATGGCCTGGCCTTCCATGTGCAGGCTGTGCACCGCGACCTCGCCGGAGAGGTCGTGCAGCATGGCGTTGGTGGCCGGCGAGCGGTAGCCGCTGATCACCTCGAAGCGGCCCTTGCTCTCCAGCTTGCCGCTGAGCAGCACCAGCAGGTCCAGCAGGTGCGGGTCGATCTCGTGCACTTCGCCGCAGCGATAGTCGCGCAGCACGGTGTTCACCGCGTCGAGGGCGTCAGGCACATAGGCGCCGTTCTCCCAATAGGCCACGTCGAGCAGCTCGTTGGTGTGCAGGTTGTTGAAGCCCAGGCGCCGCACGTCGGCTTCCGGGAAGGCCAGCGCGGTTCCGACGCCGGCCAGGGCCAGACCGCCCGTCGCCAGGGCCAATCCGCCCCGTAGCAGCTCACGGCGTTTCAGCGTCATGCGGCCACCATCCTACCAAAACGGTAAACCAGTTCTCAACAGCTTGAATAGGAACGAGGTTCGAGCCGGAAGGCAAGCGCTCAGGCGACTGTGGCCTTCGCAAGCGCGTGATAGTCCAAAAACCAGGCGCAGAATGCCGCCGCGCCTTGCGCCAGGGGCGTCGTGGGGCGGTAGCCGGTGAGGGCCTCGAGCAGCTCGGCGCTGGCGAAGGTCAGCGGCACGTCGCCGGGCTGCATTGGGGTGAGGCGTCGCTCGGCCTTGCGTCCCAGCCCGGTCTCGATGGCCGCGATCAGCTCGGTCAGCTTCACCGGCTCGCCGCGGCCGATGTTCACCACCCGCCAGGGCGCCACCGGACTGAGCGAATCCATCGGACCCACCGGCGCGCCCTTGACCGGCGCCAGCGGGATCAGCCGCACGATCGCCTCGACCAGGTCGCCGACATAGGTGAAGTCGCGCCAGATCTCGCCGGCGCCGTGGACCTCGATCGGCCGGCCGGCGGCGATCGCCTCGGCGAACATCCAAGGGGCCATGTCCGGCCGTCCCCACGGCCCGTAGACGGTGAAGAAGCGAAACGCCGTGGTCGGAATATCCCAGAGATGGCTGTAGGAATGGCTCATCAGCTCCCCGGCCTTCTTGCTGGCGGCATAGAGCGTGAGCGGATGATCGGCGCGGTCGGTCTCCTCGAACGGCCGCTTCTCGCTGACCCCGTAGATCGAGCTGGTGGAGGCGTAGAGCAGGTGGCGCACCCCGAGCGTCCGGGCCAGCTCCAGCACGTTGAAGCCGCCCACCAGGTTGGCGTCGACATAGGCGCGCGGGTTCTCCAGGCTGTAGCGGACCCCGGCCTGGGCGGCCAGGTGGACGATCGCTTCGGGCGCCGCACGCCCCGCCGCCGCCGTCAGGGCCGGCATGTCCTCGAGCATCACCTGGTCGAACGAGAAGCCGTTGTGCGGCGTCAGCTGGGCCAGCCGCGCCGCCTTCAGGGCCGGGTCGTAGTAGGCGGTCATGCCGTCGAGGCCGGCCACCTCGTGGCCGTCGGCCAGCAGCCGCCGCGACAGGTGGAAGCCGATGAAGCCCGCCGCGCCGGTGACCAGGATCCGCATCAGCGGCTCGCCAGGATGAACAGCCGCGGGAAGCGCAGCAGCACCGAGCCGTCCGCCATCGGCGGATAGGCCGCGGCAATCCGCGCGGTGTAGGCGCCGGTGAACTCGGCCCGCTCCGCCTCGTCCAGCGGATCGAGGTAAGGCCGCAGGCCGGTGCTGGAGATGAAGCTGACGATGGCCGCGGCGTCGGCCAGATGGTGGTTGTAGATCGTATGCCAGAGGTCGAGGCGGGCGGCGTGCGGCGCCAGGGCTTCCCAGTAGACGCGGGGGGGGGGCAGGGGTTGGCGCGCCGCGTGCGCCAGCCGCGCCGCCCACGGACCCGCCGCGGCGACCTCGGCCATCAGCCGGTGGGTGGGTTCGGCGAGGTTGTCGGGCATCTGCGCCGCCAGCACCGCGCCCGGCTTCAGCGCCGCCAGCACCCTGGACAGCTGCGCCAGGTGGTCGGGGACCCACTGGTAGGTGGCGTTGGCGAACACCAGGTCGACGTCAGGTCCCGGCGTCCAGGCGCCGGCGTCCGCCGCCTCGAACCGGGCGCCTGGCAGCCGCGTCCGCGCGGCGTCCAGCATCGCTGGCGAGTTGTCGAGGCCGAGGAGGTCGGCGTCCGGATAGCGCAACGCCAGGAGCTCGGTGGAGTTGCCCGGCCCGCAGCCCACGTCGACGACGTGGCCGGCCCGCTCCAGCGGCACCTGGGCCAGCAGGTCGATCGCCGCCCGCGTGCGCTCGTTCTCGAACTTCAGATAGACGCCGGGCGACCAGTCAGCCATGCGCGGCTCCCTGGCACGCGGCGGGCGCCAGTTCAACGCCTGCTAGGGCGTCCCGGTGGCGATGAACCGGGCCGCGCGCTCGCCGGCCGGATCGCCGGGCCGGCCGAGATCGACGTTGATCGCATCGTGTGACTTGCCGGGGGCCTCGACCACCGCCACCGCATCGCCCGCCGCGGCCAGCGCCGCCGCCAGTTCCTGGCTGAAGCGGCGGCCGCCGGGATGGTCGGTGTAGAGCAGCAGGAACGGCGGATAGCGCCGGTCCGGCCGCACCAGCCGGATCGGCGAGAGGGCGGCGGCGCGCTCGCCGAACGCCGTGGTCCACTGGGCGAACTCGGAGGGCGGCAGCCGCCGGGCCATGCCGGACAGCTCGATCACGGCGTCGTAGCCCGCCCCGTCGACGCCGATGACGCCGGCGAGGTCGGTGGGCGAGCGCCCGTACGGCGCCAGGAAGCGCGGATCGACGCCGACCAAGGCCGCGAGGTGGCCGCCGGAGGAATGGCCCATCAGGAACGCGCGCCGCGCATCGCCGCCGTACCGCGGCCCCTCCCGGAACATCCACGCCGTCGCGGCCGCCGCATCCTGCGCCGCCATCTCGGCCCCGACACCCGGCCGGTGGTTGGTCGAGGCCAGCAGGAAGCCGCGGCGCTGGGCGAACGCCGGCAGGGCATGGACGTCGCGCTTGTCGCCGACCGTCCAGGCGCCGCCATGCGCGAACAGCAGCATCGGGGCGCGGGCAAGGCCGGCCTGGGGGTAGACGTCGAGGCGCTGGGCGGGATCGGGGCCGTAGGCGAACTCGACGGGTCCAGTCGCTGCGGTGGCGACGAGCGGGGCTGCCGCGATGCCGGCGAGGACGCGCCGGCGGGGGAGCTCAGTCACGCCGCCGCTCCGCGGCCGCGAAGCGGTCCTTGACGGCGATCAGAGATCGGAATCATGCTCCGCCAAGCGATCGACGGACCATTCTCGATCTTCCTTCCTGTCCACCCGCGTTGCATTCCAAGCGTGTCAGCGACGCTCGTCGATCACGAGCACGCCAACTGGCGTGTGCATCTGGTGGTAGATTTTGCAGGCACCGTAGCCGCCAACAAGCACGACGAGCGCGCCCACACTGGCAGTCAGGAAGATCCAGGGCCGGACCGGTTTCATGCGGCTCATGCTATGCGGGCCTTGGCCCGGGGCGATGCTTGTCAACGGCGGCGCGCCCGCCTCACCCCGAGCGCACCTCCTTCACCGGCTGGCCGTCGCGGGAGATCAGGATCGCCAGCCAGCGGGCGCCGTCGAACTCCGCCGCCACGGCCATCACCGTGACGGTGAGCGGGGTGGAGAGCAGGGCGCCGGGCGGGCCCAGCATCAGGCCCCAGAAGCCGATCGAGATCAGCACCAAGAGCGGGTCGATGTTCAGCTGGTCGCCCTGCAGCTTGGGCATCAGGATGTTGTCGATCAGGAACACCGCACCGCCCAGGAACACCACGATGATCCCCGGGTGGCCGAGGTCGCCGAACTGGGCGAGCGCCACCAGCGCCGGGATCATCGCCCCGGCGAAAGCGCCCACGATCGGCACGAAGGCCGAGAGGAACACCAGGAAGGCCACGAACAGGGCCGGATGAATCCCCATCGCAAGCATCACCAGATAGGCCACCACCGCGATCAGCAGCGCCTTGAAGGTGACCAGCCGCACGTACTGCTCGACCGCGTTGCGGATCGAGTTGAACACCCGCCGGGCCTGCTCGCGGTGGTGCTCGGTGTCGTAGAGCCGGTCCATCTTGGCCGAGAACTCCTGGCGCGAGGCCAGCAGGAAGCCGAGGTAGATCATCACCAGCGTCGCATAGGTGAGGGCGCCGCGGGCGGTGGCGAACACCTCGCCGAAGATGGCCGTGGGGTCGGCGCCGCGGAAGACCTCCCGCACCGTGATCGGCGGCTGGCCGACCATCGCGGTGACCTGGGCGATCAGCACGTTCACGTGCGGCTCGATGCCGGCGATCTGGCCGGCGAACGGCGGCCCCTGGAACACGATCAGCAGGATCACCGCGGTGAACGAAGCGATGATCAGCGAGCCGGCCGCCGCGCCGCGCAGCAGCCGCGGCACGCTGGGAAAGCGGCTGTTCAGGTCCTGCGACAGGGCGTCGATCAAGAGCAGCAGGAAGGTCGCCACCACCAGCGGCGAGACGATCTCCTGGAATATCCTGACCAGCACGCCGGCCACGACGACGGCCAGGAAGAGCACCGCGGCGCGCACCGCCGACAGACCGGCGAGGCCGGTCAGCGGCGGGGCCGTCCCTCGCCCCCGGAACAGTCTCACGCGGCGATCAGGTGCGCGGGCCGCCGCAGGTCGGGGGCCAGGCCCTCGCCCATCAGGTCGATGAAGTTGTCGCAGTAGAACCGCTCCACCGCCCGCGCCGGCAGCCCCTCCAGCGCGTCGTTGAAGCGTTTCAGCGGGTTGCGGCCGCCCTCCACGTGCGGGAAGTCCGAGGAGAACAGCATCATCTCCTCCCCTGAGTTGCGGATGATCCAGCCGGTGTCCTCGTGCGGGTACGGCGTCACCCGCACCTGCCGGCGGGCAATCTCGCTGGGCTTGGCCGAGAGTCTGGTCAGCCGCTCCTCGTTCTTGACGAACGCCGCGGCAGCCGAATCCATGAACCGCATCCAGCTCGGAACCCACGAGGCGCCCAGCTCGATGGCGCCAAACTTCAGCCGCGGGAAGCGGTCCATCACCCCGTCGAGGATCAGGCAGGCCAAGGTCTGCATCACCGAGTTGGGGATCGGCATGAAGCTCACCGAGGTGAAGTTCTCCTCGCCGCCGTGGAAGTCCTTCACCCGCGGCAGGCCGTTGTTGAAGTAGTCCGGGTTGAGCTTCTCCTCGCCGCCGACGTGGAACAGGATCGGCAGGCCGGCCTCCTCGGCCTGCCGCCACACCGGATCGAAGCCGATGTGGCTGGGCGAATGGCCCTTGGGGCACCGCGAGGCGACCAGCAGCGCCTTGGCGCCCAGCTCGATGGCTTGTTTCGCCGCCGCCGCGGCGGGCTCGAAGTCCATCAGCGGCACGTAGCCGGTCCCCAGCAGGCGCCGGTCGACCGAGCAGAAGTCGGTCATCATCCGGTTGTGGGCCGTGGCCGCCGCGTAGGCCAGTTCGACGTCGTCGCCGTATTCGAGCTGGAAGTTGCCGAGGCAGAAGGTGGTGAACACCAGCTGGCTGGCGAAGCCGAGATAGTCCACCGCCTTGGGCCGGTCGTCGCGGCGGAAGGCGCCCAACGCCGCCTGGTTCTTGCGCAGCAGGATGTTGGCCTCGGCGCCGGCGCGGAACGCCGGGTCCTCGTGCTGGGCGCGGGCCTTGTCGGCCCAGCCGGTGGGCGCGCCCAGCTTGTGCTTGTAGATGGCCAGATCGTGGTAGCGGCCACGGAGCCTGGGATCGAAATAGTCGTCCAGGCAGTCCGGCAGCTCCATCAGGTGGCTGTCGGCGTCGTGAATGACCCGTCCCTCGACATACGGCATGGCGCGGCCTCCGGTGCTTTTGCCAGGACGATAACAGAGAACGTCGCGGGCCAGAACGCAACACCCCCAAATCCCGCTCATCCCCGAGGAGGCGGGGATCCAGGCGCTGACTCTGGCCCCTTGTACGACTGGACCCGCATCGCGCTATGGGTCCCGGCTTTCGCGGGGATGAACGGGCAGGGAGGGGCGGTGAGGGTTCTCGCGTTGTTGGCCGCCGGGGCGCTGGCGCTGCCGGCGCAGGCGGCGACGCCCGTCGCCGACGCCCGCCAGCGCATCGCGGCGCTCGAGGCCGACCTCGCCAGCCGTCCGAGCGCCACCGAGACGCTGCAGCGGTGGTGCGCGGCGCGCCATCTGGCCGATCCGCCGGTGATCGTGGCGCGTCTCGCGCCCGGTCCGGGCAAGCCGGCCGACGCGGAGGTCCGCGCGCTGCTGCACGCTGCGCCGGACGAGCCGATCCGCTACCGGCGGGTGGCGCTGGCCTGCGGCGCCCATGTGCTCTCCAACGCCGATAACTGGTACCGCCCCGGCCAACTGACTGCGGCGATGAACCGCGAGCTCGATGCGACCGATCATCCGTTCGGCGCCGTGGTGAAGCCGCTCGGCTTCCATCGCCAGACTTTGGACACCCAGGTCCTGGTCCCGCCCGGCGCCCGGACCATCCCGGCTGACGTGATCCGCAACCGCGCCCTGCTGGAGACGCCGGACGGGACGCCGTTCAGCCTGGTGGTCGAGACCTACACCCGGCGGGTGATGGACGACGGCGCGCCCTAGCCGCCGGGTCCGGCGTCGGCCGGGCGGCTGGTGGCGATGCGGCGGGCGGTCAGCGCGCCCAGCAACAGCAGCACCCCCAGCGCCAGGAACGAGCCGGCGCGGACCACGCCGGAGAGGCTCGCGGTGTCCAGGACGAACACCTTGACCGTGGTGACCAGCAGCAGGGCGAGGCCGGCGCGCAGGAACAGCCGGCCGCCGGCGCGGCTGACGCCGATGAAGCCCAGGCCCGCCGCCGCCCAGACGGCCGAGTAGCTCCAGGTCTCCAGCTGGCCGGTGACGGCGCCGGCCACAAGGTCGGTCCCGTGGAAGATGGCGCGCACCAGCAGGCTCGCCACGATGACCCCGAACAGCATCGACGCCAGCACCAGCACGTCGGCCTCCCGCGTGTTGCCGGCGCCGCGGGCGTCGAGCGCCAGCCTGGCGGTCAAGAGCACGATCAGCCCATAGCCGGCGAACACCGCGACCAGCGCCGGCCAGCTCCCCAGCGGCTGCGCGGCCGGCCCCCAGCAGGGGTTGGACCACAGCGCCGCCATCACCACGGCAAAGCCGACGGCGATGGCGCGCAGCACCGTGAGGATCTGGGCAACGTCGCTGCGCCAGGGATGCGCGGCCGCATCGCCGCGGGGCCGCAGGCGGTCGGCGAGGGCGGCGAGGCCCAGCAGCACCAGGCTGCAGGCGACCGCCTCGCCGGCGCCGATGGTGAACGGGTCGCCGGCCAGGTGCGGGCCGTGGACCAGCCGCCGGATCTCCAGGAAGGCCCACATCACGCCCGAGAGCGCCGCGATCACGGCGTAGACGCGGGCCATGGGCCGCTGGCGCCGGTAGACGCGCGCCGCCGCGGCCGCGAACAGCACGGCGGGCAGCAGGTAGGCGACGGCCAGGATGTTCAAGAGCGGCACGCCGCCTTCCTGGTCGCCGAAGAAGCCGAAGCGCGGGTTGAAGAGCAGCGCCTGGAAGATCAGGCCGTGCGCGGCGGCGGCCAGCATCAGCGCGTGGCCGCGCCAGCGGGCGAACCGGGTGGTCTCCGAGCCGATGCGGGCGAGGCTGGCGAGGCCCGCGTCGGCGATCAGGAAGGTGCGGATCGAGGCCTCGGTCAGTCCGTCCAGCGCCACCCCGCCCGGCCCGCCCGCCAGCCAGCGAAGGAAGATGAAGGCGCCTACCAGGGCCGCCAGCGGCGAGAGCGTGCGCAGGGCTTCCGCCGCGCCTCGCTCGTACGCCACGATGCGGGCGGCGACGAAGCTCACGGCCGCGACCACGAGGCCGGCGCCGAGCAGGAACCAGGCATACCCGCCGCCTCCCAGGGCTTGGGCGAGCAGGGGCGGGTCGAGCAGGGCCGCCAACGCCAGGCCCGCGCCGGCGGCCGCGGCGATGGCGATCGAGCGCCAGGTCAGCCGCCGTCCCAGCAGCGCCAGTCCCAGCGTCGCCGCGGCGAATCCGAACGCCGCCCAGCGCCACGAGAGTCCCAGCGCGATGGTGGCCAGCAGGGCCGCGGCGGCGCCGCCGCCCCAGATCTCCAGCGCCCGCTGGTCGGGCGGGCGGGTGCGATCGGTGGC
>Ga0302325_10011996_pt1 | contig 18640 bp, 20 predicted proteins | sample Palsa_T0_2_FD_201948 | JGI IMG/M metagenome (GOLD analysis project Ga0302325, IMG submission 201948) | Peat permafrost microbial communities from Stordalen Mire near Abisko, Sweden - Palsa_T0_2 | ecosystem: Environmental > Terrestrial > Soil > Palsa > Peat permafrost | place: Sweden: Abisko...
ACCCAGAGCACCTCGGGCAGAAGCCATCAGCCGGTACGGCAGTTAAAGGCGAGCTTCATCGCCTGAACGCGATGCTAACGGCGGCTGAACTGCAGATGCAATGCGGCGCGCGAGCCGATTGTGGATGGCCGCGCAACTGGGGATAACTGGTCGTCGTCCCGCACCGATGGCTGCGCGGTGGATGGCTGGCGTCGGTGCTCTGCCGCAGGGTGGCGGCATGACGATGTTGACGCGAGCCGAGATCGGAGCGCTCGGTGAGCGGTTGGCCGCCGATCACCTGTGCGGGATGGGGCTGCGGATCCTGACCCGAAACTGGCGGTGCCGTTATGGCGAACTGGATGTGATCGCCGTCGACCCGATCACCGACACGGTGGTGTTCGTCGAGGTCAAGGCCCGTACCGGTGACGGTTTCGGCGGTCTGGCGCAGGCGGTGACCGCGCAGAAGGCGCGCCGGCTGCGTCGACTGGCGGCGATCTGGCTGGCCGCTCAGGACCGGCGTTGGGCAGCGGTCCGCATCGACGTGATCGGCGTGCGGATCGGCCGACGCCGCACCCCGGAGATCACGCATCTGCAAGGCATCGGCTGATGGCGCTCGGGCGCGCATTCTCGGTTGCGGTGCTGGGGTTGGACGGCCAGATCGTGGAGATCGAAGCCGATATCACCTCCGGTCTGCCGGGTGTGCATTTGGTGGGCTTGCCCGACGCCGCGTTGCAGGAGTCACGGGATCGGGTCCGTGCCGCGATCACCAACTGCGACAACCGATGGCCGATGTCGCGCCTGACGCTGGCGCTTTCACCGGCAACGCTGCCGAAAATGGGGTCGGTGTACGACTTGGCGATTGCGATCGCGGTCTTATCGGCACAACGAAAGAAACCGTGGCGGCAGCTGGAAACCGTCGTGGTGCTAGGCGAGTTGGCATTGGACGGACGGGTGCGACCGGTGCGCGGCGTGCTGCCGGCGGTGCTGGCGGCCAAGGTTGCGGGCTGGGGGACTGCGGTGGTTCCGGTCGATAATCTGCCGGAGGCCAGCCTTGTCGACGGCATCGAGATCTGGGGTGTACGCACGCTGGCACAGTTGCAGGGCTGGCTCAGTGGTTCGGCGCGACTCGACGATCGGATCAGCGGGACGGTTCCGCCCGCCGAGTCGCCCGCGGATCTGGCCGATGTGATGGGGCAGGCCCAGGCGCGCTTCGCCGTCGAGGTCGCCGCCGCCGGGGCCCATCACCTGATGCTCACCGGTCCGCCGGGCGTAGGGAAAACAATGCTGGCGCAACGGCTTCCAGGAATCCTTCCGCAACTTTCGGCTGGCGAGTCGTTGGAGGTCACCGCGATTCACTCAGTGGCTGGCCTGCTGTCGGATGCCACCCCTCTGATCATCCGCCCGCCGTTCGTGGCGCCGCATCACAGCTCCAGTGTCGCGGCACTGGTCGGTGGCGGTTCGGGAATGGCCCGGCCCGGCGCCGTCAGCCGGGCGCACCGCGGGGTGCTGTTTCTCGACGAGTGCGCCGAGATCGGTGTCAGTGCACTGGAGGCATTGCGAACACCGCTGGAAGAGGGCGAAATTCGCCTTGCCCGACGAGACGGGGTGGCGTGCTACCCGGCCCGCTTTCAACTCGTTCTGGCCGCCAACCCGTGTCCCTGTGCGCCCGCCGACCCGCGTGACTGCATCTGCGCGGCCGCGGTCAAACGCCGTTATCTCGGCAGGTTGTCTGGGCCGCTGCTCGACCGCGTCGACTTGCGAGTGGAGATGCATCCGGTCCGGATGAGCGCGTTCGCGACCATCGACGCGGAGTCGACGGCACTGGTCCGTCACCGGGTGACGGTGGCCCGCGACGCGGCTGCGCAGCGCTGGCGCGCGCACGGATTCCGCACCAACGCCGAGGTCAGCGGAACGCTGCTGCGCCGTCGATTCCGGCCCAGCAATGCGGCGATGCAGCCGCTGCGGACCGCGCTGGACCGCGGCCTGCTGAGCATTCGCGGCGTCGATCGCACAATGCGGGTCGCGTGGACGCTGGCCGATCTGGCCGGTCGCACGTCACCTGGGCGGGACGAGGTGGCCGTAGCGCTGAGCTTCCGCCAGCCGGGAGCTTCGCGATGACCGAGGTGACGACGCGGGCATGGGCCTACTTGTCGCGAGTCGTCGAACCGCCCTGCGTCGAGCTTGCCGCCATGGTGGGCCGGGTGGGACCGGTCGAAGCAGCCGAACGGGTGCGACGGGGCCAGGTCGACGACGATCTGGCCCGCCGTACCGAAGCGAGGCGTGAAATAGACCGGACAACAGAGGATCTCGAACTGCTCGCTCGTCGTGGTGGTCGCCTGATCACGCCCGACGAGGATGAATGGCCGACGCTGGCGTTCGCCGCATTCGGCGGTGCTGCCGCCGCGAAGCCACAGGGAAGGCCGCCGCTGGCGTTGTGGGCACTGGGCCCGGCGCGCCTCGACGAGACGGCGCAGCGCGCTGCCGCCCTCGTCGGAACGCGGGCAGCGACTACTTACGGCGAACAGGTGACCGCGGACCTGGCGGGCGGACTGGCCGAGCACGATGTCGCCGTCATCTCCGGCGGGGCCTACGGCATCGACGGCGCGGCCCATCGCGCGACGCTGGCGGCCGACGGCGTCACCGTCGCAGTGTTGGCCGGCGGGCTTGATATTCCCTATCCCGCAGGGCATTCCGCCTTGCTGCATCGAATCGCCGCGGACGGCTTGTTGGTCACCGAATATCCGCCCGGGGTGCGGCCGGCCCGGCACCGGTTCCTGACGCGCAACCGCTTGGTGGCCGTGTTCGCCGGGGCGGCGGTGGTGGTAGAGGCCGGTTTGCGCAGCGGCGCAGCCAACACCGCCGCCTGGGCGCGGGCGTTGGGCAGAGTGGTCGGCGCGGTGCCCGGCCCGGTGACCTCGTCGGCGTCGACCGGATGTCATGCGCTGCTGCGTACCGGTGCCGAAGTCATCACCCGCGCCGAAGACATCGTCGAATTAGTAGGTCGCATGGGGGAGTTGGCTCCTGAGCAGCCCCATCCTGCGACGCCGCTCGACGGGTTGGATGACGACGAGCGCCGAGTGTACGAGGCGCTGCCGGGCCGCGGTGTTGCCACGGTCGACGAGATCGCCATTGCTGCCGCGGTGGAACCGGCGCGGGTTTTGGCGCCGCTGGCCATGCTGGAAGTCGCCGGCCTGGCTGAGCGCCACGATGGCTGCTGGCGAATCGTCCGGAGTCGTAGACAACCGGCATGACCGGGTGACTCGTATAGTCGAAATGGTCAGCGCAATGGAGAGGAACCAGGTGCCCGGTCGACCAGTGCACACCTTCGAAGTGCTGCGCAGCGAACACGTCACTTCGCACATGATCCGGATTATGCTGGGCGGCAGCGGTTTCGACACGTTCACGCCCAGCGAGTACACCGACTCCTACGTCAAGCTGGTATTCATCGCCGACGACGTCGATGTGGCGGCGCTGCTGGAGCCGTTGACGCTGGACAGCTTCGCCGGCTTACCCGCCGCCAAGCAGCCGGTGGTGCGGACGATGACCGTGCGGCGCGCCGACCCGGTCGCCCGCGAGATCGCCATCGACATCGCGGTGCACGGTGAGCACGGGACCGCTGGACAGTGGGCCGCGACGGCCGAGCCTGGACAGCCTGCGTACCTGATGGGGCCCAGCGGGGCCTACGCTCCCGATCCAGCAGCCGACTGGCACTTGCTGGCCGGCGACGAGACGGCGCTGCCCGCGATCAGCGTCGCGCTGGAAGCGTTGCCCGCCAACGCGATCGGCCAGGTGTTCATCGAGACCGCCGACCCCGCCGACGAAATCCCGCTGACCGCACCGGCGGGCGTCCAGGTCAATTGGGTATTCCGCGGCGGCCGGGCCGACCTGGTCGGGGAGGACCGGGCCGGCGACCACGCGCCGCTGGTCGAGGCGGTCAAATCCTCCCTTTGGCTTCCCGGGCAGGTGCACGTCTTCGTTCACGGTGAAGCGCAGGCGGTGATGCACAATCTTCGGCCCTACATCCGCAAAGACCGCGGGGTCGAGGCGAAGTGGGCATCGATATCGGGTTATTGGCGGCGCGGTCGGACCGAAGAGACCTTCCGTCAGTGGAAGAAGGAGCTCGCCGCGGCTGAAGCCGGGGCCCAGTAGGGCCTCGTCAGCCCACCGGCCGGTGGCATGCTCATCGCATGGCATTCGGCGACTATCAGAACGAGATCTACTTCCAAGGCCTGGCCGGAGCCGTGCCGTCGCTGCCGATGGTCTTCGCCGAACTGGAAGCCAAGGCCGAGAAGGCGTTGCCGCCGTCGGTGTGGTCATACGTTGCGGGCGGCGCTGGCGACGAGCGCACTCAGCGGGCCAATTGTGAAGCCTTCCAGCGCTGGGGTCTGATACCGCGCATGTTCGTCGGCGCCGCACAGCGCGACCTTTCGGTGGACCTGTTCGGGCTGACCTTGCCGAGCCCGCTGTTCATGGCGCCGATCGGAGTGATCGGGTTGTGCGCCCAGGATGGCCACGGCGATCTGGCCACCGCGCGCGCTGCCGACCGCACCGGGGTCCCCATGGTGATGTCGACGTTGACGAACGATCCGCTCGAAGATGTCGCCGCGCAGTTCGGTGAGACGCCCGGGTTTTTCCAGCTCTACACCCCAACCGACCGTGACCTGGCCGCCAGCCTGGTGCAGCGCGCCGAGGCGGCCGGCTTCAAAGGCATCGTCGTCACCCTGGACACCTGGGTCACCGGTTGGCGACCGCGCGACCTGAGCACGTCGAACTTCCCGCAATTGCGCGGACACTGCCTGACCAACTACACCAGCGACCCGGTCTTCCGGGCGAGCTTGGCGCAAACCCCGGAAGAGAACCCCCAAGGGGCAGTGCTGCGCTGGATACAGGTCTTCGGCAGCCCGTTGACGTGGGACGACCTGCCGTGGCTGCGCTCACTGACCACGCTGCCGCTGCTCGTCAAGGGCATCTGTCACCCCGACGACGCGCGTCGCGCCAAGGACGGCGGTGTCGACGGCATCTACTGCTCCACCCACGGCGGCCGCCAGGCCAACGGCGGGCTGCCCGCGCTGGACTGCCTACCCGGCGTGGTGGAGGCCGCCGACGGGTTGCCCGTGCTGTTCGACTCAGGAGTCCGCAGCGGCGCCGACGTCGTCAAAGCCTTGGCGCTGGGCGCGACCGCGGTGGGCGTCGGGCGCCCCTATGCCTACGGCCTGGCGCTGGGCGGCACCGACGGCATCGTGCACGTACTGCGGTCGTTGCTGGCCGAAGCCGACCTGACGATGGCCGTCGACGGATATCGGTCACTGGCTGATCTCACTCCGGACACCCTGCGGCGCGTCAACTAAGCCGGGCAGCCAGTCTCTGCGACGGTGAGGTAGTGCAGGCGATCCTCGACGAATTCGACGACTACCTGGCGCTGCAGCGTGGTCGCTCCGTGCATACCCGCCGCGCATATCTGGGCGATCTTCGATCGTTGTTCGCTTTCCTCGACGAGCGCGCACCCGGGACTGGCCTGCAGGAATTGAGCCTGCCGATATTGCGGTCCTGGCTCGCCGCGGGGGCCGGCGCGGGGGCGGCGCGCACCACGTTGGCGCGGCGCACCTCGGCGGTCAAGGCTCTCACCGCGTGGGCGGTGCGACGAGGGCTGCTGACCGGCGACCCAGCCGCTCGGCTCCAGGTGCCCAAGGCGCGCCGCACGCTACCGGCGGTGTTGCGGCAAGACCAGGCGCTGGCGGCCATGTCGGCCGCGAAATTGGGCTCCCAGCAAGGTGATCCGCTGGCGATACGGGACAGGTTGATCGTCGAATTGCTGTATGCCACCGGCATCCGGGTCAGTGAATTGTGCGGGCTGGACATCGACGACGTCGACACCGGACACCGGCTGCTGCGGGTACTCGGTAAGGGCAACAAGCAGCGCAGCGCCCCGTTCGGCGAACCGGCCGCCGAGGCGTTGCGCGCGTGGCTGGCCGACGGGCGCCCCGCGTTGGTCACCGCAGAGTCGGGGCCGGCCCTGCTGTTGGGCGCCCGAGGCGGGCGGCTCGACGTGCGCCAAGCCCGCACCGTCGTGCACCAAACCGTCGCCGCGGTCGACGGCGCACCTGACATGGGGCCGCACGGTCTGCGGCACAGCGCGGCCACCCACCTGCTAGAGGGCGGGGCCGATTTGCGCATCGTGCAGGAACTGCTGGGCCATTCGAGCCTGGCCACCACCCAGCTCTACACCCACGTCACGGTGGCCCGACTACGGGCAGTACACGACCAGGCCCATCCACGGGCCTGAGCTCAGGCTTCAAGATGCCGGTGCCCTGACGCGGGAAGACGTGCCTGGTTCTGCCCGCCTCCGAGCGATTTCTCTGGCGGCCCATCGCGGTCCGGCGAGCGCGCGCAGAGTTGTCGCTCAGAGGTGGGCGAAACGCGCATCTGCCGGAGCGGAGACTGTTGTGGCGCGTGTTGCCGGTGATTTGGCAGAGAGCGTTGCAACCGGCGGATCACAACAGATGGGTCGGCACGTATTTCTACATCGGGATAATCGTCGGCCCCATTCTCGTTATTTGGGGCGCAGCTAATTTCTGGAGACACGGCGCGGACCGTACTCAGCCCCGCAACGGCTTCAGCCGAATGGGTGTGGAGACCAGCAGCCCCAGCGGATCGACATAGTCGGCGCGGGCGGCCGGGCCCCACATCGCACCCCAGTGCAGGCACGCCGCGACCGGACAGCCCTGGTGGCCGGCCAACAGCTCACCGAGCATCGTCCCGGCGTTCAGCAGCTGCCCGACCCGCACGGAGGCCTGCACCGGCTCGTAACTGGTGTGCAATCCGCCCGGGTGGGCCAGCGACACGAGCTGGCGGCCGGCCAACACTCCGGCGTAGACCACCGTCGCGGCACCCGCGGCGTACACCGGCTGGCCCGGGGCGCCCGCCAGGTCCACCCCACGGTGGCCGCGCTGCCAGTCCGGCGACGGGGCGTCGAAGGTTCGCACCACGGCCGGAGGCGGCCGCAACGGCCACTGCAGTCGGGCTACGTTCCCGTAAGCCGGGAACGCGCAGACCAGCGCCGCAGCCGAGATCGTCGCCGCCCATCGCACCTCATCAGTTCACCGCGGCAGCCGCAAACCGGCCAGCCAGCGCTGTGGACAAAGCACCTGGCCGAACCGTGTAAAGTCTTCTGAGCAGCCCGTAGCTACGAGCTGACTTCGCGCGTCTGCACCGCGCCTCCCGTTCCACTAGGAGTTCGCACCGCATGCCGGGCGGTCCCGTCTCACGACGGGTCCGGCATCGCCGCAGGCGCCAGGGCCCGGCATCACCCGACGCCGGGCGACAACCGACACAGGTAAGGCTTGACCATGGCCGTAGTAACCATGAAGCAGCTGCTGGATAGCGGCACCCACTTCGGGCATCAGACCCGTCGCTGGAATCCCAAGATGAAGCGGTTCATCTTCACCGACCGCAATGGCATCTACATCATTGATCTGCAGCAGACGCTGACCTTCATCGACAAGGCGTACGAGTTCGTCAAAGAGACCGTCGCCCACGGTGGCACGGTCCTGTTCGTCGGCACCAAGAAGCAGGCGCAGGAATCCGTCGCCGCCGAGGCGACCCGCGTCGGTATGCCGTATGTGAACCAGCGCTGGCTGGGTGGCATGCTGACCAACTTCTCCACGGTGCACAAGCGCCTGCAGCGGCTCAAAGAGCTCGAAGCAATGGAGCAGACCGGCGGGTTCGAGGGCCGCACCAAGAAGGAAATCTTGATGCTGACCCGCGAGAAGAACAAGCTGGACCGCAGCCTGGGCGGTATCCGCGACATGGCCAAGGTTCCGTCGGCGGTCTGGGTCGTCGACACCAACAAGGAGCACATCGCGGTCGGTGAGGCCCGCAAGCTGGGCATCCCGGTGATCGCGATCCTGGACACCAACTGTGACCCCGACCTGGTCGATTACCCGATCCCGGGCAATGACGACGCGATCCGCTCGGCAGCCCTGCTGACCAAGGTGATCGCCTCGGCGGTGGCCGAGGGCCTGCAAGCGCGCGCCGGTGCCGGCCGCGCCGACGGCAAGCCTGAGGCGGACGCCGCCGAGCCGCTGACCGAATGGGAGCAGGAACTGCTGGCCTCGGCGACGGCAACAGCCGCGCCGGCAGAACAAGCCGCCGCGGTCGCAGCAGAATCAACCACAGACCCCTCATAGGAAAGGCTGAGCATTGGCCAACTTCACCGCTGCCGATGTCAAGCGGCTTCGGGAGCTCACCGGCGCCGGAATGCTCGACTGCAAGAACGCGCTGGCCGAAACCGATGGCGACTACGACAAGGCTGTCGAGGCGCTGCGGATCAAGGGCGCGAAGGACGTCGGCAAGCGCGCCGAACGCGCCACCGCCGAGGGCCTCGTTGCCGCCAAGGACGGCGCGCTGATCGAGCTCAACAGCGAAACCGACTTCGTCGCCAAGAACGCCGAGTTCCAGAAGCTCGCCGAAGAGGTCGTCAGCGCCGCCGCTGCGGCCAAGGCGACGGACGTCGACGCCCTCAAGGCGGCTTCGATTTCCGCCGAACGGGCGACAACTACCGTCGAACAGGCGATCGCCGAGCTGTCCGCCAAGATCGGGGAGAAGCTCGAGTTGCGGCGGGCCGCGTACTTCGACGGCAATGTCGAGACCTACCTGCATAAGCGGGCGGCCGACCTGCCGCCGGGCGTCGGTGTCCTGGTCGAATACACCGGTGGCACTTCTGGATCCGGAGTCGAGGCTGCGCATGCCGCCGCGCTGCAGATCGCTGCGCTCAAGGCCCGCTACCTGAGCCGCGACGACGTGCCCGCCGACGTGGTGGCCAGCGAGCGGCGCATCGCCGAGGAGACCTCCCGCGCGGAAGGCAAACCCGAACAGGCGCTGCCCAAGATCGTCGAGGGCCGGTTGGGCGGTTTCTTCAAAGATGTCGTGTTGCTCGAGCAGCCGTCGGTGTCGGACAGCAAGAAGACGGTCAAGGCACTGCTCGACGAGGCCGGGGTCACCGTGACGCGGTTCGTCCGTTTCGAGGTCGGCCAGCAGTAGCATCAGCCGGATGCGACACGTGCACGCATTCGGTGACGACGCGCTGGGCCACCTCGACGCAGTCGGCCTGATCGATGCCCTCAACGATGGCGCAGTAAGCAGAGCCGAGGTCGTCGAGGCGGCCATCGCCCGCACCGAAGCGGTCAACCCCACGCTGAATGGCTTGGCGTATCAGGCTTTCGACCGCGCCCGGGCCCAGGCGGCGAAGGCTCCAGTGCGGCCCGACAACGGCTTCTTCAGCGGTGTGCCCACCTTCATCAAGGACAACGTCGACGTCGCCGGATTGCCGACGATGCGCGGCACCGACGCGTGGCCGCCGCGGCCGGCTGCGGTCGACGGCGATTTCACCCGCGTGTACCTGGCCACCGGGACGATCCCGCTGGGCAAAACCCAAATGTCGGAGTACGGGTTCAGCGCCTCCGCCGAACATCCCCGACTCGGAGCGGTGCGCAATCCGTGGAACACCGACCACACCGCCGGCGCATCGTCGTCGGGGTCCGGGGCGTTTGTCGCCGCCGGCGCCGTGCCGATCGCGCATGCCAACGACGGCGGCGGCTCGATCCGAATTCCCGCGTCTTGCAACGGACTCGTCGGGTTGAAGCCATCCCGTAGCCGGCTACCGCTGGACAAGGAAGTGAGTCGGATGCCGATTCGCATCGTCGCCAACGGGATGCTCAGCCGCTCGGTGCGCGACACCGCGGCGTTCTACCGGGAAGCCGAACGTATCTGGCCGGCGCCGAAGCTGCAGTCGATCGGGGACGTACGGCATGCGGGCAAGCAGCGGCTGAGGATCGCCGTCATCACCCACTCGCTGTTGCGGGAGTGCAGCCCCGAACTGCGCGAGCTGACGCTGAAATCCGCCGGGCTGCTCGAAGAATTGGGGCACCGTGTCGACCATCTCGAAAAGCCCCCGGTGCCAGCCAGTTTCGCTTCCGATTTCGTGCTGTATTGGGGGCTGCTGGCGATGGGCCAGATTCAGCAGAACCGACGCGCCATCGACGGGTTCGACGTCACCCGGTTGGACAACCTGTCGCGGGGCCTGGACCGGCATGCGCGCCGCAATCTGCATCGCATGCCCTTGGCGTTGGCACGGTTGGCTCGCGCGCGGCGACACACTGCGCGCCTGGCTCGCACCTATGACGTGGTGCTGACACCGACCCTGGCCGACGAGACGCCGCGGATCGGCTATCTCGACCCGACCGCGGACTATCAGCAGATCATCGACCGCCTGGAAGATTGGGTCGCGTTCACGCCGTTGCAGAACGTCACCGGGGAGCCAGCCATCTCGTTGCCGTTGGCGGTGTCAACCGGTGGACTGCCGGTGGGCATGATGTTCGCCGCGGCGATAGGGCAGGAAGCCCGGTTGCTGGAACTGGCGTACGAACTCGAAGACGCCCGGCCCTGGGCGCGCATCCACGATCACGTCTAGTCGGGTGCCAGCATCTCCAGCATGCGTTTGAACTCACACTGCTCTGATGCTGACAGCTTGGCCAGCACGCGGGCGTCGGCTTCCCGCACCGCGGACTCGGCCCGCTTCAGCAGCGTCCGACCTTCGTCGGTGAGCGACGCCGGCAGCGCGCGACCGGACGCCACCGACGCGGGCCGGGTCACCTTCTGATTGTTCACCAATCTGTGCAACACCGTGTTCATCGCCTGCGGTGAGACGTTGCCCAGCCGGGCCAGTTCGGCGCTGGACAGGCCCGGGCTCATGGAAAGCATTCGCATGCAAACAAATTCGGGCAACGTAAGGCCGAGCGGGCTCAGCGCCGCCGCCACCTCGGGTCGGAGCGTCGACATCACCTGGTGCAGTAGGTATCCAAGCGGAGCGTTCTCGGTAGTGCCCATATCAACCATCTTGACACATATCAGCTAGGTTGATATACCTGGGCTATGACTGACACACAGAACTTCGATTTCGATTTTGATCCGGCCTACCGTGGCGAGGCCACCGAGTTCGGGGGCGCGCGACCACCGTGGAGCCTGGGTGAGCCGCAACCGGAGATCGCCGCGCTCATCGACCACGGCAAGATCAAAGGCGACGTGCTCGATGCCGGCTGCGGCGAGGCGGCGTTGTCACTGCACATGGCGGCGTTGGGGCACAACACCGTCGGGCTGGATGCCTCGCCCACTGCGATCGCACTGGCCAAGACCGAGGCCGCCAGACAAGGGTTGACGAACGCCTCGTTCGAGGTGGCCGACATCTCTGACTTCTCCGGATACGACGGCCGGTTCGACACGATCGTGGACAGCACGCTGTTTCATTCGATGCCCGTTGAGTTGCGAGATGGCTACCAGCGCTCGATCGTCCGGGCTGCAGCACCGGGCGCGTCGTACTTCGTGCTGGTCTTTGATCGAAACGGGATGCCCGATGGTCCGGCCAACCCGGTCACCGAAGACGAGTTGCGCGATGTGGTGTCGCGGTACTGGGTCATCGACGAGATCCGGCCGGCCAGGATTCACGCCAACTTCCCGGACGGCCGTCGTCCCGAGTTCCCCTTCGCCGATGTCCGCGACGAGGACAACGGGCGCAAATCCGTGCCGGCTTGGTTGCTGTCCGCGCACCTGGGCTGATCGGCAAGCAGCGAAAGTCATTACACCAAGCGAATATTGCCGAGATTCGGTTGATGCGACACAAACGTCAGGGCCCGGTCCGTTGTGGACCGGGCCCTGACGTCATCAATGATCTAGTCCTGGTGAGCCTGTTGGCGCTTCTCCGCTGCCGCTGCACCGGACCGGGCAGCCTCGGCTTCGGCTTCCTTCTTGGCGGCGTCACGCTGTGCCTGCGCCTTGTCCTGCTGGGCCTCGCCCTCTTTCTCGAGGTCCTTGTTACCGAAGACGCTGCCGACGGCTTCTTTGGCCAGCCCCTTGGCGCCTTCGACTACGCCCTTCACAGCCTCTTCCGGCCCACTCTTGTTGTCTGACATGGAGTCCCTCCTCATTGGCTCAAGTCAATGAGCTATTTTCACGACCACCGGCCCTGGCTGGACCGGATCAGGGCGGTCGCCCGATGCGCGTCAAATGGATTTGCACCTGGGCTTCTTTGCGCCGCAAGGCGGGCATTCCCTTCGTGCAGCGTGGTCAAACTCCAGCGCATGCGGCTGCACCCGCGACTCAACGGCATCAGGACTTTGCGCGCTGGTAGGCGGACCGGCGTCGGCCGTTGTGACGGTGAACACGCCCGTATCGGCACGCATTCTCGGACTGCCTCTGGCAGCGGGTGGAAGTCAGGTGCAACCGGCCGACTCTCAGGACGCACACCTCGGCGATAAGGCAGGATAGGACGTGCTGTCTTGGGGGTTAGCCGGATGGCACCCTCACATGCGAGGAGTCTGATGACGGAACAGGAGCCGACGAGCGCCAACGGCGCCCACGCATCTCCACCGGACCACCAGCACCCCGCCGACCCCTCGGCGAGTCGCTCCCAATACACCCGCGTGCTGCTCAAACTCGGCGGCGAGATGTTCGGCGGCGGACAGGTGGGCCTGGATCCCGACGTGGTGGCGCTGGTCGCCCGCCAGATCGCCGAGGTGGTCCGCACGGGCGTGCAGGTCGCCGTCGTGATCGGGGGCGGCAACTTCTTTCGAGGCGCTCAGCTTCAGCAACGCGGTATGGAGCGCACCCGTTCCGATTATATGGGCATGCTCGGCACGGTGATGAATAGCCTTGCTTTGCAAGACTTTCTGGAAAAGGAAGGCATCGCCACCCGGGTCCAGACAGCGATCGCGATGGGCCAGGTCGCCGAGCCTTACCTTCCGCTGCGGGCACGGCGTCACCTGGAGAAAGGGCGTGTGGTGATCTTCGGCGCCGGCATGGGCCTGCCGTACTTTTCGACCGACACCACCGCCGCGCAGCGGGCATTGGAGATCGGCGCCGATGTGGTGCTGATGGCCAAGGCGGTCGACGGCGTGTTCACCGACGACCCGCGAGTCAACCCCAATGCGGAGTTGCTCACCGCGATCACGCACCGGGAGGTTATCGACCGAGGGCTGCGGGTAGCCGATGCCACCGCATTCAGTTTGTGCATGGACAATGGCATGCCGATTCTGGTGTTCAACCTGCTGACCGATGGCAATATCGCTCGGGCAGTCGCGGGTGAGAAGATCGGAACGCTGGTCACCACCTGAAGGGAGGAGCGGCGCAGATGATCCGCGCCGGCGACGATGCAGCGCGAAGCAATGAGGAGGAGCGGCGCAGATGATCGACGAGACTCTCTTTGACGCCGAAGAGAAGATGGAAAAGGCCGTGGCGGTGAGCCGCGACGACTTGTCGACCATCCGGACCGGCCGGGCGAATCCAGGCATGTTCTCCCGCATCGTCATCGACTACTACGGCTCGGCCACCCCGATCACCCAGCTGGCCAGCATCAACGTCCCAGAAGCGCGGCTGGTCGTCATCAAGCCGTACGAGGCGAGCCAGCTCGGGTCCATTGAGACCGCGATTCGCAACTCTGACCTTGGGCTCAATCCCACCAACGACGGCACCCTGATCCGGATCGCGATACCCCAGCTGACCGAAGAACGCCGCCGCGAACTCGCCAAGCAAGCCAAAGCCAAGGGGGAGGACGCCAGGGTTTCGGTGCGCAACATCCGCCGCAAGGCGATGGAAGAATTGCACCGCATCCGTAAGGACGGCGAAGCCGGTGAGGACGACGTCGCGCGTGCAGAAAAGGACCTGGACAAGGCCACACAGCAGTACGTGACCCAGATCGACGAGCTGGTCAAACACAAGGAAGGCGAGTTGCTGGAGGTCTAGCGGCCGCTCAGCAAACGAAGCCGTGGCAGACACTGATACCGGCGCAGAATTCCCGGCCGAGGGTTCGGTGCAGCATCCCCAATCGAACCCGCGGAAGAAGTCGCGGGCCGGCCGCAACCTACCGGCGGCCATCGCCGTCGGTGCAGCCATCGGCTTCACCATCATCGCGATCCTGATCTGGGACCGATACCTCTGGGTCGCGTTGGTCGCTGCCGGTGCTGCGATGGGGACTCATGAGGTGGTGCGGCGGCTGCGCGAGGCCGGCTACATCATCCCGGTCGTACCACTTCTGGCCGGCGGCCAACTCATGATTTGGCTGACATGGCACTTCCACGCCGCCGGTGCGATGGCCGGCTTCGGCGTCACCGCCGTGGTCTGCATGTTCTGGCGCTTAGCGCTGCAGGGCAACGCCGCACCGTCTGAATCGTCTGGCATCGATTCGGCGCCGTCGAACTACCTGCGCGACGTCGCGGCGACGGTGTTCCTGGCCGCCTGGGTGCCGCTGTTCGCGGCCTTCGGTGTGCTGCTGGTCTATCCCCACGACGGATCCGGCCGGGTGTTCACTCTGATGATCGGCGTGGTCTGTTCTGACAGCGGGGGGTACTTCGTCGGCGTGCTGTTCGGCAAGCATCCGATGGTCCCGGCGATCAGCCCGAACAAATCGTGGGAGGGGCTGGCGGGTTCGCTGCTGTTCGGGATCACCGCGGTGACGCTGAGCGCAACTCTGCTGGTCCACCAGCCGGTCTGGATCGGATTGCTGTTGGGCCTGACGATCGTGGTCACCGCGACCCTCGGCGATTTAGTGGAATCGCAGATCAAGCGTGACCTGGGCATCAAAGACATGGGCCGCATCCTGCCCGGCCACGGCGGCCTGATGGACCGGCTGGACGGAACCCTGCCGGCGGCGGTGGCCACCTGGACCGTCCTGACGCTGCTGGCCTGAGGCGAGGCCACCGATGAAGCAAGAGTTGATATTCGATGCGCCGCGCCGGGCGCTGCCGCCGCGCCATCTGGCCGACCTCGACGAGGCCGAGCGCATCGAGGCCGTCGCGGCGCTGGGTCTGCCGGCGTTTCGTGCCAAGCAGCTCGCGCATCAGTACTACGGCCGTTTGATCGGCGACCCGCAGCAGATGACCGACCTGCCGGTCGCGGTCCGCGCTCAGGTGGCCGAGGCCCTGTTCCCGAACCTGTTGACGGCGGCCCGCGACATCACCTGCGACGCCGGCCAGACCCGCAAGACGCTGTGGCGTGCCATCGACGGCACCACGTTCGAGTCGGTGCTGATGCGTTACCCGCAGCGCAACACGGTGTGCATTTCGTCGCAAGCGGGCTGCGGCATGGCCTGCCCGTTCTGTGCGACCGGACAGGGCGGTCTGACGCGCAACCTGTCGACCGCCGAGATCGTCGAACAGGTGCGCGCCGCGGCCGCGGCGCTGCGTGACGAGTGGGGCGACCGGTTGTCCAACGTGGTGTTCATGGGCATGGGGGAGCCGCTGGCCAACTACGCCAGGGTGCTGGCGGCGGTGCGTCGCATCACGGCGTCTGCGGCGAAATCCGCCGGGTTCGGCATCTCGGCGCGGTCGGTGACGGTGTCGACGGTCGGCTTGGCGCCGGCCATCCGCAAACTAGCCGACGAGCGACTCGGGGTCACGCTGGCGCTGTCACTGCACGCTCCGGACGACGAGTTACGCGACACCCTGGTCCCGGTCAACAACCGGTGGAAGATCAGCGAAGCGCTGGACGCGGCCCGCTACTACGCCGAGCAGACCGGTCGGCGAGTCTCGGTGGAATACGCGTTGATTCGCGACGTCAATGACCAGCCCTGGCGCGCGGACCTGCTGGGCAAGCGGCTGCATCGCGCGTTGGGCCCGCTGGTGCATGTCAACCTCATTCCGCTGAACCCGACGCCCGGCAGCGACTGGGATGCCAGCCCGAAACCTGCGCAGCGAGAGTTCGTTCGACGGGTCCGCGCCAACGGCGTGCCCTGCACGGTGCGTGACACCCGCGGCCGCGAGATCGCCGCCGCGTGCGGCCAGTTGGCCGCTGAAGGCGGGTAGCTGGAGCGCACGCGATTGGGCTGAGCGTGCGGTCAGCTCGCCGCCGAGCTGCCTACTTGAGCCAGCCGCGTCGGCGGCCCCACCAGTCGCGCACGACGAAGAAGAGCGCCAACAGCGCGAAGCCGATCACGTACAGGTCCTCGACGTGGCCGACGTGGTTGCCGTCCAGAAACATGAACAGCAGAAAGACGATGAACAGGCCGGTCAAGTGCCAGTTTCGGTAGTTGATCTTGGTCCAGCCCCAGTTCGCGGACGGCACATCAGCGACGTTGACTTCGCTGGAGCGCTCCACCTCGGTACTGGCCACAGCAACTCCTCCGGTTGGGATTGGGATGCCACGACATTCTGGCATATGCCGGGTGGGGCAGCAGCGCAGCAGGCGCGGCACAATGGGTGGGTGTCCGACCGTCGCCTCAAGACTCTGGTGCTGGGCAGTACCGGCTCCATCGGCACCCAGGCGCTCGAGGTCATCGCCGCCAACCCGGACCGCTTCGAGCTGGTCGGGCTGGCCGCCGGGGGCGCACACCCGGACCTGCTGGCCCGGCAGCGCGCAGAAACCGGGGTGACCAATCTCGCCGTCGCCGACGAGGCCGCCGCGCAGGCCATCGGCGACGTCACCTACCAAGGGCCCGACGCGGTTACCCGGCTGATCGAGCACACCGAGGCCGATGTTGTGCTGAACGCGCTGGTCGGCGCGCTGGGGCTGCGGCCGACGCTGACTGCGCTGGCCTCGGGTGCCCGCCTCGCCCTGGCGAACAAGGAGTCGTTGATCGCCGGCGGCCCGCTGGTGCTGGCGGCTGCCCGGCCCGGCCAGATCGTGCCGGTGGACTCCGAGCATTCCGCTCTGGCGCAATGCCTGCGCGGCGGTAGCGCCGACGAGGTCGCCAAGCTGGTGCTGACCGCCTCCGGCGGGCCGTTCCGTGGCTGGTCGGCCGCCGAGATCGAGCCTGTCACGCCCGAGCAGGCCGGTGCGCATCCGACCTGGTCGATGGGGCCGATGAACACCTTGAACTCGGCGTCGCTGGTCAACAAGGGGCTCGAGCTCATCGAAGCCCATCTGCTGTTCGGCATCCCGTACGAGCGCATCGAGGTCGTCGTGCACCCGCAGTCGATCGTGCATTCCATGGTGACGTTCACCGACGGCTCCACGATCGCGCAGGCCAGCCCGCCGGATATGAAACTGCCCATCGCGTTGGCGCTCGGCTGGCCGTCTCGAGTGCCCGCCGTGGCTGCGGCGTGCGACTTTTCCACCGCGTCGAGCTGGGAGTTCGAGCCGCTGGACAACGAGGTCTTCCCGGCCGTTGCACTTGCCAGACAGGCCGGTGAGACGGGCGGCTGCATGACCGCCGTGTACAACGCGGCCAACGAAGAAGCAGCCGAGGCGTTCTTGGCCGGGCGGATCGGGTTCCCGGCCATCGTGCGAACAATCGCCGATGTCCTGAGCGCCGCCGACCAGTTCGCCGCGCAACCCGCTACCGTGGAAGACGTACTCGACGCGCAGCGCTGGGCCCGGAAGCGTGCGGCGCGCGCGGTCACACAGGAGGTTGTACCAATCCGATGATGTTCGTAATCGGCATCGTGCTGTTTGCGCTCGCCATCCTGATTTCGGTGGCGTTGCACGAGTGCGGCCACATGTGGGTCGCGCTGGCCACCGGGATGAAGGTGCGCCGCTATTTCGTGGGCTTCGGTCCGACGCTGTGGTCTACCCGCCGCGGCGAGATCGAATACGGCGTCAAGGCCGTTCCGGCCGGCGGCTTCTGCGACATCGCCGGCATGACGTCGGTCGAAGAATTGCAGCCCGACGAGTATGACCGCGCGATGTACAAGCAGAAGACCTGGAAGCGCGCCGCGGTGCTGTTCGCCGGGCCGGGCATGAACTTCGTCATCGGGTTGGTGCTGATCTACGCCATCGCGGTGATCTGGGGGCTGCCCAACCTGCATCCTACCGCTGTGATCGGTCAAACGGCCTGTGCGGCAAAGGAAATCAAGCAGGGCGATTTTGAGAAGTGCACTGGGGAGGGGCCAGCGGCCGCCGCCGGGATCCGGGGCGGCGACGTGGTGCTCAAGGTCGGCGACACTTCGGTGTCCGATTTCTCCGATATGGCCGCCGCGGTGCAGAAGCTGCACGGCACCGTTCCGGTGGTGATCAAGCGCGACGGCCAGACGATGACCAAATACGTCGACATCGCCCAGCAACAGCGCTGGGTGAGCGACGGCAACGGCGGCGCGAAGCCGGCGACCATCGGCGTGATGGGGGTGATGGGCACGCAACCCGGGCCCACTCACTACAACCCGATCACCGCGGTGCCCGGCACCGTCGCCTTCACTGGCAACTTGTCGGTGCTGCTGGGCAAGTCGCTGGTAGCCATCCCGACCAAGGTCGGCGCGCTGATCCACGCGATCGGCGGCGGACAGCGTTCCCTCGACACCCCGATCAGCGTCGTCGGCGCGAGCATCATCGGCGGCGACACCGTGGACCACGGAGTCTGGATGGCGTTCTGGTTGTTCCTTGCGCAACTGAACTTGATCTTGGGCGCGATCAACCTGGTGCCGTTGCTGCCGTTCGACGGCGGGCACATCGCCATCGCGGTGTACGAAAAGTTGCGGAACATGCTCCGGTCGGCCCGCGGCAAGGTCGCGGCCGGGCCGGTGAACTACCTCAAACTGATGCCGGCAACCTACGTAGTGTTGGTGGTGGTCGTCGGGTACATGCTGTTGACGGTGACCGCCGATGTGGTCAACCCGATCCGACTGTTCCGATAGGCCGATTTTTCCAGCACGGCCGAAGAGAAGGCGAGAGAAGGCAAACAGTG
>Ga0302325_10011999_pt1 | contig 18637 bp, 12 predicted proteins | sample Palsa_T0_2_FD_201948 | JGI IMG/M metagenome (GOLD analysis project Ga0302325, IMG submission 201948) | Peat permafrost microbial communities from Stordalen Mire near Abisko, Sweden - Palsa_T0_2 | ecosystem: Environmental > Terrestrial > Soil > Palsa > Peat permafrost | place: Sweden: Abisko...
GGAAGGCCAGAAAAAGTCCGCCGATCCCCGGCCCCCCCCCTTCCGGGCAATCACACCGGCTAGAACCGTTATGATGCCGCCGGCGACAAACCGGAGGGCGTATTCATGCCACTTCGTTTGTGTCAGTCCCGAGGGATCGATTTTTATTGTCATCGTCAGAGCCTCCGTTAAGAAGATGCGCCAAAGTCCGAAAGCCGTCAGAAAACAAAGCGGCATCGCGGAAAGCGTAGCCATGAGAGCCGATAGCCGAAACCTGCTCAGGAGCTGGCTGACAAGAATACTGTACAGGCATAGGCCGGCGGCACCCGCCATCATCGAACGGCATTCGGTGCCGGCGAAAGCCTTGCCGTCTTTCGAAATCGCGAGTGCGAGGGTTGCGAGAGCAACAGACGGCGCGGCGCCGAATAATCCGGCAAAGCTTGTGGGTTGAAAAGACCGCCGACGGTTGCGAAGGCGGATACCACGAGCCCGCCAATCAGAAAACGGGCGAGTGCATCGCTCAAGGCTCCGACCCCGTTTGATTCGTGCTGCTGGCGTCTTCACGATTTCCCCTCGCGCTTGTTCCGGCGGGACAGGCCGCTCCCTTTGCGGCCCAATCCCTGACTCGGGCCTGAAACTCGCTCAATTTCATCGGTATGGCAGAACGGCCCTCGCCGGGATTCCATCCCCAGAGCACCAGCGGCGTCGACATGTGCGCGACAATCTGCGGCACGCTGCGATGTCCGTTCTGCCTCGGATCTTGGAGCAACTCGCAGAGTTGACCGTCAGTTAGCCCCTCCCAGATCATTGGCGTCTCGGGAGGGGGAAGGCGCCAATCCGGCGATCCCGGCGGCATGTGCACACCGGCCAGGTTATGGTCCTGGTGACAGGTGCTGCATTTAACCGAATTCACTCCCTGCCCATCTGGTCCGCGCCGGACTTGCATCGTGTGCGGATGGCTGTCGTTTCCCTGACGCGGGAAGTCTCCAGCCGAGTGACAATTCATGCAGCGCGGATGGCGCAACACAGGAACGATGCCCTCAAAAGCAGCCGCACCATTATCCGGCGGTGCGCCCTGCTCCGCTGCGGGTTTGACACGCTCGGTTTGCCCAGCGGCATCGAATGCCAGCAGGAAAGCAGCTATGAGGTATGAGGCGTTTCGCATAGTTCACGCCCTGTTGGAGCCGTGTGCAGCTTCGCGTAGCGCAGCGGTCACACGTTCGGGAGTGAAAGGCAAATCCCGCAGGCGGCCACCGGTTGCATCGAAGATGGCGTTGCCGATCGCAGCGGGCGTCACAGTGATCGCGGTTTCTCCCGCCCCGATGGCGGGCACACCATCGGGCGTCACAAAGACGCTTTCAATTGGGGGCATCTCGTAATCGAGATGCAGGCTGTTGTATGTTTCCCAATCCGTCGAGGTGATCCGCTGGTTATTCCAGGTCACCTCCTCCACCAACGCGCGGCTCATGCCTTGCAGGATGCCGCCCTCGATCTGGTTCCTGAGACCATCGGGATTTGAGATAGGCCCGCAATCCAGCGCCACGACGAAGCGGGTTGGGCGAACCAAGCCGGTTTCCAGATTCACAGCGACCTCGGCGATGAGTGCCGCATAGCCGTTTCCGCCCTCGTAATCGACACAGGCAATCCCGCGTCCGCTGACCACGCCGGTTTTCCCGGCGCTTCCGCCACCTGTTTTGGCAAGGCTCGATGAGGGCGACGTGCGTGTCTCCCAATTCGCCGCTTTGGCAGCCGCCTTGATCACGCCGGCGACCCGCGCATTATCCAGATGCCGGAGACGGAAATCCACCGGGTCGGCTTTCGCCTGGGCGCACAACTCGTCCATGAAACATTCATTGGCGAAGGTGTTCTGTATTCGCAAAGGCGATCGGAGCGGACCGGTGAAAAATGGGGATCGCACGGTATGTGTGAGGGCGCGTTCACTGCGGATTGTTCCTCCGCCTCCGCAGGAGCCTTCGATGCACCCGGCGAAGTAGGATGGCACGGTGTTGCTCCGATTGCGAAGATTGCCCGCCGGGGGTTTGGCTGGGCCTGGTTTCGACGGCTCCGGTTCGTAGCCCAGTAACATGCCGCTGATGATGTTTCCCGGGCGGTCATAGCCCGGCCGGTTTCCCAGTGACGTTACCCAGTCCTCCCGGTCCCAGGCCGCAATGCGCCCGTCCGATCCTAAGGACGCCCGGTGTTCGATGACGCAGGCCGCTCCCAGGTTCTCCCACATCATCTCGTCCTGGCGCGAGAACTGCAGACGGACCGGCCTTCCTACGGCCTGAGAAAGGATCGCCGCGTCGAACGAGACGGCATCGGCGCCGTTCAATCCGTAACATCCCGATCCGCGCACATAGATAACACGCACCTTCTCGATCGGCAGGTTCAGTAACCTCGACGCGATACTGCGCGTTGGATAGGCTGATTGGGTTGCGGACCATATGGTTGCGGAGTCAGCCTTGACATCGGCCACAGCACAGGACGCGCCCACCGAACCGTGCATTTGATAAGGATAGGTATACCGCGCTCGCAGAATATTGCCGGCGGCAGCAAGCGCTCTCTCAACATCGCCCGAATCCACGCTGAGGGTATCCTTCGAAGACTGCCGCTGCAGGTGTTCGAAGAAGTCTTTCTGCGGGGGAAGCTCCGGACCATCATTCCAGCGGACGGCCAGTTGACGCGCAGCCTGCATCGCCTCGTATTGCGTCCCGGCGACGACGCCGACGAAATCCTGGCGAATGACTATCTTCAACGGGCCGGCAATATGCTGCACCGAGCCCCTGTCGACAGACGCAACCGTCGCTCCCATTCCCGGAGGCCTCACGACACGGCCGTGGAGCATATGCGGCACGCGGACAGAATGGATGAACTCAAACCGGCCAGTCATCAACGCCGGTCTATCCAGAGAGGGAACTGGTTTTCCCAACACGGTCCACTGCTGAGGGGAACGCCGCTTCGCCGTTGGGCTCAGCCTGAGGTTGAAATGCCTGCCGCCGACGAGCTCCTCATACGTGACGTGGACGCCCGCCGCGCCAGTAATCACTCCGTCTGCCGCCGTCAGGCGGTCGACTGGGTCGCCCAATTTCCGTGCCGCCAGGCTCAAGAGCGCTTCCCGGGCAGTCGCTGCCGCGAGAGCGAGATTCTGGGAATTGAAGTTGGTTGGAGTCGACTGACTTCCGGAGGTCGTGCCCTGGTCTGGGGCGACGGCTGTATCGCACTGAATCAGCTTTACGCGAGAGATCGCCACGCACAATTCTTCCGCGACCAACTGAGTTTGTGCGGTAAATATGCCTTGTCCGAAATCGCACTTTCCCGTGTAAGCCGTGACTGTACCGTCCGCACCGACCGCGAGCCAGGAGTCTAACTTCTCCGGATCGATGTGGGATGGATGGGTATCGAACTGTCCCTGGCCACTGAGCCGCGATACGGTCAGCGAGCCGGTGCTGAAACTCACCGTCAATGCGCCGGCGCTTTTCAGAAAGTCACGCCTTGTTTGCATGTCCCCTGTTCGAGTCAGCGTACTTTCGGATCGCCCGGAGCATGCGCGTATGTGTAAAGCAGCGGCACAGAACACCGCCGAGGGCAATACGGATTTCCTCGTCGGAGGCGTCCGGCTTTCTGTCGAGTACAGCCTTTGCGGTGAGGATCACCCCACTTATGCAAAATCCGCACTGCGCCGCCCCTTCGTCAATAAAGGCCTGCTGGATGGGATGCGGTTTCTCGGGCGTTCCTATCCCTTCGAGGGTGGTGACTTCCGCCTGGCCCACCGCCTTTACCGGCATCACGCAAGACCGTACGGCTTGGCCCCGCACGATGACCGTGCAACACCCGCACTGTGCCATTCCGCAGCCAAATCGTGGGCTCCGCAGCCCCAGTTGATCGGCAAGAACGAACAAAAGCGGCGTTTCCGGATCGACGGCCACGGTGTGGCGATTGCCATTTACTTTCAACGTAATCTGGCTCATGAGAATGACATGGCGGCTTCAACGGTTCACTATGCGGTCGCCCGATACTAGGAGGTGAGGCAGCAAGCGGGGTGCCAATGAGAGATCAAGCACCAGCACGTGGCGGACGTCACCATTAGATGGAATCACTCAGTAGGGCGACTCAAGTAGAAGAGCTAAAACGCACGACTTGTATCGGTCTGCCCATGCTAACTTGTCTAACGGTTAGTCCAGGCACCAATGCCTCGTTAAGACTCTTGCGGGTTTGGCGCGCTTCGCGTCAAGCTGGAAGTGGAGGCTTTACCAAATGAAACTAGAAACATTACACGATCTGTACTTATCCGAACTGAAAGACTTGTACAGCGCCGAAGATCAAATTGTCAAGGCGTTGCCGAAGATGATCGAGAACGCGGAATCGCCCGATCTCCGGACCGCGCTCGCACAACATCTGGAAGAAACCCGCGGTCACGTGGCGCGGCTCGAGCAGGTGTTTGAAATGCACGGCGAGGAGGCCAGGAAACAGAAGTGCAAGGGCATGCAAGGTGTGCTTGCGGAGGGCGACGAGATGGTTGGGAAAGACGCTACTCCGGCCGTGCGCGACGCCGCTATTATCTCCAGTTGCCAGCGCGTGGAGCATTATGAGATTTCGGCCTATGGAACAGTCCGCACCTATGCGGAGCAAATGGGCCACCAGCGCGCAGCCGCAATACTGAAGCAGACGCTCGACGAAGAACTGGCGGCGGACAAGAAGCTCACCCAGATCGCCAAGAGCCGCAATATCCAAGCGGCGCGGACCGCCTGAACCACAAGCCGGACTATTATGAAGAAACAACTCGAGGGATACCGCGTGGCCATCCTGGTTACGGACGGCTTTGAGCAAGTGGAAATGACCGGGCCGCGCAAGGCGCTGGAAGAGTCCGGCGCCGCGGTGGATCTGATCGCGCCGGACAAGGATACAGTACAAGGAATGAACCACGATGAGAAGGGAGACAAGTTCCCAGTCGACAAGCGCCTGGCGTCGGTCTCCGCTTCCCAATATGACGCGCTGCTGCTTCCCGGCGGCATGGCGAACCCCGATCGGCTGCGGACCATCCCGGAGGCGGTCCAGTTCGTCAAGAAGTTGGCCGAAGCCGGCAAGCCCATTGCCGCGATTTGCCATGGACCGTGGATGTTGGTGGAAGCGGACTTGGTAAAAGGGCGCAAGTTGACTTCCTGGCCTTCGTTGCGCACCGATATCCGCAATGCGGGCGGGGCGTGGGAGGACAGCGAAGTGGTTGTGGACCATGGGCTGGTGACCAGTCGAAAGCCGGACGACATTCCCGCGTTCAATCGTGAGGTCATTGCAGAATTCGCCGCGAGCAAGCCCAAACACGCGATGGCGGAACGAAGACTTGGGCATTCCGGCGAGTAGAGTAACTAACAAAGCGCCTTTCTTGCAAGCCAACAGCGTAGGTTAGCTCAAAGGGTTATCCCGATGAATTTGGAGGTCACTCAAACGATGGAAATAATTACTTTGGCAGCTTGCTTGGGTCTGGCGGCGCTCGGCGCATCGAGCGCGCAAGAGACTTCACGTTTCGCATTCTCCGTCGGCCGGCGGATTTAGCACGCCCGTCGGCAACACCGGCCGATACACCTGCGACGGCTGGAATGCGGGCGGCGGTTTCGGGGTCAACTTCAACTCATACGTGGGAGCGCTGATCGATCTCAACTACAACTCATTTGGCATCAATACTACGACGCTGCAAAGCGTCGGCGTTCCCGGCGGCGGATTGCACGTTTTTGCGGCGACACTGGATCCCATTGTCCACCTCACTCCGAAATCGCACTTCGATCTCTATGTAACCGGTGGCGGAGGATTATATCGACGGATGCAGGATTTCACCGTTCCTACGGGCCGGCTGCGCCGGGGGTCGTTCCGTTTTTCGGATTTTATCCGGTGGGAACCACGGTCCTGGCTTCTCACCGATTACGTGTCGGTAACTTTCGGCTTCCGCTGGTAGTGTTCCGCGGGGCGGGCCCCGCCGCCTGCCCCGAATTTTCCTATTGGGGCGCATAATATCCAGGACGGTAGTAGGCGCGCAGATCGGGCGAATTGACCGTGACTTTCACACGGTGATACTTGCCATCCCGGCTGGCATTCAGCGGAGAGTAACCGAGCACGTATTGCATGCGCACATCGTTGATGATGCGCGTGCTAATCGACGGCAGATCATCCAGGTTCGTTACAGGATACAGGCGCCCGCCGGTTTGTTCCGTAAGCTCTCCCAGCAATTCAGGTCCACGCCGCTCCTCGCTGCTTTGCTTGTGGCCGTCTCCACCGAATAAACCCATCGCGTAAACTTGCACGTCCGACTCGAGCAGCCCGGCTTTGATCTGCCGCGCATTGTGGCGGCTCTGGTTGTCGCCCCCGTCGGAGAGAATAACCAGTACCTTACGTAAATTGCGCGCCTTCTTCATCTGCTTCATGCCCACCTGCAACGCGTCGGGCAGCGCCGTGCGGCCGAATGGCCTGGTCCGCTCGATAGGGCCAAGTATGTCGTCGGTATCGCCGGAGAACGGGATGGCCAGCTTGGCCCGATCGCCGACTTCCACCAGGAAGAATTCATCTTCCGGATTGGCCGTACGGAAGAAAGCTTCCGCGGCAATTGCGGACCGGTGCATCTTATCGCGCATGCTGCCGCCGCAAATGTAGACCAAGCCGATGGAAGCCGGCGCGTCGTCCATGGAGAAATGCGTGATCGTCTGCGGAACGTTGTCGTCGGTGACTTGAAAATCGGTTTTCGTTAACGTGGCGACGATCGCGCCCATCGCGTTGATGACGTGAGCAGGGATAATCACTAAGGAAGAATCGATGCGGATGGTGGCGCCGGCCACGCGTGAAAGCGGGGCCGAAACGCCCGGTTTCATTCCCGATGGGCTTGCCATGGGGCCGGCAGAGAGGGCCTGAAATGCGCGCCCGATGGCGCAGAAAACAAACAAAGCGGCGAGAACCGCCAGGAACCTGTTCCGAACCATGGCGTGATTATATAACAATGGGCGGAAGCCGTATTCCGTCGCAAGGCCGATGGGCGCGCGCCTAAGCCTTGCCGGCCGAACCGGATTTCCCGAACGCTCAACCGCGCTTCCTGACGGCGCTGATGGCCTTTAGATAGACCGCGTTATTCGGGATCACGGGGCCGAAGCCGTTGATAAAGTCGGCAGCGCCGCCGCGGAAGCCAGCGGTGCCCTTCAGTCGTATGGTTGCTATCGTCTGGCCCAGGCGCGGGTTTGTCCATTCGTAGGCAAAGAAGGTCACGGCCTTATCGCCGGCGCCACCCAGCGCAATGGGGTCGGCACCGTAGCAGTAGTCTTTGGCCGCGGTTCGTGCAGCCCAGTTCCACTCCTGAATATTCACGCCATAGCGGATGGGAATGGTCGCGACGAATCCGTCGGCGTAGACCACCTCATACCAACCGAGCAGGTCGGCGGTGTCCTCCGGGTCGTAGATGAGCCGGTAGGATTCCTTGTTTGTCGCCGGGCGTGCAGCGGCGTGGAGGAAGATCAGGCTGGTGGCGTCGATGCCGATCGCGATGGCGCCGGACTCCTTCGACAGTCCGGTCTTGCCTGTGCCGTCTGTGCCCACGACGATGACCGACTGGTTCGCGCCGCCGGAGAGGTCGAACAGAATATTGCCTAGCCGGACAATACCGTTGCTCATCGCGGTCAGATCCACGCCGAGGGTCTTCTCCGTCAAACCTGAGTTGAAGCTGTTCACGATGGAGACAGGCTCGACACTGCGCTCGGTCCGGCTGGGCGGTGCCTGTCCCCGGAAATGCATGCGGATGTCCGGCGCCATCTGCTGGATGAGGGCGGAGAGATCGCGCCCATCGATAGCGTCTCCGCGCCACAGGCCTTGGGCGCAGCTCAGCAGGTCGGCCAGCAGGTCCTTGCCGAACCCGGCTTCGTTAGTCGCAAACCACGCTGAGGGCGCACCGCCGAGAATCGAATTGCGGCGTATCCGCCCGGCGAAGTTCTCCATTCCCGGCGTGAAGTTGCCGTAGACTTCTTCAAATCCCATTTCTTCGAGTTGCGCCTCGAAGCCCTCGGCCTGTTTCGCATTCCACTCCGGCGGCGAGGCGGACCAGAACCAGTTGAAGATCAGGATGTCTTTCGGGATCAGCCGCGCGACCTGTTCACGCGTCATACCGCCAGGGGCGTCGTAGGCGAACCCATCGGGAGCCTTCTTTTTCTGGAGCCCCACGCCGCGTACGCCTTCGAGCAGCATGTCGCCCCAGATAGCCATTTTGACACCTTTGCCGGCGAGGTAGTCGTGGATCTTGCGCACGTCTTCTCCGTATCGTTCGCGAATGTCCTTATCGCGGCAGAGAGGGCAAAGGCCGACCGGCTGGAACAGCTCATCGTGCCCGGCATGCACCATGCGCGGCTGCAACAGGTCGATGTACTCGTCGTAGACGTCGAACAGGAGCTTGTAGCTCTCGGCGTTTGAGGGGCAGTAAGTGTCGGGCCAGAGCTCGCCCGGCACCTCGGACAGTTCGGGATGCGCCGACAAGAGGTAGTAGCTGTGTGTGAAGGATGGCAGTTCCGGAACCAGCTCGATATGGTACTGCCGGACATAGCGGGCGAGATCGGCGACCTCGTCCTTCTCAAGAAAGCCGCCATCGGCGGTGTCCTGGTGCGAGGAGTTGATTTCTAAGTCGTGGGGCGCGCCTGGCGGATAGTTGCGGCGCCAGTAGTTGGTCTCGCGCGAGAAGCGGACCCACGCACTGTTGAGTTCGGGGTGCCGCTCGAACCGCATGGAGGCGTTCATCTCCATGATCAGCGTGTTGTATTTATAGAGCGCCAGGGTGTCCCGGACGAAGCGCTTGAAGAAGGGAATGTTGTTACGCCCAGGCAGGTACAGCTTGAAGCCGCGGAAGGGTTTTGTGGGCCAGTCGCGTATCTCGTAGCCGGCGAAGTGCAGGGCCCCGGAGTGCTCCACGGCTAACTGGCGCAGCGACTGCAGCCCGTAAAATGCGCCACGGTCATCGCTGCCCGCGACCACGACCAACTCGGGACCGGTGCGAAGGATATAGCCCTCAGGTCCCGGATTGCGAGCATCCACTTTCAATGCATGGCCGGCGCAGTACTCTGCGACCAAGGGGCTCGAGAAGGTTCCCATGACGATCAGCTTCCGGGCAGGCGCAAGATGCTCCAGACGCTCGATCTTCAGGTGCAAGTCGAAACGGTCGCCAAGTTCTTCAACTAACATCCGCGCTAGAAACAAGTCCTGCTCCGAGGGAGAGGCCGGGACGGCGATGATGCTGCCTTGGTCCAAAACGAAATCGCCTGCCACAGCAGATGATTCGCGCGGCGACGGGAAGACCGGCGGCAACCCGTCGGCCGATGCCGGGACGGCCCAGCCCGCCGTTGCAATGACCACGCCAAGCCAGAGCGCTGTCGGACGTTTCTTCACACCCGCTCCTTTGCTGAACCGCGATCGCGAGAGGGACTTAGAGGGCCGGGCCACATGGGCCTTTCGATCGGTCATATCCCTTTGCGCCAGTCTGAGTCGGACTGCCTTTTCACCTCCACACGTAAAGCGCCGTCCGGCTCCACTGGCTGTTCACAGGCCCACCGCACCGGGCGGCGAATTCCGCTCTTGGTCTCGATCTCTGCGACCAGGTGCACCGGGTGACCTTCCAGTTCTCTGGGCAGCGGGAAGGCCGCTTGCCGCAGCTTGCCGGCGTACGGGTGGCCGGCGTCGAGCGCGCCTCCAGCGATCGCCTTGCCATCCGGGGTCCTCACATGCACACGCAGGACGCCCGGCACTCCCGCCACTCCATCGTTGGCGAAGGCCACCACCAGTTCGTTCGCTCCATATCGTTTGCGCTGCCAGATCCAGGACGGCCTCACGCGATATCCCATGCGCTGGCTGAGCCTCGTAAACCCGCGTGGAAAGCGCTCGTGATACCGGGCCAGGTTGTCAGCCTCTGTCCACAAAGACCAGTAATTGCCTGCCACGTCGAGAACGTGCAGCATATAAACTTCGAGCATGTTCACGCCCGCGCGATCCGGCGGTAGATATCCGGGCGCGGCGCTGTCGTACTTGCGGAAGTAGCCGTCTTCCAGGATGGCGGCCAACCATGCCGGCCGGTTGGCGAATGACTCGATCTGTTCGGGTTCCTCGACCACAATGCTGTCGGTGCGCAGCCAAGCTCCCGCGCGCACGCACATATCGGCCACTTCCCTGTTCCCTACATTGCTGATATCCGGCTGCGTATTCACGGCCAGTTGCGCGCGGCGGAACGAATTGAGCTGGAGTTGGGTCATGGACGCCATCGTTCGTTCAGCGGTAGGATAGTCCGGAAACGGATTGGCAAGGCCTCCGGTATGCGATTCGCCCCAGAAGCCGTACTGCATCAGATCGATCCACTCGATCAGCGGGTTGTCGTCGAACTTCGCAGCCAACAGTTCGACCAAATCCTGAAAAGCTTTTTGAAATTCGGGATGGTCGTAGCGCGGTTCACGGAACTTATACCCGCCATACTCCTTGATACTACCGATTTCGACTACTGGGACTTTGTCGCGCACAAAGTCGGGCATGGCGAGATACTGCGGCTGGCCGACAGTGTTCGATAGCATCACACGGAACGCCACCCGGCGCCCGTGCCGCTTGGCGGCGTCCAGAGTTAGATCCCATACCGGAGAGAGGTCCAATCGTCTCGGCCGTTTTTGCACATCGCGCCAGTCGCAGCGGATGTACAGAACGTCGACAAACGGGAGGCGGGCCATTTTCTCCACATGCTGGTCAAGCGCCTCTCGCCCCGCGCGGACCGCCAGTGATGCTCCGCCCTCTTCCCACGTGTAGCCGACCAAGCCGAGGCCGAAGTTCGGCACGGCGCGCTCAGAGGGCGTGGTCGCGGCCAGCGTAAACCAACCCTCGTCCTGCTCGATGCCGAAAGGTCCTTGGTTGAGGCGGTCGGTGACTCTTGGCCCCGGACCGAAATCGTAGCCGCCCCATAGATGGGTCGGGACATCGGCTCGCAGTGCTCGACCCGCCGAGGCAACCGTGGCGGCTTTCAACAGGTCCCGTCGTCGCATACGCCGATTCTTTACCGTAGCAGAGTCTCAGGTACGCAACCGCAGCGCGCAAACCCTGAGCCCTGAAACATCCCGCTCAGCGAACTCTGTCGAACCGCAGACTGTGGTTCTTGTTCCGATCAAACGCACTCGGGCCGCGGGCCTCCTTACCAGTGCGAATCGCGGACGCGAGAATTCTTCCGCCAGTCAGTTTGCTACTGTCCACTTGGAAGTGGAGGTCTGGCGGGTTACCGGCTCGGTCGCTAATGGCACGCGAATCTTTACCAAGCTGAAGGTCCGGCCGGCCTCCTTGGATTGGCTGATGCGTAGCGGCAGCGCCAGCCGCTTGCGTCGCATGGCTATCTCTTTGGCCTGGCGTCCGTCGCTACGAGTCAGCACAGACAACTCGCCTGACCCAACTGCGTCGCGCCTTTCCGTAGGTCTTCTCGGCGTGAATGCCCCGCGCCTCACGGGTCCAAGCGCAACCTCCGCACCCCGACTACCGCCGTAATACGCTGAAACTCGGATCCAACTGCACCTTCGACGGCGCCTGCGGCAGCGCCACGCTAAACGTCACCTGGCCATCCGCCGTCCGTACCCAATGCGTCAGAGTCTTGCCGTGTCCCAATTGGATTTCCACCGGCGCCAGCACGCTGAAATCGCCGGCCACATCGCTCTGCGTCACGGTACCGTTCAGCCGCAGCGCCCCCGCTTTTCCCTTTACCGCATAGCTCAGCTTCAGCGATGGAATTCCCGTGCCGTAAACCCACTGGTCGAAGAAGCTCTCCAACTGCGGGTCGGCCGATTGCGCCGGCAGAAAGCGCGCCGCCAGCAAACGGAAGTCCTCAGTGGAAAGCGGCTTGCGCTCGTATTCCTTGCGCAGATCCGCCAGCATCGCCAGAAAACGATCGTCGCCCATCCGCCGCCGCAGCATGTGCATGATCCACGACCCCTTTCCGTAGGTGATGTTGTAGTACGCGGTGGGTGTCTGCGAATTCTCCAGGCGCGTTCCCAGCACGATCGGGCCGGTCGATTCGACCGTCTGGCCGTTTACCGTCTGCAGCAGGTTGGTCTTGTAGGAGTCGAGGGCCAGCGCCACAGGCTGCGAGCCGTGCTTGTTCTCCAGATACAGCAGCGCCGAGTAGTCCGCCAGCGCCTCCATCAGCCACTCGTCGTGATAGCCCGCCGAAGTCACCACGTTGCCCCACCATTGGTGCGCCGTTTCGTGCGCCTGCAGGATGTCGGAGAAGAACAACCGTCCGTGCGCGTCCAGCGAGCGGATCGCCTTGTTCTGCGGCGCCAGGTACGACATCGTGGACAGGTAGATCAGCCCTGGGAAACCTTGCCCGAACCGCCCCGGAACGGGCGCCACCGTCAAATTCGGCAGCGCCGGCGGACCGAAGCGCGCCGCCATGAATTCCAGCGCCGAAGCGATCTCGGAAGCGATTTCCTGCAGGCGCACCTCGGGATCCTCCGGCAGTTCCGGCTGGATCATGATCTCGGGCTCCCGATGCCTGGGTAGTCCGGGCGGTTCAATCGGCTGTTCCGAAGGCTTGGCCGCCAGCGCCGGTTCGACCGCGCGGTTCGCGCAGACCTCCAGTGTGTAGCCGTTACGCGTCACGCGTACCCGCTCATATTGCCCAAGGTTGAAGCCCGCCATGCGGATCGGCGCGGAGGTCTTGCGCCGCGTGACGCGCCAATCGCCCTCCTCGTGTTCCTCCACCAGTGCGCCCGCCGTCACCAGGTCCAGATCCTTGGGATAGCGGAACGTTAAATCGTACTTGGCGAACTGCAGTCCAATGTTCGGGAACCAGTTGGCCCGCGCTCCCACGTAGTAGACTCGATTGCCCGCCTCGAAAATCACCTTGCCTTCGTGGCGGAACTCCACTTCGTATCCTCTGCCGCGCTCCAGCGGCGACGGCGGCACCACCAGGAACATCTCGTTGCCCACGTTGCGCAACAGCTCGGAGCGCATCGATTCGCGCTGCAGCACCTCGGCCGGCTGGCCGTCGACCAGCACCGCGGAAATCCGCATGGGGTGGGCGATGTCGAAGGCCAGCACTGGCAGCCCAGCGCGGCCGGGCTTGGCCTTCACCCGTGTGACTACGCTCAGGTTCAGGTCCGGCTGCAGGGTCGCTTCAATCCGAAAGTCGTCCAGCGTCAGGTCGGGTTCGATGGCCCGGTTGCGGAACGAGCGCGCCACGAAGCTGGTCCATACATCGAAGAACAACAGGTTGTCGCGCGTATTCAGTTTGCCCAGCACGATCTGTTCGCGCGCGCTGCGGTCGTAGTAGACATCGAAGTTGCCGAGCTTCTTCCCAGCCATGGATACGGCCAGGAAACCGTGGTTTTGCGGTTCGCCCAGAAGGACATCCCAGACCAGCCGCGCCTGAAAACTGGCGGCCAGGTTGCGCATCACCGGCGTCCATTTCTCGGCCATTATGGCGCCCATCTCGGGGACTTTCCTGTCGGAGGCGTTCTGCTGGATCTGCTCGTTCAGCTTCGCATACGTATCGTCGGAGAAAATCAGCACTGCGGCCAGCAGATGTTCGTCAAGGTTCGGCGAGCCGGTGTAGGACGCCAGCGACCGCCGTTCGCCGCGATTGGGCGGAAGGACCAGCACTTCCGCGTCGCCGCCTTCCACGTCGGCGGCAAAGACGGCCGACATGCGCACGCCCGCCACCGGCTTGGCGAAGATCAGGTAACCGTCGGTGAGGAAGATGCGGGCCTCGTCCTTCGGCAGCGCCAGGTCGCGTACGCGATAGCACTCGCCGGAGTCGAGCGACATTTCCCGCACCTGTCGCGCGATCTCCGATGCGCTCGATGCGCCATGCGCAAGGCACGGCCACACGAACACCCCTACTACCCCAAATACCCACCTCATGTTCTCAGTTTACAGCGTGGCGCACGCACTCATCCTTGCCGCGCCGGCACTGGCGCCGACGCCTGGCACGCGGCTCCGCGCTACAATCACCCACATGCGACTGATAACCTTCCAACGCGACGCGCACCCCGAGCCGGGCGTCCTGAACGGCGACGATGTCGTGAGCCTCCGTGGCGCGGGATTCCACGACCTCCTGTCCGTGCTGGCCGGAGGCGCCGACGCCCTCGACCGCGTCCAAAGATGGCTGTACGATCCGCCCTGGTCCCAAATCGTCAAAGCCGCCGACGTCAAGCTGCGCGCGCCGTTGCAGCGCCCGCCCAAGATTATTTGCATCGGCCTGAACTACCGCGCACACGCGCGCGAATCCAAAATGGAGCTCCCCGAGGTGCCCACCATCTTCGCTAAGTTCCCCACCGCGGCGATCGGGTGCGGCGAGCCCATCGTGCTGCCCAGGAATTCTACCAAGCCGGATTACGAGGCGGAACTGGCGTTTGTGATCGGCCAGCGCGGCCGCCACATTCCGGCCGAGCGATGGCGGGACTACGTATTCGGCTATATGAACTTCAACGACGTCAGCGCGCGCGATTTCCAGTTGCGCACGTCGCAATGGACGATCGGCAAGACGTTCGACACGTTCGCCCCCATGGGACCCGCCATCGTCACGGCCGACGAAGTCCCCGACCCGCACTCGCTCGACATCGGTACCACCATCAACGGCGAAGTGCTTCAGCAGAGCAACACCAACGACCTCATCTTCAAGATCCCCGAACTGATCGCGCACCTGTCCAGTGTCTTCACGCTGGAGCCGGGTGACGTGATTGCCACCGGCACGCCATCGGGCGTTGGCTTCGCCCGCACGCCGCCGCGCTGGCTGAAGCCCGGCGACGAAGTCGTCATCCGCGTGGAGGGCCTCGGCGATCTGCGCAATCCGGTGATCGCGGAGGAGTGAGTGAGGTAAGGAAAGCTCAAGTACCCGCGCCCATCCTTGACTCTGCCCAGCTTGCAGGCGTGGACGCCGCCCACCTACTGGACGGTGACGGTCACCTTTCCGATGTTCCTTCCGTACTGGTTAGTCGAGAAGAGTTCATAAGTTGTGGTCGCGGAGGGAGTGACTACCACGCTGGTTCCGCGAACCGGACCGGCCTGCGGGCTGATGATATTGTAGATGGCTCCCGTGACGGTCCAACTCAGCGTGACTGTCTGCCCTGCGCTCACTGTCGTGGGATTTGCCGTGAAGCTGGCGATCTCGGGCGATGGTCCGGTGGGTATGTTCGACGGCGTATATAGCGGGTCCATCAAGACCACATCGAAATTCGACGCCGTGATGCTCTTCAGAGCGCCGAGGTCGTTGTTGTTCCAATTGCCGTCGGGCATGCCGGTGATATAGATGGCGCTGCCGTTGTCGGCCAGAATCATTCCGTACTTCTGGAGCGCCGTCAGGATTACCTGGTTAGCGGGCGAGAAGCCCGAAATATCGAAGCTGGCTTTGAGCCGCATGCGCATGCCCATGGGCGGCGCATTCGGATCGGTGATGCTGGAAGCCCAATGCGATGCGGGCGGCGTGAAAGCCTCCTGCGTCACCGGAACGGTAAAGCGCACGGCGTGATTGATGGCGCCGGCGGCCACTTCGTCGTACCGCACCAGCCCGACGAAGACGGGCAAGCCGGCGGCGTCCGCAGAGGTCCAGGTGTAAGGGCGCTGTTCGTTGATGGTCATGTCCCAGATGGCCGACGAGCCGGCCACCCAAACGCCGTCCACGAGGTCTGCCTGGTAAAGCTCGTAAAGCCAGCAACCGCCCTGGTCGAGGACCAGCAGGTGACGGTCGCCATTGCCTGGGGCCGGGTAGCCTTCGATCAGCGCATTGGCGGGGATAGGCATGGGGCCCGGGTCGCTCTCACTGGCGTAGGCAGTAAGCTTTACGGGGACCTTGGCCTTCGAGCCGGGCTCGATCTGATAAGGAATGCCCATGCTTTGTCCGGCGTAAAGGCCGGACCCAAAATCGGGGTGCAGTGTGACGTTGGCGCCGATGTAAGCGATCAGGTTGGCTGAGTTGGGGTCCACCGGCGCGCTCGAGATGTCGGTGTTCCAAAGGTTATCGGAGGGGAAAGGCACGAAGCCATTCAGGGAGGCCAAGGGACCCAGGCTCATACCAGCGCAAGTACCGGGTTGGGCGAAGGCGGCGGCGGAGATGCCAAGGCTTAGTACGCCTAGAACTATGGTTCTCATTGCTCCATTGTACCCGGGCCTGGATGCTGGGATTCCGGGTGCCGGAGCCCATCGCCCGCTTGTGATATCTTGGACCCAGCCCTCCCATGCGCGAGTCCATTGCCGATCTGGGATACGCCGCGCGGGCGCTGCGCGACCATCCGGGCTTCGCTGCGGTCGCCGTACTGCTATTGGCTTTGGGGATTGGCGCCAATGCGCTGGTCTTCAGCCTGGTGGAGAGCATCCTGCTGCGCCCGTTGCCCTTCCGCGATCCTGATCGCCTGGCGGCCATCTGGGAGACCACCCACAACTGGGACCCCAAGGTGTTCGCCTGCTATCGGGATGTGGAGGTCTTCGACCGTCAAAGCCGCTGGTTCGATGGAATTGCGGGATGGCAGTGGGAGGAGTATACGCTGAGCGGGCGCGGCGACCCGCGCCGGGTGCTGGGCGAGGCGGTCACGCGGCGCTTTTTTGAAACGCTGGGGATGCCGGCCGCGCAGGGCCGCACGTTTGGTCCGGCCGACTTGAATCGCGGACCGGCGGTGGTGCTGAGCGATGCCGGATGGCGGTCCCTTTTTGGCGGCGCGCCGGGCGCCATCGGGCAGGCGCTGACGCTCGATGGGCGGGCCTACACGGTGTTGGGCATTATGCCGCGCAGGTTCGAGTTTTATCCCAGGCAAGCTCTATTTTGGGTGCTGCTCACGCCCGCCGAGGTAGAGCGCCAGGGCAGCGCCAAATTCCACGCGATGGGCGCGGTGGGCCGGCTGCGTGCAAACGCCTCGATGGCGGCGGCGGAAGCGGAAATCGCCGCTCTGCGCGCCGCGTTGGAGCGGACCGACCCGGACGAGTTCCCGCACGCGGGCGCCATGGTGCTGAGCCTGCGGGAGGAATTCACGTGGCTGGCGGGCAGAGGATTGCGCTCCGGACTGCTGCTGCTATTCGCGGCCGTCGCGTTCGTGCTGCTGATCGCGTGCGCCAATGTCGCCAACCTGCTGGCCGGCCGCGCCCTGGAGCGACGGCGCGAGATCGCCATTCGCACGGCGCTGGGCGCGGGACGCGGACGCCTGATCCGGCAGATCCTGACGGAGAACCTGTTGCTTTGCGCGCTGGGAGCGGTGGCGGGCGTGCTGCTGGCATATGGCGGGCTGCGCTATTTCGTGGCCGTGCAGCCGGTGGAACTGCCCATCGGGGTGGCGGCGCAGAGCGTCTCGCTGGATTGGCGCGTGCTGGCCTTCGCGGCGGCCCTGGGGGTGCTGACCGCGGTGCTATCCGGGTTGCTGCCGGCCCTGCAGGCATCCCGCTACAGGCTATACGATTTGCTGAAGCAAGGCGGGCGCGGCGGGTCGGCTGGCCGGGCCGAGCAGCGTTCGCGCAGCCTGTTGGTGGTACTGGAAGTCGCATTGTCGTTGACCTTGCTGGCCGGCGCCGCGCTGCTGATCGAAAGCCTGTTCCGATTGCGCGCCGAGCCGCTGGGATACCGCATGGACGGCCTGCTGATCGCGCGGTTGGATCTGCCGAAGGCCGCCTATCCGGCGTTGGCGGACCGGCTGGCGTTTTGCGGCCGGTTGGCGCAATCGCTGGCCGGCATACCTGCGCTCGAGGCGGCGGTGCGATCGGGCCAATTGGTGCATGCCGAGGCCGCGGGTGGGCGCGCGGCGCGGGAGACAGGCTTCATCGAGCGGACCCTCATCTTCCCGGAATACTTCGGCGTGACGGGAATACCGCCGGCCGCCGGACGCGCGTTTAGCGCCCTGGATACGGAACAGAGCGAGCCGGTGGCGATTGTGGATCGGGAATTCGGACGCCGCTATTTCGCGGGGCAGGACCCTTTAGGCAAGCACATCCGGCTGGGGGAACTGGGCAGCGACTCGCCGTGGCGAACCGTGGTGGGCTTAAGCGGCAATATCAAAGAGACCAACCCGTTCGATGAAATGCACTGGAAGGTGCAGCCGCACGCTTATGTGCCCTTCGCGCAGAGCGACCCGAGCGGCGGGCGCCATCTGGTAGTGATGCTGCGCGCGGGCGGGCGCTGGCTGGGAGCGGACGATCGGCCGCGCGACACACTGGTGGCGGCGTTGCGGCGCGCGGTCGGCCAGGTCGACCCCACGCTGCCACTTTCCGAGGTCACCGGCATGCGGCTGTTCCTGAACGAGCAAGCGTTCTCGAAACCGGGCTTTCGCGCGGCGCTGCTGGGGATGTTCGCCGTGTTGGCCCTGCTAATGGCCGCCATCGGGCTGTATGGAGTGCTGTCGCAACTGGTAACCGAGCGGCGGCGGGAAATGGGTGTGCGCATGGCTTTGGGCGCGTCGCCGGGCGATGTCGTGGGGCTGGTGGTGCGGCGCAGCCTGCTGCTGACGGCGGCGGGCATTGGGGTGGGAGCGGTGACGGCGATGGCCACGACGCGCCTGCTGCGGAGTTTTCTGCTGACTGGTCCGAGGCGTCCTGTGGTGCTGCTGGGAGTGGCCGCGCTGATGGTCGCGATCGCGCTGGCGGCGAGCGCAGGGCCGGCCTGGCGGGCGGCGCGCGTCGACCCGGCGGTAGCTTTGCGCGAAGAGTAATCGCG
>Ga0302325_10012000_pt1 | contig 18637 bp, 9 predicted proteins | sample Palsa_T0_2_FD_201948 | JGI IMG/M metagenome (GOLD analysis project Ga0302325, IMG submission 201948) | Peat permafrost microbial communities from Stordalen Mire near Abisko, Sweden - Palsa_T0_2 | ecosystem: Environmental > Terrestrial > Soil > Palsa > Peat permafrost | place: Sweden: Abisko...
CGGTGAAATCGCCCAAACAAAGCCGTATCCGAAGCAGCAGCCGTCTCCCAATCCACCACCGGAGCATCCGTAAAAAACCAGGTAAACATCGCCCCCACCCGATTCGTCACCACCGGAATTCCCGCCGCTGCAGCCTCTGCCGCTACCCCGTCAGCAACCGCCGCGCTCACCCGCTCCAGCTGCGGATAAACCTCGCCCTCCCGCCGAATCAGCTCCCCAACCGTAGCAATCCCCGCCGCCATCGCCAGCGGATTCCCACTCAACGTCCCCGCCTGATACACCGGCCCTAACGGCGCGAGCAGATCCATGATTTCGGCGCGGCCCCCGAAAGCTCCGCAAGGCAAACCGCCGCCAATGATCTTCCCCAAAGTCGTCATATCCGGCTCGATACCATAGAGCGCCTGAGCGCCGCCCAACGCGACCCGAAAGCCAGTCATGACCTCATCGAAAATCAACACCGCGCCCGCCACCGAGGTGATCGCGCGAAGTCTTTCCAGATAGCCCGGCGCAGGAGGAACACAGCCCATATTGCCAACCACCGGCTCCACGATCACGCAGGCAATCTCGTCAGGATGCGCCCGAAAAGCAGCTTCAACCGCGTCGAGATCATTGAACGGCAACGCCAACGTAAAGTGCACAATCTCTTCCGGAACCCCAGCCGACCCAGGAATCCCAAAAGTCGCCACGCCCGAACCGGCCTTCACCAGCAACCCATCCGAATGGCCGTGATAGCAGCCCTCGAACTTGACGATATACTTACGCCCCGTAAACGCTCGCGCCACCCGAATGGCCGACATCGTCGCCTCGGTCCCGGAGCTGACAAACCGCAGCTTTTCGATCGAAGGCACCGCCGAAACCACCATCTCCGCCAGCTCGCCCTCAGTCGGCGTCGAAGCCCCAAAGCTCGCCCCATCCGCCGCAGCCCGCTGGATCGCCTCCACCACCGGCGGATAAGCATGGCCAAGAATCATCGGCCCCCACGAGCCGAAGTAGTCCAGATAGCGATTGCCATCCGCGTCCCAAAGATAAGCGCCTTCGGCCCGCACAAGAAATGGAGGCGAGCCGCCAACGGCGCGAAAAGCCCTCACCGGCGAATCCACCCCGCCCGGCAAAAAGCGCTCCGCCCGCTGTTGAAATTCAAGAGATTTGCTAAGAGTCCTGGTCATTGACTCCAGTATAGGTTCCGAGGCGCAATGGCATCGGCACGCACGTTCAGGCATTCGCCACGCTTCGAACCGCGATCGCTAAGGCTTGGTCGCCAAAATCAACGGCGAAGGCCCCGGAGCTTCCAGCGTCCGCGCATTCACAAACCCAGCCTCCGCTAGCCATCCACTGATTTCTTCAAAGGAATAAGTATCTCCGGTATCCGTATTCACCAGCATGTTCACGGCAAAGAACAGCGCGTTCACCGGCCCCGTCCTCTCCTGATTCACCACAAACTCCGCAATCGCAATCGTCCCGCCAGAGCCAAGCGCCTGGAAGGTCTTCGCCAGCAGCGCCCGACTGCGCTCCCGGCCTTCGCTATGCAAAATGTGGCCCAGAATCGCCCCATCGTAGCCACTGCCAAAATCGGCCTCGAGCAAATCGCCTTCCACGAATGAAAAGCGCTCCGCCAATCCAAATCTTGAGACCGTCTTCCGCGTCACCGGAATCACCCCCGGCCAATCCACCGCTGTCACCTGCACAGCATCGGAGCATTGCGCCTGCGCAATCCCCCACACCCCCGAGCCCGCCGCCAGATCGAGCACCCGCACCCGCCGGCCATCGGCGTCGCAATCGAGATGCCGGGCCAGCGCCTGCGCCGCCGGGTAGCTCAGCGGAAGGATATCGTTCACAAACTCCTGGAAGAAGTCGGTGCCCGTTTCCTGCTCATTCACCGCTTCCACCGGCCGGCCGGTCGCGACAATTTCGTTCAGGCTGAGCCATTTGGGGATCAGGTGCTCGCTGCAGTGGCGAATCATTCCGCCCTGGAAGCCAGGCTTCGTGCTGACCAGAAACGCGGCGCTCTCGGGAGTAAGCGAATAGCGGCCCTGCGCATCTTTGGCCAGAAAGTCGAGACCGACCAGCACGTTCACGATCGCGGCCAGCCCGCGCTCCGAGGCGCCCGTCGCCCGCGCGAGCTCAGGGACCGTCTTCGCGCCGCCATCCAACGCATCGAAGACGCGATGCTTGATCGCTGCCTCCAGGACCAGCGGAGGAACATACCCCCAGGCAAATTGCATAATCCTTTCAGGAGTTACCGCGGGCATGCTGGAATTCGTCATAAGTCTCCTTGTTCAGTGAACTGCTAAATATCCTGAATACTCAAAGTCCGCGGATCGTGTACCCGCTGCATCAGCGCCGCCGCAATCAGCAGGAAAACACCACCCGCAAGAATGGCATAGATACGGTTGTTATGCAGAAAGTGGATCATGATCCACCCAAAGAACAGGGAAGTGAGAATCTCCGGAGTTACCACAAAGAAATTGAAGATACCCATATACACACCTGTCCGCTCTGCAGGCAGCGACGCCGCCAACACCGCATAGGGCATCGACAGTGTGCTCGCCCAGGCAATTCCCACGCCCAGCATCGAGAACAGCAGCATGTATTTGTTATGCAGAACCGCCACCGAAAGCAATCCTACTGCACCGCAAATCAGGCAGATGGAGTGAGTATTCCTGCGACCCAGCTTCCTTGCCAATGTTGGTAAAGCAAACGAAAATCCGAAGCAAACCGCCGAGTAAGCTGCAAAACAAATGCCACCCCATTCGACGCCAGCCTTATACGTCGGAGAATTGGGATCGTTCGCGCCGAAAACGTTATGCGCCACAGCCACCGGGAAATAAAGCCACATGCAGAACAGCCCCAGCCAGGTGAACAACTGCACCGGGCCCAGCTTCCGCATTGTCTCCGGCATTTCGCGAATGGCGGTGAAGATTTCCTTCGCATTCTCCCCAATCGAAACCTTCTTCTCCTTAGCCTTGAGAAACGCCTCCATGTCGTCCGGCGGATATTCAGGAGTGGTCACGATGGTCCAAAGAACAGCGCCCATAAACGCCGCCGCCCCGAAATAAAACGACAGCCGCACCGTAGTCGGAACGGCCCGCGTGTCTCCCGCGACCTGAGTCATGTGGAAGACATTCGTCAACAACCACGGCAGCGCCGAAGCGATGACCGCGCCCAGCCCAATAAACAAGCTCTGCATCGCAAAACCGCGAGTGCGCTGGCCTTCCGGCAGAATGTCCGCAACGAACGCACGAAACGGCTCCATGCTCACGTTGATCGAGGCGTCGAGGATCCAGAGCATCCCCGCAGCCATCCAAAGGCTCGAGCAATTCGGCATCAGAATCAGCATCAGTGAACTAAGAATTGCCCCAACCAGAAAGTAAGGCCGCCGACGCCCCAGCCGTCCCCAGGTATGGTCGCTCGCCTGGCCGATAATCGGCTGGATCAGCAGCCCGGTCAGTGGAGCCGCCAGCCACAGAATCGGAATCTGGTCGGCCCGCGCGCCCAGGTACTCATAAATGGCGCTCATGTTCGCCATCTGCAGCGCCCAGCCAAACTGAATGCCCACGAACCCAAAGCTCATGTTCCAAATCTGCCAAAAGCTACGATTCGGCTTTTTCATCGACGCGTTTGCACCCCTCCGCAAGCACAGCCCGACTGCGGAGCGCCACCAGCAGGGCACCCAAATCCGGGCCGGCTTTCACCGGGATAGCAGCATAACAGCCGCTTACATGGAGGCGCTATAAGCTTTTGTGGCGCAGGGAAAACATGCCGAGGCTACGCGAAGTTGCAGGTGCGATTCATCGTGGACAGGAGAAAGAAAACGGCGTTTATGATTGGGGAGCCTGCAAACCTCACCATGAATCCCCTCGACCAACTCGCCGACCCCTTAAGAATCGTCACCACCGCCGTCACCCCGGTAGTCATGGTCTCGGCCACGGCAATCCTCGTCTCCGGTGTGAACGCGCGTTACCTCGCCGTCTCCGACCGTATCCGCACCCTCGCCCATGAATACCGCACCGACGACATCACTGCCGAACGCCGCGTCAATATCCAGCAGCAGATGTTGGTCTTTCATCACCGACTAGAGCTCGTCTCGTGGGCGTCGCGGATTCTCTACGTAGCCCTCTGCTGCTTCATCGCCGTCGCCCTGCTAATCTGCCTCTCCACCTGGCGGCAGATGCTGACGATTGTGACGCTACCGATCTTCGGCCTGGGCGTGACGATGGTGGGAACCGCGGTAATTCTACAGCTTCTCGAAGTCCATGCCTCGCTCAAGACCATCGCGCTCGAAGCCGCCGAGGTCATGCGCGACGCCCGGCTCGATCCCTCGAAGTTCGACCCGTCTTAAGAGAGCAACCCCCTATTCGGTGCGAATTGCCTTGATCGGATCGATCGACGCGGCCCGCCACGCCGGATAAAGGCAGGCCAGCGCCGTGATCGCAAACAGCACTCCCGAAACCGAAAGCAGCATCGCCGGGTCCCGGACCGTCGCATGCGCCGAGGTGGCCAGCAATTTACCCAGCGCCAGACTCAGTGCCAACCCTACCGCCGCGCCCGCCGCCACCGTCACCAGCGAAGACTGCAACACCAGCCGAATCACATTCGCACGCTGTGCCCCAAGCGCCATCCGCACCCCAAACTCCCGCGTCCGCTGCGAGACGGTGTAGGAGACAACGCTGTAAATCCCCGCTGCCGAAAGCGCCAGCGCCAGTATCGCGAACAGCCCAAACAGCGACGCCAGAAACTTCTCCCGGCCCCAGGCCTGCGTCTCCAGCAGCCAGCTCAATTCTTGTTGCTGCGAGATAAATATCTCCGGATTCAAACGGTGGAGGCTTGTCCCCACCGCGCGCATTGCAGCGGCCGTATCGCCCTTGGAGTGAATCAGTAAAAACGTGTTCGGCGCGACAACAAATGATGCCGGAAGAAACACCTGCGGCTGCACTGGCCGGTCGAGTCCATCATTGCGGACGTCGTCGACGACTCCCACGATCTCCAGCCAGCCATCCGCATTCGCCGTCGAAACCAGAACCGGGTTGTCGAACTTCAGCCCTGGACTCCGCACCGACTTCCCGATCGCATCTCCATCGGGAATGTATTGCTTCACAAAAGCCCGGTTCACCACCGCGATATGCGCGGCAGTTTCATCTTCCTGCCGCGTAAAGAAACGCCCCTGCAACAGCGTCATACGCAGCGTGGAGAGGATGTTGAAACTCGACAGACCCAACACCGCTTGGGCGTCGGTGAGATTCGGGTTGCTCGAAACCGCGATCTTGGCGCGATATCCACCGAACGGCGGCGCCCACGTAGTCAAAACGCTGGCCCCTGAAACACCCGGCGCGCTCTCGGCCGCCTGGCGATACGATTCCTGCGTTGTCGCCAGGTACTGCCAGGTATGTGTCCCACCCTTCGGCAGGTCAACCGCCATATAGAAGTCGCCAGTCGGATCGAAGCCCATCGGCGTGTGAACGAGCGCGGTAAAGGCGCGCAGCGCAGCCCCCGCTCCTGTCAGCAGCAGCATGGTCAACGTCACCTGTCCTGCAATCAGCAGGCGATGAGTGTGGCGGCCGCGCACCGTTCCCGCTAGCTTTGCGCTCGATCCCTGCATCAGCGCGCCCACCTCCGGCCGAGAGAGCTGCAATGCCGGCGATAGCCCAAACACGAGGCCTGTAAATAGAGCGACCACGACCGCAAAGAGCAACACAGCGCCATTCACGTGGATTGACGCCTCGTGCGGAAAGGAATACAGCGGCAAATGTGCCGCCAGCAGATCGACGCCCTTGTAAGCCGCCGCCACCCCCAGCCCGGCGCCCAGAAGCGAAAGCATGATCGACTCGGTCAGAAGCTGCCGCACGATCCGCCAACGGCTCGCCCCGATCGAGGAACGCACCGCAAACTCATGCTGCCGCGCCGTTCCCCGCGCCAGCATCAGGATCGAAACATTGGCGCACCCGATCAGCAACAGCAAAACCACCGCAGCGAACAGCACCAGCAGCGGAGCCTTGAACCCATGCAGCGCTTCGTCGTTCAGCTTCTGAATCACTACCTTGCGGTTCTGCGGGTAGTTGGTCGGGTCTAGCTTGGCAAACCTGTCGACCAGCGGCTGAAGCTCAGCGGCGACCGCGGAGAACGACACTCCCGGCTTCAGCTTGATAAAGGCCGACATGTAGTAATGCGGATCGGCCTTGAAGGTACCCGGCATGTACACGTCGGAGTCGCCCCAGGTAAAGCGCGGAGCGGCGACTCCAATCACCGTATAGCCAACATGGTCAAGCTCGATTCGCTTGCCCACAATGTCCAGCCGGCCGCCATATTGCTTTTTCCAGAAAAGATAACTGAGTACCGCTACCTGGTTCGCGGTGCCATTCGTTACATCGGCGGCCGTGAACGCGCGCCCCAGCAGCGGCGGCACTCCCATATAAGTGAAGAGGTTCGGCGAATAGTAACCGGCCGTCACCGAGACCGGCAGAGCGTCGCCGGTCAGTGCCTCCGTCTTGTTGTCCATCAGGAACACGTCGTCGACGGATGATACTTTTTGCAGTTCGGGGAATTCCGTCGCGTTGACGATCAGGTAGCCATACCGGTCGGTGTTCTTCTGCGTAAGCTCGACATGTACCATTCGGTCCGCGTCCTTGTAAGGAAAGGGATCGAGCAACACCGCGCGCACCACGCTGAACACCGCAACGCTCGCGCCAATCCCAAATGCCAGCGAACCAATGACCACCGCGGCAAAGCCGGGAGATTTCTTCAATTGCCGCAGGCCAAACATCACATCCTGGAGCAATTGGGCAAAGAAGCGAAGGAACTTGGACTCACGCAGATTTTGGTTCGTCACGCCACACCTCCACACAAAGACATGAACAGTAGCAGCCCAACACTCGGGACTCACAAAAAGGCAGGGGAGACCAGTGCCTGAGCCAAAAAAAACGAAGTCAGGCCGCTGCCTCCTTCAACTGCAATCGAATCGCCAAGTCAAAACTGCCGTAAGTGATTGCATTACTGAGCCCTTGCTGAAAATACGCCAGCGCGCCCCTGTTCGTTCCCGAGAAAGTGTGTCTGGAAGCGGACACACTCCGTCCTTGGGCTTCACCCACCTCCCCCCCAAAACCAAAATGTAGGTTTACAGTGACAAATATGACGAATTTGTCCCAGGTGGACCTCGTTGGCGTTGGCCTGAACGCCACCGACACCGTGATCCCGCTCCCCACCTACCCAACTCGCGGCTCTAAGGTCGAATACAACACCACCAGCGTATTGCCCGGCGGACAGGTCGCCACCACCGTTGTCGCCTGTCAGCAATGGGGACTCCAGACCCGATACGTCGGCAAGCTCGGCGACGACGATGCAGCCCGACTTCATCGCAATGAGTTCACCCGGACCGGTGTCGAAGCCCGGCTGATCACCGTCCCCGGCGGCGCAAGCCCACAATCGCTCATCATCGTCGACGAAGGAGGCGAGCGCACCGTCCTCTGTCGTCGTGAGGAAAGTCTCGTCCTTCAACCCAGCGAACTCAATCGCGAATGGGTCGTCAATGCCCGCGCCCTGCACGTCGATGGACACGACACCGAAGCCGCAATCCAGGCCGCCCGTTGGGCGCGCGAAGCCGGCGTCTCCGTCATCGCCGACCTCGATGAGACCTATCCCGGCGTCGAAGAATTGCTCAGTAACATCGACTATCTCATCGTAAGTCGGAACTTTCCGTCGAAGCTTACCAAGCTACCCGACTTGCACGACGCCTTGCAGTGGATGCGGTCCCGCTACGGATGCCGTCTTACCGCGGCAACCCTGGGAGAAGAAGGTGTGCTCGCCTGGGACGGCCAGACCTTTCACCATAACTCCGCCTACTATGTGAGCGTCGTCGACACCACCGGCGCCGGTGACATCTTCCACGCCGGCTTCATTTACGCACTGCTCCAGGATTGGCCGCTCGACCGCCAACTCGATTTCGCCTGCGCCGCAGCCGCTCTGAATTGCACCGCTGTCGGCGCAAGAGGCGGAATTCAGCCGGTCGAGGCGATCGAAGAACTCATGGCAACGGGTTCTCGGCACGCGATTGCCATTCCTATCGAACTTGAAGCTCGAAGCTAAACAACGTTGCGCATACCGCCCAGGCGAGACATCAACTCACCGCCAGCGCCAGCAACTCGCCCAAATCCTTCGTTGAACTGGACTGCGCTCCGCGCGGCAGTGAAGGCGAAACTGCCAACGCCTGGCTATGCCCCTCAAACCACACCAGGAACGAAGACTCCTCCGCTCCCGGCAGCCGTTGCTGATTGATCCAGTGATAATAGGCGCACATGTCCGCATCGACCAGCGATCCGATCGGATCCAGTTCGGCTTCGTTATGGCTCGCCGAGAGCAATTCATTCATCGGCTTCTGCTGTTGCCGCGGCGCAAACCGTACCAGCAACGTCAGCGGCTGGGCCCTTCGCAGTGCCTCGCGCGCCGTCCATTGCGCGAAAGTCGTGCTGAATATCTGCGTCCCCGAGCCTTCCGTAAACAGCCTCACCTGAAATCGGTCGAGCACCGCATCTCCCGCCTGGTCCATGCCTAATTCCGACGGAGTAATCCGCGCCAGATGCGTGCGCAGCTCCTCCGGACCCATCCCCGGCCGTTCAATTTCCGCATGAATGTTCTTCAGTAACGAAGCACGGACCGGCTCTAGTGCTTGATAGGAAACATAAGTCAGTAACTGGCTGTGGCTCACGCCCTGTCCACCATCGACGTACCAGTGACCATAAGGAACGGGATGGGTCTTCGCGCGCGCAGCAGCGCCCGCAAGCAACTGTTCCAGCCCATCGTCCGGCTTTACTTTATCGAAGTAAGTCCCATGCTTCCGAAGATTGCGAAACAAAGGCGAGTTATAGGAGCTAACTCCCTGCCCGATGACCGCGATACCAAGCCTTCGAACCGGCAAAGGTTCCGGCGTCGTCACCGACCTCAGCCTGTCCCCGTAATCGGTCGCCGCCTTGCGAAAGCCGTCTAACTGATGGGTCGTCCAAAGATACGCCGATAACTGCTCGACAAACTGCCCCGGCTGATTGATCCAATCGAAGCTTTGCAGCTTCTCCGAAAGCGAGAATTGCGAAAACGCCTGGAACCACTCCTTCATTTGCGAGGAAGTCAGCGAACTCAGGTTGGCAAGCTCCTTATCGATCGCCCCACATTCAGCGGGAAACTTATAGTCGTAGTCAATTACCTCCCTCAGCAGGCTCGGCGCAAAGCTTAAAGGAAGCTGCTGCAGCGCGGCCAGGTGCGCGACCGCCAGCTTCCTCGCTTCGGGCGGATACCCGGCAAATTGCTCGGCTTTAAGATCGGAAGGAACCATAGAGACAGCACCATATCGATAAGTTACAAAGCTAAGCCAACTCGGTCACCGGTAGTCCCTGCGATTGTGCCGCGGAGAAGCCCATCATCGCCCCGAGTGTCGGCACAAGATCGATCGACTGCATCGGGCGGTCATACACCACGCCTTCCTTCACCCCGGCGCCCAGGGCCATCATCCACGTCGTCCGCGAAGCCGTGTCGCCAGTGCGATGATGCTGAAAACCATTGCCACCGGCATCCTCGTCGGCGTCCCGACCAAAGTCCGGCAGGATGAACATCGTCGTATTGCCCGCATATTCCGGCTCGCTCTGCACCGCCTTCCAAAGCTCGGCGCAAAGCCGGTCCGTGCGCCGAATCGCGTCCACATACAGCGAATAAGCCCCGGCATGCGCGATGTCGATATCATGCATCGTGATCCAAAGCAGGCTCGGCGATTCCTGTTGCATCAGCCGCCGCACAATATACATCGATAGCTCGTCCGGACTCGACACCGTCAGGGCATGCGCCTTGAAATCATCCACCGATAACTTCAAAATCATCTCCAGCTGCTGTAACTCAAACTCGCCCCCAGCTAGCTGCGGAGTCGACAAAGGATTCTCATAGTTGTCGTGGAGTAAGTGGTCGTAGTCAGTCGTACTTCCCGACATCGCCGCCGTTAGCAGATGCTTCGGCAGCACCACTCGCGCTCCCATTCCCGCGCCATACGAGCGAGCATCGCTTTCCCCAATCCGGTTGAACCCATTGCTCGGCGCAACCACCCAGGCATCGGAAGCCGGCCGCTTCAGGTCCTTGCGAAAATACTCAAACACCGTAGGATGGTCCGGCGGTACCGCTGAAAAATTATTCAGCGTCTCGTAAACGCCAGTGGCCAGACTCGCGGTCGCTACATAGTGGCCGAGAATCCCCTGATTCATCACCTGGGTAAAGAAGCTGGCTTGCGGAATGAGCTCCTTCATCATGTGCGGAATGTTCTCTTGCCCCTCCGGCGCGAACGTCTCCTGGTCTCGCGCCCCTCCGCCAAACGTGATGACGATAACCTTGCGCTTCTGCGCCGCGGCTATGCCACGCACAAAGGGGCTCGCGCTCATCAAAGTCGAGCCAAGCGCCACGCCAGCCGCAGCGCGGATAAAGTCTCGCCGCGAAGCGCCAAGGTAAGTCGCGACCTCCCGAGGCGAGTATCCGGTTGTCGGGAAGCGCCCGCCTCCGAAAGACTTACTAACTGGAGACCAATCATTCAAAGCAAACCACCTTAAGTCACTACTTGGAAGTAGAAGAACTCTTCGCCGAATAGACAAACTGCCTTACTTCCGCCCGCTCTTTATCCACTTCCGCCATATGTTGCGCCAGCAGCCGTTGATAGGTATCGAACTCCACTTGCGCCTTGTCTTTCTCCCCGGCATGCACATAATACTGGCCAAGCCGGTAGTGGGCGTCGGCATAATCCGGATTCAGTTCCAGCGCCCGCCGATACTCCGGCAACGACTTCGGATACTCATGCCGATCGGCGTAAAAAATCCCTAACTGCAAATGGGCTTCGGAAAGCTTCCCATCCAGCGCAATCGACTTTAGCAAGAGGGATTCCACGGTCGAGAAGTCCACGCCATTATCTTCAAGCCGCTTTCCCTTCCACAAACTCATAGCGTAATAGTACTGCGCCAACGCACTGCCTGGCTCCAATTCCGCATAACGCCGGAACCGCTGAATCACATCGTCCGCCTGATTCGGCGAACTGCTATAGGCCTTCGAAAGAAAGATATAAGCACGAGCATCGGAAGGATCCAGGTCGGCCGCCTTCAGTAATGCCTTCACCGACTTCTCGTAGTCGCCATGGGAATAGAGCGCCATCCCCAGGCCGATCATCAGTCGAGGCGAGTTAGGGTAGCGTTCGCTTCCTTGTTGAAAAATCTCAATGGCCGGGTCGTAGGTCCGGTGCAGCAGATATTCGCTACCCCAATTGAATAAATTCTCTTCACTCGGATCCATATGTGCGGCAACTTCAAACTCATTCGCCGCCGCCACGAAGTTCCCACCCTTCTCTTCAATCTGGCCTAGCAACGCGTGGAGTTCCCCGGTGTTCTTCTGCTTCACCAGCCCCTGAACCAGCTGCCGCGACTCTCCGAGTTTGCCGGTCAGGAAATAGGCCTGCGCCAGATCGTAGCCGTTGTCATAGGAGGAGGGATCGATCTTCTGCGCTTGCTCCAGAAAAGGAATAGCCGCCGCGATCTTCCCCGATTGAATGTAGAACTCACCCAAATCGTGGTTGGCTTCAAAATCGCCCGGCTCAAGCGTCAGCGCCTTGCGAAATTGCTCTTCCGCCAACTCCGCCTTTCCCGAGTGCACCAGGCTCGCCGCAAGGTTCGTCCGGGCCGCCGCCGAATCCGGCTTCAGCCGCACCGCCATCTGCAACTGCTCAACCGCCTTGGCATTCTCAGACTGCGAGGCATACACCAGACCCAGCAGTTCATGCACTTCAAAGCTCTTTCCCGCATAGGGCAGCAGCTGTTCCAGCTGAGCTGCCGCCTCGGGAAATTTCCCCGCGTCATATGCCGCCACTGCCGACTGAAATTCGCGATCCAGCTTCTCGTTCTGGTTGGCTTGTGCCGGCGCAAACCCGGCCGTACACAACAGCGCGAAAAAAAGTATCAGCCTGGATCCAGCCGTGTTCCTCACCGCCCACCTTCATCGTCGACGCGCTTGAGAAGCGTCCTAAGAAAAAACACCCCGGAACGCCGCCCAGTAATGGGTGACTTCCCGGGGTGCCTTCATCTTAGCTTACTGCCGCTGCCACCTAGTAATACAGCTTCAGAGCGAATTGAATCTGGCGCGGATCGTAAGGAGCATCGCGCGTCGATCCAATCTGACCGAAGGTGCCACTGGTGAAATTGCCCGAGTTCGACACCGCCACTACCCCGTTGCCACCAAAGTTGGGAGCATTGAAGTTCGGGTGGTTGAGGATGTTGAAGAACTCCGCCCGGAACTGCAGCGAGAAGCGCTCGTTAAGCTGGAAGCCCTTGAAGGTCGAGAAGTCCAGCCGATGGAATCCCGGTCCGCTAGTCGTAGAGAGGCCCCCGCCCAAGGCCCCAAGGCCGGTGGCGGGAACGCATCCGGTTGGCGTGCCTGTGGGATTGCCATAGGTGTCCAACTGGCACGGCTGCTGGAAGGCTTTCGCATTGCCAAACCAGAACGGCTGATTGACTCCATTGATGTTCTTAACCTTGATTCCGAGATCTTGACTCTGCCCCGGGACCGGCACATCGTAACAGCTTGTTCCGGCGGTGGTTCCCGTTGGGCAGTCAAGCGTAATCGGTTGACCGCCCTGCAGAGTGAGGATCCAGTTGATGCTCCAACCTCCCAATGCGTAATCGACCGCCTTGCTTGAGTTGGCAAGGTAACGCTTGTCTTTGCCGACCGGCAGCTGGTAGCCGCCGTTGGCGTGGAAGACGTTGCGGATATCGAAGTCGGCAAGTCCATAATCGAAGCGCGGTCCGGCGCCCGGCACTGCTGGCGCGCGGTATCCGCCGGTGCTGCCGCCGTTCAGCAAGTCGCCCGCGTCGGAAAGCGTCTTCGACCATGTATAGGCCAACAGGTAATTCAGGCCGTTCGAGAACTGCTGCTCCAGCTTGGTTTGCAGGCCGCTGTAGTTGCTCGTGCCGATGGTGGCCTGATAGCTGCCGCCGTGTCCGAAATCTGGAAACGGGACAGCGTTGGTGGTGCTGGCGCTGGACCCCAGTATCTGGCTTACATTGTTGTTGCCGAGACCGGCCTGCAGGTTGCTGCCTTTGGTAAACACATACGCTACTTGTGCGGACAACGTGCGCGTCAGCGAATACTGCAGAGTGAGGTTGGAGCTCAGCGTGCGGGGAGTGATGTACTTGAACTGCAGGCCTTGCAAGCCCAGGCCCGAGGCGTTCACATCGACCGGCGTCAAGGCAACGCAGCTGAAGCCGGAGTTGAGGGTCGCGGTCCCACCCGGGCCCGCCGTGGCGCAACCGGCGTACGGAGTGCCGTAACTTACCGGCGCGACTGTCGCAAACCCGTTCGGCGCGTTGGGCGCCGTCTGGACGGTGTAATTGAAGTTGTAGACAAAGGGATAGTTCTCCCCGATATTCGGCCCATAACCCTGGTTTTCAAATGCGTTGAAGAAATAGCCGAAGCCGCCGCGGACCACCAGTTTTGGGTTGAACTGATAGGCGAAGCCCAGGCGAGGCGCAAAATTGGTCTTTTGGGCCTGCGTCAGTCCTTGCCCGTATTTGTTGGTCGACTCAAGCGCAATCCCGTCCTTCGCCAGAAGAGTGGTAAAGCTATCGGACAACTGCCGGTTGTCTTTTCCGGTGGCTGGGATAAGGTAGGTCGGACTCCCATTCGGCGGCCCATCCTGGACGAAGTTCGCCTGACCGCCGTTGGTCTCGGAGATCGGGCTGAAGTAGTCCCAACGCAGGCCGAGATTCAGAGTCAGCTGCGGCGTGATCTTCCAATTGTCCTGGAAGTAGGTTGCAAAGTACGTCCTGGCATCGTAGGTCTTGTTGATATTGGAGGCGCGTACCTCGTCGGAACCCCCCGAATAATCGACCCCGTTCGGGACGGTCGCCGCTTCCGGCTGCAACAGCACCTGGGCGATGCCGGTGGTGCTCTGGTTGGCGTTCGGAATGTCGGTGAACTGCCCGTTGTAGTCGTACTGGCCGCGCGACCACGCCGGTTGTAGAGTCGAAAACTTCACGTGTTGAAATTCGACCCCCATCTTGAAGTTGTTCTTGCCGTAAATCTTGGTGAAGTCGTCCTGCAACTGAAGGGTCTGGCTGATTTCATCGGAGGGCAGAAAAGAATTGCTGCCTAGGGTGGCGAGTCCGCTCGGCGTGATCGCCGGCAGTCCGCCGTTCTCGGCCACTTGCGGAATGTCCTGAATTCCATACTGCGCCGGAATGCCGAGCTGGCTGCCAACCGGGCCGAAGCGGGTGGTATGCAGGTGGTTGAATCCGCCCCGGGCCTGGTTGGTCGCGCTCGGCGAAAAGACGTGGGTCCATGCGGCCGTAGCCTGGTCGGACTTCGCGGTCTGGTCGCCCTGCTGGAAGCCGCCGCCGTCCGCTACACCGGTGAAAATGCCCGGTATGTATTGCGGATCGTCCACGTAGCTGAAACGGAAGAAGACTTGGTCTTGTTCACGGAGATTGAAGTCTCCCCGGGCGTCGAAGGCGTTGCGATGCTCGAACAAATTCGGACTTCTTGCGTAGTTGGAAGAGAATCCCGCACTCGTCGGCGCCGGATAGAGCTGCAAGAGCTTGATCGCGTTCGGATCCAACCGGCCAGCGGGGAGCTGATTCAAGCCGCAGCCGGCGAGGGTGAATACCGTCGTGCTGGGCGCACAAGTGCCGAACGGATCGCGGACGTAGCCCGTAGTCGTGGCCGCCAAACCAGAGACGGGATCGATCGCACCCGCCGTGACCGCGCGCGTCGTTGCGGGATCCAGGACGGTGCCGGACGGTATCGATCGGCCCAAAGCGTCGGCTCGCGCCGCGCTACTCGCATTCGCGTTAAGGATGTCAGCTAGGTTAGTGAAGGTGCTGCTCTGCTCTGCCGCGGTCGGAACCGTACCGGTCGATACGGTGCCCTGAACCCGCCGGAACCCCTCGTAGTCGCCAAAGAAGAAGATTTTGTTCTTAATGACCGGGCCGCCAAGGGACGCCCCGAACTGGTTGAAGCGCAATTCGCCCTTCTTGATTCCCTGGTTGCTCTCAAACCAGTCGGCCGAGTCGAGCACGTCGTTGCGGAAGAACTCCCAAGCCGCGCCGTGGAAGCTGTTGGTGCCGGACTTGATGGTGGCGTTGAGCACCGCGCCCGCAGCGCGGCCCTGCTCGGCGCTGAAGTCGGCCGTCTGCACCTTGAACTCCTGGATCGCGTCAACCGGCGGAAGCACGATAAAGTTGGTCCCGTTCAGAAAGTCGACGGCGTTGGAGTTGTTGTCGATGCCATCCAGCAGATAGTTGTTTTGCGCGGGGCGAAGGCCGTTGGCGGAGAACGCTCCCGATGCGGCGTTGCCGCGGGTATCGGCCTGCGGCGTATTCACGCCGGCGCCCAGTTGCGCCAGGAAGGTGAAGTTGCGGCCATTCAGCGGCAGATTGTTGACGCTCTGCTCGCTCACCACTTGCCCGACCGAACTTTCATCGGTCTGCAACTGCGGCGGCGCGGTCGTGACTTCGACGGTTTCCGTCGCGGCGCCAGGCTTCAGCTCAACCGGTACCCGGAGGGTCTGGGCCACGTTGAGCGTCAGGTGCTGTTGGGTGGTCTTCTCGAAACCGGTGGCGGCCACGGTCAGCGTGTAGTTCCCGATTCTTACCGGCGAAAAGCTGAATTCGCCGCCGGTGCCGGAAACCGTCTCCAGGGACAGACCCTGGTCGGTGTTTAACAGCGTCACCTTCGCATTGGGGACAACCGCGCCGGTGGTGTCTACGACCGACCCCACAATGGCGCCCTCGTCCGCCTGCGCAAAAGCGCTGCGCCCCTGCACCAGCAGCAGGCAAGCGCAAGTAAACGTTATATACACTACGTATCTCAACCACCTGGTGACACTGCGATCCTGGCCCATCCCAATCACCTCCACTTTTCTTACCTCTTGCTCGTTGCTAGTCTTGGTCATTGCGTTGGGGTGAAATCACCCACGCAGACTCGATTCAGTAAAACGGTTACATTTGCAACGAGCCAAGATATAGAACAGCCAAATACCCTTTGTCAACCAAAAGTTGTAGATCGAAAGTCGTAGAGTGTCCTTTTCAGTCAACTTGCGTCCATTTGTCCGCAAATTGTAGGCGGCCCGTCTGAGGCGTTGCTCCAATTTGGGCCGAATCTGGTCTTGGTGCTAGCATTCTCACAGCCTGTCGGTTCGATTGGACAGGACTCTGAGGATGTCGATTCGCAATCGGAACAACCGACCCCCGTCTCGGCGGACTTTCCTCAAAACCATGGGGTTGGCCCCGCTGGTTCTTCGTCCCGCCCCTCTCTTCGGGCCCCTCTCTGTATTCGCATCGAAGTTGTCGTCGCGGGCCCCCGAATCGCCCACCAGTCCCGACGGCGCGTTGCTATTCGTCGAAAGTCGATTGAAGCCGCACTACCCGGCACAATCCCCACTGGCGAACGTCCTCCGTCTCGTCGCTCCAGGCTCCGACGAATACATCACCGAAAAATACGCCTCCGAAATCGAATCACTGCTCCAGCAGTGGGCAAAAGCCCTCAAGACATCGGTCCGCGATTCGTCGGCGCTCTCCAACTTTCTCGGTTCCTTTCTCGATCCAGCGATCCAGGCGTCCTCGCTTCGAATCGCCAACCAAACCACCCTTCGCTCTCAAGAGGGAATAAGCAGCTCAAAGAGAATATTCGAAACCGGAACTGTTTCTGGTCGTGAATTGTTTCTGAAAACTATTCAGACCTGGCTCGAACAGATCGAGCAGGTACATACCGCTGAATTCGCGATCACCGCCATAGAACAGACCGCCGCCGCGCCGCTCACCATCCGCCTCAATGTCCGTTACGACATCGTCGCCAGCCGCCAAGACGAGATGCAGAACCAGCGCGAGGAGCGCGTCGGCTACTGGAGAACCGAGTGGACGCGCAACGATTCGCAACCTCCCGAAACAAGCACAGGAAAAGCGGATAACTGGAAAGTGACGAAGTGGGAGGCGAGCGAAGAGATACTCAGCATCGCCCAATTGCCTGGCTTCCTCGACGTCACCAGCCACGCGCTCGGCAGCGTGGACTCCTATGCCACCCAAATATTGCACGGCGCCGATTACTGGCGCACGACCCTCGACGGCGCATGCGGCATCGACGTCTACGGCAATAACGGCATAGCTGCCGGGGACTTCGACAATGACGGCTTTGACGACCTTTACGTCTGTCAGCCCGCTGGCCTCCCGAACCGCCTCTACCGCAATCGCGGCGACGGAACCTTCGAAGACGTCACTGAAAAAGCCGGAGTCGGCGTCCTCGACAATACCGCCTGCGCCTTATTCGCCGACTTTCAAAATAAAGGCCTTCAAGACCTTTTAGTCGTATGCGGCAGCGGCCCCTTGCTTTTCCTCAATCAGGGCAACGGTACCTTCGCCATCAAGCACGACGCCTTCAAGTTCGAGCATCCCCCGCAAGGTACATTCACCCACGCAGCCATCGCCGATTACGATCGTGACGGACGTCTCGACATATACCTCTGCCTCTACTCTTACTATCTCGGCCTCGACCAATACCATTACCCGGTCCCCTACTTCGACGCCCGCAATGGGCCGCCAAATTTCCTCTTTCACAACGAAGGCAACGCTACCTTCACCGATCGCACCGCAACCGCCGGGCTGAACGCGGAGAACGATCGCTACAGCTTCGCCTGCGCCTGGGGAGATTACCAGGGCAACGGATTCCCAGATCTCTACGTCGCCAACGACTTTGGCCGCGCGAACCTCTACCGCAACAATGGCGATGGCACCTTCACCGCTGTCTCGAGCGAAGCCCATGTCAACGACCCCGGCGCCGGGATGAGCGCCGCATGGTCCGATTTCGACAACGATGGGAAAGAGGACATCTACATCGCCAATATGTGGTCAGCCGCCGGTCAGAGAGTTTCAAATCAAAATATATTTCAAGGAAAAGCTCCGCAGGATATCCGAGCGCACTACCGCAGGCATGCCCGCGGCAACTCCCTCTATCGCAATCAGGGCGATGGAAAGTTCGAAAACATCGGTCTCCAGGCCGGCGTCGAAATGGGCCGCTGGTCGTGGTGTTCCGATTTCTGGGACTTCGACCACGACGGCTATCCCGACCTCTACATTGCCAACGGCTACATCTCCGCGCCCGACCAAAGCGATCTTTCCAGCTTCTTCTGGCGGCAAGTCGTCGGAAAATCACCCAACGACTCGACCCCCTCGCAAGCCTACGAACACGGCTGGCAAGCCCTCAACGAACTCATCCGCTCCGACGTTTCGTGGAGCGGCTACGAACGAAATGTCATGTTTGCCAATAACTATGACGGTACATTCTCCGAAGTTTCCGGCATTGTCGGCCTCGATATGCTCGAAGATAGCCGCTCCTTCTCGCTCGCGGACCTCGACCACGACGGCAGACTCGAAGTCATCCTAAAAAACCGCAACGCCCCTCAGCTCCGTATTCTGCACAACGCAATAGCGGATATCGGCGCCTCGATCACCTTTCGCCTGCGAGGCAAAAAAAGCAATCGGGACGCCATCGGAACCGCAATCACCCTTGAAGTCGGAAGCCTCCGCCAAACAAAATATCTCCAGGCCGGCTCCGGTTTTCTCGCCCAGCACACCAAAGAAATCTTCTTCGG